>JACCDY010937309.1_pt1 | contig 11446 bp, 12 predicted proteins | sample 7446391 | NCBI WGS metagenome assembly JACCDY01 (sample SAMN15323451, study PRJNA562643) | freshwater metagenome | isolation source: river surface water | place: USA:Blue River Watershed | collected 2017-08-18
GGTAATTCGCACCTCGGTTTGTCGCTAGTCATGAGTTTTTTATAAGGGGGTTGTAAGTTGCTGACTCAACAGGGGATTGCAGAGCATCTTGATCTAAGCCAGCAGGCCATGAGCCAGTGGCTTGATCGGCTCGGCATCGACTGGAAGTCGGCGGGGCTGGATGAAATACGTGTTGCGTACATCCGCGAGCTGCGCGAGCAGGCAGCCGGTCGTGCTGCGGCCGGCGATCTTGATCTGGCGACAGAGCGTGCCGGGCTGGCGAAGGCGCAGCGGGAGCGGATCGAGATGCAGAACGCCGTCACACGGCGCGAGCTGGCGCCGGTGGTGCTGATCGAGGAAGTGCTGGCGAAGGCCGGGGCGAAGGTGGCGGGGATTCTCGATGCTATCCCAGGCATGCTGAAGCGCCGCTGCGTGGCGCTGACGGCGGACGACATCGACATGGTGGCCGCCGAGATTGCTCGCGCCCGCAACCTGGCTGCAGCGGTATCGCTGGACGATCTGCGCGACGAGGCGCCAGTGGCCGAGGAAGAGCCGGCCGTTGTTGAGGTGATCGACTGATGGACCTCTCCGAGATCCGCCACTTCGAGCGCGATGTTGTCGTCGACCACCTGCGGCGCGGCCTGTCCGCGTTCGGGGTGCCGGCGCCGATGTCGCTGCTGGAATGGGCGGAGCGGCACTTCTACCTGTCGGCTGAATCCTCCTACGTCGAGCAGGCATGGCGCGCGTGGCCATTCCAGCGCGCGATCATGGCCTGTATCAGCAATGACGACATCGAGGAAATCGACTGGCCGAAAGCGGCCCGCGTCGGCAACACCAAGATCATGCTCGCGGCAATCGGCTACTTCGCCGAGCACAAGCGCCGCAACCAGGCGATCTGGCAGCCGACTGACGACGACCGCGACGAGTTCGTCAAGACCGAACTCGACCCCATGCTGCGCGACGTGTCGGCGATGCAGCGCGTCTTCCCGGCCTACCTCGCCCGGCACAAGGACAACACGCTGCAGCAAAAGAAGTTTCTCGGCTCCATGCTGCACCTGCGCGGCGGCAAGGCCGCAAAGAACTACCGCCGCATCTCCGTCGACGTGGCCTACATCGACGAGGCCGACGCCTTCGACAACGATATCGAGAAGGAAGGCGACCCGATCGGCCTCGCCGCCAAGCGGATCGAGGGCGCCACCTTCCCGAAGCTGGTTGTCGGCAGCACGCCGAAGCTGAAGGGCTTCTCGCTGGTCGACACACGCACGCAGCTCGCCGACGAGCGCTTTCTGTTCGTGATACCGTGCCCGCACTGCGGCGAGCACCACCCGCTCACCTGGGGCGGAAAGGACGAGCCGCACGGCTTCAAATGGAAGCACAACGAAGACGGCCTGCCAGACCCGGATACCGTTCGCCACCTCTGCCCGCACTGCGGCGCGTTGATCGCGCAGGGCGAATACCTCGCCGTGTGGGAGCGCGGCTACTACCAGAACGAAGACGGCAACATCCTGCTCGATGCCGACGGCACCTTCCGCGACCGCGAAGGCAACCGCCAGCGCGCCCCGCGCCACCTCGCCTTCGTCAACGTCTGGACCGCCTACAGCCCCGCCGCGAGCTGGTCGAATATCGTCCGCGACTTCCTCGCCGCGCACGAAAAAGCGCTGGCCGGCGACATGTCCAAGCTCAAGACCTTCACCAACACCACGCTCGGCCGCCCGTGGGAAGAAGAGATCGAAAAAAACGACGCCGACGAGCTGCGCCACCGCGCCGAACCCTACGCTCTGCGCTCCGTGCCGATGGGCTGCCTGCTGCTGCTCGCCGCCGTTGACACGCAGGACAACCGGCTAGAAATCACCGTGCGCGGCTACGGGCGCGGGCTGGAAACCTGGACCATCGCCCATGAAATCCTTTACGGCAGCCCTGGCGAGGATGAAGTATGGCGCGAACTCGAGGAGATCCTGTTCGAGACCGAATTCCAGCACGCCAGCGGACAGACCCTGCGCATCGCCGCCTGCGCCATCGACTCCGGCGGCCACTACACGCAGGCCGTCTATGCCTTCGCCGAGAAGCATTCCCGCCGTAAGGTGTTTGCCGTCAAGGGCGCATCTGGTCGTGAAAAGCACATCAAGAACGGCGCCCAGAAGGTGGACATCGACTGGCGTGGCCGGCTGCGCAAGCGTGGCCTGATCCTCTGGCACGTCGGCACTAACCTCGCCAAGGACATGCTGCACAGCCGCCTGCAACTCACAAAGCCCGGCCCCGGCTACATGCACTTCAGCAACGAACTCACCGACGAATGGTTCAAGCAGATGGCCGGCGAGGCGAGGGCAGAGCGCCACGGCGTACATGGCCGCGAGCACCGCTGGATGCCGCTGCGCAAGCGCGTCGAAGCATGGGACTGTGCAACCTACATGGTCTGGCTGGAAACGCACCTGGAGATCGGCCGCAAGGGCGCCAAATTCTGGGATGAGTTGGAAGACAGGGTGCAGCCGATGGTCGGCGACCTATTCACGAATCAAACAACGAAAGAGGCGGCACCAGTCGCCCAGCCAGAAAAACGGGAGCCCTCACCGCTGCGCCAGGTGCCGTCGAAGCCGGCCCGCGCCAGCGGATTCGCAAAAGGATGGAAGCGATGACCGATCCCGAAAACGACATTCTGTTGCGCATCTTCGCCGCGCTGCGCGATGCCGGCGCCAGCTTCTCTGAAGAGGTGGCCAACACCGCAGAAGAACACATTCGCCATGAGCTCGGCGGCGACCGACACTACCTGCCCAGGGCACCGAAGCGGGGAAAGGCAATCGCCCTCGGCTCGGCGATCCGGTCGGGGGCGAACATCAAGGAGGCGATGCGTAAGGTCGGCGTCAGCCGCAGCTATGGCTTCAAGCTGGCCGTGGTCAAGCTCAAGTGAAAGGAAAAAATGCGTCCAATCAAAAAAAATTCGTTGTCCAAATTGTTTATTGGGACTGTGGGCACCCAGATCACCGTCACAGATCCGAAGAAGTGGCGGCGAATTGTATGGAAAAGGAGCGCGGCGAAAAGCGCGGCCCCTATGTAGCATGGTCAAACAAAAATCGAAAAAAAATCATTCAAATGCACGAAGCGGGGTTCACTCTGGAAGAAATAAGAAAGGAATTCGGGTGGGCATCGAAAGAGGCCGCGCGTCGGTGTTTGAAAGATTCGCTTCGTCGGAAAGAAGTCGATGATTTCTGTAAATCGTTCGTTGGGCCGATGTGATGGAAAAAACAAACTGTAACCAGTGCACAGGTTTTGGAAAGATCGCAGACGCAATCACCCCGTTTTCCGGTTGCCATGGAACAGACGCTGCTGGCGGGCGGCACTGTCGGGTCACTCACGGAAGCCGTGATGGGTGTGACGGCTGGGTTGGTGGCAATTGCAACGGCGATCCATGACCTGGCTGATGCCGTGCGGGAAAATAAGGGCTGAATAAACTGCGCTAGTCTCCGATTTTGCCTAGTTGAGAAACCCATGGCGCGGCACCCTCCGCGCTATGGCTGCCCAAATCCCAACAGTCGAGCCGCAATCGCTGCGCCTCGGCGACACCGCATCGTGGTCGCGCTCGCTGGCCGATTACCCGGCCTCGGCCGGGTGGGTGCTTTCCTACGCCCTGGTCAAGAGCGGCACGCGCATCACCTTCACGGCCTCCGCTTCGGGTGACGACCACCTCGTCAGCGTACCGGCGGCCACCACCGCCGCCTGGGCTGCAGGCACCTACCAATGGCAGGCCCGCGTCAGCAAGGCCGGCGAAGCCTACACCATCGGCACCGGCAGCATCGAGCTGCTGGTCGATTTCGCCACGCAGGCCAGCGGCTACGACGCCCGCAGCCACGCCCGCAAGACGCTGGAAGCGATCAAGGCATGGATCGAAGGCCGCGACATGGGCGTCGCCGAGTATGAAATCGCCGGCCGCCGGCTCAAGACAATTCCGATCGGCGATCTGCTCAAGCTGCGCGACCGCTACGAGCGCGAAGTGCGCGCCGAGCAGGCCGCCAGCGATCTCGCCGCCGGGCTGCCCAACCGCAACAAGATCGTCGTGAGGATCTGATGGGCTTCATGGAAAACATCGCGCGCCGCTTCTCCGCGAAGCCGGCGCCGCGCCCGCAAGGCCGGCGCGACTACAACGCCGCCATGCTCTCCCGCCTCACCGCGAGCTGGACCACCACCAACCTTTCGGCCAACGCCGACATCTACCGCAACCTCGACGTGCTGCGCGCCCGCAGCCGCGACCTGGCGCAGAACAACGTCTACGCCAAACAGTTCATCAAGATGGTGGCCGACAACGTCGTCGGCCCTGCCGGCTTCACCCTGCAGGCGCGTGTTTATGACACCGCCGACCAGCCCGACGCCGGCGCCAACGATGCCATCGAGGCCGCCTTCGCGCGCTGGTCCGCACTCGGCGTGTGCGATGTTTCAGGGCACAGCAGCTTCCGCGATCTCTGCCGCCTGCTCGCCACCGCCGCCGCCCGCGACGGCGAATTCCTCATGCGCATCGTGCGCGGCAAGAGCGCCGGAAACGCCTTCGGCATCGCCCTGCAGGCCATCGACATCGACCGCCTCGACACCAAGCTGAACGACACCGCCAAGGGCGGCAACAAGATCCGCATGGGCGTCGAGATCAACGAGTTCGGCCGCCCGGTCGCCTACTGGCTGCGCACGCATCACCCCGGCGACATGGATCACACCGCCGGGCAGGCCGTCGCCAACCATGTGCGCGTGCCGGCCGAAGACATCCTTCACCGCTTCGTCGTCGATCGCCCCGAGCAGCTGCGCGGCGTGCCCTGGATGCACGCCGCCATGAGCCAGATGAACAACCTCGACGGCTACACCGAAGCCGCCATCATCGCCAGCCGCGTCGGCGCCTCGAAAATGGGTTTCTTCACCAGCCCGGACGGCGACATGGCCCCGCTGGCCGATGGCACCGATCAGAACGGCGTGCCTTACACCGATGCCGACCCCGGCACCTTCGGCACCCTGCCGGCCGGCTATGATTTCAAGCCCTTCGACCCGGATTATCCGAGCGCCATGTTCGGCGACTTCACCAAGGCCTGCCTCCGCGGCATCGCCTCCGGCCTCGGCGTCGCCTACAACGCACTCGCCAACGATCTCGAAGGCGTCAACTACAGCAGCATCCGCCAGGGCGCGCTCGCCGAGCGCGACAGCTGGATGCTGGTGCAAACCTGGTTTATCGAATCCTTCCTCCGCCCGGTCTTTGCCGAGTGGCTGAAAAGCGCGCTTGCCTTCGGCCAGATCACCCTCGCCAACGGCTCCGCGCTGCCGCTCGGGAAGCTCGACAAATTCAGCGCCCACGCCTGGCAGGGCCGCCGCTGGCAGTGGGTCGATCCGCTCAAGGACATTGAAGCCGCGCGCCTGCAGGTCAAGAGCGGCGTCGCCAGCCCGCAGATGATCGCCGCCCAGAACGGCGTCGACATCGAGGACGTGCTCGCCGACATCGCCCGTTTCGAGAAAATGTCCGCCGGCATCGACACCGTCGGCTACGTCGACAAGGCCGCCCAGCCTCCGGCGCCGCCGCCAGAACCGAAGCAGGACCCGGAAACCGCCAAGTCGCTGGCCGTGCTCTCGGCCGAAGTGCGCCACATCGGCCAGCGCGTCGAATCGCCGCCGCTGCCGCCCAGCATCACCGTGGCCCCGGTCATCAACACGCCAGACGTGCGCGCCCATATCAACGTCGCCCCGGCCGAAGCGCCGGTCGTCAACGTCACCAACGAAATCACCGAGCGTGCGCAGGAAGCGCCCGTCGTGCAGGTGTCGGTCGAAGCGCCCAGCGTCACCGTGGCCGCGCCGGAAGTCACCGTCGAAGTCGAGGCCATCATGCCGGAGCGTGAAGAAATCGCCATCGTCTCGCTGCCGGATCGCCGCACCACAACCAGCATCGTGCGCGACAGCGCCGGCAACATCAAGGAATCGGTCCAGACCGAGAAAGACGCTTAAAGGAGCATCGCCATGTCCATGTCCAACGCCACCGAAAACGCCACGCTCAAGATGCACCTGCAGGGCACCGACCCGTCGTATCGCGCCGGCGCCACGCAATACCTCGCGCTCGTCACCGACGCGGGCGGCGCCGTCAATGAGGCCAGCCCGGTCGCCAACGAGTGCACCTATACGGGCTACGCCCGCGTCGCGCTCACCAAGGCCACCGCCTGGACCGACAACGGCAGCAGCTTCACCAACGCCGGCCTGATCCAGTTCGGCAAGCGCACCGATGCCGGCGCCACGCCTGACCGATGAAGATGAAGCAACCCTGCTCTGCCACGGCGGCCTCTAGTCTCCGCTTTTGCCTGTTCCCAGAAACCCGCCCGGCCTACCGTGGCGGAATCTGCCCTAGGAGCGCACCATGACCATCCTGCTCACCCAAGCCATCCAGGTCGCCGGCGTCACCCAGCCCGCCGGCACCACCCTCACGCTCGAAGCCGGCCTCGAGGCCGACCTCGTCACCCGCAAGTGCGCCACCTTCGTCTCGCGGCCGGACCAGGGCATCACCGCCGAGGTGTTTGCCAGAACGGAGCCGCTCACCGGGAGGATTGGGGGTTTAACGGCTGGAGCGGTAGGTTATGACAGCGCATGGCGTCCGGGAAACAGTGTTTGGACGTTCGACGAACTATTGCCGCGTCACGTCCCGATTTTTATGCCGGATCAGTTGTCTCTTGGCGCTATCAGCACCGGCAATGGGAATGTTGTCGTGTCTTACGACACGAGCGTCAAGGAGTTCGGCGCTGGCAGTATGAAGATCGCCGTTTCCGCAGCCGTCGGATCAGACTGCACATTCAGAGTGCCGATCCCTGCCGATCTGTACGGAAATAAACCGAAAATTGGCGCACGGCTCAATATGCGAATCAGAGTATCTGACTGGTCTGCGCTGACTCGGTTTTATGTCTGCCCTTCCGAGCAGGCCGGTCAAGCACACAGATGGATTATACCTGTGTGTGAAGTCTCAGGAGTTGATGCGGAGTTTGGGCAAAAATCTGGACACTCTGCAACGTGGAATGGCGCATTCCGCACCCTACAGATGGACGGCTATCGTAAGGTGCAGGTTGGATCGCCGCAGCCGTGGCTGACCGATGCCAACATGACGGCCAAATACGAAACGGACGGCATCACCTTCACATTGCGCACATCGGGCGCATGTGACATCTATATCGATCGCATGTACTCGCCAGAGTGGCCGTGCGGCTCCTATGTTGTCGTCGGCGACGGGGCTTATGACACATTCCAAAGCACCGTGATTGCCGAGTTTGATAAGAGAGGATGGCATTGTGGCGTCGGCGCATTCAAGGTTGCTGACATTGCTGGTCACTATACTGGTCGTGGGTGTCCGACTGAGGCGCAGTTAGTCAGCATAGCCAAACGCGGACATGATGTGTTCCCGCATTACAGTGTGCCAAACGCATCATTCAACCACACGGAAACTGCGTTTTCTGCGTCGGATACCCCGGCGACGATCCGGTCATCTGTTGTCGCGATGATCAACCGCGCGGCACAGGAGCACGGGGCCAGCGCGAGGATGCTCCAGTATGTTCAGTTTTTACAAAACAGCGGCAAGTACAACAGCACCGACCTCGCGGCGATACTTAAAAAATTCGGCGCGGCGCACGGACGAGGGCCATGCTCAGATGGTGAGTTCGGTGTTGATCCGTGGCACTCCAGCATGAGCGGTACGGCCTCATATCGAAATCCCGAAGCGGGTAACGACAAGTCAATAATGGCCGGCTGGATACCGCGCCGAGGTCGCTTTAATGCTGGCTTTGAACAGGCGTGGTTCGCGAACGCGACGGCAGACAATGACGTAGATCGTGCAAGACGCAACACCTATGTAGGTGAGGCTCTTGAGTTGGCTACGCGTCGTGCTGCTGTGTTTGCGGACGGGGCGCGTACGTACACTCATTACGTTGAGGAGTACGGTACGCCTAACCGCACAGGGTCAGGAAACCCGGAGCCAAGCATTTATAACTCTGGTGCAGATCAGTGGCGGGCGCATCTGGCGCATCTTGACACAGAGGTCAAAGCGGGTCGGCTTGTGGTGTTGTCGCCATCGGAGATGTACGCGATCACATATGGGCGGTCCGGGGATGTGTATCTCCGATGGGACGGCGAATGGGTCAGCCGTTCAAACGGACAGATCGCTTTCTAACCCCCTCTTGCACAAAGATCAAAGGCCCGCCCCGCGCGGGCCTTTCCTTTTCCAGTCTCCGATTTTGCCTGTTTCCTGATGCCCCGCGTCGGCATCCTCCGAACATCCGCATCAACGCGACGATTTTCTGGAGGTGCCATGTGACGACCGCAACCGAAACCCGCAAGGGCGCACCCGTGCGCGGCCTGCAGCTCGAGCGCGGCTTCATGTTCCAGCGCGAAAGCATCAACGAAGAGGCCCGCACCTGCGAGCTGGCCTTCAGCTCCGAGGCGCCGTATCAGCGCGTGTGGGGCGTCGAAATTCTTGACCACTCGGCCGAGGCGATCGATCTCACGCGCCTCAAGTCGGGCGGCCCGGTCCTGTGCGACCACGATACCCGCGACCAGGTCGGGGTGATCGAATCAGTGCGCATCGACGCCGACCGGGTAGGTCGCGCCGTCGTCCGCTTCGGGAGAAGCGCGCGCGCCGAGGAAATCTTCCGCGACGTCGTCGACGGTATCCGCAAGAACGTCTCGGTCGGCTACTCGATCGACGACCTCGTGCTCGAAGCCAAAAGCGGCGACGAGGAAACCTACCGCGTCACCCGCTGGACTCCGTACGAGATCTCGCTGGTCAGCGTGCCGGCCGACTTTTCCGTCGGCGTCGGTCGCGCAGCCGAATCCGCGCCTTCTACCCCTTCCACACCGGAGAAACCGAAAATGGAAAACATCGAAGTCATCGACGCCGGCAAGGTCGCCGGCGATGCCCGCAAGGCCGAGCAGGAGCGCGCTGGCGCCATCCTCGCCATCGGCAAGCAGTTCAACCTCGGCGACATGGCCGAAGCCGCCGTGCGCAGCGGCAAGCCGCTCGACGAGTTCCGCGCCGACGTGATGGCGCAGCTGGCCTCGAAGCCGCTGCCGACGCCGTCGGCCCAGGTCGGCCTCACCAACACCGAAGCGCAGCGCTATTCGGTCCTGAAGGCCGTGCGCGCCATGGTCGATCGCGACTGGTCGCAGGCCGGCTTCGAGCGCGAAGTGCATCAGGCCATCTGCAAGCGCGCGGGCGTCGCGGAAGCCCCGAACGGCGGCTTCTACCTACCCTACGAAGTGCAGAAGCGTGACCTCACGGCCGGCACCCCGTCCGCGGGCGGCTACCTGGTCGCCACCGACAACCTCGGCGGCTCGTTCATCGATCTGCTGCGCAACCGCACGCTGCTGGCCCGCCTCGGCGCCACCATGCTCACCGGCCTGCAGGGCAACGTCACGATTCCGAAGCAGACCGCAGGCGGCACCGCCTACTGGCTGACGAACGAAGCCACGGCCATCACCGAGTCGAGCCAGACCCTCGGCCAGCTCGCCCTGTCGCCGAAGAACGTCGGCGCCTACACCGAAGTCTCCCGCCAGCTGATGATGCAATCGTCGCCCGCGGCCGACGCCATGATCATGAACGATCTGGCCAAGGTGCTCGGCGTCGCCATCGACCTGGCCGGATTCGAGGGTTCCGGCGCTTCGGGCCAGCCCACCGGCATCAGCGCCACGGCCGGCATCGGCTCCGTCACCGGCACCACCATCGCCTACTCGGGCATCGTCGAATTCCAGACCGATGTGGCGGGCAGCAACGCCCTGGCACAGAACTGCGCCTACGTCACCACGCCGTCGGTCGCCGCCCTGCTCAAGCAGCGCGTCAAGGTCGCCAGCACCTGGTCGCCGATCTGGGAAGGCAACATCCTCGACGGCAACGTCGACGGCTTCACCGCCGCCTCGACGCTGCAGCTCACCGCCGCCTCGATGATCTTCGGCGACTTCTCGCAGGTCGTGATCGGCGAGTGGGGCATGCTCGAGCTGGCGCTCAACCCGTACGCCAACTTCGCGGCAGCGATCAGCGGCATCCGCGCGATCCAGACCGTGGATGTGGGTGTCCGCTACGCCGGCGCCTTCAGCCGCGCGACCTCGATCACCTGATGAGGGCAGGGCGGGCCACGGCCACAAGCCGAAGCCCGCCCGATCCGATCATGCGAATCGAAGTTACCCGCCCCTTCTGCATCGACGGCAACCGCAAGGAAGCCGGCGAGCAGTTCGACGTCGACAAGCGCTTCGGGCGCGAGCTGATCCACAACGGCAAGGCCCGCGAAGTGGTGGAAGCCCCTGCCGCCGAAGTCGTCGCCGAGGCGCCGGTCGCGCCGCGTCGCAAAAAGGCTGAAGCAGCGTGATCGACACCGCGGCCGACCTGCCGGTTTTCCTCTCGTCGGGCGATTTCGGCGTGGCGGCCACCCTGGGCGCCACCGCCGTCGTCGGCCTGCTGGACGAAACCCCGGCCATCGCCTTCGGCGAGATCGTCGGCGGCAGCGACCCCCGCTTCATCTGCCGCGCCGGCGACCTGCCGGCCGACCCGCGCCTCGTGCAGCTCACCGTCGGCGCGCGCGTCTTCAACGTGCGCGACTGGAACACCGACGGCACCGGCCTCGCGACGCTGACGCTGGAGGCCATTTAACAGATGGCCCACGTCCGCCGCCAGATCCGCGAAGCCGCCGCCGCCGCCCTCACCGGGCTGGCGACGACCGGCAGCCGCGTCTTTCAAAGCCGCATCCACACGCTGCGCGATCCCGACCTGCCCTGCCTGCTCATCAACACCGATGACGAGCAGGTCGAGGCCGAGAACGCCGTGCAGGGTGGCGAGCTGACGCGCGAGCTCACCCTCACCGTGCGCGGCGTGGCGAAAGACGCCGCAACGCTTGACGACACGCTCGACGCCATCGCCGAGCAGGTCGAACCGGTCATGAACGGCGCATCGCTCGGCGGCCTCGTCAAGCGCTGCACGCTGGAGCGCATCGCCGTCGAAATGGACGACGCGCTCGAAAAGCCGGTCGGCGTCATCACGCTGACCTACAGCACCCTCTATTTCACATCGCCGGCCGCGCCCGGCACGGCCTTGTAAAGGAGCAATACCATGGCAGTCAATATCTGGTCCAACGTGCAGATCGCGGTGCAATCCGCGCTCGGCGCCAACAAAACCATCACCGCAATCACCAAGGCCAACCCCGGCGTCGCCACCAGCACCGCGCACGGCTTCAGCAACGGCGACTACGTCACGCTGACCGTGCAGGGCATGTGGCAGCTCGACCATGTCGTCGCGCGCGTCGCCAACGTGGCCGCCAACACCTTCGAGCTGGAAGGCATCGACACCACCAGTTACGACACCTTCACCAGCGGCACCGCCAACGCCGTCACCTTCGGCACCACGCTGTCGTCGGTGTCCGACATCAACGTCAGCGGCGGCGATTTCCAGATGATCGACGTCACCACGATCCACGACAACGTCAAGAAGGAA
>JACCDY010396142.1_pt1 | contig 11444 bp, 20 predicted proteins | sample 7446391 | NCBI WGS metagenome assembly JACCDY01 (sample SAMN15323451, study PRJNA562643) | freshwater metagenome | isolation source: river surface water | place: USA:Blue River Watershed | collected 2017-08-18
GGGATACCTTTGTGCGTGTAATCGTTGAGCCGTCTTTCTCGGATTCAACCGGAATAACGCCCACCGCCAACTTGTTTAGAACGCAGTCACGCATAAGAGCAAGCACTTCGTCAGCTCTTTGAACACCCTCAGTTAGCTTGGCAACAATCTCGTAGCCTGCTTCGGTGTCCCTGCCCTCGACAACTTTGCCAATTGGCTCTTCGTGCCCGTAGAACAGCTTCACATCGTCAACAGAAGCAATTGCACCTGGTGCGAAGCGCTCCTGATACATACCGCCAATGTCTGCGCTCTGCCCGTAAGGGACTGCAAGCCCGACAATGGTGCGCTCCTCTAGATCAGCGCGAGCTTCAAAAGCTCTAGTTTCGATTTCAGACATTTAGTCCCTCTTTCTCGCGAACTTCATCGGTAGTCAAGAAGCCTGCCGAGATGCCGGTTGCGTAGTAGTTGTAGCGGGTTGCGACATCAGCGCGGAATAGGTGCTGGTAGTCAAACTCAACCCTGGTGCCTCTTGGAAGGCAGTTGCTCATGGCATCGGTGATTGCATCGGTGTATGCCATTAGCGTGTGGCGATAAAAGACCTGATTCTCGTCTTGCAGATTCGTATAAGTGTCAGAGCCGCCAGGCACAGTAGTAATGAGCAAGCGAGCAGGAATACCAAACAAGCGAGCGATAGAAACAGTATTCTGCTCAACAATGTCAGTAAATAGCGCTTCACGCGGAGATAGTGCAACCTGCTGATAATCGAAGCCATTACCCAATACCGCAATCTGTCTGTTCTGTTGCTTATTGTGCCAATTGTTAGTAACTGTATCCGCTTGCTCGGCATTTAGGGCTTGATTGGTCTTGAGGATTCCTGTTGGGACTCCTGCCGAAGTGAACCAATTCTTGGCATAATCTCTTAGATCAAGAGCAGCGGATACATCTGAGCGACAAACCTCAATCGGGGAAAGCCCGCGTAGGTTGCCTGTCTTGCTGAAAAGCTTTAGGTGTTCAATCTCGTTGGTGGTGTAGGTCTTGCCCATGTAGGAATAAACAACACCCTTGGAGATGTCCTGAGAGTCCTTATAGGCAACTGATACAGCCGAAGCAGGCAGGATGGTTAGGTTGTTTACCTGTCCGTTAGCGCCGTAGTTCTTATACCAAAAAGCGTTGCCCTCAAGTGCCAGGCTAGTGACAGTCTGAAATAGGAAGTCGCGCCTGTTGCTGTTGATGTCTGGCTTGTTGACTAGAGCAGGGTTCTCAATCTTTAGCTCGATACCGGTGGCATAGCGGTAAGTGTCAATTGGCATTTTGCTAATCGGGGTAGCAATGATCTGCACCGCGCGATAAACCGCCGTTAGGGTAAGCGCAGTATCGGCTGTAACGACAGCAGCTGAGCGGGTTGGGACAGTTGGTTGAGCAGCGCGGGTTTCAGTTTCCTCGCCGAAAATTCTTTGCCAAAGGGAAGCCATAAGTTCCTAGTCTAAGTGCAATACAGCAATTAGAATACACCAATCGCCGCGTGTTCCGCTCTTGAACTCACATAAAGCGACATAACAGTCGCGAGCAAAGCGTCTATCTCGCCCAGACTTTCCTTGCGACTAATCAGCCAAGTTTCCCCTGAATACTTAGCAATACCTTTTGGCGATTGCACAATTAGAAGCGGGTCGTTGTTGTGTTTGGCTTCTCCGTTGGCAAGCATTGAGTAAACAACCGAGCAAGCTGCGCTGATTTCTTTAGTCCACAACTGCCAGACCGGAAACCCTGCCAGCTTCAAGCGCTTGCCTAGTCCGGGTAATGCGCGGTCATCAAGTGCTATCGCTCTCGGGGCATAGCGGTGATGCAATTCGACTAGCGCATTGAACAGCGTGGTTTCGTTGGGGTTGACAAAGGTTCTGACTAGCTCGGTGTGATGTTCCTCACCAACCTGATTAGCAAAGGCAATTGTGGCGTGTTCCCAATTCTTGCTGATGTCAACTGCAAAGACTCCGCCGGTCTGCGGGATAGAGAGCCTGTCACCTGCCTTACGGAAAGTGTCTGAAGGTATCCAGCTTGCAGCAGTTCCGCTGATGAATTGGTTCAGCGTGTAGCGCCTGACTTCATGCTCAGGCTGAGTTTTCAGGTCATTCATTACGCGATCTAGTGGAATTCGACCGCAGGCAATACCAGGGTTGGCAGCCCTGATTGCATCGGGGTCATCTATCTTGGCGTGTTGCGGTGCTTCCCAGCAGAAGAAACCAAAGCGCTCAAGTTCAGGGTCACCGGCGGAAGCAGCTTGCCCTTTCTTGTATAGGTCTAGCAAAGTTTTGCTGTTCTGATCACCGGCAGTTGTAATGCCAATTACTAAGCCATTCTTATAGCTTTGTGTTCCCTTTACGGCTGCAGTCCACATTCCTTTTTTTGCCAGGTGCAATTCATCAAAGAGTGCCAAACTGATAGGGATACCTTGTAAAGCTCCCTCTTTCGCAGGCTTCACATCGTAGCGACCTGTTCCGTCAGCGGTGACAATACCTCTGGACTCCGAAGCTTTTTTGAAGCGCTTGGATAAGAAAGCGTTGCTTTGAATCCAGAACAATACGCGGTTATAGATAATTCTTGCCTGATCTATGGAGCTTGCCAGGCTAATCACGCTTGCACCTGTTGGTTGGTGCATGAGCATTCCATAAGCTCCGCCAAGTGCAGAGCCAATCAAACTCTTGCCATTCTGCCTTCCAACTGAAATAACGACCTGCCTATACCGCAGCTCACCGGCGTTCTGGTGTCCCTCTGGATAGCGTTCAAGCACATGGCGAAATAACCATTTCTGCCACTCGTCTAGCTTCAATAACCCTTCGCTTTCTGGCGATTGCCAACTCAACTCCATTAGCTCAATGAGCTTATCCCCGTCAGTAGGAAAGTCCTTGCTGAGCGGTTGAGTGTAGATCGCGGGAAGTTGTAACACTTAGTCTTACTTGTCTTGTATTAGCGAAATGATTCTTTTTACTGAACGACTACTCGCGTAATGAGGCAACTCATCTTCTAGCAGTTTGATAATGCGATTACGCTCCCATTCACGCCAGACTTTTGCCAATGGTGTGGTTTCTGGATTCATCGCCATGTCATGCCATTCAGCATGAGTATCCTTTACAGCTAACCTGGCTAACCACATAGGCTCCCAGAAAGCCTTGTAATAAGGCATTTCGCATTCATGGCACATAATTACTGTGCTAATTAGTTTCATTTTTCCCTTTCTGTATCTGTTGCGTGGGCTGTCGAGAGTCAAACTCGAAACTGAGTAGCTTCGCCTGGGAGCTCCCTGACGCTCTGTGTTGCCTATTACACCACAGCCCTGTGATTTATTTGTCTTGTTCGATTATGTAGGTTTCTGGCCCTTGTTGCTGATCTATGTATTCCCTTGCCGCATTTAGAAAGTCCCTGATAAGTGACTCCTCTTGTTCGCTAGTTGCACTTATGGCGTTGAACATTTGCAGATAATCCAGAAGGTTTGCTATTTCGTTTGCAATGACGCAGACAATGCAGACTTCCTCGTGGTGGATTATGTCGTGACCGCATCGCATTGGAATGCCCAGTTCGCTCACTTCTGCCGTTCCTTGATTAGTGCGATTAGCTGCTGACGGTAGACGCAATCATCAATTGAGTCGCAATCGCATCTGTCATTATTACAATCCCAAATGTTTAGCAGCTTGATAATGCGTTCACGCTCCTCAGCAATACCTGCCTGCCGAGAGTTTTCATGTGTAACTTTTAAAAGTTCTTCATAATTCATCGAGTCAACAACTCCTCAATGGGGTCGAAGTCAATCGCCTGAGCGCTGAGTTGTCTGCTGAGTTCCAGAATTGTCTTGCGAAGCTCGGCTGCGGTGCTGGTGTGCGGGTTCTCGTCAAAGGACTTCGCCAAGGCGAGGGCTAAGCCTGCAATGACTTTCTGTTCAAGCCCAAGGTCAATGCCTTCAAGCCAATTGGTTAGGTGTTCCTCAATCATTCGTTATAGCTCCTCGGATAATTTCATTCGTGCGTGAAAAAGAAAGTGCTTGCGCGGGATTCGCTGCGGCTCTAGAAAAAAGCCCGGGGTGGTCTTGCGTGTCTACCTGCGACCTTTGCATGCTTTCCTCTCTTGCTCTTGTGCATCAGGCTAACGATAGTCAGCTCTCTAGCTCCAGCGTGGCGAGCGCCAGGCCTGCCGGATAATGGTGCGGTCTTGCTTTCTGCCGTTGCACGATCTACAAAGCGATTGAAGGTTACTAATGTCATGGTTCGGTTCTCCATCTCCTGGGGGTGTGATGTGGTCAATAGTCCAATCCCCCCCCACTAATTCTTTGGAGCAGATAACACAAATAGGTTCAAGGATTGTTTTGGCATATGCCCTTGCTTTAGCCCATTCCCTACTGTTGTGCCACTCTGCCATTGTTTATCTGCGTGTGTTCTTGCTGCGTAGGTTGCTTAGGTCAATAGTGGTAACGCCTAGCTCGGAGAGCATAGCGATGATGATCGCGCCGAATACCCAGGCGAGAAGCAGAAGCGTAAGCCAAGGTGCAAAGGTGTATAACACCCAGGCTAGTGCGTGTGCGCCGACAATACCGGCTGCGATGATTAGGGCTGCTAGAAACTCTTTCATGAGTTGCCTTTCTGTGTAAGGTGGTTATTAGCTTAGTGTAAATACTGAGCCTGTAAAGTGTTTTCCTCTTTCAAGCTCAAAGCAGGTCAATCCTGGAAGTGATTCCGAGCCAGAATTGAGTCGAAACCACGAGCTTCCGTTGTCCATCGTTTTGCCCTGAATCCAATACCTGCTACCGCCATTAGAGTGCTGTCCTAGCTCTTGCACTCTTAGGTGATGGAAGTGACCCGTTAGCCCGATAGAAGCAGCAGCCACCGGTTGATTACCGAAGGTTTGCTTCTCCCACCAGCTTGGAACGCCTTCCGGGCGATTGCTCTGATGCCCATGCCACAAACCAAGAATGTGAAATTGGTCATCAAAGACATCTATTGCAAGTGACTCGTCTTGTGGGTGTGGGATTAGCACCTCAACACCCAAGTCTGTTTCATCGCTTAGGCGCTTGATTTGCTTGGCAATCATAACGCCCCAATCGTCTTGCCCTACATACCCAATCTGTTGCCCGTTGAGTCTGAACTGACAGTGATTGCTTGCGACAGTTGCGAACGATACGGCGCTGTATTTAGCGACTCGCTTAACTAAATCCCAAAGCAGCGTGATAGCCAGGTCAACCTGTTGCATCTGACTAATGGTGTTGGTGTAGGTCTGTTGAGTGCTGGCTTTGTTGTAGAAGCCCTCAATCAAGTCCCCCATCTCAGCCAAAATTACTTTCGCATACTTTCCTTTAGCGACCTTTATCGTCACTTTATTGAAAGCATCATGAATGCGCTCCAGCTGCTCTTGCAATCCTCCCCTGCTGTCACTCTTGCCTAGCTGAAAGTCTGCAAGCATCACTACTAGCACTTTGTCGAAGTTTGTGATTACCGGTTGCTTAGGCAGGCGCTTTTTGGCTTCTTTGTAGATCAGCTCAAGTTGCTTTTCGGGTTGTCGAAGTCTGAAGTTAAACCGATACGAAGTGAGCCAAGATTCGTCATACTTTTGCCAACGACTAGTGCGTGGATTTCCGTAAATCTCGTATTTGTCAGAATCAAAGCCCTGAAGTTCCAGGAACTCCTCAAAGTTCGGGACTTGTCCCTCTGGAATTGCCGGGGTTATAGCCCAACCCTCTTGCCCGTCAAACTCTAGTGCTGGGCGGAAGTCTTTTGGAGCTTCAATCTTTGCTGCCGGCTTTAGATTTTCGAGCATGAACATTGCCCCGCGCGGTGCTTACCGATTGCAGTATCAGACAGCACTACCCCCACATTGCGCAGCGCCTTTTCAAGTGTCTTATGCCCGATGCTGAAGTCGCATAGGTTTGACATGAGGATTTCGCGATCTGCTTCGCTTAGACTTTTCCAAAAGGTGCGGACAGCGCAAGGGAATTTGCGTGTTGGGATTCTTAGACTTTCTAGCATTAGATTCCTTTCTCTGTGTTGAATCTAAAGTATTGCTTGAAGTTAGGATTCGGGTAACGACTCGCCGAGGAACTTATGCAGGGTTATCAGCACACCTCTAGGCAGGTCTGGGGCTTCGTAAACCTTATGAGCGACAATCTCGCAGATCTGTGAATCATCAGCGATTACTCCCGATTTAGTTGCAGCATCACCGATAGCCCTTATCAGCTTGTCTAAATCAGGCTTGACACTAGGCAATGCCCTTGTAGCAGTCTTGGGCTTAGGCATGAAGAAGATAGCTGTTAGGGATACTGCCCCGAGCATAGGTTCACAGCCCAGGTTGGCTTGCTCCAGCTTGTCCTGAACAAAAGCCCGCCACACCGGCAAATTCTTGTTGGCTTCTACCAGAACGCAGCGCCCGCCTCTGTTGTAGGCATTTTTACTGCCTTGAGGTTGCGCTACGCCTGGCACAAAGACCTGAATCATGAAATTTCAAACTCTCTGACAAACTTCGCGATGCTTTCAATAGTCAGATAAGGCCTCTCATGATCGAATATGTCAACCATCTCGTAAAGCCTGTAATCGTTTAGCTCAATGGCTTTGGCAAGCGCAGCTCTAAATTCATCAACGCCTTGTGCGCGATAGTAATCTCTTACCGGTTCGCCTGGAGTCATTAGAACGGCATTTCCTCAAAGGCTGCTTCGTTGCTTGCCTGCTGAGCCTTGCTAACGACCTTTTTTAGCTGAGCGTTTTGCAAGTGATGCTCAACGACAACCTTCTGCTCGCCCTGCTTGTTCGTGTATTCGCCGATTTTCGTTGACAGTTCTCCGGTGATCTCCACAAAGTCCTGCTCCTGCAAATTCATAGCCTGCGACTCGCTAAACCAAGCTGTCCATAGTCGCGAATAGTCTTTCCCGTTAGCGTGAATGTTCTCCCAAACTGAGATTCGCTTTCCCTCCCAGCCGATTGAGTTGACTTCTCCGCCAATTGTGATCTGTGCCATTTCTGTGTTTCCTTTCTGTTTTTATTTTTGAAACTCTTAGAGCTTATATAGAAATTTCTAAAAATAAGAGTTATTTAACTAAATATCTCTATTTCTAGTAATTACTAAAAATAAGAGTTATTTAACTTAATATCTATATTTATATATATATCTATAAAAGAGATGTATCAGTAATGTTCGAAGCCTTCGATTTCGGTAATTGCATCTCGAACCCCGCAGGCAATTTCGGGATAGGCGAGTTTGATTTGCGCTTCGTATTCCCAAAGTCTTTGAGTCACTCGCTTGATCAGGTCTTTCTCTGCATCGCGATACCCGTCACGATAAGCGATGTCTGTAATGCTGATTTTTGCTGAATCTGGTGCTATCATGTGTTTACCCTTTCGTTGAATGGTTAGAGCCTAGCTCGCCCCTGGTAGGTTTTCTGTGTCCTATCAGGGGTTTTTATTATTTCAGGCTTGCAGCGAGATCAGCAATCTTCTTCAAGTCCTCTGCTGACAACTTCGCAGACTGCGCTTCCTTGTAGATAGCCCTGAGAGCCTCTAGGTTGCCCGCTAACGCTTCAACAGTAGCTCGGTTGAGTAAATCCTTAGACTCGTCAACTGAAGCCCTAGAAACGGCTTTCATCTCCTCGCGCGAAGGTCTGATTGCTTTGCCGTCTTTCTTAGGTTGAAAGTTTAGGGTTGCTAGCACTCTGCCTAGGGCAGATGTTGAGCAGTTCTCAATGAAGCTCTGCTTGTTGATGTTGCTGCTTCCTCTAGTTTCTTGAGCGAAGTCAATTGCAGCTGGGCGCGTGTCCTCGCGATCTGTGTAAGCCGAAGCCTTGATAACAATCTCGGTTTCGTTGATTAGCACTATTTCGGTGTGCAGTCTGCCGTTTGGGTATTTGTCCCAGAACTTGCTGATGCGGTCAGCGACTGGTTCGTAGTTGTCAAGAAATGACATTTAGTTTCCCTTCGTGAATGTGAGATACGGCTTGCCCGTGCCTCGTTGTGCCAGGCGAACTATTTCAACCCCGCCTAGCAATCCAACTCTAATTCCCTGCAACTCGTCTAGTGCCTGCGACTTGTATTTGTTAAGGTTCGATTCAGCAGCATCAAAAATTTGCTTGGCTGCTAGTAGGTCTTTGGCGCAGGTCAACTCTTTGGCATCGTCAATCAGATCAGGTGACAACTCGCGCATAGTTTCAAGAGTGCTTGCGCTCCCGTCATAGTCCGGGGCTACACCTAGGTTCAAAAGCCCTAGAAACAGGTTTACAGCCTCTAACGACTTGTTGACTAGCGATTCATCGTATTCGACTATAAACTCCCTGAAATCGCCTCCTGTGACCGCTACGAGGGTAGCAGGGTTTTTCAGCCCTAAAACATACTGATACCACATCACCTGCAACTGATAGTGAATTGGAACTTCATTCCACCATTGCGAAGTGTGCTTGATTTCCAGAATTGACAGATTACCTAGCTGATCTTCAATCACTCCGTCAGGGTTTGCCTTGTAAACGGGAGCATCAACCTTCGCCCAAGTCCCCAGGTCACGGTGAACCTTCAAGTTAGGGTTTAGGTCTTGAAACATCTCAGCGATGCCAGCTTCTAGGTAATTGCCCAGCATCATGCGCGTAGTCGCTTCACGCTCTAGCAGCTCGCCTGTTTTCTCGTAGTAGAGAGTCAGAGCGCTTTTCCAAGGGTTTAGCCCGGTGATGCTTGAAACATCGCTTCCGGTGATTGACTCCCTGCGCCACTTCAACCAGGTTGCTGAACCCGGCTCAGCTTTACCAAAGAGTCGTGCGCTGTTGTATCGTTCGATTTTCTGCGTAATAGTCATGCTGCGAACCTAGCACAGCACTCAGACTTTTTATTTTACGCTGTCTTCTTCCTCATCGAATAGGTCAGCATCGTTATCGTCAATCAGATCGTCAAAGTCGAAGTTGCCATCTTTGGTAACCTGAAGCGCATCAGCGACAGCCTCAGAATCTGATTTGGCAACAGCAGCTCTGTAAGCCGATTGAATATCGCTAAGCTCCAGGCTGCCCTTCCAGGCAACAGCAACACCGATAGTAGTCAGCACAACAGCGAACGCACTTCCGACACCGATCAGGCTGCCCAGCCACCAATTGCCAGCGACAGCACCGATGGCAGTTCCGCCGAAGAAGGTTGCCAGCACTAGACCTAGTGATCTAATGAGAATTTGCTTTAGGTGTTCTTTCATTTGTTCGCCTTTATGAATTCGATAGGGTCAATCTTTTCGCTGGTAGCTCCGAATACGCCTTTGAGCTTGCTTGAAACAGTTAGGTGCAGGTGAGCGCCAGAACTTGCCGAGCCGGTATTTCCGACAAAGCCGATAGTGTCACCCTCTTTGACTTTCTGCCCGACCTCATGCCCTTCAGCCTTCAGGTGACAGTAACCCACATACCAGAGCTTGCCCTCTTTGTCTATGACTCGCTGCACCGAAACATTGCCTAGCACTTTGCTGAACTGTTGCAGAACGATAGTCCCGTTAGCAATTGCAGGAATAGGTGTTCCTTCAGGCATAGCCCAATCGACACCGCTGTGAGGTTGCATTCCGTTCTTGCGCCTGAACTCGCTCAGAGTCCCGAACCTGCCGGTAATTTTTTTCCAATCAAAAGGAAATCTCATATCAGCCTCAAAACAACAGCAACAATGCCTGCGGTGATAACCGAGGTCATAATGCTCTGCACCAATGCGCCACTCCAATGAGCTTTTTCTAAAGCCCTAATACGCTGCTCGAAATCATCAAGCTTCTTTTCGATGTCTGACACGATCTTGAGAATTAGGCTCGTGTTACTCGGCGGTCGCGTTGTCATAAATTACTGCTTCCCAATCAAGCTTGTCTTCGTTCCAGGTGTAAATCACTCCGTCAGTCGGATAAGGGATTGGAGCAACCCAACGGCAGGTGTCCTCGTCTAGTTCCCAAGACTCAAAAGGCTTAGGCGCAATAAAGGCATCACGCTCGGAGTCGTAGGTGTAACCAATACCGGCGTAGTTCTTGCGTATTGTGGCGTTATAGCTGGTCTGAACCCAAGTGCCACCTAAGTTAGCAATTAGCCAGTCATAACCTTCATTCGGAAAGTCGTTGTCTGTGACAAGGACTCTTAGAACAATGTTGTTCTCGTCTAGTTCTGCAAAATGCGCCATTATGCTGCATACCTCACAATTACAATACCTGAACCACCCGATGAGCCAACGAATGTGGTATCTGCACCACCACCACCTGCGCCTGTGTTTACACTTCCAGCAGTTCCAGCATTAGCCCTACCTCCATTACCACCACCACCAGAACCGCCTGATCCAGCAGCACCAGTTCCAGAGCCACCGCCACCGCCACCGCGAGTTACGGAAGTGCCTGTAATGCTTGAAGCTACACCAGCACCACCATTTGCTCCGGTCGAAGTTGTAGAGCTACCACCAGCAGTTGAAGCACCACCACCACCACCAGAGCCGTGAACTCCACCAGCTGGAGTGTTACCGGTTCCACCATTTCTACCTTGGTTAACTGTGCCAGTTCCAAATCCGCCATTGTAACCACCACCACCACCAGAACCACCAGAATTAGGACTACCCGCAGAAGTTGCGCCATAGCCACCACCTGTTGAAGTGATAGAGCCGAATACGCTATCACTACCATTGGTACTTAAACTTGCTACTCCGACACCAACACCACCAGCGCCAACTGTTACGGTGTAATTAGTGGCACTAGTAAGACTCAATCGGGATTCTGCAGATGCTCCACCACCAGATGACTCTCCAACAACTGATGATCTATAACCACCAGCACCACCACCACCACCGCGCTCAGAACCTCCACCACCACCTCCAGCGATAACCAAGTATTCAACATTGGTTAGATTGGTAGTCGGAGTAAAAGTTCCGGAGCTAGTAAATGTGTGTATCCAATAACCATTGGCAAAGGTAATAGTTCCACCTGTTGCTTTTGGACCACCAGCTTGACTAGCAAGAATTCCAAGAGGAATAAGCATTACTATGCCCCCAAGTCACCTACGAGAAGGTAGCTGCCAGAAGCTAGGCAGATAACAGTTGCACCCGAGTATTGCCCGGCAGTCTTTAGCTTGCTGTCTTTAGAGTTCAAAGTCACACCTGAACCTGCAGCAAAAGTAATCTGTCCTGTCCCGGTCTGAACAAAGTCGATTCGCTGTCCTGGGGTAAGAGTGTTGCTGACAGTTACAGTAATCGCGCTTCCGGTGCTGTTGATTGTATTGCCAGCATCAGTAGCAGCAGTCGTGTAGTTGGCAGTCTTGTTGCTAACGCTCCCCGTTGACAGTAGATCAGTCCAGGCACTGCCGTTGTAATACTGAAAGACATTTGTTCCGGTGAGGTAGGTCAGCTGCCCCTCTAGCGGAGTTTCGATTGCAGCGCTGCGAGCAGTTGAGTCAACAAAGACCGCAACGACCTGCGACATCAGGTATTCATTTAGCTCCGAAGCGTTGAGCGGAAACCCGTTGACAA
>JACCDY010576483.1_pt1 | contig 11443 bp, 13 predicted proteins | sample 7446391 | NCBI WGS metagenome assembly JACCDY01 (sample SAMN15323451, study PRJNA562643) | freshwater metagenome | isolation source: river surface water | place: USA:Blue River Watershed | collected 2017-08-18
AGTAAAACTGATATTATAGATAGTAAAACTGATATTATAGATAGTAAAACTGATATTATAGATAGTAAAACTGATATTATAGATAGTAAAACTGATATTATAGATAGTAAAATTATATTTTACAATTAAAAGGTCTAAAAAATAAGAAATAATATTTAAGATTTTATTTTTTAGCTCTCTCCCTCCCGCATTTCAAAAAAAGTATATATAAAGTATATATTTTTAAAAAATCATTTAAGAGAATTAAAATATATATAGTATAATAATAATATAAAGACGATGGAATATGAATGTACTATATGTAATAAACACTATAAAACATACCAAACCCTATGGAAACACAACAAACAATTTCATGATATTAATAGCAAAAAATGTAAAAAAATGTCAAGTAATAATAGTCTTATGTCAAGTAAATGTCAACTTGTCCAAAATAAGATAAGATGTGAAATATGTAATAAAGAATTTAATACTCGACAAGCTAAGAGTTCACATAAAAAAAAATGTTTAGTTATGAAAAATAATAACGATACTATAGAACTAAAAAAATTGGAATTACAACTAAAAAAACAAGAACAATATTTATTATTAAAAGAAAAAGAGATTTTGCAACTAAAATTAAAACTTCAAAAATCAACTAAAGCAGATAATATTACATTAAATCAACTAAATAAACTAATATTAGAAAGAAATAATAGAATAAAAGAATATATGATAAATAATGGTAATATACAAAATAATATACATAATGGTAATGTTCAAAATATTGTTAATAATTTTCAATTAGTTGGTTTTGGAAAAGAAGAAGATATTGTTGATCTATTAACTAATAAAGAAAAAAAACAAATACTCGATTCTAGATATAAATCTTTAGAAAAATTTATTGAAATAGTTCATTGTGGAAAATACAATCAATTTAAAAATATAATCATTACAAATATTAAAGATAATTATATGTATAAGTTTGATGATGGAAGATGTCAATTTGTTTTAGCAACAAAAGATGAAGTTTTAAATACTTTAATTGATAATAGAATTTATGAATTAGAAACAATTTATGATGAATTTTTAATGAAAGATAAATTAGATGAAAAAACTAAAAATATAATTGAAGAATTAATAAATAAAATAAATTATACTGATTCAAAATATATTGATTCTGATGGACATGAACATACAAATTATAAACAATATAAAATAAATGAAATTAAATTAATATTGTATAATAATAAAGATAAAATAACTAATGAAATTTCATTATTATTAACAACGAGTGATATTTAATTAGTTTATAATTTATTTAAGATAAATTATTAACAATTACTATTACCATGTCATTATCAAGGTTTTTATGAATTTCTAGTACTGATAACATATGTTTCAAATATGCCATTTGAATATAGCTCTCCACTTGTTTATGTGTTTGTGCCATAAAAATCAATTTTTGTATATGGTCTTCTTCTTGTTGTTGTTCTATTTTCATATAATTAGCTATATTTGGTGATGTATCACTAACCATACTCCAATATAAAGTTTCCATAAGTGTATTCATTTCTATTTTTTGTTCATTATTTAAATTTTTAATATTTGGTTTTAATTCTTCTATATATTTTTTAATTTTTTTTTTAATTTCAGTAAATTGTTTTTTTGTTATAGACATAAATAAATAAATTGTTTATAATTTAATTATAATTCAATTTTTTACAAAAAATTGACAAAAAAACAATTTAATATTATAATTAGTGATTTATGTCTGACATTGATAAAATCAAAGAACATGTTAACTATATATGTTATGAAAAATATTTAAAAATAGCATATAATGATGCAGGTTGTTATGATTTAAGAGAATATAATGAATTTTTTAATTTGTTTTCAACAACAAAATCAGTCATTTGTACAATTAATGGTACTATTTTTATATTAAATGGCGCACATGCATATGCAAATATTAAGATATATAATGGATCATTTGCAAAATTAATATGTAATGAAAGTCAAACAGGTATTACAGAAATTTTATTTGATGATTGTGGTAACTATTTAACATTATCAGATATTACAATTGAAAATAAATTATATTCATCAAATAATACATTTATATTACAGATTGAAACAGATGGTTATTATTGTACATATGATGAAATAATGTTTTCACCAAAAATTTATTGTCAACTTTCAAATGTTGGTAATTACTATGCTATATCATGGTTTTATAGTAAAAATTTAGCTTTATTTGCTGGTAATTTAATACAACAATCATTTATTGTACCAATTAATGAAATTATTGTTATTCCAAAACCAAATAATAAAATAAATAATGAAGAACCTAATAAAAAACACCGAAAATTATTTTAAAAATATTTATTATGAGTAAAAATAAAAGTTAATTCTGGTGAAATAGTTAGGTTTGATCTATTATTTATGTTAGTATACTATATTTAGATCATGTTATATTATATTGTCACATAATAATTATTGATTTATAAAAAAATGAAATTATGACATTTTAATACTTTATATATATATATTATGTCAAAGTCTGATACTGTTATAATTGATTATGATCATTTTGAATTTACTATTGTTGATAATGAAAATTCAATTTATGTTAAAGTTTTAGATTGTTCAACTGGGATATTTTATCAAACAACAAAAACAAGAACTGAATTAAGCATTACTGTACCAAGTCTTGAAATATTTTATAATTCATTAATCAATGGATTATTACATAAAGAAAATTGTTATATTTTCATTAATATGAATGATGATAAAATTTATTGTTGGATAGTATCTAAGGATGTTTTACAACCTTTTGATACATGTTTATACTTAACTAAAATGTATGATAGAAATGTTATTACTAATTTTGAAAATAAGATTGCTAATCTAAACATTGAAACAATAAAATTACAAACTGAAATTACAAAATTGAAAAAAGAAAATAACCAATTAAAAAAAACTAATGAAAAAAATATTAGTGAATTAAAAAATCAAGAAAAATTTTATTATGATTCAATTACACAATTACAAAAAAATTATGGAGATAATGAAAAATTAAAGACCGAAATTGTACAACTGCAAACTGTTAATAAAAAATTACATTGTGATTTTGTAAAACTACAAACTGAACTTACACAATTAAAAATGGATGATAAAAACAGTCAATTAAATGGCGACTGTAATTTAATAAATGAAATTAACAGATTACAAAATAAACAAAAAGAATTTATTAGTTCAATAACTGAATTAAAAAAAAATAACATAAAATTAGAATCAACAAATTATTCATTAAATTTAAACTATTTAAACTTAAAAAAAGATTATAATGATTTAATTTTAGAATATGAAATATTATCTAATAATTACTGAATAAAGTTAAATTTAATATTATCTGGTGTATTTAAAATTTTTAATTTATAATAATATCGTTTTAATATTTTTTCAATTGTAAATTCAAATTCGCCATCTTTCTTTGAATAAGCAGGTGTAAATAAACACCATATAACTTCTTTAGCATCTATAATTGATTCTATTTTTTTATCAATAGTAAATTCAAAATTTAAAATGTTTTTTGAATTTTTATTAATTTTAATTGTTGAATTAATTAAATTTATAATACCTAAATCATATGAAAAAATTTGGTTATCACAATCACGTCGACTAAATCTTCCAGCTTTAATATCATTATTAATTTCTTCGATATGACTATTATTTATGTTTATCGCATATTTACCATTTTTTTTATAAAGTTCTGTTGTAATAGTAAAACATATATCAGTAGGCATAATTATAAAATTTATATTTTGACATATTTTATTTCATTTTTTTTAACCATACTTTTAATGGTTCATGAATGACATTTATTGGATTTTTATAATATTTGAACTTTCTTAAAGTTTTTAAATCACATAAATCTATAGGTATTTCTGAAATATTATTATTAATAATATATAAAAATTTTAGATTTATTAAATTGTTTAAATTATTTATTATTGATATTTTATTGTTATCTAGTATTAAAGTTTTTAAATTTTTTAAATAATTTAATCCTTTTATTTCAGTTATTTGATTATTCATTAGAGATAAATAATTTAAATTTATTAAATTATCCAAATTTTTTATTTCAACAATATTATTACATGTTAGTAATAATTCTTGCAAATTGGTTAAATTATCTAAATATTGTATTTCTGTTATATGATTATTAGCTAACTCTAAAATTTGTAAATTGATTAAATTATCTAATCCTTTTATTTCCGTTATTTTATTTAGACATAAACTTAAAAACCGTAAATTAACTAAATTATCAAGCCCTTTTATTTCAGTTATTTCATTTTGTTCTAAATATAAATATTCCAAATTTATTAAATTATCAAGTCCTTTAATTTCTATTATTTTATTTTTACTTAAATCTAAGTCTGTTAAATTAATAAATTTATGTAAATTATTTAAAATAGTTTGAATATGCATTGGTGCCCTAACATATAAAGATTTGATTTTTAATGGATCGCATAATAAAAAATCATTAATATTATAATTATCAATATTTAATGTTTCACTAAAATAAAAATCTCTCATTACTGAACACCTACACCTACTAGTCATATTGCAAAATTTAATTATCAAACTAATTTTAAATCAATTTTTTATTAGATAATAAAAATAGTTAAACAATAAATTTTATTAAATTAAATAATGAATAATTATTTGGAAGAAATATTTATAAAAGAAATTAATAAAACTGAAATTAATACAGTTTTTGAACTAGGTAGTAGAGATTTACTAGATGCAATAAAAATGCAAAAATATTATAATTGCAAAGTATATTCTTTTGAATGTAATCCAGATTGTTTAGTTGTATGTAGAAACAATTTTATTAATGAACATAGTAGTGTAAAAAAAAATATATATTTAATTGAATCAGCTGTATCTGTTAATAATGGTACCGAAACATTTTATCCATTTGATTTAAAACAATATAATAATATGGGTGCTTCTTCAATGTTAAAAATAGATTTTACAAAAAGAGATGTAAATGATCCAGATTATAATAGACCAAATCCACAAAAAGAAATAAAAGTATCAAGCATTAGATTAGATACATTTATGAATAATATGTCAATACATAATATTGATTTATTATGTATGGACTTACAAGGTTATGAATTAAATGCATTAAAAAGTTTAGGTGATAAAATAAATAATGTTAAATATATTATAACTGAAACATGTATTAACAGTACTTATTCAAATGGTACAACATTTAATGAAATTAATGAATATTTAGAAAAATTTGGGTTTAAATATATATGCAGTGATGAGTTTAAATCGGAATTACCAAATAAACACTTATCTGGATTTAGTGAGTTTAATGCATTGTTTAAAAAAATCATATAAATTATTATATATTTTTGTATTATTATAATAATAAATTCAACTAGTTAAATTATTAAATATAATCTAACCATTCATTTATTATTGTTTCATTATATTGACGTTCAATTAATTCTTTTTTAATTGCAACTTTTAATTCATTATTATCACTTATTTTATTTTGTAAGCTTGTAATAATATTAGTAATCTGTTCACTATCAGAAATTTGTATTTCAATATCATCATAAAATCCAACAAGTACATTTAATAATCTAGTTAATCGACCTGTAAAACACATACACGCGCTATCTTTTATTTCTTGATTTAATACTTTTAATATTTCTTCATTATTATTAATACGTGACCATACATATATTAACAAGTCACTATATGTAATTAAATATATAGAATGTTCTGTTTTATCATCACAATAATTTAAAATTTCTCGTTTAGTTATTTCAGTTAAAATAGTTGAGTCAATAATATCTTGTTTTATTTTTTCTAAAGTTATAGTAGGTTTATCTTTTAATAAATTAGTTATTGAGTTTCTAAAACTAGTTTGTATAGTATGATTATGTATATTTTGAGAATCATTATACACATCACCTTTGGGTTTTTTATTTAACCATCTTTGAACTGGCAATGGTATATGTTCTATTGGATTTGTATAATATGAAATTCTAGTATTCCTTAAATTACATAAAAATAATGGTAATTCAGTAATTTTATTATTATTTAAATTTATAAACTGTAAATTAATTAAATTATTTATTCCTTTTATTTCAGTTATTTTATTATTATCTAAATATAATTTTTGTAAATTAACTAAATTATCAAGACCTTTTATTTCAGTTATTTTATTATTTTGTAAAGCTAATAATGTTAAATTAACTAAATTATCTAACCCTTTTATTTCGGTTATTTGATTATTACATAAACATAATTCTTGTAAATTAACCAAATTATCTAAACCTTTTATTTCAGTTATTTGATTATTATTTAAATTTAATTCTATTAAATTAACCAAATTATCTATACCTTTTATTTCTATAATCCGATTACAATTTAAATTTAATATTTGTAAATTAACTAAATTATCTAAACCTTTTATTTCAGTTATTTTATTATCAAGTAAACATATTTTTTGTAAATTAATTAAATTATCAAGTCCTTTTATTTCAGTTATTTTATTATTATATAATTGTAATGTTTGTAATTTAATTAAATTATCAAGTCCTTTTATTTCTGTTATTTGATTATTATCTAAATTTAATTCTTGTAAACTAACTAAATTATCAAGTCCTTTTATTTCAGTTATTTTATTACATTCTAATGTTAATGTTTTTAAATTAATTAATGTGTATAATCCTTTTATTTCTTTTATTTGATTATCAAATAAACATAAATTTTGTAAATTAATCAAATTATCTAATCCATGTATTTCTATTTCGTGATTATTATAAAAATTAATAGTATGTAAATTTACAAATTTATATAAATTTTCTAAAATTACATTAGTATTTATTATATTATAAACTGTTAATATTTCTATTATTGATGAATCACAATTAATAATATTATCAATGTTATTATTATTATTTATAATTAATGGTGACATATAATAATTATTATATTTTATAATAATTATTATTCAATTTTTTTATTCTAATATTTTAATTAATGGATAATTTTCTTTTATAAATTTTTTATTATTTTGATTTATTTCACTATTATTTTTTAAGACAATAAACATTAATTTACTGGGCAATTTATTTATTTTTTGTTCAAATGATATACCTAATTTAATAGTTTTTATATTATCTGTTAAATTATCAATTGAATTATTAAAAGTACTTCCTAATGTAATTTGTTCTAAATTATTAGGCGTATTATTAATTGGTTGATTAAACATAATACCTGTTGATAATATTTTAATTGTATGTGGCAAATTATCAATTGATTGATTAAATGCACCTTCAATAATTAATTGTTCTAATTCTGGTAAATTCATAAATGGTTGATTATAATGACCATTAATTATTAATTTTTTTAAACTTCTTGGTAAATTATTAATAGGTCTATTAAATTTACCACATAATTTTAATGTTTTTAAATTTTTAGGCAATGAATCAATATTATGATCAAAATCACCATTTAATTCTAAATGTTCAATATGTTCAGGTAAATTATCAATAGGTTGATTAAACATACTGCCAAATACTATTTTTTTATATTTCAACATATTATCTGTAAAAACAGGAATATCATTATAATCATCATCAAAACCAATAAAGTCACTATAAAAATGATATGATGGTTTATTTAATTCATTTAATTTATCACGTAAACTTCCAAACATTAATTATATAAAACTTAAACTTTTATATAAAAATTAATTTTTTAAATGTATAAAGAATGGTGTAATATTTTTATACCAATTTATGTTTTGATCATAATTATAATTATGTTATAATATTTAAAAAATATTATAAACCAAATTGTTGAAACACAAAATGGTGTAAATATATTAAATTATAACAAAATTGGTATACCGAGCGTTGTTTATATCATAATAAATATAATTTGGTTCTAATAAAAAAAGTCAATATATATTTTTGATATTAAATAAAAATAATTTCACCTGAATTAACTATTAAATCTACTATTTCATGTTTTTTCAATCCTTTGTAATTTAAATTACATTTTTTTGCAATAATTTCTAATATATATTTATTATTTTTGTGTAAATCACAATACACATCTCTATAATTTGCACCATTAAAATTGAAATAAAATAGTTGGGTATTATCAACGGAATATCTATTTGTATTATCTATAATAATGCTTACCATAAATAGTAAATATTTTTTTTATAAAATTGTATTTCAATTTTTTTGTAAATAAATACACAATTATATATCATAATGACGGTGAGCATCATCAATATCATGCCACACTAATCCTCCTAGTCCATCGTTATATATTAACCAATTTATTCCTAATGCATAAATACATATTTTTAATTTTGGAGTATCTACTTTTACTGTTAAAATTGCATTATCTATTTTACTTAAATCTGGTGCTTCTTCAATGCCACTTTGTGTTCTATCATAATGACTTTTGTTAATATTAAATGGTAAATATATTAATTGATCGGTTATTTTAACACAATTTGATTTTATTAAAAATTTATTATAATTAAATCTTACTGTATGATCAAATACTAATATAATTTCATTTATTTCATTAATATTATCACATTCAATAAAAAATCCTTTATGTATACCATAAAAATCAAGTTTATACCTAAAATTATTTATTGGAATACTTGATTGTAATTGTACAGATGCTAATGTTTGAATTATACGTTCGGGTGAATTTATTAGAGCTTTTCTTACTGATACATCATAAAAAAATTTTTTATATATTAACTTACATGATGAAAAAATATTAGTTGCATTTATTAATATTAATTTAACCTGCATATGTGTTAGTGCATATATTATTATTTCATCACAAAACATTTCGAATGGTATAGTGATATATATTTTATCATTATTTACTTCATAATTTTTAAGTTGTATCATAAATCTTAAAGGAATAACAAATATTGTTGTTGCTCCTATTTTGAATTTTAAATAAATATCATTATGTATTTTTTTGAAATCATTAATATTTATATGTGGTGCTAATGTAATTTCTAAACGTTCAGGAAGTTGTGTAGTACCATCACGACAAAAATGTAATGTATTTTCTTGAAATTCTTCTGTACAATATTCTATAATTGTGTTTACGCCCATAATTTTAATGATACCATGTATTTAAGTAAAATATATAATTAAAAAAATTTATATTATAAATTGATAATATTTATGACTGAAAATATATTAGATATTTTAGAAGTTAATGATAAAATTATTATTTATAATAAAATTAATACTAGACAATTTACTCCATATATTCCTAAAAAATTTGATGTATATGGTTTTGGAAAATTAAATGCACGACAAATTATTATAAATAAAATTAAATCATATGATTTTAGTTTTTGGATTGATGAAGCTGATTTAAGATTAAAAATGGATGTTTCAAATGGCACTAAAATACATAATTTTGAAATTCTTTGTCCAGATATAGATATGGATATAACAAATTTAAATAATGATGAACTCATAAAACTTGTTATTATATTAAGAAATAAAGTTAATAATTTAAGTTATAAATTAGAATTACAAAAAACAATATTATGAATCAGAACTTTATAATTTAGTTAATTTACAAGAATTAGATTTATTTCGTAATAAAATAAAAGAAGTGTCATTAAATTTATGTAATATTAGATATAATATTATGATAATCCAATTGAACATATATTTTTACCAGTTCAAAGATGGATATATAAAAATAAAAATAATAATAAAAATAATAATAATATTTATAATGATAAACAAAATGTTCATAATCATACTATACAATCTAGTTTTAGAAACTCATTAACTAATTTACTAAAAGATAAACCTACTATAAATCTAGAAACTGTTAAAAATGAAATTATTAGTAGTGAAATATTAACTGAACAAACTAAACGGGAAATACTTAACTATTGTGACGATCCAATTGAACATTCTACTTATTTAATTACTTATAGTGATTTACTAATTTATGTATGGTCACGTATTAGAAATAAAGATGAAATCTTAAAAGTATTAAATCAAGAGATATCTGATGGATTATGTATGTGTTTTACTGGTAGAATGACACGTTTACTGAATGTACTAGTTGGTTTTTATGATGATATAGAATTACAGATTTCTGATAGTGAGCAAATTACTAACATTATTATAAGCTTAAAAAATAAATATAATGGCGAACAATTAAAAGAAGCAGTAAAAAAAGAATTATTAGAAAGACAATATAGTGAAGCTATAATAAATGAATGGCTTGAATATATATAAAAATTGAAATTTATTTATTATAAATATAATATAATTATTATGACAACATTAGGAATTAATGATCAAAATATAAATGCTTTTATTAATTGCATTCCATTAGAAATAACTTGTTTAAAACTACATGTACGTGATAATATTGAAATATTATTAAATAATTTATATAAATTCAAAAATTTACAAATATTACAATTATATAATAATAATATAACAGAAATAAAAGGACTTGATAATTTAGTTAATTTACAACAATTATATTTGTATAATAATAAAATAACAGAAATAAAAGGACTTGATAATTTGGTTAATTTACAAATATTATATTTAGAAAATAATCAAATAACAGAAATAAAAGGACTTGATAATTTAGTTAATTTACAAAAATTATATTTATATAATAATAAAATAACAGAAATAAAAGGGCTTGATAATTTAGTTAATTTACAAAAATTATGTTTAGATAATAATCAAATAACTGAAATAAAAGGACTTGATAATTTAGTTAATTTACAACAATTATATTTAAGCAATAATCAAATAACAGAAATAAAAGGACTTGATAATTTAGTTAATTTACAACAATTATATTTATATAATAATCAAATAACTGAAATAAAAGGACTTGATAATTTAGTTAATTTACTACAATTATATTTAAGTTGTAACAAAATAACAGAAATAAAAGAACTTGATAATTTAGTTAATTTACTACAATTATATTTAAGTAATAATAAAATAACAGAAATAAAAAAACTTGATAATTTAGTTAATTTACAAGAATTATATTTAAATTTTAATCAAATAAACGAATTACCATTAAATTTATGTAATTATAGAAATATTAAGTATTTTTATTATGGAAATAATCCAATAGAACATATACCTTTACCAGTTCAAAGATGGTTAGATAGAAATCAAAATAATAATAATATATATAATGATGGTCAAAATATACATAATCGTACTATACAATCTAGTTTTAGAAATTCATTAACTAATCTTTTAAAAGATAATCCTACTATTAATCTAGAAACTGTTAAAAATGAAATTATTAGAAGTGACATATTAACTGAACAAACTAAACGTGAAATACTTAACTATTGTGACGATACAAC
>JACCDY010589640.1_pt1 | contig 11439 bp, 8 predicted proteins | sample 7446391 | NCBI WGS metagenome assembly JACCDY01 (sample SAMN15323451, study PRJNA562643) | freshwater metagenome | isolation source: river surface water | place: USA:Blue River Watershed | collected 2017-08-18
AAAATACCTAATTGTACGTTGTCGTTTAACGCTTTGGGCAATCTTTGGTTGACAGAAAAAGGTAAATATTTTGATTGGCAAATTTGCGATAATTGCCGACAAATAAAGATATAAAGCCATCCTTGACAACTACTTCTTCTACCGCCCCTTCAGCCCTTAACGCTATTCATAGCCATCCCGATCCTTTGGAACGATTGCCAAAGGAATGGCGCCGCTCCATTACTGAAACTTTGAATACCAATGAGTCAGTGATCGCTGTTTTGGAGTTAGATCTCAACGAGCAACTGCATTTTGCAAAAGGATTGGTTTGCTTAACCAATCAAGGATTGATTGCCAGCAAAGAACAGTCTGCATCTTGGTCAAGATGGTCTTTTTCTGAAGATCTGAAATTACAGTTACATGATCATGCTGGGGTAGCAAATTTAGAACTACTCAACCAATCTGGAAGATTGGCCAGCTGGCGATTCACTTTGGCACAAAATCCTGTGGCCAATCGTCTGGTCCAACATTTTCAGATTGAGTTAGCTAAGTCTTTGGGTAAGTTCAATGCTGAGCTTGCTGAAACGTCGCAGCCTTTATGCCCAACTTGTTGGGTACCACTACCTCCCGATCAGGATGAGTGCCCAGCTTGTAGTTCAGAAAACTTAAAGCCACCATCAACTTGGACCTTATTGAGGTTATGGCGCTTTGCTAAGCCTTATAAAGGTCAGTTGTTCGCAGGCTTCGCATTAACTCTTGCTTCTACTGCGGCCACCTTGGTGCCGCCTTATCTGACCATGCCATTGATGGATGACATTTTGTTGCCTTATCAAACTGGTCAGGCCATCGATGTCAATTTAACTTTGCTTTATCTGGGTGCCTTACTTGGTGCCGCAATCTTGGCTTGGGTGTTGGGTTGGGCTAAAACCTATATTTTGGCTTTGGTGAGTGAGCGCATTGGCGCGGATCTTCGAACCACCACTTACCAACACTTAATGAAACTATCGTTGGAATACTTTGGCGGTAAAAGAACTGGTGATTTGATGGCCCGTATCGGGTCAGAATCAGATCGCATTTGTTTGTTCTTATCAATGCATCTTTTGGATTTTGCCACCGATGTCCTGATGATTTTGATGACAGCAGTGATTCTAATTTCGATCGATCCCTGGTTGGCTTTGGTGACATTGATACCTTTGCCATTTATTGGGTGGGCCATCCATGTGGTGCGAGATAAATTGCGTTATGGCTTTGAAAAGATAGACCGCATTTGGTCAGAGGTCACGAGTGTGTTGGCTGATACGATTCCAGGTGTTCGTGTGGTGAAAGCCTTTGCACAAGAAGAGCGTGAGTCTGACCGTTTTAGATTGGCCAATGAACATAACTTGGCTGTGAATGATCGAGTGAATAAGGTCTGGGCCTTGTTCTCGCCAACCATTACTTTGTTAACAGAAATTGGATTGCTGGTGGTTTGGGCTTTTGGTATATGGCAAATATCACACGATGCCATCACAGTTGGTATGTTGACGGCGTGCTTGGCATACATTGGACGTTTCTATACCCGTCTAGACTCCATGAGTCGCATTGTTGCTTTCACTCAACAGGCGGCCACGGCATCTAAACGTATTTTTGATATTTTGGATCACGTGTCAAGCGTTCCAGAGCCGACTCAGCCAATCAAGCTAACAAAAGTAGAAGGCCTCATAGAATTAAATAATGTGGGCTTCAGATACGGTAATCGTTCTGTGACGCGAGGCATCAATTTAAAGATTGCTCCAGGTGAAATGATCGGCCTGGTTGGTCATAGTGGCTCTGGTAAGAGTACTTTGGTGAATTTGATTTGTCGTTTTTATGACGCAGCCGAAGGCACGATTCGCTTGGATGGCGTTGATATTCGTTCAATCGCGGTGGCTGACTATCGCAGACACATTGGTTTGGTGCTGCAAGAGCCATTTTTATTCTTCGGCACGATTGCTGAAAACATTGCCTACGGCAAACCAAATGCAAGTCGTGCAGAAATCATTGCTGCTGCAAGAGCCGCTCATGCTCACGAATTTATCTTAAGACTGCCTCACGGCTATGACTCTTTGGTTGGTGAGAGAGGTCAGTCTTTGTCTGGTGGTGAAAGACAGCGTATTTCGATAGCAAGAGCTTTGTTAATCAATCCACAGATCTTGATACTGGATGAGGCAACTTCATCAGTGGATAGCACGACTGAAAAAGAGATTCAAAAGGCTTTGGATAATTTGGTCAAAGGTAGAACCACGATTGCCATTGCACACCGTTTATCAACACTGCGCAAAGCGGATCGCTTGATTGTGTTGGATAAAGGTCAAATCATCGAGCAGGGTGGACATGATCAGCTCATGGATTTAAACGGTGTCTATCGTCGGATGTATGACACTCAAGCTAGGCAAGCGATGGATGCAGTTGATGCAGAGTTGGGGGTGAAGAATGGGTAATTCTATGAAGAAATTCACCTTATCAAAAAACACTTTTGGTCAGTTGTGTTTGCGAACTGAGGATGGGCAGTTGCACGAACAGGTTTTGCCAGTCAAGGCTTTCCCCATCAGCCTGCCAGAAGATTGCATTGCAATCGTTGATCGTGATGGCCATGAATTAATTTGGTTAGACAACTTAAATCAAGTCAGTGCCGAGAATCAGTTAATCATCAAAGAAGAGCTCGCTAACAGAGAGTTCATGCCAGTTTTGACAAGGATCGCTGAAGTTTCTTCATTTGCAACCCCTAGTACTTGGACGGTTGAAACAAGTCGGGGCGCCACTCAGTTTGTTCTAAAGGGCGAGGAAGATATTCGTCGTATCAGTAAAGATACTTATTTGATTTCTGATAATCATGGTGTTCAATACCTGATAGAGAATATTCAGACATTAGACAAACACAGTCGAAGATTGTTGGACAGATTCTTATAAAAAAATAATGACAGCCAATCAAACCAATATTCACTTTGAGTCTCGTGGGATTGAGTTTGTTGTCAAGACCACTGAAGAGTTAAGCGCACTGCAGACCAGTATGCAAAAGCATCTGGAAGCCTTGCAGTTGTGGCAGCACGTTGATATGGTTATCTTGAGTAGTAACGACACTTATCAATGTGCCTATAAGCTAAAAGAGAGTGCCAGAGAGCAATGGGCACCGGCTTGGGATACCACTCGCTTGTATTCCACCATGGGCATTGATAGCCAAAAAAATACAGAAGATTTAGACAAGGAAATATTGGTTGCGATGTTGATGGCAACCATTCCATTCATTTTCCCTAGTTTTGATGAGTTGGTGTCGGCCATCAGAATTCGTCATTATGTGGTTAATGCTGGCTTTAAGGCGGCATTGAACTTTGATACTGAAGCCGCTGAGAGGCCAACGGATTATTGGCATTATGACGAGGAAGAAGGGTTTTTATTAAATAAAGGTCAGTCCATCATTGATGGTTTGATTAAGGCCACACAGCCACCAAGCTATAAAGAGGCTTATTCTTTTTCTTGTTATCGAGCCACTGAATACGTGATCTTGCTCAGCATCGCTCAAGAGCTGAAAAATGTGAATCCTGACTTGTTGAAAAAGCTCGAGTTACGCTCTGAAAAAAGTGCCATCCGCTCTGGTGAGTTCCATGAAATTTTCCTTAAAGAGTATGGCACCTTAGATCACCCATTTCCAATGAAGTATTACGTGCCTGGGGATCGTGTGTGGTTCCGTAATCCGGATGATCGATCTTCTGATGTCTCAGGGTACGAGGGTTCTTGGGTCATTTATTTGGGGCACAATTTATTCACCAATTTTTGGAAAAGAGATCAACCATTCAGTTTGGAAACAAAGTGTGTAGAGGTGTACCACTGGAAAGATGGCGCCTTTGTTGGTGATGATGGTGAATTGCATATAAATGAGGAAATTGTTGAGTCTTGTGTCAAGCAATCATTGGCAGACCCATCAAAGTATCAGATGATCATAGATCGAATGATGTGTTACCGAGACCCTCAGGGTGTATATAAAGATGGGGGATGCATCGATGCATCGAGAGAATCTCCTCGCTATGTTCGCCCATCAACATCAGATTTAAATTTTTCTGATTAATTAATTTTTTAAATTCTTCCAAATTCATCCAAATTCCTCAAATATTTGGATTACTTCCTTGTAGGAATATTCTGATTTCTTTGTAGGAAACTTCCTATTTTCTCGTAAGAAAAAATTACGGCATTTCTCTCAAGCCTTGATTCCTATTAGGGATTGAAAATTTTGCATTGTTACTTTTCTTAAATTAGATATTTCATGCATTTTTGGGCCATATACAAGTAATTGATTGCCTCCTATTCTGCCCATTCAAATTTTTGAATGACACAGTAGAGGTGAAAAATGGTTCATGACAACCATGGTTTAAAAAGAAGTCTTCAGCCACGACATATTCGTCTAATGGCTTTGGGTTCAACAATTGGTGTTGGTTTATTTTTAGGTTCAGCCACAGCCATTCAACTGGCAGGGCCATCCATCATGTTGGGCTATGTTCTGGCTGGCTTGGTAGCTTTCATAGTTCTGAGGGCGCTGGGTGAAATGGCTGTGCATGAGCCTGTAGCAGGATCCTTTGCACATTACGCTGGCAAATACATTGGTCCTCTAGCGGGCTATCTGGTTGGTTGGGGTTATTGGACTTACTGGATTGTGGTGGGCTTAGCTGAAGTTACCGCTGTTGGTATTTACATGATGATGTGGTTCCCGGATGTTCCTCAATGGGTGTGGGCTTTGTCCTCATTGTTGGCCATGGGTGGCATCAACTTTGTTGCAGTGAAAGTTTTCGGGGAGTTTGAATTTTGGTTCTCCCTCATCAAGGTGGTAGCGATTGTCACAATGATTGCGATGGGCTGCGGAATGATTTTCTTTGGCCTTGGTGTGGGTGGTGAGCCGATTGGTATAGCTAACCTTTGGCAGCATGGTGGATTTTTCCCTAATGGAGTGAGTGGTTTCTTGTTATCACTTCAAATGGTTTTATTTGCTTATGTAGGTATTGAAATGATTGGCTTATCAGCAGGTGAAGCTGAAAACCCAACAAAGACCATTCCTATGGCAATTGATTCATTGGCGTGGCGCATCTTGATCTTTTATGTTGGAGCTTTGTTTGTTATTTTGGCGATCTTCCCTTGGCATCAAGTTGGTCAGCAAGGCAGCCCGTTCGTCGCCATGTTTGAGAGCATTGGCTTAAGAGAAGCAGCCGGCATCATTAACTTTGTGGTGATCACAGCAGCGCTTTCTTCTTGTAATGCAGGCATATTCAGTGGCGGTCGATTGCTCTTAGGTTTATCCAAAATTGGTAATGCACCACAAGCATTGGGTGAGGTGTCCAAATCAGGTGTGCCCATGAAAGCCATCCTCATGACGATTCTGTTACCAACACTGGGAGTTGCCTTGAACTATTTTGTTCCTGAGAAGGCATTCCAGTGGATCACGGCAGCGGTGACTTTGATTGGCTTATTGGTTTGGATTGCCATCCTATTCACGCAAATTCAATTTAGAAAATCTTTAACTCAGGTACAGAGAGATGCCTTGCCCTACCGGGCAATCATGTGGCCATACGGCTCATGGTTTGCGATCTTCTTTGTGATGTTTGTGATTGGTTTGATGGCTTATTCAGAGTCAACCCGCATGGCGTTTTACGTTGGTCCTCCAATTTTGATTGGATTGACATTGTTGTATTTTATTTTTGGCCTACATAAGAAAGAAAGGAGTGCATCATGATTGTTGGCGTACCAAAGGAAGTTAAAAATCACGAGTATCGAGTTGGATTAACACCCGATCAAGTCACCGAATTAAGGCTTTGGGGTCACCAGGTGTTGGTTCAAAAAAATGCGGGTGAAGCCATTGGTTTCATGGATGAGCACTATGTCATGGCCGGTGCTCAGTTGGTTGATTGCCCAAGTGACATATTTGCCGAAGCTGAGATGATTGTTAAGGTCAAAGAGCCACAGCCCGAAGAGTGCAAGATGCTTCGCTCAGGACAGGTTTTGTTCACGTATTTGCATTTAGCTCCGGACCTTCATCAAACCCAGGCTTTGGTTCAATCAAATGCTATTTGTATTGCCTATGAGACAGTGACCAGTGCTAACGGCCGATTGCCTTTGTTGGCTCCGATGAGTGAAGTGGCAGGCAGAATGTCCATCCAAGCAGCTGCCCATCATTTAGAAAAGGCCAATGGTGGTCGAGCATTGTTATTGGCTGGAGTGCCAGGTGTTCCTGCTGCTGAGGTGGTGATTTTGGGTGCTGGCGTTGTGGGCAGTGCTGCTTTGCAAATGGCGGTTGGCATGGGCTCTCGTGTGACCATCATTGATAAAAACCTTGACCGCTTAAGAGAATTGGATGCTTTATACGGTAACAGTATTCACACCTTGTATTCAAGCACGGCCAATATTGAGAGATCGGTGTTGAGTGCTGATGTGGTGATTGGCAGTGTGCTGGTGCCAGGTGGCGCCGCTCCAAAGTTAGTGACTAGAAAAATGGTGTCTGCCATGAAGTCTGGATCGGTGATTGTGGATGTGGCGATTGATCAGGGCGGTTGTTTTGAGACATCTCATGCAACCACGCACCAAGAACCCACTTATCAAATCGATGATGTGATTCATTATTGTGTTGCCAATATGCCTGGTGCGGTTGCTAGGACCTCAACGATGGCTTTGACCAATGCAACTGCGCCATTTGTGATGGAGCTGGCCAATAAGGGTGCTCAGCAAGCATTGATTGAAAATGCGCATTTGATGAATGGCTTGAATGTTTATCAAGGGCATATCACTTGTGAAGCGGTTGCTTGTGCTCATGGGCTTGATTACATGGATCCAAAAACCATGATTCATTGATCATCTTGCCCTAAGAAAAAAGCCTCTGATTGAAATAGATAAGAGGCTTTTTTATTGGATAAGAATTTCTGGAATTAACTAGGATCCTTGGTGGTATTTCTGAATTAAATCCACTTCATTTTTTGAACCAAGTACAACAGACACGCGTTGGTGTAATTTTTCAGCAGGCAAAGTCATGATACGGTCTTTGCCGTTGACTGAAGCACCGCCTGCTTGCTCAATCAAAAAGCTCATAGGGTTAGCTTCATACATCAAGCGTAACTTGCCTGGCTTGCTTGGGTCGCGTTTGTCCCATGGGTACATGAATACACCACCACGGCAGAGGATGCGATGCACATCAGCCACCATTGAGGCAATCCAACGCATATTGAAGTCTTTTTTACGAGCGCCTTCAGTGCCTGCAAGGCACTCATCAACATAGCGTTTCACGGGTTGATCCCAGTGACGCATATTTGACATATTGATGGCAAATTCTTTGGTGTCAGGCGAGATCGTGATGTTTTCTTTGATCAATAAAAACTCATTTGTTTCATGATCGAGGGTGAACATGTGAACACCTTGACCAGTGGTATAGACCAATGTGGTTTGTGGACCGTAGACCACATAGCCTGAAGCAACTTGATCGCATCCGGCTTGAAGAAAATCTTTTTCAGTTAATTCGCCAGCGGTTTGTTTTTTAAGGATTGAGAAAATGGTGCCAATAGAAACGTTCACATCAATGTTGGATGAGCCATCGAGTGGGTCAAATAGTAGTAGAAAGCTACCATTTTTATTGGCCGGGAAAATGGTTTCCATTTCTTCAGAAGCCATGCCTGCCAATGTTGAATCTAATCCACAAGCCTCTAATAATATGTCGTTAGAAATGATGTCTAGTTTTTGCTGTGTTTCACCTTGAACATTGCCACTGCCAGCGGAGCCAATGATGCCAGCTAGGGCACCTTGCTCGACTTGTTTGGCAATTAATTTGCAAGCGTTGGCAACGGATACCAACAGTGATGCTGGAATCTGGGGATTCTTAGAGCCAAGCTCTGTGATGTATTTGGTAAATGTGGTGCCTTGCGACATATGTTTTTCCTGATTAACTATTGAGTGCCTTTTCGATGACTTCAGCCACGTCTGAGGACAAGTTATCTTGCTTAGCTATCAATTCTAGTGCTGATTTCATGTGAACTTGATAATTCGGGGCAAATTGTTTCCAACGATCAAGTCCCCTGGCCAATCGTGCGGCCACTTGAGGGTTGATTTGATTGAGTTCAATCACGTGCTTAGCCCAAAACTCATAGCTTGCTGCTTCAGGTTGATGGAAAGCGCCCGGGTTATTCATGCAAAAGGCGTGTATCAAGCTTCTGACTCGATTTGGGTTTTTAAGGCTGAAATCTGGATGTTGACGCAGAGCCATCACATCTTTTAGTACTGACTGAGGATTGCTTAAATCTGATTGCCTTGTTGCTTGTAAGGCAAACCATTTATCAATGACCAAGGCATCTGATTGGAATGTTTGGTGGAAATGTTGCAAGCACTTGGCATCATGGCTTGATGCAAAGTTAACCATCACTGCCAATGCGCCATATCTTTCAGTCATGTTATTGGCAGTTTCATATTGCTTGAGAGCAAAATCACCTGCGCTGGCATGACCAGACTCTGAGAGCATGTGAAGCGCTAGATTTTTAAGTGAGCGTTTGCCCGCACTCATCGCATCTGGATTGAATTTGCCAGGTGTTTGATGGTGCTCGTAAGCCCATAGCCAAGCTTCTTGCAAATGATGGGCTAGTTGATGGCGTAGTTTGCGGCGTGATTGATGAATGGCCTGTGGATCAATGACCTTGACTTGTTCATACAAGTAACTCTCAGCTGGCAGTGTGAATATCAGATCTTTGAATGCAGGATCCAACTGACCATCTAAGAGAATTTCTTTTAGTGTGGTGAGTAACTCTGATGTGAGGGTTTCACCATTCAGAATACTTCTCATGAATAGCTTTTGTGCAGCTTCCCAACGGTTGAATGCATCATCATCTTGGCGGAGAAGCGTTAAGAGATCTGATTCTGATTGCTCAAAGTCCAACACAATCGGTGCCGAAAAGTTTCTATTGATCGATAGGGTGGGTTTTTCTTTTAATCCTTCGACTGTGATGGTTTGAGTTGTTTGAGTGAGTTCAAATAATTGCTCTTTGGATGCTTTGCTTGAATGTGAAGATGATTCAGGCCCAAGTATTTTGTAGAGCAATGGAATGTGAAACGGCTCTTTTGTATCTTGCCCTGGTGTGGCTGGACAAGATTGCGTGAGTTTGACTTGGTAGATATTGCCTGCAAAGCTTTCTTCAACTTTTACCCGAGGTGTTCCAGCTTGGCTGTACCAGCGCTTGAATTGGGTCAAATCCTTTTGATTGGCATCAGACATGGCTGAAATAAAATCATCACAAGTGACCGCTTGGCCATCATGACGTTTGAAATACAAGTCCATGCCTTTGCGAAAACCATCGCGCCCCAAGAGGGTTTGTTGCATGCGGATGATTTCAGCACCTTTTTCATACACAGTGACTGTGTAGAAGTTGTTGATTTCTTGATAGCTATCAGGTCTGATCGGATGAGCCATCGGACCGGCGTCTTCTGGGAATTGCACTTGACGAAGTAAGCGCACATCTTCAATGCGCTTAACTGCTTTTCCAGAAGCGCTACCCATTTGATCGGCTGAGAATTCTTGATCTCTGAAAACGGTTAAACCTTCTTTGAGTGAGAGCTGAAACCAATCTCTGCAAGTAACGCGGTTACCAGTCCAGTTATGAAAGTACTCGTGCGCTACAACGCTTTCAATGTTGCTGTAATCAACATCACTGGCAGTTTCTGGATTGGCAAGAACGAATTTAGTGTTGAAAATATTCAAGCCCTTGTTTTCCATGGCTCCCATATTGAAGTCGCCAACCGCCACAATCATGAATCGATCTAAGTCGAGTTCTAGACCAAAGCGTTGCTCATCCCACTTGATGGATGCAATTAATGAATCCATCGCGTGTTCAGTTTTATCGAGATCCTTGGCTTCCACCCAGACTTGTAAGAGCTTCTCTTTGCCAGATTGACTTTTGATGGTGCGTTCAATGGCTTCTAATTTGCCAGCCACCAATGCAAATAAATAAGATGGTTTTGGAAATGGGTCTTGCCAAATTGCGCTGTGCCAACCATTGGGCAATTCTTCTTCTTTGATCAGGTTGCCATTGGATAACAAAACAGGAAAATCTTTTTTGATGGCACGCAAGGTCACTTGATAAGTGGCCATGACGTCTGGTCTATCTAAGAAGTAAGTAATTTTTCTAAAACCTTCAGCCTCACATTGCGTGAAGAAGTTGCCATTAGAAACATACAGCCCCATCAGTGATGTGTTTTTTTCTGGAATGTTGGCGCTGGTGATACTTAATTCAAATTGATCAGGCAGGTTGTGAATGGTCAATGTGTGTGGGGTTAATTCATAGCCACGAATAATTTCACCATTGACCCTCACGCTGATGAGTTCTTGCTCTTCACCGTGTAGAACCAAAGATTGACCCAGTTGACCGGCTGCTCGTTGAATCATCATTCGATTCACAACCATTGTCTTGGATGGGTTCAAGGCAATATCTAAGTCGACGTTTTGAATAGTAAAAGCTGGTGCCTTGTATTCGCTTCTTAGGAAGGTAATGGGGTTCTCTGTGCGTGCCATTCAATGTCTCTTAGATGATTTTTGGTTAAATAGTTAAAACAATTTGATTGTTATTTGTATTGATTAAAACTTCACAAATAATGTCGCTACGCCAATACCAATGAAAATGACTGCGGCAATGCCATGCACCCATTTGATCGGAAGAGCTTTCGTGAATTTTTTACCTAACCACACGGCAGGAGCATTCGCGAGCATCATGCCAACGGTCGTGCCCATCACCACAGCCAATAAATCATCATAGCGTGCACCTAAAGCCACAGTGGCAATTTGGGTTTTATCGCCCATTTCAGCAATAAAAAATAGTGAAGTGGTGATCGTGAAGACTTTCCAAGAGCTGCTTGTTGGAGGAGCTTCTTCATCACCATCCAGCTTGTCCGGGATTAAAAGCCACAAACCTAGGGCGATAAAACCACCACCCAGAATCCATTTCATGACTTCTGGGCTGATCCATGCGGAGATGGCGCTTCCCAAAAAGGCTGCCAAAGCATGGTTGAGGATGGTGGCAATGAAGATGCCCCAAATGATCGCCCAATGATGATCTTTGTATCTGGCGGACAGCATGAGGGACAAAAGCTGGGTTTTATCGCCAATTTCGGCGAGGGCAACAATGCTAGTGGCTAAAAAAAAGTAATTTAAATCCATTTAAAAACAATAGGTTGGTCGATTAATTCTATTTTAGTTAAAAACTATTAGAAAAATTAATAAATACAATTTAACTATCGAGTTGTTTTAGACATAAACTACCTCTGTCTAGTTAGATTGCTGTGTGTATTTGGATGATCAAAGCCATATAGCTATCGTAACCGACTTAGTATTTAAATCTATCGATAGGAGTAAAAAATGCCAACATTAAAAGGTAGTAAAACAGAACAGAGCTTGAAAGAAGCTTTTGCTGGTGAGTCAATGGCTAACCGCCGTTACTT
>JACCDY011215755.1_pt1 | contig 11430 bp, 9 predicted proteins | sample 7446391 | NCBI WGS metagenome assembly JACCDY01 (sample SAMN15323451, study PRJNA562643) | freshwater metagenome | isolation source: river surface water | place: USA:Blue River Watershed | collected 2017-08-18
AAGTCGACGCTTGGAAGCGTGCCAATTGAACGAATTAACCCCAAAGGTTGTGCGCACTAGCACCCTCGCGAATTTCAAGGCAGAAGGCCGCAAGTTTTCTTGCTTGACCAGCTATGACTCAATCACCGCGGCCATCTTCGACGAGGCCGGAATAGATGTTTTGCTCGTTGGCGACTCGGCAGCAGACAACGCCCTCGGCTACAGCACCACGCTGCCTATCACCGTCGACGAAATGATTCCTTTTGGTCGAGCAGTGGCTTCTGCTACCAAGAGAGCGCTCGTTGTCGTCGATTTGCCGTTCGGGTCGTATGAGACGTCACCAGCGGATGCACTGGCCACGGCCATCCGCGTAATGAAAGCTACCGGCGCTCAGGCCGTCAAGCTCGAGGGCGGAGTGCGCAGCGCTGAAGCGATCAAGACAATCGTGACCGCCGGCATACCGGTTATGGGTCACATCGGCTTCACTCCCCAGAGTGTTCACTCACTTGGAGGATTCAAGGTTCAGGGTCGCGGCGATGGAGCGGAAACCCTGCTCGAGGATGCACGCGCGGTTGAGGCAGCTGGAGCCTTTGCGGTTGTTCTAGAGCTGGTTCCAGCCGAACTAGCCGATGAGGTCACGAAGGAACTATCGATCGCCACGATCGGAATCGGAGCGGGTAACTCAACCGATGGGCAGATTCTGGTGTGGACAGACTTTGCGGGAATGCACTCGGGACCAGCTCGCAAGTTTGTGCGAAAGTACGCAGATCTTCGTGGCGACCTATTGAAAGCAGCACGTGACTACCGTCGCGATGTTGCCAGTGGCGACTTTCCGAACAAAGACGAAGGTTTTTAGTTCTCTTCGCGCTCTGACTTTTCCCACTTCGCGGCACGCTCGGCAATGAGCTGAGGGGCGTTCTTAGCTTGATCTTCGGTCTCAAAAGGCCCAACCCGGTCGAGCGACTTCGACTGCAAACCGAACTCAACTTGGCGAGTGCGGATGTTGTACCACCAGTACTCGGTTGAATCAGAGACACTTGGCTTTTGTTGGCGAGGCATAACAAGAGCCTAAGCGTTGGCGTGGGTAAACTTGCCACATGCCAAAAGACGCGAACGGTCACTTGACCGCCGGAAAACTATCTGGGCGAATGGCAGTACCTAGCAGCATCAAGGCCCCCGAATACATTTGGAAACCGGCTCCAGCCAAATACACAGGCTCGGATGTTTGGCAGCCCGAAGACATCGAAAAGATTAGGGCAGCGGGCAAAATCGCCGCTGGTGCTATCGAACTTGCCGGCGCGAACGCAAAACCTGGCGTCACCACAGACCAACTAGACAAGCTTGTGCACGAATACGTTCTAGATCACGGAGCGTATCCGAGCACGCTCGGCTACCGAAACTATCCAAAGTCCTGCTGCACCTCGGTCAACGAGGTCATTTGTCACGGCATCCCCGATGACACGGTGCTTGAAGACGGCGATATCGTCAATGTGGATGTCACCGCATACCTTGATGGATTTCACGGAGATAGTAACCAGACTTTTGCCGTTGGCCAGGTCAGCCAAGAGGTTTCTGATCTCATCGAAAGAACGCGCGAGGCACTAAGCCGTGGTCTCATGGCAGTTAAGCCTGGCCGCGAAGTCAACGTGATTGGTCGTGCAATCGAGTCATACGCTAAGCGATTCAACTACGGTGTGATTCGTGACTTCACTGGGCATGGCATTGGCGAAGCTTTTCACTCAGGGCTGATCATTCCGCACTATGACACCGACCGCTACCGTGACGAGATGCAAGTTGGAATGGTCTTCACAATCGAGCCGATGCTCACGCTCGGCGGCTATCAATGGAACATGTGGGATGACGGTTGGACCGTCACCACCCGCGATAAGAGCATCACCGCACAGTTTGAACACACTCTGGTCGTCACAGAAGACGGCTACGACATTTTGACCCTGGCTTAGGAGTGAACGTGGGTAAGAAGGCAATTGGCATCGACATCGGTGGCACGGGAATCAAAGGTGCGATCGTAGACCTTAAAGAAGGGCGTCTCGCGTCTGATCGGGTTCGATACGGCACTCCGGAGGGTGGAACACCCCAGGACATCGCAGACGTCGTAGCTCGTGTCATCAAAGACCTCGGTGGCGCATCCACTCTTGAAGTCGGCATCTGCTTTCCCGCAGTAGTTCAGCACGGATACACGATGTCGGCAGCGAACATTTCAGACCAATGGATCGGACTGGACGCTGATTCGCTTTTTGAAAAACGCCTAGGGCGTCACGTGCACGTAATCAATGACGCCGATGCGGCAGGTGTGGCTGAGGTTAAGTTTGGTGCTGCCAGAAAGCGCAAGGGCTTGATCATCTTGACCACACTTGGCACCGGAATCGGTACCGCAATTCTGAACAATCGTGAATTGGTTCCAAACTCGGAGCTCGGCCACATAGAAATCGAGGGTGTCGACTGGGAGACCAAGGCATCTTTCGCTGCGAAAGAGCGTGAGAACCTGAGCTGGGAACAGTGGGCCGAACGCTTGCAGAAGTATTACTCGAGACTCGAGGCTCTACTTGTTCCAGATTTGTTCATTGTCGGAGGCGGCGTGAGCAAAGAACATGAAAACTTCTTGCCATTGCTCAATCTGAAGACCGAAATCATTCCGGCAACTACTCGAAACAGTGCGGGAATCATCGGCGCTGCCGCATTGGCCTATAAGAACCGCGACGACTAAAAAGTGGATGGGCCGGCCGATACGCCGGGTTTTGTACCTCTTGCGAGGTGACGATCATCTATCTGGAGTTGCCGTTACCGACAACTTCTAGCAACCTACCCGTTGGAAAAAGCGAGCCGCTCTATGCTCCAACATATTTGGTCTTGCTCCTGATGAGGTTTACCTAGCCGGCTCGGTTACCCGAACCGCTGGTGGTCTCTTACACCACCGTTTCACCCTTACCACTTTCGTGGCGGTCTGCTTTCTGTTGCACTTTCTCGCGGGTTACCCCGAGTGGGTGTTACCCACCATCATGCTCTTTGGAGCCCGGACGTTCCTCGACATTGCTGCCGCGATCGTCTGGCCAACCCATCCACTAGAAACGATACAGCAGCCGCATCGCCTACAAAAGGTTGCTAGTCGATTAGGTGAGGTGGTGCGTGGCATTGATGGTAACCACCTCGGTAGCTTGCCTACCCCAGAGTCGCAGAATCGTAATTGAACACGGCGCTACCTGTTGATTCCAGTAAGACTCGATTCCGCCTCCGATTGCAGCCCGAATAATGCCGCGAATCGGCATAACGTGAGCTACTACCGCGACGGTTCGACCCGAGTATTCACTGAGAATGTTGTCGAGGCCAGCAAGAATTCGAGAGTCAAAAGCTTCTAGGCTTTCACCGTTTGGCGGTGAGACGGTGTAAGAACCTCGCCACTGCTCGAAAAGTTCTGGCCACTTCGAGGCAACCTCTTCGTTTGTGTGCCCGTCCCACTCGCCGAAAGATATTTCTTGGATGCTCGGCTCAAGCGTCACGGCCCGGTGAACTGCATTCGACAAGATGTTGGCGGTATCGACCGCGCGTTGTATCGGACTCGAGACGATTGCCGAAATCGGTTCGATGTGCGCGTATGGGCCTGAGGTGCCCAACTTCGCTAGCTCGAGAGACACGTGGTGAGCATCCTGGCGCCCTAAGTCGCTAAGCCCAGGGTTCTCTCCCCCACTACCTGAAATTCGCTTGGTCTCGGTTAAGTGAGTTCTACCGTGGCGAACCAACACCAATGTGGTGAGCGGCTCAGTGACGTGACCAGGTGCGCGAACTGAACTTGGTAGTTCACCGTTGAACTCGGCAACCATCGCGGGAATTGGCGACACTGAGGTGTCGACAATGGCGTTTCCTGTTTCATCCATGGCTTTGTTCGCTAGTGCGTCAGCCCTTGAATTCTCTTCGCGGGGAATCCACTCGTAACTAATATTCAGACCAGCCGTAAGTTGCTGCACTTCGATTGCGAGAGCACGCATATCCGGGTGTTTAATCTTCCAATTCCCAGACATTTGCTCGATAACGAGCTTGCTGTCCATGCGAACCCGCACTTTTGCTAGCGGGTTGATGCGATGAACTTCTTCGAGCGCTGCTTTGAGTGCGCGGTATTCGGCGACGTTATTGGTAGCGATTCCGATGAACTCAGAAATTTCTCGAATGACTAAACCAGTTGCGGCATCAACGACAATAGCCCCAGAACCAGACGGACCCGGGTTACCACGCGAGCCGCCGTCGGCCTCAATGATTAGAGCATCGGGCTTGCTCATCGAACCAAAATCGCCTGACAGTTTGGACACGTGGCGATCTCGTCGGCCGGCGTAGCAACCACATCCTCGTATGCACTTGAGGTGAGACCGATGCGGCAAGCGTCGCAGTCGCGCCCCTTGAGGGCAGCGGCTGGGATGCCCCGGCCCGCTTTTTTAGTGAATAGGTTTGCGGCTTCTTCAGAGAGAATGGCGAACTTGGCAGCACGCTCGGTCTCTACGATTGAGATTTTCGAGGAAAGTTTTGTGATGTCCCCCGCTAGTGCGGCCTCTGCCTCGGCGAGCTCAACAGAAAGGCTCGTGCGCGATGCACTCTCAGTTGCTACCAGAGCCGAAACCTGTTCAACCTGCTCCATGATTTCGAGTTCTTGGTCTTCTAGGTTCGATTTGCGAGTCGCCAATGAACGGAGTTCGCTTGTGATGCCTTCTGCATCCTTTGACGAACTGGTTGAACTAAGCCTTTGCTTGTCAAGGTCTATGCGCTTGTCGACTAACTCGATGTCGGCTTCTAGCTTGCGAAGCTCTTGTTGAAGATTCTCGAGTTGAGTTTGCTGTTCGAGCATGCGAGAACTCGCAGCAAATAGGTTGGTGCGCAGCGCGTCGAGGTGCGCGCCGGTTCGCAACTCTGCCAGACGAGATGAGAGTGCTTCGAGTTCGAGATCGAGCCCTGCAACCTGCAGCATTACTTCTTGATGTGCGTGTGGAACCTTCATCGCTCTCCTCGGTTGATTGAAAAAACCCAAGGGTCGGTTACTACCTCGGAAACATAAACTGGCACACCTTCGTGTGCGTTCTGGATTGAACTTGCAGCGGATTCCAGCCAAAGCGACTCAGCTGCCCAGTGCGAAACGTCGACGAGCGCAAGAGGTTTCTGGCGCGGAGTCGAAGTTGCGTCGAGCGTCGGATGGTGGCGAAGATCTGAGGTGACATAGACATCTGCCGCCGACGCCAACGCTGCATCGATGAAAGAATCGCCAGCGCCGCCACACAAGGCGACCGTTGAGACCTCTTGCTCTGGGTCACCAGCAACAGCCACACCCCTAGCCGAAAACGGCAGCACTTCAGCTACTAATGCAGCGAAGCTTTGCAGCTGCATCGGCTGGGCCAAGCGGCCGATACGACCGTGACCAACAGAGTCGGCGGTTGAGACTAGCGGCGCGAGGTCGGTCAACCCGAGTTTCTTGGCGATCACATCGCTCACGCCATTTTCAACGATGTCAGCGTTGGTGTGAGCCGAAAAAACGGCGATTGAATTCTTTACCGCAAACGAGAGCACCGAACCCTTTAGTGAGTCGTGATTGATCTCTTGGGTCCCCTTAAGCAAAAACGGATGGTGCGCTACAACCAAGTTGCAACCTTTGGCACGCGCCTCGGCCAACACCGCTCCGGTTACGTCGACAGTCAGCAGAATCCCTGTGAGTGCATCCCCGTGGGTTGATACAAAACCGGGTGCGTCCCATGGCTCGGCGCCGGCGGCAGGCCAGAGCGTCTCGAAAGTGAGTGCTATTTCGTTCAGTCGAATCAAGGTAGGTCAACAATCTCATCGATGCCGGCAAGTTCGTTCTTGCGGCGTTCAACCTTCATAACTTCTGATTCTTGGCGTTCTACCCGAATGCGAGAAACCGTGACGGTATAGAGGAAAGCCACCAAACCAGAGGCGACTGGCGCTGTCATCGCACCCATGAATGCGAATGCTTCGGTCTGCGCAGACCAGGTGAATCCTGGGCACAGAGCGAGACCGACAAGTGTGCTCAGAACGAATCCGACGATATTGATGGCAGACACACGGCCATAGAAGCCATAGCCGCGAACTAGAGATACTTCGTGCACCTTGGCTCGGCGTGCGACCTGATCTGCCAGGGTTGCAAAAACTGCTGCAGAGGCAGGAACTGCGACCACTAGCAGTAGAAGCGGAACCGAGACAAGATACTGGCCAACCAAATAGGTGGCCACGGCGACGAGCAACACCACTATTGCCAACCGTGCCCAAACTGGCTTCACGAAAAGCAGTTCAGCCGTTTCGGCGGTTGATCTCAACATCAAGGCAAAGGCGGCTATGGCGCTTAGAAGAGTAATGAGGGCTGACACGCTATACCACTGTTGCGAAACAGAGATGCTGGCGAAGAAAACTGCCGCAAAAAGCGAGGGAATTAATACATTCGCAGCCATGTAATCTGCAGCTCGCAGATTGGTGCCTCTAGGTTTCAGTGGGCGAACAAAGCCAAAGGCAAGCTGAACCAAAAGGTAAATGAGGGCTGTCTGAACCGCGGTTGAAACCATGTCAAACATGTAGAAAGATTCGGCGAAAGTGTTGACTTTGAAATTGGCAATCGCCACGACCAGAAACCCGAGGGTCGCAACTCCAAAAATCCAACGACCTAGCCAGTTGAATCTAGTCAGCAAAACCGCGAACGCGAGAGCGATAGCAACCACCGTGAGCTCGGGCCAGAGAGCAGGCCTTAGAGCTCCTGCTTCTAGAGGCGAATAAAGATTGAAAGCGCGCCATAGTGGTGATGCGAGAGCGAGAACTAGCGCTGCTAAAGCAACGAGTTTGAAGACCAAAACGCCGGTTGCAGGCAGGGCCGCTCCCCAAACCCCGAACGTCGAGCGCGACACGAGATTGAGGTGCTCGCCGGCAAGCTGATTTGCCTTCGAGGTTAGAAGACCGAAAACAGTGGCCAAGATCATGCCAAGCAGCAAGCCGTAGAAGCGCGACGAGGTTACAGGCGATTCAGTTCGAGCGAGCATTGTCACAAAGATGGCAGTAGTTGCAGCAGTAGCTGAAGGGAGCATCGAGTCGAAAAATGAACCCAGGTGAAGAGTCTTTTTAGCCTTTTGTGCAGCAGCTAGAACTTCACTACCTTGCGCTAAGTCAGCGGTGCGACCCGAACGGTCTTGATCTGCCACTGCAAATGCCGAAATCGGAGCCGGACTAGCCGAATCAGTAGCCGTAATTTCTTGTTCCTCGAGCTCAGGCGCTAGCTCTTCTTGAGGTTGCGAAAAATCTTCATTCACTCGCTCAACAATTTGCTGAAGAGTGCCCGTGACAGAAAATTCTGTATCTGAGAAAACCTCATCACCAGCATCTTCGATGGCCGACCCCAGAATCGCGTCGAATTCAGAAGTTGACTGGCTTGCGGGTGCTGGTTCAAAGGCCGGCTCGAATGCGGGTTCTTCTACCGCTGGCTGCGGCGCAGCATCCGCTTGATTTTGAGGTTGATTTCTAGCAGCAAATGCAGCGAAGTTTGCGTCGTCTTGCGCGCGAAGTTGAGCTTGCTGCTCGAGTAAAACGATTGCCGCGATTAGTCCGTCTGGGCTGGATTTGGCTTGTTCAACTGCCGCTTCAAGCTCTTCATCTGTCATTGACAGGCGAGAGGGTGGGACAAGTTCGGAATCATCCATATGGGAAATCCTACCCACGACCATCACAGGTCGCGTCTTGCGACTTGTTCGAGATTGTGGGCCCTACCGGGCTCGAACCGATGACATCCACGGTGTAAGCGTGGCGCTCTACCAACTGAGCTAAAGGCCCGTTGCATGTGCAAGCACATCAACGTCTAAAACCATACCGCAAGTTACTGCGCTTGGCGAATCGAACGAACTCTAGGCCGAAAGCGAAGCCAGAGCCTTGTTGTACTCGTCAAGTGAGCGAGCCTGACCAGGCGCGGTGACAAACTTCGAAACTAGGATGCCCTGCTTGTCGATCACGAAAGTGGCGCGGGTTGCGAAACCGTGCTCGTCGAGGAAAACCTCGTAGTCTTTGGCCACGCCACCGTGTGGCCAGAAGTCGGCTAGCACGCTGAACTTGTAGCCCTCTTGCTCGGCAAAAGCTTTCTGAACGTACTTGCTGTCAACGCTGATTGCGAGCAGTTCGACGTCGGCCGATGCAAACGAGGCGAAGTTGTCTCTAAGCTCACAAAGTTCTCCGGTGCAGATGCCAGAGAAAGAAAGCGGGTAGAACACCACGACCACGTTCTTCTTGCCTCTGAAGTCACTCAACGTCACAGTTTCGCCGAATTGGTTGGCAAGTGAAAAGTCTGGTGCGTGGTCACCGATTAGCGTGCTCATTAATAAACCCTTTCGATTTCTTTATCTCAAATGTATCCCGAGCGAATAATCTTCCCGAACACGAATAAACTTGACCGAGGACAAAACCCATGTCCTCATTGCTTTGTTTCCATCCCCCACGAAAGAGGATGTCGGTGTCGCTGAACAACAACGATCCATACCAGCTCAACAAGCCGGATCAGGATCCGCAAGAAACCGCTGAATGGTTAGAGTCGCTTGACGCGCTCACCAAGGTTCAAGGTCGTGAACGTGCTCGCGAAATCATGCAGCGCCTCATGGCTCGCGCTCAGCAGTTGCAGCTTGGTGTTCCAACCTCACCTAACACCGACTACATCAACACCATCCCTACCGAGGCAGAGCCAGAGTTTCCGGGTGACGAGCAGATCGAGCGCACCTACCGTGCTTGGATGCGCTGGAACGCGGCCATGCTTGTGCACCGAGCACAGCGCCCAGGCGTTGGTGTTGGCGGTCACATCTCAACTTTTGCTTCATCGGCTTCGCTCTATGAAGTGGGTTTCAACCACTTCTTCAAAGGTCAAGACCACCCTTCTGGTGGAGACCAGATTTTCATTCAGGGTCACGCCTCCCCTGGTCCATACGCCAGAGCATTCCTCGAGGGTCGCCTTTCAGAAGACCAGCTAAACGGATTCCGCCAGGAGCGCTCTCACGCCGGTGGCGGGTTGAGCTCGTACCCGCACCCACGTCTGATGCCAGACTTCTGGCAGTTCCCTACCGTGTCGATGGGTATCGGCCCAATCAACGCCATCTACCAGGCTCAGGCAAACCGCTACCTAACCGAGCGCGGTTTCAAAGATGCATCCCAGCAGCACGTCTGGGCATTCTTGGGTGACGGCGAGCTTGACGAAGTCGAGTCACGAGGCGCTCTTCAGCTTGCTGCCAATGACGGCCTAGACAACCTGACCTTCGTGGTCAACTGCAACCTGCAGCGTCTTGATGGCCCGGTTCGTGGAAACGGCAAGATCGTTCAAGAGCTCGAAGCCTTCTTCAGAGGTGCCGGTTGGAACGTAATCAAGGTCATCTGGGGTCGCGAATGGGACGACCTACTAGCCCGTGACGTAGACGGCGCTCTAATCGACCTCATGAACAACACCCCAGACGGTGACTTCCAGACCTACAAGACCGAAGACGGCGCGTTTGTTCGCGAAAACTTCTTCGGCCGTGACCCTCGCACCGCTGCACTCGTGGCCGACATGACCGACGACCAAATCTGGGCACTCAAGCGCGGCGGTCACGACTACCGCAAGGTTTATGCGGCCTACAAAGCTGCAATGGAGCACAAGGGCCAGCCAACCGTCATTTTGGCGAAGACCATCAAGGGCTACGGTCTCGGTAAGAGCTTCGAGGGTCGCAACGCAACCCACCAGATGAAGAAGCTGACGCTAGAGAACCTGAAGGCATTCCGCGACGAAATGCGCGTGCCAATCTCGGATGCGGTGCTCGAAGAGAACCCGTACCAGCCGCCGTACTACCACCCAGGTCACGATGCGCCAGAGATTCAGTACATGCACGAGCGTCGCCGCGAACTAGGCGGATACCTGCCTGAGCGCCGTTCGAAGTATGTCGACTTCACCCTTCCTGAGGCAAAGGTTTATGACGTAGCCAAGGGTGGTTCAGGAACCCAAGAGGTTGCCACCACCATGGCGTTCGTTCGTCTTCTCAAAGACTTGCTGCGCGCACCTGATTTCGGCCAGCGCCTTGTGCCGATCATCCCAGATGAAGCACGCACCTTCGGCATGGATGCTTTCTTCCCGACCGCGAAGATCTACAACCCGAACGGTCAGCACTACCTATCGGTAGACCGCGACCTACTGCTCTCTTATAAAGAGTCGCCAGCTGGTCAGATTTTGCACACCGGTATCAACGAAGCTGGTTCGGTTGCTGCGTTCACAGCTATCGGCACCTCTTATGCCACCCAGGGTCAGCCGCTGATTCCGATCTACGTGTTCTATTCGATGTTCGGATTCCAGCGCACCGCAGACTCAATCTGGGCTGCAGCAGACCAAATGGCTCGAGGGTTCCTCATCGGAGCGACTGCCGGCCGCACCACACTAACGGGTGAAGGTCTTCAGCACGCCGATGGCCACTCCCCTGTGATTGCTCAGACCAACGCCGCCGTAATCAGCTACGACCCAGCCTTCGGTTATGAAATCGGTCACATCATGCGCTCGGGTATTGAGCGTATGTATGGCGGAAACCACCCAGACCCGAACGTGATTTACTACGTGACCGTTTACAACGAGCCCTACGTTCAGCCAGCTGAACCTGAGAACGTGGATGTTGACGGAATCATTCGCGGAATCTACAACCTAAGCCGCAACGAGCACGGTGGCACCAAGGCCCAGATTCTCGCATCCGGTGTTGCAGTGCCTTGGGCCTACGAAGCCCAGCAGCTGCTTCAAGACGACTGGGGAGTTTCGGCTGACATTTGGTCGGTTACCTCTTGGTCAGAGCTTCGACGCGACGGACTCGCACACGACGAGGCAGTGTTCTTGAACCCAGGTGTGAACTACGCAAAGCCTTATGTGACTTCGAAGCTCGAAGGAGCACAGGGTCCATTCTTGGCGGTAAGCGACTACACCCACTCGGTGCCAGACATGATTCGCCAGTGGGTGCCGGGTGACTACGCAACCCTTGGTGCAGACGGCTTTGGCTTCTCTGACACTCGCGCTGCAGCTCGACGGGCCTTCAAGATTGACGGCCCATCGATCGTGGTTCGAGTGCTTGAACAGCTCGTTGCACGTGGCGAGATGGACGCATCGGTTCCTGCACAGGCAATCGAGCGCTACCGCCTTCACGATGTAACTGCCGGAACCAGCGGTTCGGTCGGCGGCGACGCTTAGTTCTATTACGAGAAACCTAAGGAAGCAAACAAAATGTTGGTCGTTCTCTGCCCAGGTCAAGGAAGTCAAACTCCAGGTTTTCTGCAGCCTTGGTTAGAGCTTGACTCGTTTGCCTCTGTGGTCTCTTCACTCTCTGAGGCATCTGGCATCGACATTGCCAAACACGGCACCGAGAGCGATGCAGACACAATCAGAGACACCGCCGTCGCACAGCCACTAATCGTGGCAGCAAGCAT
>JACCDY010502493.1_pt1 | contig 11429 bp, 13 predicted proteins | sample 7446391 | NCBI WGS metagenome assembly JACCDY01 (sample SAMN15323451, study PRJNA562643) | freshwater metagenome | isolation source: river surface water | place: USA:Blue River Watershed | collected 2017-08-18
AGCAGAATGGACGGCTCAAGCGCCGTGGCAAATCCAGCAAGCAGCGCTTCGAAGGAATTCATACTTAGGCTTTGATAAGAGAGGTGATCATCCCCAGCACGGGGCCAAGGTCAACAGAAAGAATCAGATCAAACAGCACCCAAAAAGAAAGGGTGATCAAAAAACAGATTAGGATCGACTTAAAACCCACTGGCGCATCAAACGACCGCGCAATCCCCAGTGCAGAAGCTGTTCCAGCAATGAGAAAGCCCACTGGCTTGATCAGCACCACGAAGAGAAGGCAACCGCCGAAGAAATAACTGAACCGTTTGGGGCCCTCCGGCAGCGCCTGATCGTCGGGATCATTCGCCGCGTCGGGAACACTACCCTTGATTGCCTGAAGGCCATAGGCCAAAACCAACAAGGTAAAAAATACGGCGACCAGACCAGGGACGAGAGATGCGCCAACTGCGGCCTACATTGGCGAGACAGGGATCACCGTGACCTGCCAGATCGACAGGATCCCTGCTGCCAGATAAATCAGAGAAAGACGTTTGGCGTTCAAAAGAAGCACCTAAACCAGATGCTCAGGTTCAAGCCAGACCAAGATCCTTCAACACAGCTTCAGTTTCGCGGATGTTCTTCTCAATCTCACGCTCAAAGGGACGCTCAGCCAGGAACACGTCGGTCCACTTACGCTTCTCAAGAACATCCTTCCAAGCGGGGGAGGCATGCATCTTAGTCATCAGCTCCACCAGTTTGTCTTTCTGAGCATCGTTGATACCAGGTGCGCCGAAGACACCACGCCAGTTTGCCGCGGTCACATTCACTCCCAGCTCAATCAGCGTGGGAACATTGACACCAGGAATACGCTTGTTACCCGACACAGCGAGCGCCTTCATACGGCCTGCTTTGATCTGCTCTTCAAACTCGGAATAGCCAGAGATCCCCGCGGTAACCTGACCGCCCAGGATCGCTGCGTTAGCAGGACCACCACCTGCAAACGCCACGTAAGCAGCCTCGCGGGGGTTCTTACCCAACGCTTTGATGATCAGGCCGAGCAGCTGATGATCGGTACCCCCTGCCGAACCGCCCGCGACCGATACGGCCTTGGGGTTCGCTTTGATCGCCGCTTCAAAATCTTTCCAGGTCTGGATCTTGCCGTTCGTCGGAACCGCAATCACGCCCGCTTCTTCAGTCAGACGTGCAATCGGCGTCACGTTCTTCATCGTCACGGGGCTCTTATTGGTGATCCCTGCACCCACCATGACCGAACCGCCCACCATCAACGCATTCGCCTGCCCCTTACGCTGGTTCACAAAGCGAGGCAAACCCACCATACCGCCAGCGCCACCAACGTTTTCAAATTGAAACGATCCCACCAAGCCAGCTGCTTTTGCTGCAGCCTCGATAGAACGACCTGTGCCATCCCAGCCGCCACCAGGGCCTGCGGGGATAAACATAAAGATGCTGTCAAAGAGGGGCTTTGCCTGAGCGAAGGCAAATGACGGCAGGCTTGCCGTAACGCCAGCAGCCGCAGCGCCAGCAACAAATTCGCGACGTGTAATGGATCGTGCCATGTTGACTCCCTAAGTCTTAGAAATACGGTTGTTGTCTTGAGGTTACTTTTTCAGTGACACTGGAGAGGATAGCCCAAGCCAGCCGGATCGGACGAGCAAATCCGCGATTGGCTTAATTAGGACTATTACTGAGATCAGCCGCACCAGTTGAAACGCCGTTACGACCGCAGCGCCAAGGCCCAATACTTTGGCAGTAATCGACATTTCGACAATCCCGCCAGGCGATGCGGCCACCACTGCCGTCAGGGGCGGAAGCTGGACAACGAGATGCAAAAATGTTGCAAATGCAAATGACAGCAGCAACATGCCCACCGTCATCAGCGCAGCCCCCAACATGACGCGAGGAGAGGCCTTAAAAAACTCTTTCGTCAAATGTTGTCCGAGATTCCAGCCCAAAAGAAGTGTGCCCGCATTCACCAGTAGGTCGGGCAGCCGGGTCTCGTTTCCCATTGCGGCATACACGCCCGCACAAGACAGTGGAATCAACACCCAAGGATTTGGGAACTTAGTTTTCACTGCGAATATTGGGAGAACAAAGGCGAATACGGCGATCACTGCAAGGTGCATGGGATCAATCAAAGGCAATTGCGCCTTTGCCTTCATCGCAAGCGCAGCGGCATCCATTCCCCAGGCACTCGCAATAAATGGAATCACAGTCACCACGATCATGAGTCGAATCGCATGACTGGTTGCGACCGATGCCCCATCCGCGCCGATCTTCTGCGCCTGAATCGCCATATCCCCAGCGGCGCCAATCGCACTGGAATAGACCGCGGTGTAGCCGTCGAGACGCGCAAATCGCTGCATGAATCGCGCAAACAGAATACCGACACAGAGCGAAAACGCGGCCCCTAACAGCATCCAGCCTGCCATCTGAGACAGCTCTGCGATCACTGCGGGCGAAAAGTAAAGACCGAGCGCAAGACCAAGACTGACCTGGCCGGTATTACGCAAAACAATTGGCTGCCGACCGGCAACACCAGCAAGACTTAAGAACCCAACGCCGAACATCGGACCCAATACCCACGGAAGGGGAAGCCCGATTTCTTGTGCCCCCATGCCGCAGATTGCAGCCCATATTAGGGTGAAGAGTTGGTTCAAGATTCGATTAATTCGTAGCTATGCGTAATTTCCGCAGTGAGACCCAACATCTTGGTCGCAGAGCAGTATTTTGAATGAGAAAGGTTGATCGCTCGTTCTACTAAGTTCGCCTTGAGCGCCTTTCCATGGACTTTGAAGTGCATGTGGATCTTGGTAAAGACCTTCGGATCCGTCTCCGCCCGCTCGCTCTTGGTCTCGACCTCGCAGTTTCGAATATCGAGCCCGCTCTTGCGAAGAATCAGGACCACGTCGTAGGCCGTGCAGGCCGCCGAACCCGCGAGCACCGTTTCCATGGGCCTGGGGCCCAGGTTACGACCGCCTCCCTCTGGGGCGCCATCCATGACAAAACTGTGCCCAGAGCCCGTTTCGGCAATAAAACTCATGGTGTCGGGACCAGCCCATCGAATCGTGCATTCCATGATATGAAATTATCTAAATTGTTGAATGGGTTTTAAGGTTTTAATAACTTTGCGTTCAGGAAAAGTTGCGTCGCAACAAAAACGAGGGTATTCTGAAGTCTGTCTCCTCCACCCTCCTCCTTTGGTGGATTTCGCCTCAAGCCCTAAGGCTTGAGGCTTTTTTTTGGCCCCTTTTGCTGTTGCCCAATTCTCCCAAACCAAGTATTCTAGAGGGCTTTCCCGAATTCCATTGAGTGTTATGAAAACGTTTTCCGCAAAAGCACAAGAAACCCAGCACGACTGGTACGTTGTCGACGGCACAAATGCCGTGCTCGGCCGTCTGGCTGCTGAGATTGCCCACCGTCTGCGTGGCAAGCACAAGCCTGAGTTCACCCCTCACGTGGACACCGGTGACTTCATCGTCGTGGTGAACGCTGAGAAGATCCGCGTGACTGGCAACAAGGCTGACGACAAAAAATACTTCCGTCACTCAGGCTATCCCGGCGGTATCTCCGAGACCACGTTCTCCAAGATGCAAGACCGTTTCCCCGGCCGTGCGCTGGAGATCGCTGTCAAAGGCATGCTGCCGAAGGGTCCTTTGGGCTACGCCATGATCAAGAAGCTCAAGATCTATGCCGGTGAGTCACACCCCCACAGCGCACAGCAGCCCAAGGCGCTGACAATTAACTAATTCGTTACTACAGAAGAATCGAAAGACAAACCATGGTCGGTGAATATAACTACGGAACCGGACGACGCAAGAGCTCTGTCGCCCGCGTGTTTATCAAAAGCGGTAAGGGCAATGTCGTGGTCAACGGTAAGCCTCTGGACCAGTATTTCTCTCGCGAAACCGGTCGCATGATCGTGATGCAGCCGCTGGTTCTGACGAACCACAATGGCACGTTTGACATCATGGTCAACGTCCACGGTGGTGGTGAGTCTGGTCAAGCCGGTGCGGTTCGCCATGGCCTGACCCGTGCCCTGATCGACTATGACGCCACATTGAAGTCCACGCTCTCCAAGGCAGGCCTGGTCACCCGGGATGCCCGTGAGGTTGAGCGTAAGAAGGTTGGTCTGCACAAGGCCCGTAAGCGCAAGCAGTTCTCGAAGCGCTAAGCGTCAAGCCGCTGTCCAACAGACCCCTCCAAGATTATTCTTCGAGGGGTTTTTTGTTCACATCAAGAAAGGCACACCATGATTCGTGTTGGTATTGTTGGCGGAACCGGCTACACCGGGGTTGAACTCCTTCGCCTGCTGTCTCAGCACCCGCAGGCCGAGCTCATGGCGATCACCAGCCGAAAAGAGGCTGGGCAGCATGTGGCCGAAATGTTCCCGTCGCTTCGTGGTCGTGTCGACCTTCAGTTTTCCGACCCGACCACAGCGCCACTATCGGAATGCAATGTCGTCTTCTTCGCTACCCCCCACGGGGTGGCCATGGAACAGGCGCGCGACCTGCTCGCCAAAGGGGTGAAGATCATCGACCTGGCCGCCGACTTTCGCCTGAAAGACCCCCAGGAATTCGAGCGCTGGTACAAGACACCCCATACCTGCACGGATCTGCTCAAAGAGGCGGTCTATGGCCTTCCTGAGGTCAACCGTGAAGTGATCCGTACCGCCCGCCTGATCGGCCTGCCCGGCTGCTATCCCACCAGCGTGCAGCTGGGACTTTTACCGCTTCTGGAACAGAAGGGGCTGATTGACCCGGGATCCTTGATTGCAGACTGCAAATCAGGCGTCAGTGGCGCAGGCCGAAAGGCCGAAATTCCAACGCTCTTGGCCGAGGCGGGAGACAACTTCAAAGCCTATTCGGTTGCAGGCCATCGCCACTGGCCAGAGATCACGCAAGGCTTACGGGCAATCGCCACCAAAGCGGGACACGCCGATCAGGCGGCGGCCGTAAAGCTCGCCTTCGTGCCCCACCTGACGCCGATGATTCGGGGTATTCATTCCACAATTTATGCACGGGTATTACCGGGTGCCGAAGGAAGCGATTTCCAGGGCCTGTTTGAGTCCCGTTATGCCTCGGAACCCTTTGTGGACGTGCTTCCCAAGGGGTCGCACCCCGAAACCCGATCCGTGCGGGCTTCCAACTTTGTACGAATTGCCCTGCACCGCCCCCCAGAAAGTGATCTTCTCGTGATCCTGGTGGTGGAGGATAATCTGGTGAAAGGCGCATCTGGCCAAGGCGTGCAGGTCATGAACATCATGTTTGGCCTGCCAGAAACCGCGGGGCTCACCCAGGTTCCTGTTCTCCCCTGAGCCGTGCCGTAAGCAGTCGTTGATGACGAAAGGAAAACAACATGAATGCAGCCGTTGAGAGTGTTGATCTTGAAATGCCCGCACCGCTGGTCTTTACTGACTCTGCCGCAGCAAAGGTCAAGGCCCTGATTGATGAAGAAGGTAATCCCGAGCTGAAGCTTCGCGTCTTTGTTCAAGGCGGTGGCTGCAGCGGCTTTCAATATGGCTTTACCTTTGATGAGGCCGTGAATGACGACGACACCGCGATGGAAAAAAATGGTGTGACGCTCTTGATCGACAGCATGAGCTATCAGTATCTGGTCGGTGCTGAGATCGACTACAAAGAAGATCTCGAAGGATCACAGTTTGTGATCAAGAACCCGAATGCCACGACCACGTGTGGCTGTGGTTCTAGCTTCTCGGCTTAAACACCAAGATTGGCGCAACCATTGCGCCTTGCACTGTAGCGGTTAGCCCGAACAGAAACGACGCCACAAACGCCGTTTCTGGGGCGACCGACAGCGCCGCAAGAAAAAAGACTGCGGCGACTTCTCTTGATCCAAATCCACCAATTGATGCTGGGACAACTGCGCCCAGAAAGATGCCTGCGCTCACCAGAAAGAGCATGAACGGGTTTATCGTTGCATTCACCGCGAGAAGACAACCGCCAAAGGCAGCGATCGTCAGCAACTGCGATAAGAGCGATAGCGGCAGCGACCTGATAAGACTGCCTCCCTCGTGCGCGGCATATCGCTGAGCGATCAGCGTCGCTCCAATCGGAGCAACCGCTATCAGCGTCATTGCGACACCGTACCCGATGATCAGATCTTTGGGGGCTTGAAGTGTGTCGATGGAGATGCCACTTGATGCCCGAGTCAGTAGCGCAACAAAGAAAACAGTCGCCGCAAAAATACTTAACGCCCAAAACCCACTGACGCGATCCAGAAATACGGTCTTCGCCGCGATCAGCTTCGAGATTCCTTTTTTGGAGAGCCCAACGGTACGCCAGATATCCCCGCCAATAATGCCGCCGGGTAGCACGGTGTTTGCAGCAACTCCCTGAAAGTAGAGTTCAATGGCACTTCGCGGGGAGAGAATCTTTTGTTCTGATAACGCATGGGTAATGCCACGCCAACGATAGGCACAGGCAACGTTCGCAAGAATCGCCAAGACCAACGATAAGGCCGCCCAGCCCCACTGCACCTGCGTCACCGTCTCTTTTAAGCGAGCACTATCTAGCTGGCTTAACAACAAGGCCAAAAGGCCAATACCAAGGACTGGTTTAAGAAAGCGTCTCACGTTGTGGTGGCGCGGTGACATTCTTCGTCAGGTACTGTCGTCGACCCTGGGGCTCGTGATAAATCCGCACCAGTAGCTCCCCGATCAGGCCTGTGGCCAGGAGTTGCACACCGACCAGGGTGAGTAACACGCCAAGTAATAACAACGGACGCCCCCCAATATCGGTGCCCAGCACAATTTTCTCAAAGCCTAACCAGCCCAGTATCGCCAATCCAACGAATAGCATCAGCACCGCCACGCCACCAAAGGCATGGATCGGACGATGTAGAAATCGCATGGTGAACCGGGTCCAGAGAAGATCAAGTAGCACACGAATCGTCCGGTCGATCCCGTATTTCGATACGCCCGCGACTCGAGCCCGGTGGTTTACTGGGACTTCTACGATTCGCGCACCCACTTCAGAGGCTAAGGCTGGGATAAACCGATGGAGCTCGCCATAAAGACGAAGGCTTTTAATGATTGATGCTCGATAGGCCTTTAGTGCGCAGCCATAGTCATGCAGCTGAACCCTGGTGACCTTCGAAATTAAAGCGTTCGCAATCTGAGAGGGGATCTTGCGGGAGAGCGCCGCATCCTGACGAGATTTACGCCAACCGCTGACACAGTCAATCGAGCTGTCTTGATCCAGCATGTTGATCAGCTGCGGGATATCGGCCGGATCATTCTGAAGGTCACCATCTAGGGTAACGATGTAATCCCCTGTCGCCTCATCAAAGCCGGCTTGTAAGGCCGTTGACTGGCCATAGTTGCGAATCAGGTAAACACACTTAAGCCAGTGATGAGTCTGGGCAAGCTCGGCCATCTTCATCGCCGACTTATCGCGCGAGCCGTCATCAACCAGTACCAGCTCGAACGACCAGTTCGTCGGCAGCATCGCCTGCCCCACCTGGGCGACCAATGCGGCAACGTTATCTTCTTCGTTATAGACCGGAATGACGATGGAGACCTTGGGCACCTTAGACCTTTATTCGTCGAGTAGACGAGCTTGCGATTTTGACAAGGATACTGGCCATCAGCGCTGCGACCAAATAGACCACCACGCCAGAAAACAAGACATCACTTAAGAAGTGGGCCCCCACAGCGACCCGGGTCAGTCCAATCGAAAGCCCAAAGAAGAGGCCAAGATAAAGCCAGAGCCGAGTCTTCGCGACAAAATGCCCCACCAAAAAAGCAAAGCCCGCTGCCGCGTGTCCGCTGGTAAACGAACAGTTACGAGAACACTGGTTGGTCACGACCCAGGCCGGGGTGAACTTTTGGGTCCCGCCAAAGACCTCAACAGTCCTTGGGCGGGCACGATCCCAATGGTCTTTAAGCACTGAGTTCACGATCACCCCAGGGCCAAGAATCAGGCTGAGGGCGACGATTACGGAAGGCAGCAGACGATGGTGACGCTTCACTGCAAAATAAATCATGAGCGCAATCGCCATGACAAGCACACCCCGTGAGACAACATCCACAAACCAGAATAAGAAGTTTAGGGTGGGGGATTCCTTTAGCCAGAATCCTGAGCCTTCAACGCCAGTAATCGCCTGGGGATCAAAAAACAACTGGCTGACCGCGATATCGATTCCTGGAAAGACATAGAACACGATCGCCAGCGCCACCGATATTGGCAGACCGATATGAAGCGCTGATTTTGAGCGCCTTGAGACCAGCGCAATCAGCGTCTCACGATGATGGTTGTGATCGGTTTTATGGACGGCCAAAGGTTGCGACATAAGCGGAAATTCTAGCCTTGTTATCACTCACCACAATGGCGGCAAGGGCCTCATCAGCGAGCGGCTCAGCATTTTGATAGTGGCCATCACCAAGCGGCTGAGGCGCAACACGAAGTACTAACACCTTCTGGCCCACCAACGCCTTCTGATCCGCGATGTTATAAAACCAGGTGTAGTGGTTATTTCTGCGACCAGCTAAATCGTCCGCAAATAGCCGAATGGGCGCAGCATCTTTTGGGCGATTCACCGCATAACCAGAGATCGCCGCCAGCAAACGTCGGTCATCGGTAACGATCGGAAGCCCTTGTTTTTCTGATGTCGACATTGCCCATTGGGCAGCTTCCCTCCATCCACGAAGTTTTTCAATCGCGCGGACTTCCGGTGCGCGGTCGCTATGAAAAATCCACTTCGGACCAACGATGAGTAACACCGAAAAACTCAAGCCAAACACAATCGACAGCCAGAAAAACGGGCGTGCCAGTCGGCCATTGAGATCGTACCGAGACGGTGCAAACCAGAGATAGGCCGCCAGCATGGCAAGGCTCACGAGTGCGGGCGCTGCCCAGTTCGCATGGGCGCGCGAAGAGAAGGCCTGCACGCTAATCAATGCAAGCATGGGTAGCGCAAAGATCAAGAGTAGATTTAACCGAGACCCTGCGGCCGCAGACCCGGTCACCAGATGTCGTGGCAAGAAAAACAGCACTGCAAGTAATGCAAATGGGCCAATCAGAACAAACTGTGACGCCAGAAATTCAACTAACGATAGAAGCCCGCCCCCAAATGTCCAGACAGACTCACCCAGCTGCTCAACCTGGGAGATCTCTAAGTGGTGACTAAACGTTGGGAAGTTGGTCTCAACATTCCAGAGCAGGTTAGGCAGAAACACCAAAAACCCGACCACCGCGGCAAGCCACGGACCGATCGTGAAAAGTCTTCGCTCCAACAGAGTCCAGATAAAGGCGCTCACTACAAAAACGCCCATGGAATACTTCGAGAGCAGACCAAACCCCACCGCCATGCCACAGATTAGCCAATAGATCAGCTGACCCGATCCGAAGGACGAGGCGTTGATCAGCGCCCATAGCGCGATCGTCCACCACATCAATAGCCATGCATCGGTCGTGGCGTAAAGCGAATAAAAGCCGAAGAGAGGGGATGTGGCCAATAGGGCCATGGTGACCAAGGCGATTCGCTTATTTTGAAACAACTGATAGGACGCCAGCCCCGCAAACAACGCTGCGCATCCAAGCGCAAACGCCTGTGACATCCGGGCGCAGCCTTCGATCGTATCGATACCCACGAGACTGCAGGCAGACGCATTCACGCCCAAGACCCATGCAATCAAAGGCGGCTTTGAGAAATACCCAAAGGCGGGCAGCGCTGCCCAGCCAAGGTACTGGGCTTCATCGACCTGTAGCGGAACGGGTGCAATAAACCCTGAGAGGCTTCGGATCACTACCAAAAGCCCAATGAGAAACAGGCCAAGCAAGAGCCTGGCCTGTGTCAATGCCGAACGGTTCGGCAAGCGGGTTACTCCACCGCCTTGACCATGTCTTCAACAACCTTCTTCGCATCACCAAAGACCATCATGGTCCGATCCATGTAGAAGAGGTCGTTATCAAGACCGGCGTAACCGGCAGCCATGGATCGCTTATTCACGATCACCGTCTTCGCCTTATAAGCTTCTAGGATAGGCATTCCGAAGATTGGTGAGCCTGGCGTGCGCGCGGCGGGGTTGACCACATCATTGGCCCCGAGTACGAGCACGACGTCCGTCTGACCAAACTCGGAGTTGATATCTTCCATCTCGAAGACCTGATCATAGGGAACTTCGGCTTCAGCGAGCAGCACGTTCATGTGGCCTGGCATACGGCCTGCCACAGGGTGAATGGCGTACTTGACCGTGATGCCCTTATGCGTCAGCTTTTCTGTGAGTTCTTTCAGCGCATGCTGCGCACGCGCGACGGCCAGGCCATAACCAGGAACAATTACCACCGTCTCGGCGTTAGTCAGCATAAAGGCCGCGTCATCAGGCGATCCGCTCTTTACTGGGCGCTGTTCCTGAGCACCCTGCGCACCCCCGGCGGCATCACCACCAAAGCCACCCAGGATCACGTTAAAGAATGAACGGTTCATTGCCTTACACATGATGTACGACAGGATCGCACCGCTTGAACCCACCAGTGATCCGGCAATGATCAGCATGGAGTTATTCAGCGAGAAACCGATCCCTGCCGCAGCCCAGCCAGAGTAGCTATTGAGCATCGAGACCACCACAGGCATATCCGCGCCACCGATGGGAATAATGATCAACACGCCCAGCACAAACGACAGCGCCAGCATGGCAAAGAACGCGGGCCAGCTCTCTGTGAACATAAACACGAGACCAAGGGCAATCGTCGCAATACCCAGCACCAGGTTCACCATGTGCTGCCCAGAGAACACTACGGGTGCGCCCTGAAACAACCGGAACTTGTATTTGCCCGAGAGTTTGCCAAAGGCAATGACAGAACCAGAAAACGTAATCGCACCGATCGCTGCGCCCAAGAACAACTCCAGGCGATTACCCAAGGGAATTGGTGCACCCTTTTGAGTGATGTTCAACGCATAAGGCTCAGCGACCGCTGCGATCGCAATAAACACGGCGGACAGACCAATCATGGAGTGCATGAAGGCTACTAGCTCAGGCATCTTGGTCATCTCGACGCGTTTGGCCATGATGGCACCGATCGCGCCACCGACGACAAGCCCGATCAATACGAGTAACAGGCCGGATCCAAGGCCAGCACCCGTTGCCCCTTGCAGGCTCTGGGCCATGGTGGCAATCAGCCCGACCGTTGTGAAGATGGCGATCGCCATCCCAGTCATACCAAAGATATTCCCTTTGATCGAGGTCGTTGGATGTGACAGGCCCTTCAGTGCCTGGATAAAGCAGACCGAGGCAATCAGATACAGCAGTGTGACAGTATTAATGGAGAGGCTAAACATTTATGCACCCTCCTTTGCTGCGGGCTTCTTATCTTTTTTCTTAAACATCTCCAGCATGCGTCGTGTCACCAGAAAGCCACCGAAGACATTGACGGCTGCCAACGCAACCGCTAAGACCCCCATGGTCA
>JACCDY010618829.1_pt1 | contig 11429 bp, 9 predicted proteins | sample 7446391 | NCBI WGS metagenome assembly JACCDY01 (sample SAMN15323451, study PRJNA562643) | freshwater metagenome | isolation source: river surface water | place: USA:Blue River Watershed | collected 2017-08-18
AACAAATGAATAGGTTGTGGCTACTTTCGAATAAATACAAACGTGATTTGCTCAAAGCCGCCTACCCAGTAGCACCAAATACGGCTGGTAAAGTACGGGGAAAGGTTGGCCAAGAAAGATACAATCGCATTAACTCCTTTAAGAATAACAATGGTAAAGCGACTAAATCCTAAGTAGGGCAGGAGATGGAGAAAGGCAAAATACTGAAAGCGCATTGATTCAATTTTGAAATCGACACCAAAGTAGCCAGTACCCGGGAAATTTTTATCAAAGTAAAGCGGGAAGGTTGTATCAAAACCATGGGCATGCTCGGAGTGACTAAAGCCTCGACTGAAGTGCGGAACATTGATGATGAGCTTTCCTTCTGGTTTTAAAATACGATGTAACTCCTTCATCACAGCAAACGGGCGGTCGAGGTGCTCCATGATATGGTTGGCTTCAATCAGGTCAAAGGTCGCCTCTGCAAACGGGTAGGGGAATACATTGAGGTCATGGAGGATATCTGGGTTATCGAGAGGGTTCCAATCGATGTTTACGTACCCTTCTTTGCGGTCTTTACCAGCGCCCAGATTAAGTTTTTGCATGGGAGTATTTTAATTGATTATGCCTACTCACGCAATCGGGTTGTGTTTTGGTAGATTCGCACTGTACCTATGGTCGCTAAAAGTGGCAGTTGTAGCTCATACTCAATTCGTTCAAGTGCATAGGTGTAGTCAGGGAAATCAGAGCTGAGAAGGACATAGTCAGTGCGATAGGTATTGATGCTCGCGTTAAGTGGTACAGCACGGTACGCTTCCCATTTGGCGGCCACGCGATTGATTTCTGAGGGTGGAATTTGTATTTCTGGAGTGTAGGCCTCACCGGTAATACGAGCAAGAATTTTTTTGCGTACCTCTTTTGATTGATAGGAATCAATGTAGCGATTTCCCCAAAAATCACGTTGTTCAATCAGAATAGTTGATGTAGCTAAATTAGGTGTAAATTGTTTTTCAATCACCCAGCGGTTTTCAGTTTCATCGTTGGGCACCGTAAAAAGGGTGGCATAAAAATTGTAGTGTACTTTGTTGTGCGTATAGATAGGAAGGAGGAAGTCGTAGTCAGAACCAAGGGTCAGTACGACCGTGTCCTTTTTTGTTTGATAGTTAAACCAATCAAAAATTTCTTTTTTATTCTGCATACTAGCGAGTTCGTTCGACGTGTAAGGTGTGTCGGCAACAGCTCTAAATACATCAAGTTGGTTATAGCTAACGAAACCAAGCGTGAAAATCATACAGAGAGCTACGGCAGGACGAGGAAGCGCTGCTGTTTTCTCTTTCAGAAGATGGGTCTGGACTAAGGTGAGGGCGAGAATCGTAAAAAGAATGGTGGTAAATATATAGTGACTCGAAAATTGTAGTGACGTACCGGTGACAATATTTTGCCAATTGAGGGCAAAAATGCTGAGTGCAAAACTAAGAGCCAAAAGCCAGGCAGACTTAGGCAGGAACGTTTTGCTTAGAACGATAGTTGCTGTAATGAGGCAGCCCATGATGATGTTGGTATACGCACCCGGTATATGTGAATGTAACAATCCATACCGAAGCACCGCTTCTTCATAAAACGGATCGGTTGCTGCACGTAGCTGTACGAGGGCGTAGGGGGCCCCAAAGGGGATAAACCCGAGTAAAAACCAACCGGCGCTTAGGACTCCTTGCCGTATCTTTCGGGGAACATGGATGAGAAATGAGGTAATAAAGTAGAGTACGAAGTGCGAGGTGAAAAAGTAGGGTGATAAAAAGCAGGTTACGCCCGTAATGATTCCGGCGAGTGCATGTTACTTGCGGGATTCTGGAGTGGTAGCGGTAAAGAGATGGGCCAGGCAAAGGAGACCGATAAAGAAAAAAATGCTGTTAAAATGTGGACTAACGGGTCGGCCAAACGTGCTGAGGAAGAGGCAGAAAAAAATTGCTGTATAGACGAGTGAAATAACTTTGTTGCCTTTGCTCAGAAGTAGGAGGAGCGCATACAGAAGTACAAAGTTAATGGCCGTGAAGACAAAATCACCGAGCGAGGTTATAAATGGTACAGATGCGCCAGTGATGATCACTAGTCCAGCCATAAACCATTCCGCCAGTGGCGGCATAATAAATGCAGCGTCTTGGTACTCGTACAGGTAGGGATTACCAATGCTAATGTGTCCATCAACCACCTCTTTGACTCGCGCTTGATAGTACACCTCGTCGTCACTCATGGGTGCAAAGACTCCTGCAAAGGTTCCTGATGGGACAGCAAGTATGGACCGAATATGCGGCGATACGGCCACTAATCCAAAGGCTATGGCAAAGATAATAACGAAGCCATGGGCTTTAATGACTGGGAGAATCCGAAGGTCAACGAATTGGCTTATCATACTTTAGCTACAAAAAGGATTGATGTTCCGGCGATTTGCTTTGGGAGTAACTTAAATTCAAAGTAAAAAAGCATACCGAGGAGGTAGTGTAGTACAACGCCAATGCCTCGTGGTGGGGTGATGGTTGTTTGCCTCGAAATCTTGAGCTTTCCCAACAGGCGTGCCGGGAGGTAGAGGCCATGAAAGAAATAACGATTGGTCGTAACTTCGAGTGAGCTTGCGTGAGCGAGTGCTGCAATACTCGCTCTCGTGTAGCGTCTGAAGTGACCATAGTAGGTATCGTAATTTGACCATAGCTCGGGCCTGGCGGGAATGGTTATAAGGAGGTAGGTCACGTTAGGGAAGTGTAGCTTAATAGAGTTGAGAAAAGCTACATCATCTTGAATATGTTCGATAACATCGCAGAGGAGTATGAGGGTGACTTTATCTTTAAACTCAACAGGGAGGGCAGTGAAGTCAGTTTCATAAAACGTGAACGGTGCGATATCTGCTGCACTCTCATGCGCTGCCAAATCTGCGCCGTAGCTTGACGAAGAAACACTGCGCAGTGCCCGTAAAACAACACCAGTTCCGCAGCCAATTTCGAGCATGGTTGCATCGGTCAGCCCGAGACGCGAAATCTCACCAAGGATAATTTTATTGCGAGCAACATTCCAATAGTGCTTTTCTATTGCAACGGGGTATACCGCTGCTAGTTGAGCTTCAGAAAATTCTGTCATAACTATACGTGATCTTCAATGAGATATCGAGGTCGGTCTTTTACTTCACGGTAGACTTTACCGAGGTATTCTCCAATCAGTCCGATACTAAATAGCTGCAACCCTCCTAAGAAGTAAATCGAAACAATCAGTGATGACCAGCCGGTTACTACTGACAAATAGTAGCGGGCATAAATTGCGTACGCGCTTACCCCAAGACTTAAAATTAATATTACCAAGCCCAGAAGCATAACCAACCGAAGCGGTTGGATTGAAAATGAGGTGATGCCATCTAAAGCAAAACCAAGCATTTTGAGAAAAGGGTATTTTGATGTGCCGGCAGTTCTTTTTTTGCGTTCATAAAAAACTGTACTACTTGGAAAACCCATTTGGGGGAAAATGCCGCGAAGGAAAAGATTTTTCTCTGTATATAATTTGAGGTTGCCGACAACGCGCTTACTAGTTAGGCGATAGTCTGCATGGTTGTAAATAATGGAAACGCCCAATATGCTCATGAGTTTATAAAAAAAGTGGGCTGATGTTCTCTTGAAAATAGTATCAACATCGCGTTTGCTTCGTACACCGTACACAATATCTGAACCTTTAGAGAAAGCTTCAAGCATCGGTTCCATCGCAGCAACATCATCCTGGAGGTCTGCATCAATAGTTATCATCACCTCTGCGTATTGGTACGCGGCTTCAAGGCCAGCGATGAGTGCTGTTTGGTGGCCTCCGTTTTTACTCAAACGAATTCCGCGTATTTCAGGATACCTTGCTTTGGCTTCTTTAATTTGAATCCAGGTCCGATCACTGCTCCCATCGTCGACAAGTACAACCGTGCTATACGAGTTGATCAAATTTTTTGCAATGAGGTTATTACGTGCTTCAAACAAAATTTTGCATGTATCACTAAGCACCTCCTCCTCGTTATAGCAGGGGACAACGATGGCAAGCGTTGGCGTTTTGTTATCCATATACAATATGCAGAGTATATACGTTCTTTAGTTAAAGATAAAATAGCGGTTAATGAAGTAGGTGGCTAACGATAAAAAGAACAATATAGCTATTTGGGCTAACAGATAATTGAACCCAAAGAGATCAACAAAACTGTACATTAAAAGGGTATTAAGTACGAGGTGCAGTACCGCCACGGTAGTAAACAGTGAAAACCTGTGTTTTTCGGTACGGCCTGATTCTTGGGATGGTGCAGTAAAAACAAACTTTTTTTGGAGCGCAAAATTTAACATAATTGCACACGTGTAAGAGAAGATGACCGATGCAAGATACCAAATGCCAAGTAAACTCGTTAGGATGTACACAAACAGTAAGTGAAAAATGGCTACTGATCCACCGGTAATCAGAAATTTACCTATTCCTCGCATAGTTTGTTCAGTTGGCATACTTTCTATATTTATTACACTGTAACATTTTTGGATATATTTTTGTTACACTGTGCATACACATATGAAAAAAATAGTCATTTCTGGTGGTTTTGACCCACTGCACCCAGGCCATGTAGCAATGATTGAATCAGCAGCAGAGTACGGTGAAGTGCATATTGTGGTTAATAGTGACGACTGGCTTATCCGTAAAAAGGGTTTTTTCTTTCAGCCTTGGCGTGATCGAAAGAAATTACTGGAGGCATACACTCCGCACATTCATGCAGTAGATGATACAGACGGAACGGTCTGCGAGGCATTGCGACGAATTAAACCTGATTATTTTGGAAATGGTGGCGATAGAGGTGCTAAAAATACCCCGGAGCTTAGTGTGTGTGAGGAACTCGGTATAGAGCCAGTTTTTGAGTTGGGTGGAGGTAAGTATAGTTCAAGTTCTGAAATAAATGCCAAGAAGCGTGTCGATACACGGTGGGGCTGGTATGAAGTATTGATAGATATGCCAAACCTGAAAGTTAAGATGTTGCAGATTGAAGCAGGAAAAAAGCTTTCACTGCAAAAGCATGCAATGAGAAGTGAATTTTTCTTTATGCCCAACGGCGAAGTGCGTATGAACTTGCCGGGTGTATGGCATGCCCCTCAAGCCCCCGAGGATAGTGACTTAAAAATTCTTGAAGTTCAGATAGGCTCATCAGAAGAGGAGGATATTGAGCGAGTGTCAGAAGATGCTGATGAGTACAACGACCAGGTATCAAAAAAAATACACTTAAATAAGTAAACTTACGTGTACTTCACAAAAGCCGCGTTGATTTCTTCTTTTGTTAGGAAGTGCTGCGCTACAGGTGCGAAGTAAATCTTGTTTAAAATTTCAACTGGAATTTTAAGAGATTCATTAAAGGCTTTGTAGAGTTCAGCGTCTTCTTTATTGGAACGAGTGTTTTCTCGCGTAATTGTGAACTGTTCAATATTTAAAAATTCACCAACAGCAGATGCTTTTATTGTGTCGTCCATTTCTGTACGTAGCAATAAGGTGGGGTAGATTTTGTCATTAATGTAACCAATCCGAGACTCACTGTTGAAGGAATGGGTATAGACATCTATACCTGTTGCACTTTTGAAATCATGCTCAAACCAATAGAGGTGACTATCAAGACGTTCAGTTTGTAGGACGTCACGAATAAATATATTTTGCAAACTTTCTAGGTCTTTACTTTTCCATGCACGGTGAGCTTCAGGAAGATGTCCCGCCGAGGCTTTGCTGAAAAAGTACGTAGCCATCATTGTGAGCGGGTCACGAATAATAGTGATTAATCTTGCCGGCCGTTTTCGTTTGAATACAAACCTTTGTATGAAGTTGGCCATACCTTGAGTATCTTTCAGGTGGAACTCTACCTTGAAAGCAAAAACTCCCGCATCGATTAGGTTTTTATGAAGAGCCATAGAACCAACTCTGCCAGGTGCGAAAATAACAATGGGGGTCTTTTTGAGTAGATAATAGTTTTTCCAAATCCAAAATGACTTGTTAAAGTTCGTTTGAAGTTTCATCATCAGAGAATCCTAACATATCAATGTAAAACACGTTTATTAAAATAGAGTGTTCAGAAGTTAAATATTGGTTATTCTCACATTTAAATCATCGAGCTCATAAACTATCCTGGTATGAGTATTTATTAGGTCCAAATATTTCTCTATTTATGAAAGATGAGTGCTATATACACGTATTGTTCGGGCTAATTTTTGCACACCATACCTTATAGTCACTAAGAAAGTTCTATACTATGCTTTATATGTATTATCTAAGTATTTTTATGTATAGAATAATTTTTGCATTAATTCTTGTCTTAAGCTTTCCGTTTACCAGTAATGCAGCAGAGGAGTTTATCGCAAAAATCCACCCTGTCTTAGATGAATCAATTTCAACAGCGCCTTATCCAGGTAGCTGGAACCAGCAACAGCCTTCAGTGTTTGGTAGATTACCTAATTCGCGTGACGGTGCACTTGATGCATATGCTGCTACAAGATCTACCAGCATGGGATGGATAGGAATATTTAGAACTTTTCTTTCATTTGATTTGTCCGTTATTCCTAATGAAGCTGACATAAGTTCAATCAAGTTAGTTGTCTTTCCCAAATACGTAGTTAACGATATAAATGACTCGTACTCATATATGGGTTTGTATAGAAGTTACCAAGCATCATCCACGAATTTATCATTTGATGATATTGAGCTTTGTGGCGACTCCATCACAAATCCAAATGAATTAGCCAAGGTTAATCTCAATGATCTGTCTCCCAACACAGAAAATAATTTTGAATTTTCTTCCGAAGAAGCAGATTTGTTAAGCGATAGTAGATATCTTTCTCTTTGTCTGCGAGTTGGACACGACTCAGACAATCAAGAAATCAGGAATAACAATACTTCTTATTGGCGTTCATCTGGGATAGTAATATATGGAACTAAGTCACAAGAGAATTACTTCCAGCCCTACCTTGAAATTACATATACCGTGCCAGAGGAAGAAGTTACAGTGGCGAGTGGGGTAGATAAGTTGAAGGAGTATATTGCGGGACTTGTGAATAAGGCGCAGCGAAATTCATACACAGCGCAAGTTAAAAATATTTTAGGTTTCTTTGAAACAGGGAAGTTTACGGCAGCACTTAATCAGCTCGGTGCGCTCTTAAAGAAAGTTGAGGTTGATACAGCCGAAGGACAGCTACCACCAGAAGTGACTGAAGGCATTACCGAAACAGCTACCGCCATTGAGGAATTCATTGAAGCAGCAGCGACAGAAAGAGAGGTTCCGCTTATGACTCAAATTGCCTCACCGTATCCACCAGAGTCAGCTGAGTGGGCAGATGATGTCTATGGTGATGGGACTCCAGATTGGTGTGGTAGTACGATTGGCGGCTGTGGGTGTGCACTCACGTCACTTGCTATGCTGGGGCAGTACTATGGTATTACTAAAGGGTATGACGGCACTACCGTGAATCCAGGTAACTTCAATACTTGGTTGCAAAATAATAATGGATATACTGAACTCAATACTATTCGTTGGTATTATGGTCTGCAATACTTAAGTCCAGCGCTTGGTTACAGTACTCTTCAGCTTGATGCGCTCAATAGTACCAATAAGGATGAAGTTGCTACGGCCGTAGCGGCAGGTTCGCCAAGTATTGCATTTAAAAAGAGCAAGGGGCATTATTTCGTTTTGAGTGATGTGCTAGTTGATGGTAATTATGCCGTGCGCGACCCATTCTGGTACATGACACAAACATTGAATGATACGAAAGATATTGCAGGTCATGTGCAGGGGTATGGTGGTACGTTCGATCAGGCAAATCTCTACAGTCATACCAATGCACAACGTCCGTTCCCGCGGTGGGTAGAGATTCAGCTTGGCTCGCCAGCTGAACTCTTGATTACTGATGGTCAGGGACGACGAACAGGGTATGATCCTGAGACTGGAGAAATCCTTAATGAAATTCCTGGTAGTACGTATGCACAGGCTGCTGGGGTAGTAACTCGAGATCAGGTTGGTGCTGACGTACACTTGCCTAAGGTGTTGGCGATCACAGCACCTGAAGATGATGTATTCACTCTTGAGGTAATTGGTACAGGTGTCGGAGGGTATACCCTCTCGGTAGATACGGGTGGTGGCTATGGCGATAGTGAGATTACTGCAATTGAGGATACTACAACCCCAGGACAGGTAGATGCGTACGTAATTGATGTTCCTGTTCGACAATCGTCCGATCGTGCAGTTACACGACTTCGTGAATTAGCTGATGCAAAAGAAGCATTGCAGCCTTCGGTAGCTGAGCGATTACGCGAAGTGGCTGAGCGACTCATGAGCCGAAATGTTGAAGCGGTGACAGAGGATGTTGCAACAGCGTTGAAGTAAGGTAAGGAAAGGGAAGTGACGTATGTAAAGATGCAGTTTACTACATAGTAAACTGCATCTTTTGTTTGATATACTTTTAGACAAATGGCAACGTATATGCGAGTAACCCACATAGGTATTACCGGGGTTGTTTTTATTTTGTTGACAGCAAGTACTTTATTTATACTGCAGAAATATTCAGTGACCGAGTCTGGTATGAGCTCTCCAGTATCAGTCGCGACTAGTTCGCTTGAAGAAAATCATGATGCAGTAGAAATAGTCGCTGAAAATATAGTGTCGGCACAACCATCGAGCTCAGATGAAGATATTCCCTGTACGGAAAGGGACGTGTCGCCAATCTTGTTAGACATTGAGAAACAATTTTTTGCGCGTACGACGGTATGGGAACGTACGGCGTATTATGTAGCTCCTGCACAAGAAGCAGATCCGTATGGTTGGATGTCTACGATGGATGGAAGCGGCAGCGCGCCAATTCTTCCCTGCGAATCAGTCATGGTTTTGACGGCTCGTAAGCAACCCTCATTTGTCAGTGAAGATGATGGTATATATGACTGGCTTAAGCAGAACGGCTGGCGTGATGAAATGCTCCAAGAAATAAAAAGTGACAGTACGGGACATTCAGTAGGTGTTGCCCTTGGTCATGCTGGCGGTCCAACGGGCATGAGTACCATGTTTACGCGGCCCCTGTATAGCAACCGCGCTGTGGAATTTTTTGCAATTACGACGCAGTCTACTAATGAAAATTTTGCAGCGTATAGGGATGATATCGCTCCTGATCCGTGTCCGTGTGGAATGACCGTTACCCTTCGGCATTCGTTCCCGGTTTCGTTTGTGCCGTATCTGGAGTGAGATGATTACAGTGGGGGGGGTGAATGGGGCGTGAGAAAGAACTAGCTGGTGAGCTTCGCTCGCCAGCTAGTTCTTTTGTGGCATGCAGATGTATGGAAGCTATGATTATGCTACTAATGTGGATATATTGACAGATAGGTAACTCGTTGCATTTTACGTACATTATTCGTGCGTGTGTGCCTGCTTGCGTGGTACTATTCTTTCCAATATGAAAGATACGTTACTGGCAGTGGTGTTTGGCGGTTTATTTTTAATTCCTTTTTTACCTCTTTACGTAGAGAATGATTACTTCTTTCCATTTATTACTGGGAAGAACTTTGCATTTCGGATTATTGTAGAGATTGTTTTTGCAGCATGGATCCTTCTAGCGCTTACCGATGAGAAGTATCGTCCGAAGTTTTCTTGGATCGTTGCTGGTTTCGCTGCACTCATGGGCGCTATGGCAGTGTCGACGCTCCTGGCTCAGGATCCGCATACGAGCTTCTGGAGTAACTACGAACGTATGGATGGCTACATTACCCTCATCCACGTGTTCCTCTTCACGATTGTTTTGGGAAGTGTAATGAAAACCGATAAACACTGGTGGTGGTTTTTGAATGTATCAATTGGTGTAGCACTCATGGTGGCGCTCTACGGGCTTGGACAGCAAGCAGGTATCTTTGACGGGGGCCGCGGTCGCGTGGATTCAAAGCTCGGTAACGCAGCATACATGGCGATTTATATGCTCTTCCATATTTTCTTCGCGTACTTCTTGATGCTGCGGACGAAAGTCACCTGGGAGCGCGTAGGGTATGGTGTTGCCGCGTTCATCTTGGCGTACACACTCTTGCAGACCGGTACCCGCGGAACCTTCTTAGGGCTTGTTGGCGGTTCAGTGGTAACAGTGGGGTACATTGCGCTCTTTGCTCGGCGTTACCCACACTTACGACGTTATGCAATAGGTGGCGTGGTAGCACTTGGTGTAGCAATTGTCGCGTTTATCGGTGTTCGAGAGAGTTCGATTATTCCGCAGAATAGTCCGGTATCACGTATTGCGAATATCAATATTGAACAAGACTTGCAAACCCGTGGAAAAATTTGGAGTATGGCGGTTGCTGGTGTTGAAGAACGACCTCTGTTTGGATGGGGCTTGGGGAACTTCAACTATGTTTTTAATGAACAGTACCGTGCCGATATCTGGAACCAGGAACAGTGGTTTGATCGCGTCCATAATATTTTCCTCGACTGGTTGATTGCGGGCGGTGTAGTTGGTTTTATCACATACTTCTCTATTATGGCTGCGGTGGTGTACTACCTCTTCGTGGTACCGGTTATTCTGAAGCGTGAGACGATTTTCTCGGTGCCGGAGCAAGCGGTATTGCTCGGTCTCTTGGCTGCTTACCTCATTCACAACATTGTAGTGTTTGATAACATCATTAGCTACATTTTCTACGGCGTACTCTTGGCGCTCATTCATAGTCGTGTGGGAACACCGATGCCGCAAGTACAAACGTTCACTATGTCGGATCGTATGATTGGTCAGTTCGCTGCACCGATTGTAATTATCATCGCTGGTTTTACGGTGTACTTCATCAATGTACCGAGTATGCAGGCTGCAGGCGATATTATTGATGCAATGACCAACAACACTGCCCGTGGTCGTTTGGAAGAATTCCATAGCGCTCTCGGTCGAGGTTCATTTGCTGATCAGGAAATTATCGAGCAACTTGCACAGCAAGCGATGCAAATTGCACGCACACCGCAAGCGCCAGAAAATGAACGACAAATGATTGTGCAGCGCGCCGAACTTGAGCTCTTGCGCTTGGCTGATACAAAGCCTGGCGATGCACGTATTCATAACTTCCTCGCCTCGTTCTATCGTTCAATTGGTGCTATTGAAAAAGCGCGTGAGCAATCAGTGATTGCACTCTCGCTCTCACCAAACAAGCCAGCACTACATGTTGAACAAGCACTCGTTGAGCTACAGGCAAACGATTTGGTAAAAGCAAAAGAGTACCTCGCAAAAGGCTTTGCACTCGAAGAACGTAATACGACCGCGCGCATCTTCTACGCAGCAGTACTCTTCCGTCTCAACGAAGTCGATGAAGCCAAAGAACTGATTGGTGATACTTACAAAGCAGAATTTGCTTTGAACGATTATGCGATTAGCTCGGTTGAGGCAGTTAAAGATTATGCGTACATGACCGATCTCTAC
>JACCDY010431574.1_pt1 | contig 11428 bp, 7 predicted proteins | sample 7446391 | NCBI WGS metagenome assembly JACCDY01 (sample SAMN15323451, study PRJNA562643) | freshwater metagenome | isolation source: river surface water | place: USA:Blue River Watershed | collected 2017-08-18
AACGTGTTCCTGGCGCTGGCGCGCCGGCCGGCCGAGTGGCGGGCCTTCTTCGCCTACCACGACGCGCTGATGCTCAAGGAGGGCGGCAACCTCACCAAGGGCGATCGGGAGATGATCGTCACCACGACCAGCGCCGCCAACAACTGCCTCTACTGCGTGGTGGCCCATGGCGCCATCCTGCGCATCTACGAGAAGAAGCCGCTGGTGGCCGACCAGGTGGCGGTCAACTACCGCAAGGCCGACATCACCCCGCGCCAGCGCGCCATGCTCGACTTCGCGATGAAAGTCTGTCTGCATGCCGACCAGGTCGAGGACACCGACTTCGACGCGCTCAAGGCCCACGGCTTCGACGACGAGGACGCCTGGGACATCACCGCCATCACCGCCTTCTTCGGCCTGTCCAACCGCATGGCCAATGTGACCAGCATGATGCCCAACCCCGAGTTCTATCTGCTGGGTCGGGTGCCGCGCGGGAAGTGATCGGAACTTAGTGCCAGCCCACCAGCGCGCTCCGCAGCTCCTGCACGCGTGAGAGCAACGGCCCGGCCCAAGCCTGCAGGGACTGCGGGACGCCGGCAGCGCCTTCCGCCGGGCCTGGCCGGAGCGGGCGTTCGGCCTGGATCGCATCGGACCAGAAGCGGTACTCCGACGCCAGCACGGCATCCTCCCGGGCCTTGTTCGCATGGCCCTTGTGCATGTCAGCCCGCTGGGCATCGGACAGGTACAGGCCGATCGCCCGCCCGTAAGCCGTGACCACCCGCACCATGTCGCCGGCGGCGGCACGAAGCGCCGCCCGAGACCAGGCGTCCGCAGGCGCTGCCCCGGCAGGCAACCCGGGCTGTTCGTCCACAAGACCGTCGGGCTCCCCGGCCGCATGCCGGGACTGCTGCAGGCGCAGCACCTTGGTGCGGATCCGCGCCCACTGCGCAAGACCGATGTCCGGCCCCATCCAGGGCATGAGGTCGCACACGGCCGTCACCGGGTCGACGCCCTCCAGCCCCTCCAGGGCGTCGAGGTGGGCATCGGCGTCGTAGCGCGCCTCGGTCGCGCATCGCCGGACGATCTGCAGCAGCGGATCCTCGCCGCGCGCGCTGCCGGGCGCCACGGACAGGACCTGGCTGGGCGGGCTGGCCAGGCTCGGCCTCATGCACGCAGCCCGCAGGCTCTCGCAGTCGTGAATGAAAGCCCGCAGCCAGGAGGATGTGGCCCTGGCCTCCCCCGAAACCGTCTGCAGCCTGGCCAGTGGCACATCCATGCTGGCGCCGAGAATGCTTCGCTGCAGGTTCGTCATTTCTTTCGTGCGCGACTGGAAACGATCGACCACCGACGCGGCCCAGACGGGGAGATAGCCCCGGGTGAGCACGATGGTGACGAGCTCATCCAGGGCGCCCCGCAGGACCGCGCCGGGCAGGTAGGACTCCGGGCGCAGGCAGGCGCCCCGGACCAGCGGGTGCAGGGCGTGCAGGCACGCGGTCAGGGCCTGGTCCCGGCGACCCAGGTTGGCCAGGGCCCAGACGATGGCCGCAGCCCCCTCCCTCAGCGCCGAGGCAGAGGCCTGGGGCACCCGTATCTGGATGGCCTGGCCCAGGAAGTCTGCCGGCCTTTCCTCTTCGGACTGCCCCCCCTCAAACTGCCAATCCACCCGGATCATGGCGAGGCAAGCCGCCAGGGCCGGCAGACCCAAACTCCGGCGGGCGAGCATCTGGGCGTTCTGGTACAGCCAGGCATGACCTGCGCCGGGCTGGTACAGCTGCGGCCAGCAACCGGTCATCTCCCTCAGCAGGCCGGTGATGATTGGCCACTGCGCCCCGCCCCGGGGCCCTGGCCGGTCGACAGGGGCAAGATGCTCAAGAAAGGCGTCGAGGGAAGACGGTCCCATCTCGCGCCCGCCGAGGGTGCTCGCGAAGACCCGCGCAAAGTCCTCGACCGGAAACTGCGCGCCTTCCAGGTCCGAGACGGCCGAGGCCAGCCATTGGGCCGTGGCCCTCATCAGGGGCTCACGAGACGTCGCGTCGCCCTGCTGCTGTCGCTGGAAAGCGGTCACCGCCTGGTAGACCCCAAAAGCGCGTCGGAAGGACAAGTATTCGCTTGGCACATCTGGCGCGCCGTCCGCCACGGCCTGGTAGGCCTTGTCCAGGGCAGCCCAGTACGCCACGAAGTGGGGCGGGGGCTGCAGGGGCCTCGGGGGCAACGGGGCTGTCTGAGAGGCGGGGCGCCAGGCGCTCAGCGCCTTCGAATCCACGGCCCGGTGCCCGGCCCGCGCAGGACCTTGGCCGGGTTCGTCGGGCTCCCCCCACGCCAGCCGTGGGGGTATGTGCGACGCGCGCGACTTCAGCTCGACAGGACCTCCGGACGCGACGGCGACGGGCACGCGCCTCGGGCCTGGCACCGGTCCGACAGCCGCCGATGCGGAAGGAAGGGCCGCAGGGCCTCGTGCGACGAGGCCGGGCGCCACGGCCGATGGCGCTGCCGCGCGGGACACCGGTGGCGAGCCTGCCGGCCTGACCGTCAAGGCAACGGCATCAGGGGGCATGGCGGCAGGTGCAGGTGCAGGGACAGGTTCAGGGACATGGGCGTCGGCCGCAGCAGGCGCGCGACCAAACAACCTTTGAAGACAGTTGAGCATGGCGGTAGGGGAAGGGGGAGGAACACCCCGCCCGGGGGGCGGGCGGGACCGCCATGAGTAACCCCTTCGCCTGAACGTGCAGCGGGCCCACGCCCCCTCTCAGTCCCTCGCCAGCAGACCCTTGCGGCGGAGTCTGAAGCTCAGCCGATGAGGTCGCGCACCCAGTCCGGCAAGGGCACCGCCTTGCCCACCTGCACATCCGCCCAGACCATGGTGCCCCCGCCTGCCGCACAGAGCACCTCGGGGTCAGCGATGCGGGTCATCAGACCCCAGGTGTCGAAGGAGCTGCGGCCCGGGTTGGAGACGTACAACTGCAGCAGCACCTCGTCGGGGAAGGCCAGCTGCTTGTAGAAATTGCAGAAGGCATTGGCCAGCACCGGCCCGGGCACGCTGGGGTCGCCCGCAACGCCGATGGAGTGAAACCACTCCATGCGCGCGCTCTCGAGGTAGCGGAAGTACAGGGTGTTGTTCATGTGGCCCATGACGTCCATGTCGCCCCAGCGGACCTGGAAACGCATCTCGTGGACCAGCTTCTTGTGCTCGGGGATCTCGATCTTCATCGTTGCGCCTTGATGGATGCCAGGATGCCCAAGGTGAACAGGCCGGCGGCCAGTGCCTGGGCGGGGGTGGGCCAGCGGCCTTCGAGCAGGAAAGCGTACAGCAGCGCGAACAGGGTCTCGCTCACGATCAGTTGCCCGCACAGGCTGGCCGAGAGCCGCCGGCTCGCCTGGTTCCAGAGAATGGTGGCGACCCAGGCCGCGCCGAAGCCGGTGGCCCCGCAGAGCGCAAGCCAGGTGCCCAGGTCGGGGCGCGCCAGGATCTCGCGCACCGGGCTGCCTGCGACTGCCCACAGGCCCAGCGTGCCCACGCCGGTGGCCAGGCCCAGCCAGTTGGCCCAGGCGGTGGTCGACACCTCCGGGTGGCGGCGCAGCCAGGCGGAATTGAGCAGGGCGAAGGCGGTCCAGGAGGCCATCGCCAGCAGCGCCAGCGCCACGCCGCGCCAGAAGGCGGGCGCGGGCACCAGGCTTCCTGCATCAAGCACCGCATGTGTCATGAGACCCAGTCCCGCCGCGGTGAGGACGAGGCCGGGCAGCAGCGCCCGCCAGCGCAGGTGCCCCGGCTTGCCCAGGACCATGACCCACAGGGGGATGGTGCCGATGATCAGGGTCGGCACCTCGGGGCCGGCATCGCTCAGGGCCAGCACCAGCAGCGCGTAGTAGCCCCAGAAGCCCAGGAGGCTCTGCACGAAGGCGGCCAGGGCCTGGCGCGGGTTCGGCCACAGAGCGGTGCGCCCCCGCTCGGGATCGTTCTCATGCCCGGGAGCCGCTGCCACTGCGGCAGCGCACGCCTCGCGCTTGGCGGCGGCGACCCGGGACAGACCCGATCGCCGCAACTGTGCGAAGAGCAACACGCCCAACGACACCCCCGCATAGGCCGCCATGCGGCCCACCGCCAGGTCCACCGGCGGCCAATGCGGCAGCCAGGCCGGCACCACGAACACGAGCCCCCACAGGGCACCGGCGGCCAGGCCCGCCAGGATGCCGCGAAGCATCAGGCGCTGAAGCCGTCGTCGGCGGCGATCACCGCGCCGTTGACGAAGTGCCCCTCGCCGCTGGCCAGCATGACCACGAGGGCGTCCAGGTCCTGCGGGTGGCCGACGCGCTTGCGGGGCAGCATCTGCACCAGCTTCTGGCCGGCCTCGGTCTGCCAGTGCTCGTGGTTGATCTCGGTGTCGATGTAGCCGGGGCAGATGGCGTTGACGTTGATGCCGTAGCGCCCCCACTCGAGCGCCATGGCGCGGGTCATGTGGACGATGGCGGCCTTGCTCATGGCGTACACGCCCACCTGGGGCACCGGCCGCAGGCCCAGCACCGAGGCGATGTTGATGATGCGGCCGCCGGTGTAGGTGCCCGGCGCCGCGCCCCTGGCGCGGGCCAGCATGCGCTTGGCCACCTCCTGGGCGACGAAGAAGTTGCCGCGCAGGTTGGTGTTCATGACGTAGTCGAAGTCCTCCTCGCTCACGTCCTGCAGCTTGCGGGTGAGGCCGACGCCGGAGCAATTGACCAGGATGTCGATCGAGCCCACCTCGGTCTCGGCATGGGCGACGGCGGCGCGGATGCTCACCACGTCGGTCACGTCCATCGCGATCACGTGGGCGTCGCCGCCCTCGCCCTCGATCTGGGCGCGCAGGTCCTTCAGGCGCTCGATGCGGCGGGCGCACAGCACCACGGCGGCGCCGGCGCGGGCCAGCACGCGGGCCGCCTGGGCGCCCAGGCCGCTGGAGGCGCCGGTGACGAGGGCGACGCGGCCCGAGAGGTCAAGGGTGTAGGCCATTTTTATGGGCTCCTGCGTTTGTGGGTGCGAAAGAGGTGCGAACGGGGACTGCGCGGGACAAGAGGATCAAGAGGGACTGGCAAGGCGGCGACAACGGCGGGCCGGGCGGGTACGCCGGGCACCCTAGAATGCAACGGATCCCTGGCGGGCCCCGACCGCGGCCGCCGCTCTGATTTCCATTATCCGAGAGACAACATGACAAACGAAGAGATCCTGGCGCAGTTCGGCCCCCGGGAGGCCATGGAGTACGACGTGGTGATCGTCGGCGGCGGCCCGGCCGGCCTGTCCACCGCGATCCGCCTCAAGCAGCTGGCGGCCGAAAAGGGCCAGGACGTCTCGGTCGTGGTGCTGGAAAAGGGCTCGGAGCCCGGCGCCCACATCCTGTCGGGCGCGATCATGGACCCGCGCGCCCTCAATGAACTGATTCCCGACTGGCGCGAGAAGGGCGCCCCCCTGAACCAGCCGGTCACCGACGACGCCTTCCTTTTCCTCACCGAAAAGAGCGGCGTGCGCACCCCCAACTTCCTGCTGCCCAAGAACTTCCACAACGAGGGCAACTACATCATCAGCCTGGCCAACTTCACCCGCTGGCTGGCGCAGCAGGCCGAGGAACTGGGCGTGGAGATCTTCCCGGGCTTCCCCGCCGGCGAGGTGCTTTACAACGAGGACGGCTCGGTCAAGGGCGTGGCCACCGCCAACATGGGCATCGGCAAGGACGGCAATCCGACTGACAACTTCCAGCTTGGCATGGAGCTGCACGCCCGCTACACCATCTTCGCCGAGGGCGCGCGCGGCCACCTGGGCAAGCAGCTGATCGCCAGGTACAAGCTCGACGCGGACAGCGACCCCCAGAGCTACTCCATCGGCATCAAGGAAGTGTGGGAAGTCGACCCGGCCCGCCACACCCCGGGCCTGGCGGTGCACACCGCCGGCTGGCCGCTGGAGAACGACACCTACGGCGGCTCCTTCCTGTACCACATGGAGAACAACCAGATCGCCGTCGGCTACGTCGTCGGCCTGGACTACGCCAACCCCTGGCTCTCCCCCTTCGAGGAGTTCCAGCGTTTCAAGACGCACCCCAACATCCGCTACTACTTCGACACGCCCGAAGGCGGCAAGCCGGCCAAGCGCCTGGCCTACGGCGCCCGCGCGCTGACGGTGGGCGGCCTGCTCTCGCTGCCCAAGACGGTGTTCCCGGGCGGCGCGCTGGTGGGCTGCGACGCAGGCTACCTGAACGCCTCCCGCATCAAGGGCAGCCACGCCGCCATCAAGTCCGGCATGCTGGCCGCCGAGGCGGCGTTTGACGCCATCGTGGCCGACCGCCGCCATGACGAGCTCACCGCCTACCCCGAGGCCTTCGAGCAGTCCTGGCTGTACAAGGAATTGAACAAGGCCCGCAACTTCAAGCAGTGGTTCAAGAAGGGCCTGCCCCTGGCCACGGTGATGACCGGCGTCGAGCAGTTCCTGCTGCGCGGGCACATCCCCTGGACCCTGCACCGCCAGAAGGCCGACCACCTCAACCTGAAGCCGGCGGCGGAGTGTCCGCGCATCGAGTACCCGAAGCCGGACGGCAAGCTCACCTTCGACCGGCTCTCGTCGGTGTTCATCTCGAACACCAACCATGCCGAGGACCAGCCAGCCCACCTCACGCTCAAGGACGCCTCGGTGCCGGTGAACGTGAACCTGGCCACCTACGCTGGCCCCGAGTCGCGTTACTGCCCCGCCGGCGTGTACGAGTACGTGCCGGCCGACGGCGGCGGTGAGCGCCTGCAGATCAACGCCCAGAACTGCGTGCACTGCAAGACCTGCGACATCAAGGACCCGACCCAGAACATCGTCTGGGTGGTGCCCGAGGGCGGCGGCGGACCGAACTACGCCAATATGTGACCGCAAGGTCCGGGCACCCGCGGGTGCCCACCCGGGAAAGGCGCCGCGTGGCGCCTTTTCTTTTGAGCCACAAAGTCGTACAGCGCCCCTGAGGCAGGAGAACCGGGGGTCACGGCTACAATGACCGGGTTGTCAGGAGAGCGCGGATGGCCCAACGGCCCTTCGCCGCCGAAGGCGCAGGCCCTCGTGTGAGAGGCCGAACGCTCAGGTACCCAGGACTGACGACGCGCCCCGGCAACGGGGCGTTTCCCTGCTGGAGAGAGGCCTGCCGCCACAGCGGTCCACCACGGACTTGCGGCGCAGCCGGCCCACCGAAGGAGCAAACCCCGCCGGGGCGAATCTCTCAGGTAAAGCGGACAGCGGGGCTCACCCAAGGCCGGTCGGACACGATCGGCCCTGGTTCGCAGCCCCGTCACCGGAGATCCGCTTGTCCTCCACCGAACCCCAGGCACCGGCCGCGCCCCTGCAGCGCACGCCCCTGCACGCCCTGCACCTCGAACTCGGCGCGCGCATGGTGCCCTTCGCCGGCTACGAGATGCCGGTGCAGTACCCCGCCGGCCTGATGGCCGAACACAAGCACACCCGCAGCAGCGCCGGCCTGTTCGACGTCTCGCACATGGGCCAGCTGCGCCTGGCCGGGCCGGACGCCGCCCTCGCCTTCGAGTCCCTGATGCCGGTCGACGTGGCCGACCTGGCGGTGGGCAAGCAGCGCTACGGCCTGCTCCTCACCGACGAGGGCGGCATCATCGACGACCTGATGTTCACCCGGCGCGAGGGCGACCTCTTCGTCGTCGTCAACGGCGCCTGCAAGGCGGGCGACATCGCGCACATGCAGACCTGCATCGGCCAGCGCTGCCAGGTCATCCCCCTGCCCGATCACGGCCTGCTGGCACTGCAAGGCCCGCAGGCGGTGACCGCGCTCACCCGCCTGGTGCCGGGCGTGGAAAAGCTGGTCTTCATGACCGGCGCCTCGTTCACCTGGGAGGGCGCCGACCTCTTCATCACCCGCAGCGGCTACACCGGCGAGGACGGCTTCGAGATCTCCGTCCCCGGCGAGAAGGCCGAGGCCCTGGCCCGTGCCCTGCTCGCCCAACCCGAGGTCGCGCCCATTGGCCTGGGCGCCCGCAACTCGCTGCGCCTGGAGGCGGGCCTGTGCCTCTACGGCAATGACATCGACACCCGCACCACCCCGGTCGAGGCGGGCCTGACCTGGGCCATCCAGAAGGTGCGCCGCACCGGGGGGGCCCGCGCGGGTGGCTTCCCCGGGGCCGACAAGGTCCTGGGCCAGCTCGATGGCCGCGTGCCGGTAGCCCGCAAGCGCGTGGGCCTGCAGGCCCTGGAGCGGGTGCCGGTGCGCGAGCACACCGAGCTGCAGGACACCCATGGGAACAAGGTCGGCGAAGTGAGCAGCGGCCTGTTGGGCCCCAGCGTCGACCAGCCGATCGCCCTGGCCTACGTCGACGCGGCCCTGGCCGCCAACGGCACCCGGGTGAATGCGATGGTGCGTGGCAAGGCGGTGCCGATGGAGGTCCGCCCCCTGCCCTTCGTCCCCAACCGCTACTACCGGGGCTGAAACCCGACGACACCCGGCGGAACAAGGGCCAGACGGACCGACAATCACCCCCGGCATCCGTCAAACGCCAACCCCCAGAACAAACGAAGCAACGCGAAACAGGAGAACCCCATGAGCGTCAAGTACACCCAGGAACACGAGTGGATCAAGACCGAAGGCGACGCGCCCGCGGTGGTGGGCATCACCGTCCACGCGCAGGACGCGCTGGGCGACGTGGTCTTCGTCGACCTGCCTGAAGTGGGCCGCACCTACAACGCGGGCGAAGTCGCCGGCGTGGTCGAGTCGGTCAAGGCCGCTGCCGACGTCTACATGCCGGTCACCGGCGAAGTGGTCGAGGTGAACGAAGACCTGCGGAGCGACCCCTCGCTCGCCAACAGCGACCCACTGGGCGCCGGCTGGTTCTTCAAGGTGCGCATGGCCGACGCCGGCCAGCTCGCGCCCATGATGGACGAGACCGCCTACGACGCGTTCACCAAGAACGCCTGACGCGCGGGGCCTGCGCCCTGCCGGCCGCGAGGCCGCCCCCATAACGAAGTGCCCTGACGGAGCCCACCCCATGTTGATGCAGTCCGCCCGCCCCCTCGGCGACCTGGAAAACCCGACCGAGTTCATTCCGCGCCACATCGGCATTTCCGAGAGCGACGAGAAGCACATGCTGTCGGTGATCGGCGAGGCTTCGCGCCGCGCACTGATCGAGAGCATCGTCCCCCGCAGCATCGCGCGCCGCCAGGCCATGCAGCTGCCGCCGGCGGTGGGTGAGGCGCAGGCGCTGGCCGAACTCAAGGCCATCGCGGGCCGCAACCGGCTGCTTCGCAGCTTCATCGGGCAGGGCTACCACGGCACCCACACCCCGGGCGTCATCCTGCGCAACATCCTCGAGAACCCGGCCTGGTACACCGCCTACACGCCCTACCAGGCCGAGATCTCGCAGGGCCGCATGGAGGCGCTGGTCAATTTCCAGACCATGGTCTGCGACCTGACCGGCATGCCCATCGCCAACGCCTCCATGCTGGACGAGGCCACTGCCGCCGCCGAGGGCATGACCCTGGCCAAGCGCAGCGTCAAATCGAAAAGCAGCCGCTTCATCGTCGCCGGCGACTGCCACCCGCAGACGATCGCGGTGGTGAAGACCCGCGCCAAACCGCTGGGCATCGAGGTGGTGGTCACCGCCACCGCGGACGAATGGAAGCAGGCCCTGGCCGGTGAGCACTTCGGCGCGCTGGCCCAGTACCCGGCCACCGACGGCCGCCTGCCCGAACTCGCCGACCTGCAGGCGGACACCGCCGCCTCGCACGCGCAGCAAGCCGCCTTCGTCGTCGCCGCCGACCTGCTGGCCCTCACCCTCCTCACCCCGCCGGGCGAATGGGGCGCCGACATCGTGGTGGGCAGCACCCAGCGCTTCGGCATGCCCATGGGCGCCGGCGGCCCGCACGCCGCCTACATGGCCTGCCTGGACGCGCACAAGCGCTCCATGCCCGGGCGCCTGGTCGGCGTGAGCGTGGACAGCCACGGCAACCCCGCCTACCGCCTGGCCCTGCAGACCCGCGAGCAGCACATTCGGCGCGAGAAGGCCACCTCCAACATCTGCACCGCGCAGGTGCTGCCGGCGGTCGTGGCCAGCATGTACGCCGTCTACCACGGCCCCGAGGGCCTCAAGCGCATCGGCCAGCGCGTGGCCGCCTACACCGCCGTCCTGGCCCAGGGGCTGCAGCAACTGGGCTGGCAGCTCGCGCATGGCAGCGCTTTCGACACCCTCTGCGTGGTGACCGGCGCGGATACCGCCGACATCGCCGCCAACGCCGTCGCACGCGGTGCCAACCTGCGCACCCTGGACACCTGCCGCGTGTGCATCGCGCTCGACGAGACCACCACCCGCGAGGACCTCTCCCTGCTGTGGTCGATCTTCGCCCGCGAGGGCCAGCACCTGCCGGATGTCGCCGCCTTCGAGAAGGGCCTGGAGCCGCTCATCCCGGCCAGCCTGCGCCGTACCAGCGCCTACCTCACCCACCCGGTCTTCAACACCCACCACAGCGAGACCGGCATGCTGCGCTACATCCGCGCGCTGTCGGACAAGGACCTGGCGCTGGACCGCAGCATGATCCCCCTGGGCAGTTGCACCATGAAACTCAATGCGACCAGCGAGATGATTCCCATCACCTGGCCCGAGTTCGCCCAGCCCCACCCCTTCGCGCCGGCCGACCAGCTGGCCGGCTACGCCGACCTCGACGCCCAGTTGCGCCAGTGGCTGTGCCAGGCCACCGGCTACGCCGGTATCAGCCTGCAACCCAACGCCGGCTCGCAAGGCGAGTACGCGGGCCTCTTGGCCATCAAGGCCTGGCACGAGAGCCGCGGCGACACCCACCGCGACATCTGTCTCATCCCCTCCTCCGCCCACGGCACCAACCCGGCCAGCGCGCAGATGGTGGGCATGCAGGTGGTGGTGACCGCCTGCGACGCCATGGGCAACGTGGACCTGGCCGACCTGCAGGCCAAGTGCGAGGCCTACAGCGAGCGCCTGGCGGCGGTGATGATCACCTACCCCAGCACCCACGGTGTGTTCGAGACCGGCGTCAAGGACCTGTGCGAGCTGGTCCATCGCCACGGCGGCCGCGTCTACGTGGACGGTGCCAACATGAACGCCCTGGTGGGCGTGGCCGCGCCCGGCGAGTTCGGCGGCGACGTGAGCCACCTCAATCTGCACAAGACCTTCTGCATCCCCCACGGCGGCGGCGGCCCGGGCGTGGGCCCGGTGTGCGTGGTCGAAGACCTGGTGCCCTTCCTGCCAGGCCACACCAGCGGCGCGGCGGGCAGCCTCGGTGAGCGGCCGGTCGGCCCGGTGTCCGCAGCGCCTTTGGGCAATGCGGCGGTGCTGCCCATTAGCTGGATGTACTGCCGCATGATGGGCGCCGAGGGCCTGCAGCAGGCCACCGAGGCGGCCAATCTCTCGGCCAACTACATCAGCCACCGCCTGAAGGACCACTACCCCACCCTTTACGCGAGCGAGAACG
>JACCDY011243492.1_pt1 | contig 11428 bp, 10 predicted proteins | sample 7446391 | NCBI WGS metagenome assembly JACCDY01 (sample SAMN15323451, study PRJNA562643) | freshwater metagenome | isolation source: river surface water | place: USA:Blue River Watershed | collected 2017-08-18
AAAAAATCGATTGATTTTACATTTAGACTTGATACCGCATATAATAATGTAGTTTTGTCATAAGGATATCCATTATTGATAAATGTCATCATATGTTCAAATTTACCTAAATATGCAGAATAATCAACTGCTTTTTTATTTTTAGGAAGTTCACGATAATTCGAAACTATCCACATAGGATTAATACTGTTTTCAATAAAAAGTTCTATGTATTTATCATCTTGTAAATATCTGTTTTCTATTAAATATAATACCATTTTTAAATTGAAAATATCTTTCTTTTTTTTAAGTTCAAATATAAATTTAACAAATGAGAACCATTCATTTTCTTTTTTAATAAGTTCATCACCATAAGTAACAAGAAGATGAATAAAGAAGAGATGATAATCAACTAAATTATAATCCACACGGAGAGCTATAAATTCTAAAAGATAAAAGAGGATAGAAGTATCTTCAAATTGTATATTCGTGATTAATTCTTGAAGACCTTCATAATCATTCACTTCAGAATGAAATAACTTTTGACACTTTTCTAATGTTAGTTCTACTCTCTTTTGTTGAATAAGATAAATATAAGGTTTAATTTTTGTATACAAAAAACAATATTCTTCAATCTTTTCTAATTCATCCATAGGAACTTCTATATTTTCAAAATCCTCAAACCATCCCAAATATTTTTGTTCTTCCTCACTCATTCTTCTTCTCTTTTATCTTTTTCTTTTTTTCATTCTTTTACGAGTTTTTTAAATTCATTTAATTATTAAAAATTAGATGAATTATTTGAACTTAAAGAAAAATGAATAATACAAATGTGTATATAACATTTAAAATTATATATATAAATTGTGATTATATCCAATTTTATATATATCTGTTATCAAAATATTTTATGTGGTAATAATATAAAATATTTAATTAAATCATATCTATTCAGTATAGATATGATTCATAAAAAATAAAAGAATAAAAAATAAGATTAAATTTGGAAACCGAATTCATCGGCACTAGGAATTGGTTGATAAAGGAATCTTTTTCTTTTCATAAAAGCAATAAGACCTATACTCATAAGAGCTAAAGTGCCAAAGAAGAAATAATGATTAGAAGAGATTTGAACTTCTGAATCATGGTAACTTCGTTCAGCAAGCATGGATTGGGAATAGATCATTGACTCATTAACGGGAGGAGGTACAGGAGCTGGTTCAGGGTCTGATAACCATAATAAAGATGAATTCATGGGTGGATAAGGGATGGGTTCTGGTTCATCTCTAAAAACAGATTCTGTTGGAGCTATAGATGGTTCAGGAACATCATCTTTAAAAGATGTTTGAGGTGCTTCTGATGGTTCAGGAACATCATCTTTAAAAGATGTTTGAGGTGCTTCTGATGGTTCAGGAATATCATCTTTTAATTTTTTTTTTGATGTAGGTCTTTTAGTATGAAGATGAGAAGTAGGAACTATAGTTGGAGTTAATGTATGATGATTATGATGAACTGTAGGAGAGATAGTTGGAGTTAATGTATGATGATTATGATGAACTGTAGGAGAGATAGTTGGGGTTAATGTATGATGATTATGATGAACTGTAGGAGAGATAGTTGGGGTAGATGAAAGATGATGATGATTTAATTGAGTAGGGGATGAAGTAGGTACATAAGTTTTTGTTTTTTTTTGGTGTTTTTTGGAATTTTCCATAGTATCATCTACTTTATTTGGTTTTTTATGATTTGCATCCATATTTATTTCTTTATATTCTAGTACGATTTTTTTTATATTAAATTTCATTTATAAAAAAAATTCTTAAATGTGTTAATTATAAAAATGATATAATTTTTATGGAAAAAAAATTAATCACTGTAATATCCGTAAGAATCATTATCAGAAGGATATTGATTTTTTTCAAATGTATCAATTAATACATGAGATGGTTTATTTATCAAAACACATTGAATATTTGGATAAAATAATTTTATCTTTTTCAGATGAACTAATTGTTCATAAGGAATAGTTTTCGTAAAACTAGTACCAAAATGTAAATATTTTATATTTTCATGAAGAACATTAACTAAAGAATGATTAAAAGAATCTCCAGTAGATAAATGTATCAATGATTTTGGTAAAACATTTGGACGTAATGGTAATGAATATGAATTACCTAAATTTAAGTATCTTAATTTTTTAGGTAGAGCATTTTCATGAATTTCATGATTAAAATCACTATGAAAACTTAAATTTTTTAATTTGTTTGGAAATAAACCTTTAATAATAGGTTGATAAAACTTTTCAATTTTTAATTTTTCCAAATGATAATTAAAAAAACCAACAGGAAAGTTAGTATGATTACCATAAATAGATAATTCTTTTAATTTTTTAGGAAGTGTTCCTTTTACTAGAATCTCTTTTTTATTCCATTGATTCAAATATATTTTAAAAACCTCAAGATTTGAGGGTAAAACATCAGGTTGAATAATATGTGGATAGTCGTATGTATCCTTAAATAATTCAATTGTTTTCAAATGAATGGGCAAAACATCTTTTTCTAAAGGAAAAGTATAATATGTTAATACTAATTTTTTTAAATTAGGTGGTAAAATATTTTTTTCCAATTCAAAAGAATAATTTGATTGAATATTTAATTCAACCAAATTGTATGGAAGATGAAAAGGTTTTAAAGGACTTTTTGTGATCCTTAAAATATTTAAAACTTCAACTGAATCAGGAAGATGAAAATGAAAATCATCCAATTCATAATTCAAATCAAGTTTTTTCAATTTATTATATTTTAAATAAAAATTTTCACCTAATTTTTGATGTTTATTCGGTTTTACATTATATTCATCAATATTAGAATGTAAATTGAAAAGAATAGGTTTTTCATAAACATCATGAATACTAAAGTGTTTAAGGTTTATAGGTAAATAGTTAAATAACATATTTCCATATAATTTATTAAAAATAACACTTTGAATACTGAATGGTAACCATGATTTATCGATATCATATTGATAATTTGAAATATATAATTCAATTAATCTTCTAGGAAGACGTTGAATTCTATGATCAAAATCACTATATGTTATTTTAAGAGATTTAAGATTTTTTGGGAAAAAAGAATAACGAAGTCCTTGGTTAAAACAACCATAAAAGTATAGTTTTTCGAGACTTGAAGGGAATTTAAAATTTCTTTTAAATGCCTTATTAAATTTATTTCCAAATACTAATTTAACCAAACTATCAGGTAGAATACCTTTTTTAATTGGATGATTAAATTCATAACTTAATATCAATGTCTCTAATCTCTTGGGTAATACATTTTTTAATAACTTATGTTCAAAAGAATGACCCAGATTTAAATAACGTAATGATTCTGGAAAAATATTTGGTGTTAAAGGAAGGTTAAAAAATTCATTAAATGTTAATTGTATTAAATTACGGAAAGGATATAAAAAGAATATATCCGTTTTTATTTTAAACTCTTCCTCATAACGTCTAAAACTTAATTCATGTGAATGAAGGTTTTGAATATTTTTTGGTACAGATTTTAATAATTGATAAGGGTCCTTCATATAAGTAAAAAGATAATTGACTTCTAATGTAAATATATTCGGAGGAATATGAATCTCTTTTTTTTCATTCTCCATATTTTCATGAAAGTTCATAATAAATGTATTTAAATAAAAAAAGATTTGAATCCAAATCTCTTTTGAAAAATTGAACAAATGCCTATATTTATAGATAAATTGTCTCAATTTTTTACTATGATTGTGTAAATAAGTATTTTCAACAGTGTTTTTTTTCATTTTCATGATTTTTTTTTTCTTTAATAAACAAAGATATGATTGGTTTAATAGGATTCATATTTTCATTTTTTTTTTATTTACGTCGAAAGAATTATAAATTTTACGTTGACTTATTTTAATTTACGGTTAGAATAATGAACTGATAGTAGAGATTTAATCTTTCAGATTCTGATTTATATCCTAAATAGAAGAATGAATCAACAATATTTTTGGTCTTCTTAAGAAGAGTAGCAAAGATGAGAGTGATAACATTACAATTTCCATGGTCAAATGAAAAATGTGATGGAGCCTGAAGTTGTCTCTTATCTCTCCAACTAGGTACAAATTGGTATTCAAAGACTTTTTCACCCCACTTAAAACTTTTAAAGATACTCCATAATTCGTACTCAAACTTTTCAAAGAGTCTTCCACTCTCCCAATGAGATATATTTGAATTTGGGTCAAAATAATAATATTTAAACTCCTCTATATCAAATATCATATAAGTGATATGGGTTGTTCTCTCTTCAAGTGTTTTTGACCAATAAATATATGTGGGTATAAATACATATTTTTCACCCATTGAGAGTGAATATTCTAAAAATTCAATCAATTGACCAAATACAGGAAGTTCAAACCGAATCATCCCATCTTCATGATTTACATGAAAGATAAACTTAAAATATTGTTCAAATCCCTCTAATTTAGATAAAACCTTCGGTTTTAAATGAATCGAATCCCATTCTAATAACATTGTCTTTGTACACTTCTGTGTTGATTGTCTCAAATATAAATGATGATAATCTTCATACCGAATTGCAGATTCATAATACTTCTTCTCAAAAGCATTCATATCACCACCCGGAAGTGTAAAAGGTTCTGATAATGATTCTAAAGGTAAAGTATCCCAATGATGATTTAAATCACCTTCTTTAAATACTCTTGTTAAAGGACTTTTATCTAATTCTTCATTCTGATAACGAAAGATACATTGATGTATAAATTCATTTAACTGAATCTGTTTTTCATATTCAGATAAAGATGACATCTTAAATCCTTCCAACATCTCCTCAATAATCGTCTTATCTTCTTCATTCAATGAATCGATAAACTCCATTTTGTTTGTTTGTTTGCTATGTTTACGTTTATTATGTTTATTAAGGGTATAAAAATGTAAGAATGAATCTATTCTTTTTTCAATTTTTATTAAAGTGCGTTTACGTCAACAAAAAATCGAAAGAGAGTATAGAAAGAAGATGTTTCCAAGAAAAATAAATACAGCCATATATAAATATAGGAATCCTAAATCTATACATAGTAAAAAAAAAAATATATATCGTAAACTTCAAGTTGTTCGTTTACATATTCAAGAGATGAAAAAGAAAAAATTAAGAAGAATGAAAAAAAATAATAAAAAAAAAAATTTAACTTTACCCTCCAAAAAAAAGAAGATAGTTGAAAAACCGATTCGTATTATTCAACTTTCTCCTAGATGTACCGGTAGTACTGTTTTAGTAAATATGTTATATGGTTATCTTCAACCCGAAAAACCAGTTGTCTTTGGTTTTGTTCATGATTTACAAAAATTAAAAAGAAACCAAATTATCAAAACACATGATTTAAATATAGATCAATGGATGCGATTATATGGAAAAGTGTATAAATTATATTTTGTATGTTCAAATCGAGGTATTTTACACATAGATCCTAAATATCATTCTTATAAAAATGTTCTCGTCTTTGATTATCCTGAATTATTAGAAACACCCGAAAATACTTTAGATATGATTATTGAAAATGGATATCAAAAATTATCTATCTTCTTACCTCCTCATCTATCTGAACATCTTAATCAAGAAAGTGCTCTTCTTCGTATTCAACAAATGAATGAACGTTATAAAGAGATTAAAAATAAATCATTTACAAATTATGTAGATGATTTTTATCAACTCCATGGTCACCATCGAAATCGATTTAAAAAAGTAAAACGCGAAATGAAATTTAAACGCCGTTAAGCTCTTGTCTGTGATGCCTCCATCAATTCTATCTGTTTAAGTATCTCTTTTTGTATAATCTCTATCTTCTTCCAATTCTCATTCTTCTCTTTGTCAAAACTTATCATCGCATATTCATGTTCTTTCCGATTGTGTATATACATATGATATAATAGATTATATGTATTATCTATTTTACACTTTTTTACCGATATAATCTCACCATAAAATTGATATAAAAAATTAGTCCATTGAACCGAAAATAAGTACGGAAATATTACAAAATTATGGTTTAATTGATAATTCGTATAATCCGGTTTTATCATATTTAATATCTTCTTGGATTCATCATCTATACAATCATACCATGCCACAAAGTCATTTAATGGTATACTTATTATATTATTATCCTCATTGTTTGATTCTTCATCACCATATTTTTCAAGATATCTCTGAAAAATATCAAATGGCTCTCGATTTATCTTATTCTCTTCTTCACTCATTCTTCTCCTCTTATCTCTCTTTTTCTTTATATCCAATTCATTTTTAATTTTTGTTTTTTGATAAAAAATATACTTAAAGAAAAAAGAAGAATGAAATAAATATAAAAAAATGGAAGTAGATGAGAAGGTAAAGGTAGCGTTGTCAGTAGGTGAGGAGTGTATACAGGAGGATGAATTAAAAACTTTATTTGAAAAGTGTCCAAATATTGTTTGTTATGATGGATTTGAACCGAGTGGTCGTATGCATATAGGACAAGGTATCATGAGAGTTATAAATATTAATAAATTAACGGGAGTGGGATGTAAATTTAAATTATGGGTAGCGGATTGGTTTGCACAATTAAATAATAAGATGGGTGGTGATTTGGAGAAGATTAAGATGGTAGGGAGATATATGGTAGAGATATGGAAATCAGTTGGATTAAATATGGAGAATGTAGAGATAATATGGGCGAGTGAGGAGATTAATAAGAGACCTGATGAGTATTGGTCATTAGTGATGGATATTGCAAGAGTGAATAGTGTACAGAGAATCAAAAGATGTTGTACGATTATGGGAAGGAATGAAGAGGGTGATAATATGCCTGCCTCTCAGATATTTTATCCTTGTATGCAGGCAGCGGATATCTTCTTTTTGAAAGCACATATATGTCAATTGGGGATGGACCAGAGAAAAGTGAATATGTTAGCGAGGGAGTATTGTGATATGAGAAGACCGAAGATTAAGAATAAACCGATTATATTATCACATCATATGATAAAGGGTTTAAAGAAAGGACAGGAGAAGATGTCGAAGAGTGATCCAGATTCAGCGATATTTATGGAAGATAGTGAAGAGGAGGTAAAGAGAAAGATTAAGAGTGCATATTGTCCTATGGGTAAAGAGGATATAGAGAATAATCCTATTTTAGAGTATGTACAATATATAGTCTTTGGATATTATGGAAAGATGAAGATAGGAGAGCGAGAATATGAAAATTATGAAGAATTGAGGAAGGATTATGAGGAAGAGAAGATACATCCAAAAGATTTGAAGGAGGCATTAACAAAAGAGTTAAATCGAATGATAGAACCAGTAAGGAGACATTTTATGGAGAATGAAGAAGCGAAGAAGATATTTGAAAAAGTGAAGAGTTATAAAGTGACAAAGTAAAATATGATTTTTTTTTAAGTTCAATTTTTATAAATTATGAAAAATATTTATAAATATAGGTTGATGACGATATCAACAAAAGGTGATAGCACGTTCAATTGAATTAAAAACGAGTTCTTTAATTTTTAGTTCACCATCTTTCATATGAGCACAAACTGTAAATTCTACAAAAGGATTACCAGGTACTTTTTGGGGAATTTGATTCCATTTATGTTTTTCATTAGGTTGGATATGGATTCCAAAAGGTTTTTTAGAATCTGAACAAGAGAAGAGAATATTATCATCTACACCGATAGTAAAAGTGAATTGACCGATTTTCTTAAATTCACCTACAAATATATAGGTAGGTTTAGAAAGTCGAAAGTTAAAACCACATTTAGCTTCAAAACCGTGAGATGAATATCTTTCATTAGCAGTTGTCATAAGTTCATGAACAAGAGTATATTTACTATAAAATTCATCTGTCTCGGTGATACAAGCAAGAATAACCTCTGATTTTTCATTTAAACTTTTACCAGGAGGTACAAGTTCATTATCTTTATTTACAACATTTGGAAGTTTTGTGACCAAACATGATTGAACTGCATCATTTAATACGAAAGTAAGGAATGACTCTTTCCAATGTTCAAACAAGACATCAAGAGTGATATAACCATCTACTAATCTCTTTCGAATTTTAATATCCGGCCATATACGTATAATAATTTGTATTAGAATATCTCTTTCAATCTTATCTTTATCACAGATAGATTGAATCTGTTGAAAACGCTCTTCCAACTCTCGAATGGGGTCTACCGATTCTTCTGACATTGTATATTTTTTTTTTTGTTTATAGAATAAAAATTTTATAATCCATGATATTTTTCATTTTTTTTATCTTTTTTACGTTCTCTTATAAAAAAAATAAACGTAAATAAAAAATTAAAATTATATTTTCGTTTAACCTTAATGAAAAATATCCAACATTTTTTTATAGAAGATGGAAAAAGATATAGAATCTCTCTCATTCATACGAATTGTCAATCGACATGCCCCACATCTCCTCCACATCTTAACCGCTATTCATATGAGTTGTAAAATTATTCAACGCGAAATTAGTAAAGCCGGTATTATCGGTCTTCATGGTATTGTCGACTCCGCTGGTGAAAATGCCTCTGGTGATATCCAAAAGAAATTAGATGTCATCTCGAATGATATTATGATTGATCATCTTATTCACTCTAATTCTTGTTCTCTCCTCCTATCTGAAGAGAATGAAGATGTTATCTTAGTACCCGAAGAACATCGGGGTGATTATATGGTCACATTTGACCCCCTCGATGGCTCCTCTAATATTGACTGCAACTGCTGTGTCGGTACTATCTTCTCTATCTTTCATTTACCTAAACAGAATGAATATAAAGAAATCGATTATTTAAAGAAGGGTGATGAGATGATATGTGCAGGATATGTATTATATGGACCATCTACAGAGATGGTAATTACATTTGAAAAAGGAAGTGGATTGTATCGTTTTACCCTTGACCAATCCATTGGTGAATTTATTTGTACAGGTAAAATACAGATACCTAAGGAATATAAAAAAATATATTCAATTAATGAAGCTAACTGGCAGAGTTGGAGAGAGAATGTTCGTGAATTTGTTTTACAATATAAAGTGAAGAATACCAAATATACACAAAGATATATAGGTTCAATGGTAGCAGATGTACATAGAACATTATTATATGGAGGTATGTTTATGTATCCAAGTGATGAGAAGAATAAAGATGGTAAATTAAGAATTATGTATGAATGCTCCCCTATGGCCCGTTTAGTCGAAGAAGCTGGAGGTGAAGCCATCACCGATGATATCTATAATACTCGTGTTTTAGATATCATACCTTCTCATATTCATCAAAAAATACCCCTACTATTAGGTAATGTAGAAGAGATTGTTAAATTTAAAAAGATTAATCATTATATCATTAAATAATAGATTTACGTTTAATTTGAAGAATGAACGTAAAGATGAATATAAAAAAATTGAAAAAATTGATTATTCAAAATGAAAATTTGTTTAGGGGATAACAAAAAAAACCTCAAAATCCATACAACCATGGACGGCGATTCTAATTTCCTTTGTGGTCTTAATCCGACTGCTCGTATTTTTATTCCGAAGACTTTACGTAAAGAGGAGAATAAGAAGAATCTTCGAATCACCTATGAATCTATTATGGCGATTCTCTCTTCAATGGAGAATGATTTGAATATTCCTATTGGATATTGTGATATCAAAGATACTTCATTGACGATTTATCTTTCAAATGAATCGATTATGACTTTTACTCCCGTAAATATGGATGATATCTATTTTTATGATATCTATGTTGAATATTGTATTGTGGTAGAAGATGAATGGAAGTCATATGCAGATGAGAGATATCAATTTAGATTCTCCAATGAGAATCCCCTCGACCAGACCATCGCTCAATTCATTTACCTCTCACTCCAAACTCTCTATTCTTCCTATGAGTAGAACCGAATACATCTTATAAATGATTATCTTTATTTTTTGTAAAATGAAGATATATATAAAAAAAATAAAAGAAGAATGAATATAAAAAAACCACAAAAAGAGAGAATGATAGTATCGATTAGTTTATTATTTTATCATCATGAAAGAGGATTTTTAGTAGCGAAGGATAAAGATAATTATTATCAGATAGTAGAAGAACCTATATATTATGAAGATAATTCACCTCAAGTAGTTATTTTTCGAATAATGATGAAGTATTATCGTATTTATGAATCTTTTTATTTTCAACGAAGATTTATAAAATATATGGAGAAGAATGGTATACAGATTGATTTGAAAGTATTAGAAGAAGAAGTTGAGTATATGAGACAGAAGTATGTATATGAGAATGAGATGTATCAAGAGGTTTGTATTATGGAAGAGATGTTTCAAGAGATATTTCAAGAATGGTTTTTACCTCGTCGTATTCATCATTATGATATATCGAAAGATGAACGTGGAGAATATCAGACAAAAGTAGTTGTGTTGGAGATTGAAAATATTGAATATTTTAATGATCAAAATACTATGTTAAATTATCCATTTTTTTATAATAAAAAATTGAATACACAATTTAAAAATGAATTTATTCAAACATTTGAATGGAAGAGATTATATGATATACAATATGAAGAATCTACTCAGGATTTATGGAATGCACTTGATTTTTTCGATGTAGGTATTCCATTATAATATTTTTTTTCTTTTTTTTCTTTTTTTACAATTAGATTCTTCCTAATAATTCATCACGAAGATCTAACATAAATATTTGTCTCTCTTCAGGGAAAGTATCGAGGAAGTTCGCGACTTGACCCGCTTTATCACCGGCCTTTTCACTAAATCTTAATACACCACTCTCATTCTTCTTATTTGTATTTTCTTCTAATTCTTCACGAATCTGATTTGTAAAGTTATTCTTGTGAATAAGAGCGATAACTGTAGCACAATAGGGTACATCCATACATTGATGAAGACGTCCTTCTGTAAATGCTTTGTGTTCACCACGAAGACAATCATCATCGAATTTTCTCTCTTCCCAGAATTTACGAGTATATGCCATTGATGCCTCTGATAAAGAAATAGGACCATCCGTCGCCATCGATGAACGATTTTTAATAATATCATATGTACCTATCATTGTACTTCCAATACATCCAATTCCTTGATACTCATATTTTAATAATAATTTTACTCTAGATAATAATGAATATTCATCATAAATATCATCATCATCCACATGTACAATATATTGACTTGATGCATTGGCTACACCTATATTTCTCTTCATTGCGATGGTATAAGGTTCATCACCAGGTTCTAATTTAATATATTTAATACGAGGGTCTTTAGGAAGTAAGGGTCCAACAGTCTGGTCTTCAGTCATTCCTGTTGTCACATCTTCTACTACTATCCATTCAATCTTCTCTTTAGGATAATAGAATCC
>JACCDY010302026.1_pt1 | contig 11424 bp, 16 predicted proteins | sample 7446391 | NCBI WGS metagenome assembly JACCDY01 (sample SAMN15323451, study PRJNA562643) | freshwater metagenome | isolation source: river surface water | place: USA:Blue River Watershed | collected 2017-08-18
AATCATCCGCTTTCCAGGGCTAGTCGCGCATCCTCTCCCCTCCAGGGTGCTCCGCCTGTGGAGACACTGGCCACGCCACTGGAACGGAATCGGTGGAATGTAATGCTTCCTGAGGAACGGATGGTGTATTATGAGAAATTCTGGCAGCTTCTCCCTCAAGTTCTCCCGTTTGAAGAATGGCGCGCTGTCTGGAAGCGGTTTGGCCATGCGAATTGGACAAGTCAGAAACAGAGTGTTCGGTCTCTTTGGGCGATTCGCTGCGCCTTAGAAAAGGAGCTTGATTTATTGAATCGCACAACCTATTCCAATCTTTGTAAAGTTCTCCAGTCTCATCGCAGTGGATGCTCCACGGCCAGCAGAGGAAAGACATGTAGGAAAAAACGGAACCAGAAATAGAGGGAATGGAAGGAATTAGGGCAAATCAAACAAGACTCTTTCTTGATATGGACGGAGTCTTCTGTGACTTTGAACGCGGAGTTCAGGACCTCCAGGCGAAGATTGGTGTTGAAATCAAAACAACTCCGCACCTGGACCAAGAAGGAACTACATGGAAACTGATTTTTGAGAATGACCCTGATTTCTTTGCGCATTTGGAGCCGATGGCTGGCGCAATGGATATGTGGATGTCCGTGAAACAATACATGAAGCGCGCAGAACAGAAAGTGCCTATTTTCTTAACAGGATGCCCGAAAGGAAAATATCGCCCTCTCGCGGAAAAAGGGAAACGCAAATGGATTGCGGATAATCTTCTCGAAGGAGAAAATGAAGGTCGGATTGAGAAAGTCCATGTGATTTCTGTCGCAGAAGGTTCAAAACTCGCGCAGAAGTTCGCCTATCTAGAAATTCTCGAGAATCTCCTCCAACACGTCCATTCAGGAGAGGCAATTGTTATTTTCTGTCGCCCTGACCAAAAGAAATTCTTCAGTCAACCTGCTACCATTTTAATTGATGACCGCGCACACGCTGGTCCTGAATGGGAAAGTGAAAGGGGAATCTTTATTCGCCATGAATCCGAGCCAGCCCTTGTGAAAAATGAGGTGGGAACAGAAAAGAAAATCAATCGCCATTTCTTAAACAAAGAAATGCGAAATGAAATTTCTCACGGAGCCGTCACATTAACAAAGCGTGCTCTTCAGTCTCTTAAAGGAGGCCGCCGTGCGCGGACAGCTAAGAAAAACACGCGAAGAAATAGGTCAGTGGATGAACGGAGAAGGAGCCAAACTCGCAAGTGAACTAGATGGTCCGCTAGATGTCTTTCAGCCAGGTCTCCGACGCGGAGCAGCCAAACTCGCCTTTGCTCCGCACAAGCGCTATTTCTACGTAGAACATCCTACTGAAGGATGGCGTGTCTATCTGCGCGCTGCGACCTTTATTCATATGGCAGGCGAGCCATTTGATGAGCAGAAGTTTCTGGTAGTAAAGCGGACAGGAGGGGACCCGAGCAAAGCTACTTGGGAACCTCCGAAAGGACAGATGGAAGGAAAGGATACGAGCGCACGGAAGACTGTATATCAGCTTCTGTTGGAGAATGTGCGACGTGAGGTGGAAGAAGAGGCGAAAGTTCACAATCTTCAATATGTTCATCACACTGGCTTGATTTTCCAGGGGCGGGAGAAAGACTATCCCCCAAATCACTTTTTCCAATATCACGTCTTCCAGGCGTATGTTTTACCCCAAGACCTTTTTGAAGCTGTAAAGGAGTTTGATTGGATTGCGGAACATCCTGACGCCTTTGCTCGCTACAAAAAAGACAAAAGAGAAAAAGATTCACTTTCTTGGTATAATCCGCGTCAGACAAAACTCATGGGACGCTGGTCTCCCTCCATTGTTGCTATGTATTTACAGAAATTTCGTGCGGCCTACTAAGACTCTTTACTCATCCACGTCCTCATAATTCCACATCTCATGGATGGTATTCATCTTCCAAGACGCAAAGGTGTCCTTCACCGCCTCGGCAATTGCGTCCTGAACCGTGTAACGACCCACATCGCCGATGCGGAACAGAATACAAGGATACTGGGGACAAGAGAACTGAATCTGGTTGAATGGGTCAGTATCATTCTCCAGCATAACAAAGAGATTCTCCAGATAACGGAGGAAACCTGTCTCGCTAATTGTTGTCAGATACTTGGAATCATTATGCGCATCCTTATAGACCATCTTCAGAGTGCCATTACAGTAAGTGCGACTTACAGTAATGACATCATCATTCTTTGCGGTGGTATTCTTGCCCTTGCGAATCAGACGGATGATAATGTTCTGGTGGGTGGTGCTCATTTTGTGTCTCTACCTTGTGTCATGGGCGGGAGCCGAGTCAATTTTTGGACGCGGTCGCTGCGGCGAGTAGTTGCACACACAAATCTCTTCCAGCCATACTGAACCAATCTACTGAAAAATAAAACTCAAGAATATCAATTCGCTTTGCCCAATACAAATCCTCTACCATATGACCTGTGAGTGGAGGAAAATTCTGGTAAAAATCCTTAATCATTTCAAGAGTTGTTGTTGGCTTCTTTAAAAAATCCACCCAATCTTCCTGGTCCTTTACACCCTTCGCAGCATTCATCTTAAAAGAAACTACTTTCGCACCCTTTAGATTAGCTCCACTTTTGCGCTAATCACAGGACTGCTCATGAATGTATTCAAGATGCGCGTATGTTCCTTGCGATAATCATAGGAGCAGCTGTGAATCTCGGGATGCCTGTGTTTGTCGCAATAATACTTCTCGCACTTACAAGCGAAACTTGTGATGAGAAGTTTGGCCTTACATCCCTCACACTCACAGCGCTTCGGCTTGGATTTCTGCTTTTCCTGGGACATTGGCTTCAGCTACTCTAGCGCCCCTTTTAGACTTCAAATTTGTTAGCGCGCTTCGCAATATACAACGTTGCTTCTTGATAAGTTGTCTCGCAATCTGTATAGTAAGCCATCAGGAGTTCACGAGCCCTCCCCGCAATTCGCTCCACCTCAGGCATCCCCTTTTTCCAGACAGAAGGTTGGAGTTTCAAAGGAGTAACAGGGTCATCTACAATAAAAAGCTCAAGAAGAAGTTTCATTACATTGGAAGTATGTTCCATCTGTCTACGAAGAAGACGACCTACATATTCTTTTAGATTCCGAATCGTTTCCTTGTCTTTTGTCTGATGCACTCCTTTTCCTTTTGCCTCACAAAAACTGGCAGGCTGTTCCACAATTGAGCCAAAGTCTGCCTTTTCTTTGACTGCTGTTGTCTTCTGTTCATAGAGCGCTTTGAGGTCATTCATGAATGCCTGGTGCTGTGGAAGTAATTGTTCAGAAATAGCAGGACTGCTCGCCACTATTTTATCATAGAAGAGTTGATTCAAGAAGAAAAGGCCTTTCACTTCCCCAATTTGTTTCGTTAACACAGGTGAACTATCTGGAAACGCAAAAGAAGAATTACAAATGCGTGTCTTTGCAGGAATATCCATATCCTTGTAGAATTGTTCAGGGCTCAGCAACTGAATCGCGCGAGAAACACAATACGCCTTCGGTTTGCCTTTTTTTAGAATTCTCGCAATCGTTTGAACACCAAATGTCGTCTCAGGAAAATCAGAAGGAAGACCCTCCACGCTTTTTCTAGCTGCTCTGCGTGTAATTCCTCCCTCTGTTCTTTCCTCCATTTCATCAAATCCGAGGATTTTCCGAAAGATTCCATTTATCCATTGCGCAATATTTTGATTGTTGTATCTGAATTCTGTGCCTTGGAGTTTGAAATTTAAAGGGCCGAGGTTCAGACCCCTGAGTTCTCCTTCAGGAATAAGTTTATCTTTTCTTGTAAGCTCATCTAGCAATACATTGTAAGAAAAGGATGTGCCCATCCCGTATTTTGAATCAGAAGTATCTGCTGCTCTTCTTTCAATTACAAGTGTAGCACCGAGCCTTACAGTTTCATCATCTTTATCCTTCAAACTTGATGTTAAAGCAAGAACTCGTATCTCATTTTTATTGAGCTTTTCAATCAGTGACGTCAAAATAAAAATACCAGTGCGTTTTAAACCATCTACAAGTTCTACAACTTGCGGTTGTACACTTGAATAGGATAAATATGGATTCAAAATATCATAATTCGGATTCTGAATTTTTGTTTTTGCAACATCGCTCCTATAATATCCATAAGGAGGCTCTCCACCCTGTTGAGGGTCCAGTGGAACTCGGTAGAAATTAGAAGGTTGGCGAATTGCTCCCGCTGGTTTCCCCTTTTTTTCTGCTTCCTTAACGGCGACCATTGTTTCATAATCGGATGGAACTCCAGTGTCAAGCACACTCAGAGCAAGTGCGGAGTAAATCTGGAGAACACGCAAATAAAAATGTGCAATTTGCATACATAACCGCCGTTGCGTTGGCGGAGAAATTGCCTTGTATTTCTCATCCGTTGTTTGCGTAGAACTTTTGGCAATTTCTTCTAATTCTGCTGTTCTCTGGAAATAGATTTTACCTGATTTGTTATCCTCAGAAGGCTCAACTTGAAGAAGCTTGAACCATTTTGTAAGTCCCTCTTGTGTGCTCTTCACATATAATTTACACTCACTCGGCGAAGCTAAAGCATAATAGTCCAAAATATCTGAATTTTCAAGCATCCATTTAAAAATATCATTTAAGGTTTTTTCAATTGGAATCACTTTCCCTTGATATTTAATATGACGTGTAAGGTCTGCGCTGGTAGGAATAGAACTTCCTATACCCATTCTACTGTAGAGCTCCTTTTTTCTTAGACAGAATCCGCAGGGGCGGTAAAGAATCCCTCAAATGCCTTCTCTGCACTCTCCAACTTCCGCAGGCACTTCACCAAGGTCCCCTCACTCACTCCGCAGACACTCGCAATTCGCCCATGTGTAATCTCGGGATGACCCAATTTAGGAAGAATGAAAGCAAGAACACCCGCAGCCAAAGAAGGAGGCATATTCTCTGAACAAAGGTCCTGAACCTCCGCCGTCTCGGCAACTTTGATTGCAGCCGTGTGAATCTGATTGTAGGTATTGCGACTGACAGGGAGCTTGCTGAGAGGGTGCGCAATATAATCCGAGGCACGCGTGCTGGAAAGGCTAGCGGGAACATTGTTCTTGTTGAGGAGGCCACGCTGATTCGCAATACTTAGCACCTCCTGGAAGTATTTGAAGGACTTCGTGAATTGCGCCGTTGTCAAATGAAAGATATCCGCAATTTCTTTCGGCTTGCGCGGAGCCCCCACCATCTTCAAAGCACTATACACACAACTCGCAACTACACTCGTGCGTGACATTCCACGGCGGTCACAGTGCTCTACCAGCTGAACATAGAGGTCCTTTGCGACCTCAATCGTTCGCCCATCCAGGCCATGATTCGTTGCAGCGAGTGAGAACTGCTCAAACACCTGGAGAAGTGCGCGTTCCTTGTAAGGAAGGAGATTCCACGTGTGATATCTGCGAACACGCGCCATCGCCACACGATTGGACGCATTTCCACCTTGCGCCCTCGTAAGAATCATTGTGCCAAGAGAAGAACCTGGAAAGCGCGCATCCGTCGGAGCCCCAATTCGGCACGGGTCTGTAGAACTGCGGTCTTCTGCGCCAAAGAAACGGAACTCCGCACCTGTATCCAGTGGACGACCAAGAACTTCTCCACATGAATAGCATGTGCTAAGTTCTTCGTGCTCAATTGTTTCCGCTTTACAATGAGGACACATGTGCTCATTTGGCTTTTGTTCTTCTTCTGTATTCTCCGTGAACCATGCCTTATCAATCTCTACAGGGGCTTGACGAGCAGTCGTCAAAGCAGGAAACAGTTGTTCCATCGCGTGTGGGTTTGTTTCTAAGAACCAAGGGAACTTCAATTTTGTGGAGTCCTCGGGTCTAAAAGGCTGAGGAGTTGTTTTGTCTTTTTCACGGAACCCAATTTCCGCAAGCGCTCCAAGACCCACTCATTAAAGGCTCGTGTCGGCGGGTCTTTCTTTTCACGCCAATGCGTGTGAATACTCTGAAGAGGGACACCATTAATTGTGATGCCAGCAGAGTCTGTTCCGCGATGAAATCCCCAGGCTTTCTGCTGGTCTGTGGCTGGGAGCCGACCCTGCCACATCCGCCACCAGCCATAGTTTACATGGATGGGAAACTCGTAGAGACAATCTGCGGGCACGGAGGTTGCCAAGTCTTCCAAGCACGCCTGCTCAAAGAATCTGCTTGTTGCGCAAAGGGTGCGCCATCTTGCGATGAGTGCGGTGTCCTGGACCCATAGATATCCCGCATTATATGTCCCATACTTGGCTTCGTCTCCAGGGCGAATTAGATGCGGGCTCAGAGCAAGAACGGTAGAATCTGGGAGGGGCGGAAGGGGTGCGAGGTGGCAAATATCCGCATCGCAGAAAAGAACTCCGTGTGGCTCCGCGGAAAGTGCCCAGTCCATGAGCACTGTCTTTTCTGCGGTGAAATCTCCAAAAAGAGTGGCATATGTCTCTCCAGGCCGTCGCTCCATCTCTGCTCGCTTCAGACCTGTATAGTTATCCAGGCCGACTTTGATGGTCGCATCTGTCCCACTATAGTGTTTCGCAATCGCAGCCTCTACACGCACCTTGCTCGCAGAATCCGTCAGGACATAGATACGCGGCGGTTTCGGTGAATTCCATAGGGCGAGTGTGAAAAGAAGAATCTCAAAATCTTCAAGTGCGGGCTCTGTAACCAGAGTCGCAACTGCTGATATCTGCTTCATACTTATTCATATATACACTCTGCCAATTTAGGCCAAGAAACGCACCGCCATCAATGCTCCAGCAGCACCCGCGAGCTGGACAGCCGCATAGGTCGCTAACTCCGTCAGGCTGAGAGCACCCTTCATATAGAAAGCGAGGCTGACAGCAGGGTTCACATGCGCACCACTGATTCCTCCGATGAGGAAAACAATGGCTGCGAGGGCACCGCCAATGACGAGGAAATTTCCCGTCACAAGGATGCTCACCAAAAGGAAAAAGGTTCCAAGAAACTCAGCAATAAGAGGAAGAGTGCGCATCAGATTCTAGTAGGGCGGCATAAAATTTGAATCGCGCGCCCCGCTCGTAAACGAACACACATCCAAATGGCCGCATCTCGTCGCATCGCAAAAGAGCTTGTTGATTTGAAGAATGACCCACCCGCAAATTGTAGCGCAGGCCCTGTTGGTTCTGACCAATTCCAATGGGAGGCAATGATTATTGGCCCGGAAGGGAGCCCATATGCTGGTGGAATGTTTAAACTTCTCATTCAGTTCCCGGTGGATTATCCGTTCAAGCCACCCCATATCCAGTTCAAGACCAAGATTTTCCATCCGAATATCAATGCTTCAGGGCTGATTTGCCTTGATATTCTGAAGGGTCAGTGGTCGCCTGCTCTTACAATCAGCAAAGTGCTTCTTAGTATTTGTAGCCTTCTGACCGACCCGAATCCAAAGGACCCTTTCGTCCCCGAGATTGCGCGTCTCTATGAGTCAAACCGTGTTGAGTATGACCTTGAGGCTCGGCGCTGGACAGTGAAATACGCCAGCAGCGCATAAAAGCAAAGTCTACCATAGAATGGTAGTCGCAAAGACAAATCTTACAATACTTGTTGGATTAGGAATTCTCTTTCTTGCGGGAGTATTAGTTGTTCAGCAGTCTGAATTTGCTGGAAATTTTTTCGTTGTGCGTGGCCGTTTGAATGTAAAGGAGCCGTTTGAATCTGGTGCGGTGGCCGCGAAGGAACCCGTGCTCGGTGTGCTTGAAATGGCCCCCTCTGGACCCGCAGATGCAAACATTGAGAATCAGCGCAAACCGTATAATCTGCTCAATGGTGTGCTCGCCGATGACGAGAAAAATCGTCTCTCTGGCCTCTCCGCACAGCGCTGCTATGAGAGTAATTTCCAGACCAGCCTGGAACGCTCCAGCCACAAGCAACTCACAAACAATTACAAGCGCTACAATCCTGATAGCTGTACTGCGCCTTTCACGGAACTCGTCAATTCCTTCTACAAGATAGACCCTCTTCCTCGCACATAATGGTAGCCACCGCCCATTATTTGCTCTATTTACGATACACTGAAATGACCTCGCAGCAACAATATGTAAGTCGCGGAGTGGAAATGAGATTTCTTAGACTCCAGGCTGTCTCTGACTTCCATATTTATCGGATTGATGCGGAAACAGGAATTCGCAGAGATATGAAAAAATACTTTCTCATGTTTCAACGAATTGTGCGGGGTCGGCGGCGCCTTCTGAAACTGGCGTTTCGGCTTCTGCGACAGCGAGAACTCACAGGAGTTTGTGAACTCTCCAAGCTCTACGCAGGGCTTGTTATTTCAGGAGGAGAATCTGTGATTTGACAGACATTTTTCCGTGGAGAGGTCGGTGGAGGGAGCTTGAATGTTCCGTCCTTCGCTTTCTGAACATCCTGCCAGAACGTTTCCCGTGCCGATGCTGTATCCTGGAACCATTTCCGGTCCCGCTGAACAACTTTCAGAGAATACTTGGAAATTGCCCATGGAATTGTCTCAAAGACCGTCCATCCTTCTGTAATAGCCGCGTCACGTTCTGTGTCTGTGTGGGCGTATTTATAGAGCATTTGCTCCTCTTTATTCATGAGCCACATCTGTCCTTCTGCGACTACAGTGTCTGGCCTTTTGTAGGCCGGTTTCTGCTTCTCTGGAGAGACGAACTTCACATCCAGAAACTCGCATTCATCAATATCCATCACTTCCATCTGAATCTGCATCTGACACCAGTATTCAAATGGAATTTGCCCATCTACTTCGCGCCGAATAGGACACTTGATTTCTACGAGGCGACCAATTCTGGAAGGGTCCGCCGCCGCAAGAATGAGACCATCTGGACTCGCAGCCAAATGAGGAACAGTGGGATGTACAATTCGTCCCGATTCCACAATTTCAAGCGACCAGAGCTTGGAAAAGGCCTGCTTTACAACCGGTTCAAACCGAATTCCCCAATCAAAGGGACTCATCTCTGCGGTAGGACACGCGAGTTTGGAGGACCCCTCGCGAATCTCAGGAGGCATCGCTTTGGAAAGAACAAGATTCGCATAGCTGCGTTCCGTGCTCCAGATTCCTGAAAATTCGGAGGCAGTCAGAAGAGAATACGCCTGTTCATACCAGGCCTGAGTGCTCTGTGGAAGCGCGGGGCGGTTCAAAAGTTCACGGATGTGTGCTTGTTTCTGCTCGGCAGTGCGCCGAGCCCAGGGCTGATTCCGCGCGAGTTCATAGAATGTCTTCATCCCGCAAAGAAAGAGTGATTGGACCTTTTCAAACTTGTGCCAATCCTCCTCAGGAATCTCTAGCTCCTTGTGAAGTGCCTGCGCAGCCCCGAGGACATCTGTGTGCCACTTTTCCTGAAGAAGAGGATGCGCGGTAGGGTGCGCACCTTGGCCCTCCAGAAATTCAGAGACAGGTGCGAACATGTTGTGATACTGTCCCAGCATGTTTGCGTGTGTCAAGTTTACCCTACACGTATAAAGTGACCCTTACTTAGACCGTTCCTTCCTCTTCTTGGGATTGAGCCTGAGGCGCAGGAGCGACCGTCATTCCACCTCCGCGCTTGCGGAACGTCACCGCATTTCTCTTTTCAACCAGCGAAAAAACCGCATTTCCTGCGGCGTTTTCATGGAAGACGAGGTGCTTAATCTCTGTGATGCGCTCCTGGTCAGGGTCATAGACAACTGCCGTCTTGGAATTCAGAAGCTTCTTGTCCAATGCTTTCATAAGAAGTGTAAACAAGGCATCTGTCTCTTCAGGCTTCAGCTGCCGATTCTTTGTCATTTCCTGAGTAAAAAGGCGCAGGCGATTGATGCGCAGGCCGCGTTCAAGGCGGTGCCATGGCTTCTTGTATGCAACATTCGCCTCGGAATCCAGAAGCTTTGCGAGGCTTTCATTGACCGCATAGTCAACACGGTTAACTGCGCGATTTCCACTGATATCGGCATGAGTAGTTTTCCGAAGAGTTCGGTTCCGAACTCCAAACGGTGCGCCACTGCTCATTCTAAGAAGATAAGGAGGCTTGTCTTAAGATTGTCTGAATTAAGGCTGCGACTTGAAAGTTTGAAAGAGAGAGTTTTTCCAAAGCCTTGTTTGTGCCCCATGGGTCATCTGCGGGTCCTTCTCCAATCCACAGAAATGTTCTCCAGACTTCCAGGCCTTTCACATCCTCTTCATTGAAAGAATAAAAGGCAGAGAGGTCTGTCTTCTCTCTATTAATTTTTACAAAGCGGATACTGTCTGCTGTAAAGGAGTTTTCTGAGACCAGACCATTTTCAGATAGAAAGGCTAGTTCCTGCGCAGGCTCTATGGAAAGGAGCTGAGTGCCGCCTTTGTCCAAGAAAAACTGGAAGGCGCGGCTAGTTGTTCCCATAGGTGATTTTGCTTCACGTTGGAGCCATGGTAATATAAACATGGCAGATTCTTAATAGATATGAATGAACCATTCCTTTACGCAGGAGTGCCTCACATTCCTCCTCCTATCATGCAACTCCGTGTGCGAAAAGAAGTTAGCACAAGAGATGCTGTAAATGCTCGCTTCTTTGAAAAGTGGCAGACAGACCCTCCTGTTGTCCCGTATCGTGACCGCCCGGATTTGAGTGGAACACGTATTGTTCTTGATATGAATCCAATTAATACACGTGGCTCCTCTACAGATTATAGGCAGAGCCAGCCCTATATTCCGAGTGCCCCCCAGCTCGGCCAGAACCCGTATTTTGACCGATATGACCCGCAATTTGACCCACGCAATGCGATTCGTGAGTTACGGAGCGCAGTGTATGAGGATAAGTCGGCGGAGCGTGCTGTGCTGGAGAGCAAGCGAATTCTGGATAGAGGATATACATCGCGCTGGCTGCCTGAAGGATATGCGCAGACAACAATGATGGACAGTTTGTTGTCCTATGAACAACTAAGACCCCAGGTAGATGATATACGAAAAAACTACAGAAAGTCTAATCAAAGCGGACCTCAACCTCAAACGCGTGGCGTTGCATAACTTTCATTGTAGAGATTTCCTTTGGAGAGACACGACGGCGAGTGCTTCCTTTGGATTGTTGCGTAGACTGTGTCGCAATGGATGTGCTGGTTGCGGTGGAGACAAATGATGTGGACGAGGTATTACTTGCGGTGCTGGTTGTAGAGGTGGTGCTGGTTGTTGTGCTCGCACTGCGCTTCTGCTTCTGAATATCACGCATGAATGTGTTCATCTCTTTTTCAATTTCCGCAGTATTCAGGCGAATATAATTAAGAATTCCCTTTTCAATTGCCCAACGGAAGAAATTTAACTTTCCGACGGTCGTGAGAAACGTAGGGCGGTCACCAATTTGGAAAAGGATTCTCTCTCTACGACAAAATGGGTCAAAGAGTTTCTTACTATAGGCTTTGAGTTGACTCTTGTAGTTTAACTCCACAAGGAACTCCTGATTATTGAGAATATAG
>JACCDY010787190.1_pt1 | contig 11416 bp, 10 predicted proteins | sample 7446391 | NCBI WGS metagenome assembly JACCDY01 (sample SAMN15323451, study PRJNA562643) | freshwater metagenome | isolation source: river surface water | place: USA:Blue River Watershed | collected 2017-08-18
ATTAATGGACTGACGTTTATAATGTCTGGTTCTATAGTTGTATATAGTTTTTATATCTCTAATTTCAAAAGTATAAAGATGTAATACTTTTATATATAAAAATTAATAAACCTAAGACCATTTTGATTTATCTGATGACTAATTACTTCGTTCACAATTTTACTTTGATATTCAAACCATTCAGATTCTTCATCTTGTTCTTTATCTGAATCTTTATCATATTGTTCACCTTCTGATTCTTCATATTCTGATTCTTCATATTCTGATTCTTCATATTCTGATTCTTCATATTCTGATTCTTCATATTCTTCCTCTGAATCATATATTGTTTCTAATCCAGATTCTTCTAAATCATTATTTCTATCAGGTTCATAATATTGATTCAAAATTTGAGGTAAATAATGATAATTTATATCGTTATGTATAACTATATTATCACGACGACAAGTTGGGCATGAATATGTTTGAAGATTTGACCAACATTCAATACATAACGAATGATTACATATTGTTGAATCTTTTGTTTTTTCAAAACATACACAACATTCTTTTGAATTTAAATATTTATCTTTAAATATATCATAGCCAAATAAGTTTTGGTTAATCTCATTTTTTAAAGTAAAGATACCAAGTAATTTATTAAATTTTAATTTATTTAAATTTAATTGAAAATTAAGTAAAAATAATTTTATAAAATTAATATCTAGATTATCAGTATCTTTTGTATAAACATACAAAATTTTTTTATCAGTACCAACACTTGATTGTAATATTTTTTGTGTTCTAATAAGAATAAATATACTCCAATTACTAATATTTTTTCTTATAAATAATTCTGCATTAACTGGAATATCACAAACTAACTCAATCGAGCTTATATTTTTTTTAAATTTTTTATTTGTAGGATTATCATCAAAAAATTGTCTTGATTGATTGTATATAAGAGTAGGTGTATCCATTTTATAAAACTAATTGATATATAAATATTATTTTTATCAATTTTTTTATTAAAAAAATTGATATTATTTATACATATATCAATATATTAATAATAATATAATATGATTACACTAACATCTTATTCTAATATTACAAAAAATATTTTAGACAAAACCAATCGTGATCTTTATAAAATACCGAATCACCCACTTGAAATTATCAAAAGAAAAATTTATGAATATTTCTCAAGCACAGAATATCCCTTCAAATTTTTTGAAGATTTACCCAAAGTTGTTAGTGTAGAGGATAACTTTGATAAACTATTAATCCCTCATACACATCCTGCTCGTGGTAAAACCGATACTTATTATGTGGATGAAACGCACGTACTTAGAACTCATACTACTGCTCATCAAAACTATTTAATTGAACAAGGACACGAATATTTTATCGCGTGTGGTGATGTCTATAGAAAAGATGAATTAGATTCTCATCACGCACCTATTTTCCATCAGGTAGAAGGAGTTGTGCTATTTGATTCTGATCAACAAGTTGATTTATCCGAAAAACTTATCGGACTGTTAGCTGGACTTGTTAACCATTTATTCCCTAACTGTGAATACAGAACTAATTCGGATTATTTTCCTTTCACTGACCCATCTTATGAAGTCGAAGTTAAATATCAAGATAAATGGTTAGAAATTCTTGGATGTGGTGTTATTCAACCTAAAATTTTAGAAAATAATGGAAAAACAAATAAAAAAGGTATCGCATTCGGGCTTGGATTAGAGCGATTAGCCATGATTTTATTCGATATTCCTGATATTAGATATTTCTGGATGGAAGATCCTAAATTCTTGGACCAATTCAAATCAGGACAAATAACCAAATTCATTCCTTTCAGCCCACTTAATCCAATTTTCAAAGATGTAAGTATGTTTATTAAAACTGAAGATGTGGTTGATAATAAATGGATTAAAGAAAATGATTTACTGGATGTAATTAGAGACCATTGTAATGATTGGATTAGTTCAATCGAATGTATTGATAATATTTATTTGGAAAAGAAACAAAGATATACACGTTGTTATCGTGCTACTTATAAACCAAAAGATTATACAATAACTAACCCAGCTGAATTTAATGATGTGGTTAATTCAATTCAAAATAATATAGTTATTGAACTAAAAAAATTAGATTGGATTGAAATTAGATAATATTTTTTATAAAAATTTGATATTATAAATATTAATATATAATATCAAATACAAATAATGTTAAGATCACAACCTGATAAAAAAGATATAGATTTAGAAACTGTTGAACTGTTGATGGAAAGAACTATCACAAATCAAAAAAATATAGATTTGGAATTTAACGATTCAAATGAGTTAGACAAAATATTTTTATTTTGTGATGTATTTGATAAATATATAATCCAATTATTTGGAACACAAGAATATATCGAAATTAAAAATGGAGATAAAGAAGAACATGTATATCTGTACGAACAAACCAAAATACTAAACTATATAATTGATGGAAAAATAATTATTCGAGACAAAAAATTTATTGATATAATTTCAGTTCTTAAAATATTCAAATACAATGAAGAAAATAGATTAAAATGTATATCTACTATCAAATCGCTAAATCCCAATAAAATATTAGAGCTAATAGACGAACAATATATTAAATTATATAATAAAAAAAAGAATTTAGATAAACCAATGGTTTTTGATATAAACTTAAATGATTTAGGTATACCAACTTTATTTTCATATACTTATTTGATGACATTTGAAAGAAAAAAATGTAAGATATCGATTGAAGAATCCGAAATATTCATTTACTATAGGTTATCCGGAATCGATTACAAAATTGCTCTTTTTATTGATAAACCTCCAAGTAAATTTGGAGTAGGTGTTAGTTTGGCAACAAAAAAAACAATTGTACCATTAGCATATGCATATGGAGAAGAAAAACAATTTAGAGATGAATGTAATTGTCTAAATCATGCATCTGATTTAATTGAATATTTTCAATCGTTTTTTGATAAGACAAGATTTCAAGCCGGATTTAAAAAAGTACCGCTAGACTGGGAAACCCAATATATCGATAAGTTGTTTAGATATCATGGTATTAATATTTTTAATGAACTAAATAAAATATATCCTAATTACAAAATTGAAATATTATATAATTGGGTTGATACAAAAAAAGATCCAAATGGTAAATCATATATTTCTTTACATATGAATTAAGTAAAAAAATTATCTACCCTGACATAAAATATTTTTATATAAATAAATATTATATATATGTCAATTCCAAACTCTAACACAATTTTAGGAAATTCTCAATTAGTTTCATACTCTACCAAGTATAATTTATTTAATCAAATTATATTTGGGGTAGATAAAGTTAAAGTTGTAAATTATGACGAATTAATTAAATCAACCCATGTTGTAAACTGTGTAGGAACATCGCCAAACGAAGAATCAGTATATAAAATATTTTTACCTGATATTGGTGTATCTTATATACGTTTAGTTCGTCAATATTACCAATTACAAAAAATTCCAATTGGATTATTAACAAATACCTTTAATTTTAGATTAATTGGTAATTCTTCAGTTGAAATTTATGTAAAAGGTGAATTAATTAGAAAATTTTCTAATCCCTTTTATCAAATTCAAACATGTGGAACAGTTCCAGATGATTTAAGAATTGAATATTCTTTATACTTATTTTATAATGAATCAGATGAAATTGAATTTTCACAATCTCCTTACTACTTAGAACCTTTAATAGTTCCTAACAATAATTGTTGTTAAATAATAATTTTATATAATTTTTTATATAAAAAATAGATATTACTAGATACTATAAATGGATGAACATACTACCAATATATTAGCACAATATGATAAAAAAATAACCAAATTGAATATATCAAATAAAAATATTCAAGGAATATTAGATTTAAGGAGATTTTATTATTTGGAGCATGTAGATTGTTCAAACAACAAAATAACCCAGCTTGTTAATTTAAATCAAGGACTTTCTAAATTAACACATTTAGATTGTTCAAATAATCTAATATCTGATTTAACTGATATACCTTATACAATGAAAAGTATGTGGTATAAATCAAATCCGATTGTTAAATTAAAATTTGTAGGTAATTTTATTCCAAAAAAATATCCTAAAAAACTTCAATATTTGGAATATGGAAAAAATTACAATAAATCAGTAGATAATTTACAGGCTAGTCAGACTTTGTCTGCAAGCTTGCCACTACGTGGGCTAGCAAAGCCTTGTACGAAGTGCAAGCAAGCCTGCACTTGCTGTCATCCTGAAGAGACGCACCTTGTGCTCTCGCAAGCGATGCGCCGAAGGTGTCCTAAAGGTATAACTACTTTGGTATTTGGAGAAAAGTTTAATCAACCAGTAGATAATCTTCCAAATAGTTTAAAAAGCTTAACTTTGGGATATGATTTTAATTTACCAGTAGATAATTTACCAAATGGATTGACTAATTTAACTTTTGGATATAAATTTGATTTACCAGTAGATAATTTACCAAATAGTTTGATATATTTGGAATTAGGTCGTTATTTTAAACAACCAGTTAATAACTTGCCAAATACTATTAAAGTACTAAAATTGGGTTATTGGTTCAAAGATATACCTATCAATAATCTTCCAAATAGTATTGATGAACTTGTTTTAAGTGATTGTTTTAATTTATCAATTGATAATTTATCAGATAATATAACCAAGTTAACTATAGGAACTTATTATGACAAACCAATAAACAAATTTCCTATAAATATTGAAGAATTAAAATTTAATGGACTTGAAAAAGGTGGTGGTCGAAGTAGATTTAAATTTAATTTAGACTTGAAACCTTATTATAAATTAAAAAAATTATATCTACCAGATTCTTATGATATTAAATTAGGTGAGTTACCTGAATCGGTAAGATATATTAATTTTGGTTCATTTTATACACATAATATAGATGATTTACCCGATTGGATTGAACATATAGAATTTAGCTCATATCCAGAAGATACACAATGCGGACCTGAATTTTTTCCAAAGATTTGTGATACTCAAATAAATAAATTACCTGCAAATTTACAGACCATTACAGTTAATTCTCCTTGTTATAAAATTGTGCTAAATTCAAATTGTAAATATGGGCTGACCAAAACATTTAATATATTAAATAAAATTGGTTCTTATAAAAATTTATTAGAACACAAAGATGAAAAAATTAGTTGGTATAAAGGTGAACCTACTAAAGAAAAATTGGTTGATAAATTAATTGAGGAAAAAAATGATTTGGAAAAACAAATTAAAGAATTGGCTGAAGAATATGAGATTGACTTGGATGATTCAGATGATTAATAATAAAAAATTAATGAAACTATAAATGGTATAAATAAATTTAATTTGTTTGAATGATTTTCAGATCATTCTCCAACAGAGTCTCTAATTCAATTTCCCTCTTCTTGTATTCCTCTGATCCATATTCGCAAACAGAAGGACCTGTGATATCTTTCGTAACATGATAACTCGGAATAATTAAAAACTTCATTATACATCTATTTACATCAACAGGAGGCCCGCAATGCAATATCGGCTTTAATCCACAATTTGCGTAACCTTGATGACCTACTACCATACATCCATATCCTTGAGCTAATACTTCGATTTTACCATCGATGAGAATCTTTGTTCCCTCTCCTTGAATATTGATAATAAAATTAAGAATGGAGACATCATCATAGTGCCACTTTTTAGCACCCTCTGTGCTTGATGTATGAATCATGAACTTTGTATCTGCAGATTCTGACATAGTAATATTGTTAGATGCTAAATAAGACATCACATGACTCTTCACTTTGTCATAATAAACCTGCAACGTTACAGGGTGTCGAGCACGCTGTTTATCAAAATAACCATCCGAAATACGCAGAATCTCTTGACACTCTTCAGGGGTAAAAACCTTAATAATCATTTGTAAAATTAGCTTTATTATTATGTTATTTATTCATTTTATTATTCAATTTTTTAAATTCTTAGATTACAATATTTTATCTGTAAATTTATAAACCATTACATTTGATTATCCTTGTTATAAAATTCTGTTAAATACCAATTGTAAATATAAACTGATTAAAACATTTAATATATTAAATAAAATTAGTTCTTATAAACAATTATTTAGAAGGATAAATTAAAGAATTGATTGACGAATAGGAAATTAATTTAGATAATAAATAATTATTAATAAAAAAATGATTTAAAGATTTGTTTTGTATATATATTATGTTCACCAGAACCATTATAAATGGATTAAATAATATTTAATCTTTTGTTATAATTAGTTATAACAAAAAGTATTTTTAATAAAAATTGATTTGTAATTTTAATATAAAATTTGTATATTAAAAAATGGAAGAATCTATATCACAAACTAAAATTTTAACTTTGGATGAAATCGAATCAAAGTACAATATCTCATTTGAAGACTTAAAAGATAGTCATGAAATTATTGTTCAAATATTTAATTCTGAAAATATTAATCCAAATGATTATAATTTAGAAGATGTAACAATTTTATTAATTATCGCTAATTATTATGAATTAGTTAAACAAGATGATGAATTAGCATTACAATTTAATCTATTAGCAGTTGATAAATCAAGTCCTTCTGCTATGTATGAAGTCGGAAATTATTATTATAAAAAAGGTAATGAAGAATTAATGATTAAATATTATGATTTAGCCATATCAAATGAAATTACCGAACCAATCGTAATTTTGGGTTCATATTTTAGAAGAAAAAAAGATTATGAGTTGATGAAAAAATACTTTGATATAGGTATTGAAAAAGGTTGTTCAGAATCTATGTACCAATTAGGATTATATTATTATTTGTATGGTAAAGATAATGAACTGGCAAAAAAATATTATTTAATGGCATCAGAACAATTTCATCCAGAAGCACTGTATCAATTATCAAGATTTTATGAATATATTGAAAAGGATCCAGAACAATGTGTTCAATATCTAAACCTAGCTATTGAATACAAATCAGAAAAAGCAATTATGCACATGGCTAAATCAGAATCTAGTTATTCTAAGAAGAAAAAATATTTAGAAATGGGTGTAGAATTAGCTAATACAGAAGCAATCTATGAACTTGCTAATTTACTTTGGAGAAGAGAAAAAGAAGAAAATAAAGACAAGATAAAAGTATTATTAACTAAAGCATCGGATTTAGGTCATGTTGAAAGTTCTTATCAATTAGGTGCTTATTACAAACAAGTTGAATCAAATCCTGAACTATCTATTAAATACTTTGGTTTAAGTGCTGAAAAAGATTTTGTAGAAGCACTATTTGCACTTGGAAATATCTACATTGAGAAGAAAGAATATGACACAGGGGTAAAATATTATGAGCGTGCTATTAAACAAGGTCATGTACGTTCTATGTATAATCTTGGAATATATTATCAGACCGTGGTAAAAAATTCTAGTATGAGTGTGATGTATTTTCAAAGAGCATCCGACAAAGGATTTATTGATGCAACTAAAAAATTATATTTTCATTATAAAAATACTGAACCTAATGAAAAATTAAAGAAAAAATATATGGATATACTTGAAAAGAAAGAACAAGAAATTATGATGAACAATATGAGGGGACATGGATTAAATAGTATTATGTCTTTGTTTGGTATGTTCATAGATTAAATTATAGATTAACTTATTAATTTATAATATATATTTGGTGGGTTTATATGGATCAGAATTAATCCATTCTTTTTTATCCAATATATTTTTATATTTTTGTTTATTTCTGTACATCAGAGATTGAATATTTAATTCATTTAGAATATCAGGTTTTTTTAGTGATTTGGTTATTTCATTTACAAAATATAATTGAGGGTAAGTTAATTGATTGATTAGAGATACAGATTTATCGTATTTATTCATATATTTGGCTTTGTCATCCCATTTTCCTTGAAATAAATTATCATAACTAACTCTAAGAAAACTATGTGATCTATAAACTGTCCAACCATTTTTCTTTGCAAGACTAGGTAATTCTTCATTGACTCTACTAAGTATTTGAGATTTTAATTTAGATTTTAACTCAAGGATTTTTTTACTCAAGGATTCAAACCATTTGGGTTTTGTTCTTTTAGTCCATTTGTCATTAGCACATTTCATTTCACAATAGTTGTATCGAGCATTTGTAATAGGATTTGAGCTAATATATTGAAACATATCATATTTGTTTGTCATAATAAAAGGTGTTATTCCTTGAGATTTAATTGGTGGTGGATTATCTAACAAATATTGTAATACTTGTTCTGTTTTGTGAGTAGTTTTATCAAATCTATATTTATATTCGAAAATTAATGCTAAACCCAATTCACAAGTCCAAATATAGTTTTCAAGTGATGATATTGACCAAATATATGGACCTAGTGATTCTTTAACTACTTTGGAATTTGCATAAATCATTTGAAAATCTACTTTGGTTTTTAGAATATGATGAATTTTAGATAGGATTTGAGCTATTTCAATTGGAATTTTTACAACATGTTTATCACAATAATATTTTGCACATATGAGCGGATTTTTATCTAAATAAAAAAAGTTTACCATTAAAATAATATGATAAAAAATTTTATTTTTATTATTTTTATAAACCTATATATTTAAAAATTGAATATTTAAGTTAATATTCAACATATTATAAATAAAATGACATTAACAAACATTATTATAAAAATTATCACAGCTTATATTCTAACTTGTGTTGGTTTTGGAATTATTCATTCGATTTATTTTATGCAAGTAAATAAACAAAAGATTTTTATGACTGATGATTTGATTAAAAGACAAGCACATAAACCTGCGTTTGTATTTATTATGTATGTACTTGGAGCTATTTTAATGACGTGGGAATATCTTTCAAGTCCTTGGAAATTTTATAAAAATTTGTCAAATAATTAACTAAATTTTTTTATAATAATTTAATGTTTTATTAAATTATTAGATATATATAAACAAATCAAAAATGAATGATTTTACTGAATCAATACTAAATAAATATCCAAATAACATAGAACAATTAGATATTCAAATAAAAATATTGAAGGAATTTTGAGTCTTAAAAGATTTAAAAATTTAAAAAAGTTAATATGTTCTAATAATAAAATCACTATAATACATGATGTACCTTGTCCAATTAAATATTTAGACTGTTCAAATAATCAAATATATAATATTAAATATAATGATGACTATGATTATTTTAACTGCTCAAAAAATCCTGTTTATATATTTGAATATGATTCAAATACTAAACCAAAAAAATATCCAAAGAATCTAAGATATTTAACATTTGGACAGCGAAGCAGCCTCTATCGCTCATCAAAGAGCGTACGAGGTGATTACTTTAATCAAGCTGTTGATAATTTACCTTATAATATATCTGACTTAACTTTTGGTAGAGACTTTAACCAATCAGTTGATAATTTGCCAAGTAAAATAACTTGCTTAAGATTTGATTATGATTTTAATCAACCAGTTGATAATTTACCTTGTGGTATAGAAACTTTAATTTTTGATCATGATTTTAATCAACCGGTTGATAATTTACCTTCTGGTATTAAATATTTGTATTTTGGTGATAATTTTAATCAACCAGTAAATAATTTATCTAATTGTCTAATTATTTTATCATTTGGATATGATTTTAATCAGCCAATTAACTATTTACCAAAGACTCTAACTAAAATAACTTTTGGTAATGATTTTAATCAACCGCTTGATTATTTACATAATTGGTCTTGTAAAATATGTAAGTTGGTATGTACTTGTCGTTCACAAACTTATTTAGATGTTGAAATTTCTGATGAATATAAATATAAAGATGAACTAGATGATATCTATAATGTATTTGTAAAATATATTAAATATACAAAACGCAATATGTATTATTTGTATGATTATTAGATTAAAAAATTGAAAAATAATTATTAAATTATAAGATAATTAATTAAAAAATAATCTAGACACCAGATATTGTATATATAAATATTGTATATATTGTAAATATTGTATATATTGTAAATATCAAAATATTTGATTCACTTGTTAGTGTGTTAGACAAATCATGACACAAAATGTCAAAACAATTAGTTATACACATAAATCGAGTGGTCTATTAAAAACCTTACCTGTAGGTATTACACATTTGACTTTTAGTGATGAATTTGGTTTCAACCATCCTGTAAATAATTTACCAGAAACTATTACTGATTTAATTTTTAATTTACAATTTAATCAACCGGTAGATGGACTATTACCTAACAACCTAACTTATTTAAATTTAGGTTTTTGTTTTAATCATCCAATAAATAACTTACCATCCAACTTAAAATATTTAGAATTATCTAATGATTTTAATATACCAATTGACAATTTACCAACTAGACTTACTCATTTAATTTTAAGCACTAAATTTAATCAACCAGTTAATAAATTGCCATCCAGTCTAACCCATCTAAAATTTGGTTTTGAATTTAATCAATCGATTGGTTTGATACCAGATTCTATTACACATCTTGATTTAGGTTTATATTTTAATCAACCGATTACTAAATTTCCTATTAATCTAACTCATTTAACACTAAGTTCAGTTTATAACCAACAAATTAATTGTTGGCCATCAAAACTAACTCATTTAAATTTTGGTTGGAAATTTATTCAACCAATTGATAATTTACCTGATTCTTTAACTCATATACACTTTATTCAAGAATCAAAATTCAATTTATCAGTAGACAATTTACCTCATAATCTCACTCATTTAACTTTCGGAACTGAATTTAATCAATCTGTTGATAATTTACCAAATAAGTTAACATATTTGAAATTTGATACAAATTTTAACCAATCTGTTGATAATTTACCAAATAGTATAACTCATTTAACATTTAGTTTTAGAAGTAGATTTAATCAGCCTGTAAATAATTTACCAAACAGTATAACACATTTAACTTTTGGATTTGGGTTTAATCAAGCAGTTGATAACTTACCAAACAGTATAACTGAACTGACTTTTAATTATGCATTTAATCAGCAGGTAAATAATTTACCTAATAATACTACCAAGTTGACTTTCGGTGAATCATTTAATAAATCAGTAAATAATCTACCAAGTAATCTAACACATTTAACTTTTGGTAAATATTTTGAACAGCCAATTAACAATTTACCAAATACTATTATTGAATTAATTTTAGGAGATAGTTTTAATCAAGATATTGGAGCTTTAACAAATTTTGTTAATTTAAAAAAATTAACTTTAGGAAACAAATTTAACCGACCAGTTAATAATTTACCAAATAAATTAACTTATTTGGAATTAGGCAATAAT
>JACCDY010985545.1_pt1 | contig 11404 bp, 9 predicted proteins | sample 7446391 | NCBI WGS metagenome assembly JACCDY01 (sample SAMN15323451, study PRJNA562643) | freshwater metagenome | isolation source: river surface water | place: USA:Blue River Watershed | collected 2017-08-18
CGTGAACTCAACCGCCTGCCACCTCCCGCCTGCCGCCTTCTGCCTGCCCCGTTTCCTTTCCATCATTTCTTATCTGCTCATTCTCCATTCATCTTTGTTCGCCCAAGACCCCAACTCCAAGTCCCGTGTCGCCTACTTGGAAAACCCCAATCTCCTCAATAACTATGACCCCAAACCCGATGCGGTAAAAAATGCGGTCGCCTCCCTCCTAACCACCCTCACCGGAAAAGACAAACCGGCCGAGGCTTGGAAAGAACTGGGCAGCGTCCCGGACGACACTGTGGCCGTGAAAATTGCCGCTTTGGGAGATGCCCGCACCAGCACGAGCAAGGAAGTGGTGGATGCCGTCACGGGTAGCCTGATCGATGCCGGGGTGAAGCCGGATCAGATCATCGTTTGGGACAAAACGGAAAGGGAACTTTCACGTTCCGGTTTTCCCGTCAGCACCGATCGGGGAAAGATCCAGACCCGGGCGGTGATCGCCGGCCCTACCTCGGACATTCCGGGCTTGGGCTGGGACCCCGATACGGCCCCTTACTTTAATCCCACCATGGGAGAGCTGATTTACGGCGATCTCAAGTTCCAGGCTGCGCTCATGGACGGCCTGCCCGCGTCCAAGCCGGGAGGCAGTGCTGACCGCACTCCGTACTGGTCCTATTTTACCAAACTGGTGACCCGGAAGGATGTGAAAGTCGTGAATCTGGGCACAATGACCAGCGACACCTCTCTAGGCATTTACGGGTGCTGCGCCTCCCTGGCGCTGGGCAGCATCGACAACACGCGCCGATTGATGAAGCCGAATGCGGACCAGGACACCACCATCGGAGAAATTCTCATCAGTGACCCGTTGAAACCCAAAACCGTTCTACATATTTCCGACGGTCTCGTCATTAAATACGCCGGCAACCGAACCTTCGATGCCAACTTTGCCTCCACCCCAGGGATCCTGCTCGCGTCGACGGATCCCGTCGCCCTCGACGCCATGGCCATCGACCGGTTTGAAAAGCTTCGCCTCAATCCCGGCCCGGGAGTTCCGCCGATTCCCAAGATCGGCAACGTTCCCCATTTGGCCGGAGCCGCCCTCGTCGGAGCCGGCAACGCGGATCCGGGAAAAATTGAAATTCTAAATGTAAAGTAAGCGGGTGGTTCGGGTTTGAAGCCTGTCCGCTATCTCAGCACCACGCCGCGCTCGGAGGTTTTGAGAAACTCAAGCAACTCCGCCACCTCTGCGGTTTTCGGTCCCTTGTCGGATAAATATTCGCGGGCTTGGGAGACGTTGTATTTGGGATTCAACAGCACCTTCAGGGCCTCTTTCAACCCCCGGATGGCCTCCTCAGAAAATCCTTTTCGCTGCAGGCCCGTTAGATTCACCGCTCGCACCATCGCCGGATTGCCGTCCGCGATCATGTAGGGCGGAACGTCCTGCACCACCTTGGTGCAGCCCCCGAGCATGGCATGCCGGCCGATCCGGCAAAACTGATGCACCGCCGAGAGGCCCCCGATCACCGCAAAATCTCCCACGGTCACATGACCTGCCAGCGTGCCATTGTTGGAAAAGATACAATCGCTTCCAACGATGCAGTTGTGCGCCACATGGGCATAGGCCAGGAAGTGATTCCGGCTGCCCAGGACGGTCTTCTCGCCGGGCGAAGTCCCACGGTTCACCGTGACGAACTCCCGAAAATTATTTTCATCGCCCACCTCCAGATAGGTGGGCTCACCTTTGTATTTAAGGTCCTGCGTTCTCCCCCCAATCGAGCAAAAGGGATGAAAGGTGTTCTTTTTTCCGAACCGACTCGGACCCTCGAGATTCACATGGTGCTGGAGCACACATCCCTCGCCCAGTTCAACTCCCGCTCCGACCACGCAGTAAGGCCCCACCTCCACCGAGGCCGGGACCTTGGCCTCGGGATGCACCACGGCCGTAGGATGAACCGCCATACCGGTTTCTTTAGCGATCGATGACCGCGAACATCAGTTCCGCTTCCGAGACCACTTCCCCGTTGACCAGACACTGTCCGGAGGCCTTGCCGATTTTGCCCCGGGATTTGGTCAGCTCGACCTGGATCATCAAGGTGTCACCCGGAACTACCGGCTTGCGGAACTTCGCCTTATCCACACTCATGAAGTAGCCGAGTTTCCCGGCATTTTCCGTGTTGCGTAGGAGGAGGATGCTGGAGACCTGCGCCATCGCCTCGATTTGCAGAACCCCAGGCATGATCGGGTGACCTGGGAAATGCCCCTGGAAGAAGGGTTCATTGATCGTGACAGTCTTCAGGCCGACGGCCTTGGTATCCCCATCGAACCGCAGCACCCGATCCACCATCAGGAACGGATACCGGTGGGGCAGGATCTTCATCACATCATTCGTGTCGAGTGCCCTCTCCCCCACCGGAATGTTTTCTACCGGCATGAGTGCCGATTGGTAAGCCCGCCACGCTTTCAGCAAAGCCTTGGCAAACTGGAGATTTAGACCATGGCTCGGCTTGGCGGCGAGGATGTGCCCCCGGATCCGTACGGGAAAGAGCGCCAGGTCCCCGATGATGTCGAGGATCTTGTGCCGCACGAACTCGTCCGGATACCGCATCGGCTCCTTGCTCATCACGGATTCTCCCCGGATGACGACCGCGTTCTCCAAGCTCCCTCCCTTGATCAGTCCCTTGTTCAGCAGCGGCTCGACTTCCTCGTAAAAGACAAATGTCCGGGCCCGCCCGATGTCCTGGGCATAATTTTTCTCGTTTACCTCGATCGAGAGAAACTGAGTGTGGTGGACGGTGTGGTTGGCGTTCGTGCAGGAGACCTTAAAACCGTCGTGCGGCAGGGCGGCTAAATAGCCGCCGTCCGGTGCCGTCACCCAAACAGGCTCGCGAATCTCAAAGGTGGCTCGGGGAGCGTCCAGTTCCTTGCGGCCAGCCTTCTGCAGCAGTTCCAAAAACGGTGCGGCGCTACCGTCGCCGATCGGGGGCTCGTTGGCATCCAACTCAATCAGGGCGTTATCGATGTCGAGGCCTCGCAGGGCAGAAAGCAGATGCTCAACCGTGCTGACCTTCACACTGCCCTCGGCCAAGGTGGTCGCCCGCTCCACCTGCTTCACCTTTTCCAGAAAGGCGGGAATGACCGGCTGATCAGCCAGGTCCATCCTGCGGAACTGGTAACCCGTGCCGGCGCCGGCCGGTTTCACGGTAAGCCGGACCTTGGCCCCGCTATGCAGGGAGATCCCAGTCAGGCTGGCTTCATTTTCGACCGTGGTTTCGCGTGCCGTAGCCATTCCGCTTTCTACACATTCCCCACTCCTGAGTCATCCCTCTTATCTTCCCGGTTTGCCCCCTCTGCTAAGCTGGGGTCTTGAGCCAACCACTTCAGGATGAAGGGATTCTGTTCCATCTTCGGCGTCAGGGGGAAACCAGCCTCCTGGCCGTTTGGCTAACCCGCAGCCACGGGGTGGTCCGAACGCTGGCCAAGGGAGCCGCAAAACCCGGTAGCCCCATGCGGGGCCATCTGGACCTGTTCCATGAGTGCGAAATTGGCTGGGAACCTTCCCGCCGAACCAGCCTCCACCACCTGCGGGAGGCACGAGTGATCCATCCCCGGTCCGGGCTCCGGCAATCCTACGCCCGGATTCTGGCCGCGACTTATTTTGCGCAGACCATCGAACAGTCTTCCGAGCCTGATGCGAATCTCGAAAATCTCCACGGGCTTCTTCGGCTCGCTTTGGACTGGCTCGAGTCCAAGGAGCCCCACCGAAAACTGGTGGAGAGATTTGAACGGGCGGTGCTGAAACAGTTGGGGGCGGACGATCCACGCCGTTCGGCCCGCTCCCTTCTCGATGACCTATCCCACCGCCGACCCAAAACTCACGCGGCCTTGCTCAAGCTTCTTCCATAAGTTTGATGCCTCGCTTTTTTCGTGAACGTGAAAGTCTCACGTGAACGAAACACTCTAATTAAAAATTTCGCCCCGTGCCCGTAACAAAACTTAGGTTCCCCCTCTTTCACGTTCACATTCACGTAAACGAAAAACTGAAGTCTGGGGATTCGACTTTCTAGACTGAAACCGGGGTGGCCGGAGCATCCACCCACTTGCCGTGCTCACGGATCAGATCCTTGAGCCGGTCGACGGCCTCAGCCTCGGGGATGTTGAACTTCACCGGAGTCTTGCCGACATAGAGATTGATCTTCCCGGGGGCGCCGCCGACATAACCGAAGTCCGCATCCGCCATCTCTCCCGGACCGTTCACAATGCAGCCCATGACGGCAATCTTCACACCCTTGAGATGCTGGGTCGCCGCCTTGATGCGGGCGGTGGTGCTCTGCAGGTCAAAGAGCGTCCGGCCACAGGAAGGACAGGCCACATAATCGGTCTTAAAGATCCGGCTACCCGCCGCTTGGAGAATATTAAAGCCCAAGCGGAGGCAGGCGCCGGGAGCTGGCTCGCCGCGGACAAGGATCGCATCTCCGATCCCGTCACACAGCAGGGCCCCGAGGTGGACCGCCGCCCGGATGAGGCCGGACAGGCCCCCTTCTGAATCGGCCGGTTTTAGGGTGTCCTTGAGCACAATAGGATGGCGGGCCGGAATCTTGGAGACCAAGAGACGGGTTCCGGAAACGGGATTGATATCCAGACCGTCCTTCAGGGCCACCAGGACGGGCTCCTTTTTCGCCTCTAACGCCTTCACCTCGGCTTCATTTCGGGGATCCACCTCCGTGATGGGAGTCTTCTCGTGGACCAACTCGGGAGCCAGATCGCCCAACTGGGCCAACCGCGGACGCAGGGCTTCCTCCACCTTGGCCGAGACAAAGACCCGGGGCGGCTCCTCCCCGCCGATCGCCACCCCCTGGACGACTATTTTCTGGCTGGCGCGTTTGTTAAAACTAAAGGGGTCGTAAGCAAGCTTGGAGGTGGCATCAAAACTGCCCTGTTGCCGCTCCTCGAGATATTTCACGAGGGCGCGACCCACGGGAATCTCGTGAACGCTATCCTCCGTCAGACTCACCCGGATAGTGTCTCCCAAACCGTCGAGCAGCAGGGAGCCGATGCCGATGGCGCTCTTGATCCGGCCGTCCTCCCCATCCCCTGCCTCGGTCACGCCGAGATGCAGCGGATAGTTCCAGTCCGGCCCCTGCTTGTCTAACGAGGCGACCAGCAGTCGGTAAGCCTCGATCATCACCTTCGGGTTGGAGGACTTCATCGAGAAAACAAAGTTGTGGAAGTTCAGTTTTCGGGCGATCCGGGCAAACTCGAGGGCACTTTCCACCATCCCGTGGGGGGTATCCCCGTAACGGTTCATGATCCGGTCCGAGAGAGAACCGTGGTTCGTGCCGATCCGCAGGGCGAGCTTGCGCTCCTGCAGAATCTTCACCAGCGGGGTGAAGGTTTCCTCAATCCGGGCCAACTCCTCCCCGTACTGGTCGTCCGTGTACTCGCGCACGGCAAACTTCTTCTTGTCGGCAAAATTACCCGGGTTGATGCGGACCTTGTCGACCCACTGAGCGGCCTCCATCGCCGCATCCGGCTTGAAATGGATGTCCGCCACGATCGGGACATCACAGCCGGCAGCGAGGAGCTCCTTCTTGATGTTCTGGAGGTTGGCAGCGTCCTTCACCGTCGGCGCGGTGATCCGGACGAGCTGGCAGCCCACTTTGACGAGATCCAGCGTCTGCTTCACCGAAGCGGCCGTATCCATCGTGTCGCAGGTGATCATGCTCTGCACGACAATCGGGTTCGGCCCCCCAATACCCACCTTGCCTACCCTCACCTCCCGGGTGGGGCGGCGGGTGTAGCGAAAGGGACTGGCACAGTACCCGGTCATTTTTTCTCCGGGGCCGGGCGAAATATCGGCATTTCCGTCGATTCGGCAGGTTTGTCCATACGACGTTTGATTCTAAGGGAATCGTGGTAAGTGACCAAGAGGAAGAAACCGGCCAGCAGGATCACGAAAGCGGTCTGGATCCGCTCGACCGTTTTGGCCCGCAGTTGGCGTCGGCGCACGGCCTCGATCAAGGAAAAGAGAATATGGCCTCCGTCCAGCACCGGAATCGGCAGGAGGTTCAGCACGGCCAGATTCACGTTCAAGATCACGCTGAAATAAAGCACCAGCCGGGGGTCGGTCTGCAAAAGTGAAACCAGTCTTTCAAAAATTCCCAAAGGTCCGCTGAGATGCTGCAGGCCCACGTTGGAGGCCGGTGCCACCAGAGCCCGTAGAGTGCGGAAGACGAGTCCGGCGGCGGATCCCACCTGCTCTTGCGGCGTAGGGCGTGTGATCCGGATGTCGCTGGGCTTCCAGACCACCCCGATCATCCGGTCCTTTCGGTTGAGGGCCTGCTCTGGTCGCAAGGAGACCAAGCGGACCTCCCCTTGGGCGTTCTCAACCCCAAGGGCAAGCTCCTCCCGACCCGCCTCCACGGCAGCTTTCACCGCCGCTGGATTCCAGATGGCTTGGCCATCCAGAGTGACAAATTTATCTCCTGACTGAATTCCCGCCCGGGCGGCGGGGCCGCCTTCGATCACCTTATCCACCAAGGCCGGTTGGGCCGGATACATTTCAAAACCCAAGCGACGTAGGCCTTCCAATTCCTTGTCGGGCTCCGGACGAATTCTGGCCGTGACGATCTCTCGACCATCCCGGTCCAACTCCAGCAAGATTTCGTGATCGACCCCGAGGAGAATGCTTTCCACCACGGCCCCAGGACGGCCGGCCCAACGCTCCGGTCGCTGACCGTCAATCGCCAGGATCTTGTCCCCGGGAAGAATGCCCGCTCGGGCCGCCGGCGAATTGGGCTCCACCCACCCGATGGTGGTGGTGCGATACGTCATGTTGGTCGGTACGCCAAGAATCCAAACCCCCACGGCACAAACCACTCCCAAGCCCAAGCTGGCGAGCGGACCGGCCAAAGCAGTGATGATTTTAGCGCCAGGACTGGCCGGGGGCAGATCCTTGTGCTCTTCTGCCGCTTTGCCTTCGAGTCCTTCCGCCGGACTCATCTGTGGAAGCTGCACAAATCCTCCCAGCGGCAGGAGGTTCACCTGCCACTCCACTCCGTCGACCACCTTACCATAGATTTTGGGACCAAAGCCGATCGCGAACCGCTCCACCACCAGTCCCATTTTGCGGGCGGCCAAGAAATGCCCGAACTCGTGCGCCGCTACGGTCAGCCCGAAGAGAATCAGGGCCACCACCACTGTGCCGGCGATGGTCAACACCTCCCCCCAAGGCCCGGGCAGGATGGCCATCACTTGGCTGCTCCCAAAAGCTTGCGGGCCTCGGCCCGGGCCCAACCGTCGGCAGCGATAATCGCCGGCAGATCCGGCTCCGAAATGTTCTGGTGGGTGGTCATAACGCTTTCCACAAGTTCCCAGATCCTCGGGAAAGGAATTTTTTCGTCCAGAAAAGCTTCCACCGCCACCTCTTTGGCCTCGTTGAACACCCCAGGCAGTGTGCCGCCCGCCTCCCCGGCTTCCCGGGCCAGCCGCAGGGCCGGGAATTTCTTTTCATCCGGCTTTTCAAAGGTGAGTGACCCTAGTTTGGGCAGATCCAAGGGCGGCAGACCGCTGGGCCGACGCTCGGGATAGGTGATGGCGTACTGGATGGGAAAGCACATGTCAGTCACGCTGAGCTGCGCGAGGACCGAGCCGTCCACAAACTCCACCATCGAGTGGACAACGCTTTGGGGGTGTACCACCACCTCCACCTGCGCCATCGGCAGGCCGAACAGCCAGTGGGCCTCGATCATTTCCAGCCCCTTGTTAAACATGGTGGCCGAATCAATGGTGATTTTTTTGCCCATCGACCAAGTGGGATGTTTTAGGGCCTGAGCCACGGTGACCTTCGCCATCTCCTTGGCCGGCATCTGCCGGAAGGGGCCTCCCGATGCGGTGAGGATGATTTTTCGCACCTCCTTGCCGTTGGCTCCCTGCAGGCACTGGAAGATGGCGTTATGCTCGCTATCCACCGGAAGCACCTGGCGCTTCCTTTTTTTAGCCTCCTCCATGACCGCGGAACCGGCCAAGACAAGGATTTCCTTGCTGGCCACGGCCAGATCCTTGCCGGTGCGCAGAGCGGCCAGCGCAGGGGCCAGGCCGGCCGTGCCCACGATGGCCACCAGCACCATGTCGGCTTCTGTCTCTTCCACCATGCGGGCAAGCCCTTCCGGGCCCTCGAAGAAGCGGCATCCCTTGGGCAGGTGCAGGCGGGCTTTTTCCGCTGCCTCGGGGTCGGAAACGGCGATGGCGGAAACCCCAAACTCCTTGGCCTGCTCGATCACGCGGGTGGTGCTTTTGGCCACACCCAAACCGACGATCTTCATCTTGTCCGGCAGGGCCCGGGCCACCTTGCAGGTGCTTTCCCCAATGGATCCGCTGGAACCAAGTAAAATGACGCGCTTCATACCCTCCCCGTCAAAATCAGATATCCGTAAAAGACCGGCAAGCTAAACAGAAGGCTATCCACGAGATCCAGGGCTCCGCCGATTCCAGGAATGAATTTACCCGAATCCTTCACATGCGCGTCCCGTTTCACCACCGATTCGCCGAGATCCCCGATCACACTCACCCCGGCGAGCAACAGCCCAAGAATCCAGGCGTGAATGCCGGCCAGACTGCCCAAGGCGTTGGGAAACAGCTTTACCAAACCGACGCTGGTCAGAAGTGCGGCTGCCACCCCACCCGCCAACCCTTCCCAGGTCTTCTTGGGACTGATCAGCGGACTCAGTTTGTGCCGGCCAACCAGCGAGCCCGCCACATAGGCCCCCACATCCGTGAACTTGGTGATCGCCACGGCATAGGCCAACAAAGGAATGCCGGCTCCATCCGGAGCACAGAAGAGAATCTTGGTGGCGTAGTTCAGAAGATAAGGCACATAAAAAAAACCAAAGAGCGTCAGGGCCATCGCCACGGCCGCGCCCTCGATCTTCGCGTCGAACACGCGCCGGGTCAGAGCACCGAGAATGACGAGGAGCACGAGAATTGCCTCCCCCGTGAAGGTTTCCGGCAACCGCCCGTAGGGAGAGACCACCGCGAAATAAGTGGCGGCGTACAACAACGCGCCCGCGAGGAGTCCGGTCTTCAAAAAAACGGTCCGTCCCGCGGCTTGTTGGGAAAGATAAAATTCCCTTTGGGCAGCGAGTCCGGTGATGGCGATGAGCAAAAAGACGCCGTGGGTGTACCGCAAGGCTACCAGCGCGATGACAACCGACCAAAGCACCAACGAGGAAAGGAGACGCCAGCCCAACATCTTAGAGCCCTCCGAAGCGACGGTCGCGCTTCGCAAAGTCCGCCAACGCTGCGGCAAACTCTTTTTTTCCGAAATCGGGCCAGAGGACTGGGGTCACGTGGATTTCGGCGTAGGAGATTTGCCAAAGCATGAAGTTGCTCACCCGCATTTCTCCGCTGGTGCGGATAAGGAGATCGGGATCCGGGACATCGTGGGTGTAAAGATGGGCCGTGATGGTTTTTTCGTCGATCGTTTCCGGGTCGAGCCGGCCCGATTTGGCTTCGCGGGCGATCGCCTTCGTGGCTTCCGTGATCTCTACCCGGGAGCCGTAACTTAGGGCCAGGATTAAATCCAGCTTGGTATTGGCCTTGGTGTTTTCGATGGCCGCTTCCAGCTCCTCCCGTACGGCCCCCGGAAGATCCTGCAGCCGGCCGATCGCCCGCAGGCGGATTCCTTCCCGGCCCATTTCCGCCAGCTCTTCCCGCAGAACTCCCCGCAGAAGCCCCATTAATCCCTGAACCTCATCCCGCGGGCGCTGCCAATTTTCCACGGAAAAAGCATACAGCGTCAGGTAGCGCACCCCGTGCTCCATCGCTGCCATCGTGACCGTTTTGACGGATTTTCTTCCGGCCTCATGCCCGCTCAGGCGGGGAAGCTTGTGCAACTTCGCCCACCGCCCGTTGCCATCCATGATGATGGCAACATGTTGCGGTACTTTTACGCCGCCGGATTTCTCACCCATGACGAAAAGTCTGTTCGCGGCCGGCTCCCACGGAAAGAATGCTCATCGGCGCGCCGATGAGCTTCGAGAGTGCCGAGAGGTAGGCCCGAGACTTGACCGGAAGGTCCCGCCAGTGGCGAGCCTCCGTGGTGGGCTCGCACCATCCGGGAAAAATTCGATACACGGGACGGCAGCGTTCCCAATCGCAGGCTTCCACCGGCGGCTCCCGGTGAATTTTTCCTTTTAACCTGTATCCCACGCAGACAGGGATTTTTTCCAGACCGTCGAGGCCGTCGAGATTCGTCATGGCCAGATCCGTCACGCCATTGAGCCGCACCGCCCGGCGCACCAGGACTGCATCAAACCATCCGCAGCGACGGGCCCGACCCGTGGTGGAGCCAAACTCCCTCCCCATGCCATGCAACAGATGCCCCAGCATGCCGTCCTCGGTGACAAAGGGCCCCCCTCCCACGCGAGTGGTGTAGGCCTTGAGCACGCCGACCACGCGACGGATGGCGGTGGGCGGAACCCCCGTGCCGGTACATGCCCCACCAGCCGTGCAATGGGAACTGGTCACGTAGGGGTACGTGCCATGATCGACATCCAAAAAAGTCCCCTGGGCCCCCTCAATCAGAACTTTTTTTCCGTTTTCCACCACCTCGTGGGCCAAGGACACACCATCGCAAAGGTAGGGCTTCAGAATTTTGGCCGCCTGCTGGAGTTGCCGCAGGGCCGGGTCGAGGGCGACCGTTTCCCACCCCTGATACCGGGCCACCGCATTGTGCACCCGGATACGTTCCCTAACCCGGCGCGAAAACTCCGCAGCAGGCAGACCCAAGTCCCCTGCCCGCAGGCCGACCCGGGCCACCTTGTCGGCGTAGGCTGGCCCGATCCCACGACCCGTGGTGCCGATTTTTCCCTTACCTCTTTTCTTTTCCGAGCCGCGATCAATGGCGCGGTGGTGGGGTAGAACAAGATGGGCCTGAGCGGCCAGAAAAAGACGTCCGCGGGTACGGATTCCGCGCTCATGCAGGCCATGAATTTCGGAGACCAGTCCGGCGGGATCCACCACGGCCCCCCCGGCGATCAGGCACGAGACTCCCGATCGCAGGATTCCCGAAGGCACCATATGGAGGACGTATTTTTCCCGTCCGATTTCCACCGTGTGTCCCGCATTATTGCCTCCCTGCGCGCGGAAGACCCAGTCAGCTTCCCCGGCCATGACATCGAGGATTTTCCCCTTCCCCTCCTCCCCCCACTGGCGGCCCAGGACAACCGTAACGTTGGCTTTCAAAGCGGCGGATTCTAATGATCCCGATACCCGCCGCCCAGATTCTGCTGGTAGCCGCCCATGGTAACCCCGGAACTCGTAGGATTTTGGTTAAAACCCAAAGGAAGTTCCGGAAAGGCTTTCAAGGTAAGAGTTGCCAAAAGAATGGTCTCAGAGGGCGAACCTTCATTATTACGCTGGCCAA
>JACCDY010028444.1_pt1 | contig 11401 bp, 12 predicted proteins | sample 7446391 | NCBI WGS metagenome assembly JACCDY01 (sample SAMN15323451, study PRJNA562643) | freshwater metagenome | isolation source: river surface water | place: USA:Blue River Watershed | collected 2017-08-18
GCTCGTCCGGCGGTTCACCGACGTGGTAATTCTCCGTGCCGGCGGAGTCCAGGTGCAGGCCGAGTCCGGCCCGGCGGGCGTGCACGCGCAGCACCTCCTCCGCCGTCGGCGAACGGCAGATGTTCCCTCTGTCAGTCGAGATTTGTAAGTCTATTTTGAATAGTAAGATACAAAAGTTTTTCAAAAATCCCACTTGGCCTATTTTAGCCCCTCCTAACCCCGGTTAGAGGCCACTTTAAGCCGTTATTCAATAGGTTAACATCCCATAACATCCCACATTCGGGCGCGGGGTAGATCGCGCTTTCTGGCCTTGTTTAAATTCCGTAACCCCCTGCGTAGCAATAGCATAAAATCGTTAACAGGCCTCGCATTTTTTCTCCGCGGTGACGCGCTACGCGACAAAAGGGGGGTGTTTAAGTAGACTTCCGAGGCCGTTGGGGTGGTTTGCCCTGCCCTCTGACTGCCCTGTTACGGCCACGGAAAGGGGTCGCCAAGGCGTTTGGGTTGCGGGGACGACTCAACGCCCACGCGACCGACTTCGGAGGGGCTTTCCGATTCCCTTATCTCTTGGAGGCTTTCCGCGTGTTGTCATAGATTTCTAGAATGGTCACACACATTGCCCGACGAGGTAAGATTATAGGACAATTCTCATCTGATGAGTTAGCAAAGGCTTTGTCCATTGGGACGATTGTCGGTGGTGATCACTGGTGGAGGCAGGGGATGAAAGAATGGCTTTTGGTTTCCTCCAATAGCCCACTTCCTCCCGAGACACCTAAGCCTCAAAGCACCAAGAGCCAGGACGAGCGAGATTGGCGTATCCGACCTAAGCATCGAAAGTCTCTCTATGGCGACGTTCCGGCTACTGAAAAACAGTTAGCTTTGCTTAAACAAGCAGGAGTGACCGATTTAGTAGGTCTTACGAAATACGACGCTTCCCGCTGGATTGATTTAATCCTAGGATCAGAGGAAGGCCACCGGTCTCTTGCGGAGCGACAGTTTGCGGAAAGGCAGGAAAGGGAGGAGCGCAATAAACAAGCCGGGCTAGGATGTAATGGTCATCGCACTCCCTCCGGCCAATATAGGGAAGATATTTTAGCTAGCTTTAAGGGAATTGAGGAACTTAGGGAAAAGGCACATAAGGCAATTAAGGAGGAGGAAGAAGGGGAGAATGATCCCGAGGTAAAGAAGGAGATATTGGCGGACTTTAAAGAAGAGGAAAAGTCGATGCGCGAGTCCGACCGCGAAGATATTGAGCAAGCAATGGGTAACAGGGTAGATTATTGGATTTGGGTGATAAAGTGCGCCAAGATTAAAGATAGCGATGAGAGGTTTGAGACGATGCGTCAGGATGAAGGTTGGGAGACGTATATGTATGTTGAGGATGCGCTGGAAAATAAACTGTTTAGCCTGGCAAGCAGACTCCCAAGAACGCCAACTAAGAGGGAAATCAAAAATCTGCTACTTAAGTTAGATGAGCTCTCTGTTGATTGGGACGATACTCAACCCGATCTGTTATTGGTGGAACTGTTGAAGCAAGTTACCTCATAGCTCCTAATCAATAGTCCATCTTCTCACCTCCCAAGACTGTCTCTTGTCTCGGGTCGATAGGTGAGGTGCGTGGCCGACCGAGCGAATGAGCTCGACGACGAAGGCCAGCTTAGCGCGAGTTAGAGGGACTATTTCTGCTGTAAGTTAAACCAAGTGACGCCCCCATCGGTGCTTTTATAAAGCCAATGATGACCGCTAGCCGACTTAGTAACGACGTGAATTAGCCGACCATCTTGGCTAGTTGTGATAAGGGTTACATTCACGGGGTAATCCTTTCTATATTCAAAAGGCGATGAGCAACTCGTCCACTCGCTTTCACCTTTAGCGAAGGCACAGGCGGTCGAGAATAACAAGGCCAGCAGAGTTGGTTTGAGGTAGTCTTTCATAGCATCGTAATACAACGCCTAGCCCTAGACTTGGTCAAGCCCTACCCCTCTAGCCGAGCAACCCCGACCCGGTGGCCTTTGCCTTGTTTAGATCGGCAGAACCTTACCCCTCTGGACTGCCTGTCGGTTGGCCTCGCCTAGTGCGTGAAGAGTAGGCCAGGCCTTTCTCAAGCCGTGGCCGATAGGGTCAACTACCCGATGGGTTTACTTCAAGAATGCCCAAGTCTCACCGCCATCGATGGACTTATACAATGCGCCCCCGATAGACCAATAGACTGTCTTGCCATCCGCGCTGGTGGTTAGTGCCACGCCCCAGGCACTCGAATTGCCTTGGTGCATCTCCTTGATTGTGGTGGGAGTCCAAGATGCGAAAGCCACGGCCGACAGGAGTACGCAGAAAATGGCCAAGACTTTTGATAGGGTGTTCATAAGACTGCCATTCAACGCTCAAGGCCGGCCGACCGCAACACCTACCCTTTCCGTTTAGATCGGTGCGTCGGTTGTCCTAACCTGTATCCCCCTCCCTGCCCTGTCTCTTGTCTCGGGTCGCTAGGTGAGGAGCAAGGCCGACCGAGCGTTAGCGTTAGGGGAGGCCGTAGCTCTTTCAGTTTACACTATTACTATTCCCGACACCTCCCCTGGCCATCCCTACAGTCGGCCGGTCGGTGCGGTAATAGTAAATGTAAATACTACGACCGCGACAGTTAGACCGCGACACCCTTACCCCGAGTAAAACGCGAGCCGGGTGCATCATTTCACCGCAGTCGCGTCCCCGTGCAGGAGAGGCTTGGTGAGCCGGAGTCTCCTCGTCGGGGGTGGCCTGATAACGTCCTGCGTTTAGCCAATGGTTGCCACGTAAAGCAAGGGTAGGAGCACCGAGACTAACGACCGCCACTTGACCGCCCTCCCATCGGTAGAGGGGCACACCTTTTCCACCAATGAGTAATCCTAACATCAAACAAACCGAAACCCTGTTAACCCAAGCCGAGATCGCGGAGGTGCTTGGAGTCTGCCAAGAGACTGTAAGCCGGCTTACTGTCTCCGGCCGTATTCCCTTCATCCCGATTGGCCGACGCGGGAAACGTTACGACCGACAGGCTGTCGTCGTCGCCCTGTCCGCGACTCTCAACGTGCCGGCCAAGCCGACCGCCCTATGACTTTAAGCGACTTCAAAGGCCTGTCGCGTCGAGGGCATCTAGTCCGCCAAATCATCAAAGAGGAATGGCCGGTGCGCTTGGGAGATTGGCGAGCCGTTAACGAGCGTTGCGAGCTCTTGGCAGATACCGCCCCTTGGCAGGCTTGGATTAGAAAGTGGGATGGCCAGGCGGTTAAGGGGTTACTCTATCGCGAGGGGTTAATCAGTTACGACACCGACTCCGGCTTGTGGTATTGTTTGGTCGTCGCCCCTAAACAGGATTACCCGGAGGGGTGGGAGTCCGAGGCCAAGATTGAGCGCAAGAAGCGTTTGGCCGAGCGCGAGGCGTTGGGGCTAGTCAAGACTCCCCGCCCCAAGGCAAAGGCCAAGGCCAAGAGAAAGCCGAAGCCGGCCACGCCCCCGTCGACTCGTCGATTTATTTGAGACTAATGCGTGAGCCCAAGCCGACCCCGCGCCCCCGCGACCGCAAGGCCAGGCGCAAGCTGTCACCCGGCCAAGTTGCCTTTCTCCAACGTAAGGCCGAGCGCGAGAAGGCCAAGGCCGAGCGCGAGGCAAAGCAACGTCTCGACGCTTGGTATCTATTACGCACCCGGCCGGAGATCGCGAAGGCCAGGCGCGAGAAGGGGGTTGAGAATAATGCGAAGGCTTGGGCTTGGCGTAGGCAATCGTTCATCGACTCGTTTACCGATTGGCCGTCGGTGCTAACTGCCGAGGAGATGCGCTATCGGATAAGGGTGCATTGGCTACCCTCTCAACGAAAGATGAAGTGGCGCGGATGCGAGAAGCATTACCCGGATAAGGAAGCCTCGGTGCGAAAGAAACTAACCGAGCTCGGGGTATTCCGTTACAACTTCACCTTGCGCACTTGGTTTAGGTGCGGGTCGGTCGAGGAGGCCGAGGCGACGCAACGCCTGGCCGAGCAAGAGGCCGAGCGTCGTCGTCTTGCGCGTGAGGAGGCCGAGCGAGCCGACCAAGCCGAGCGCGATAGACTAAATAAGGAATGGGAGGCCGAGCAGAAGATGAAAGCGGAGGCCAAACGACTTAAAGCCCAAGCCGAGGCCGAGGCCGAGCAAGCCGAGCGCGATCGGTTGAGAAGGCCGGCCGGCAGGGGATGGCACGACTTTATCCCCGAGGAGTTGAAGCCGACCGCCTTGAAATACTTTCGTTCATTGTATGGCCTAGCCGATAGCCAATCCCTCGACGATTTATCTACGAGCCGAGTCGAATTGTTTACAGGCAAAGGTCACGGCCACGCCATCTCCCTCCTTAAATTTCGTTCCGAGTATTATTCGCGTCAAATGGCCGAGGCCGTCTTGGTCGCTGATTAGCCTGTCCGATGTGCTCACTTACTGCCCTTGCGCTTTCGGGTCGGCTTGGCCTTTGGAGTCACCTTCTCCGTCGCCCCGGTGCTTGGATTGTCGGCCACGGCCTCGCGCATCTCCTCCTCTGTCAATGGTTCGTCCACGTAGTAACCAGCCTCCTCGTCGGCCTCTTGCGCCTTCTTTAACTTGCTCGCCAATTTCATCCCGACGGCCTTCCCCTTGACGTATTCAAGTATCTCTTGGGCGGTAAAGTGGGAGACGTGGTGCGGGTCGGTCGCAAACCACTCCTTTGCGTCGGCCTCGGTCGTCAATTCTTGGTAGGCGCGTTTTAGGATGGTCTTGCTATTGCCCATCTCCTCGGCCGTCCGATCGGTGCTCCCGGTAGCTTGGGAGCGATAGGAAAGCGCGGAGGCGCGGAGGGCGTTACTCGGCCAAGGGAAGTGTTTACGCACCGACTTCTTCAATCGGTTGAGCCGGACGTTAAGGCGCGATACCCTGTTAACGTCGCGCCTGGCCTCCTCCTCGGCCGACATCCCCTTCACCGCGTCGTCGCGACACCCCTTGAAGATGAAGTCGTCCGCGCCATTCTCCGGCCTGTGCCTTTCGAGGTATCGCGCCACGTCTTTTGGGATCGGGGTCGAGCGTCCCTCGTCGGTCTTGGTGATACCTCGGTTAAGGAAAAGCACCGAGCTTTCCTTTTGAAGATGCTTCCAGCGCAGTCGCGCCATCTCCGCGCAACGGACACCCGCGAAGGCCAAGAGGCAAAGCGTCGGGCGTAGGTCGTCCGGGCACTCCGCAATAATGACTTTGAGTTGGTCGGGCGTAAGGAGTCGGCCTTGGAAGGAGTCGTCGTCGTCGTGGCGACGGAGTTTGAGATACTTAATGTGCTTGGCCGGGTGTTGCGCTGTCCTTCCCTCCTCGACGCACCAAGAGTAGAAGGCCACGACGTAGGTTAGCAGGTTGTTTCGCGTCGTCGGTGCTAACCCCTTCCCTCCCCTGTATTGGTCGTCTAACCACTTCTCTATCTCGTAATCCTTCACCGAGCCGAGAGGCCGTTCCCCGAAACGCTTGGTGAACTTCCGTAGGTTAATCTCGAATTGTTGGAGGTAGCGGAGAGACTTCCCCTCCTCGCGCTTGGCCGATAGGCACTCGCGGACGGCCTGGCCTACTCTCTTGTCCGACTCCGATAGCCTTTCCTCCTGAATGTAGACGGCCACCGCGTCGGATAGCGTCGGGGTCTTGCCGTCCCGTCCGACGAAAGCACGTAGCTTCTCCAAGCACTCCAAGGCCTCGCGTTTGATTGCGTCCGTCAAGATGAGCGCACCCGCCCCAAGCGTATCGGCCTCGGCTTGCTTCTCGGAGATGAAGCGTCGTGCGGTCGCCTCGTCGGGGAAGAAGGCGCGTGCGGTCGTAAACCCCCGGCACTCCCCCTCCGTCGGCTTTCTCGGATCGCGGGGACGCATTACCACCTTTCGGTAATACACCGCCCACTTGCGCGACGGCCGGTCGGGGTTGTCTTGGGCTAGGGGCGTTAGGAGTCGGGCTTGGCGTGCCATTGGTGGGGGTGCTGGCAAAGGTTTTACCTAGGCCACCCCCTGCCGGGCGAGGTTTTAACATCCCATAACATCCCACCCTTTTCTAAACCCCCTTATTTTATTGGTTAGAATTGGCTAGTGTTGCAGATGTTCCCCATGCAGACGAGGAGGATGCGGCGGGGCCGGTTAGGCACTTACTTGCCGAGCAGTTTCTCGAGGCCCGGGAGGTCGCGGCCGTTCTTCGTCAGCAGCTGGCCATCCTTGCCGTAGACGAGGAGCGTGGGGATGCCCTTCACGCCTTCTTCCTTGGCGATGGCTTGACCGCCCGCTGACTTGAAGGGCACGGCGCTCCAGGGCATCTTGGCTTCCTTCATGTAGCCGTACATCTTCTCCGCGCTCTGGTCGAAGCTCACGAACACGACCGCCAGCTTGTCCTTGTTTTCGTTGGCGAACTTCACGAGTTGCGGCGTGAAGGTGCGGCAGGGCGGGCACCAGTGGGCGGAGCAGTAGACCGCGACGGTCTTGCCCTTGAGGGTCGCGAGATCGACGGTCTTGCCGGCCTCGTCGACGAGTCCCTGCGGGAAGCGGGTTTTCCAGTCGAAGTCGGCGGCGGCGGTCAGCGAGGCGCAGAGCAGGAGGCTGAGGGAGGCGAGGAACGATTTCATGGGGGGAGGAAAGTTAGACTTTGCCGCCGAAGCTTTGGTGGTCGTCCAGGTCGAGCACATCGAACCAACCGGCGATGTCTTCGCGCTTGGCGCCGGCGGGGGTGGAGGCCTGGTACTCGCTGAGGCGTGCCCGGCCACCGACGGCCGAGGGGGCGCGCTGTTCATGGTAGGCGCTGAACGCGGCGATTTCGTGGGCGAGCCGGGGGGTCTTGGCGTTGGCGAGCATCCAGGCCAGGACCTCACCATCTCCTAAGCCCTTGGCTACCTGAGCCTTAAGGGCTTCCGCGTCGACCCCAAGGAAGTCCAGGACGTTCTTATCGAGGGAGCAGTTGTAGGTATAGTCGCCGTTCTTGCCGGCGAGGGTGGCGCGGCACTTATCCAGCATGCGGGGAAGGATGACCAGGCCACCAAGCCGGACGCGAGGGCTGCGGGGCGGGTGCTGGGTGAGATCGTAAGGGTCGTAGGCCATGGGGAAATAACCCTACCCTTTTGAGGTAAATCTGCAAGTTTTCATCAGCTTTTAGGCAGTTTTGTGGGTTTGCCAATTTGTCACACCTCACTTCAGTAGCGGGATGCTTCCTTTGGCTGCCGGCATGGCCGTGGCCCCATTGACGACGAATTGTCTGCTGGGGTGCGCCGGCGTATTCCTCGCCGCGACCGTCCTCGACGCCTACGCCACCAAGGACGGGTCCGGAAAGCTGAAGGTCGCCGGGCTCTGGACGCTCCGGGCCGGCTGGGTCCTGCTGACCGCGATGCTCGCGTACCAAGGACTGCATGCCCACACGCTCCCGATCGGCAGCACGCCCGAGCTCGTCTTGGCCCTGGGCTGGGGATTGACCGCGCTGACCGTTTTCCTGGACCTGACTTTCGACCATCGCCTTCCGACCTGGGCCATCGCCGCGACCACGACCGCCTGCCTGGTGCTGGCCGCCGTCCTGGGCCTGCCCGTGACCACGCCGGACGTCGCCGCGAAACCGATGATCGTCCTGCATGTCGCGACCGCCGTCCTCGCCTACTGCGTGCTGGGCGCCCAAGCGCTCAACTCCGTCGCCTACCTCCTCCAGCATCGCGCGCTGGCCGGCCGTCGCTTCGGCGGCATCTACGCGTTCCTGCCGGCGCTCGTGCCGTTGGAACGCGTGGGCGGCCAGTTGCTCGGGGCCGCCGTCTGGATGCTCGGCCTCTCGCTCGTGATCGGCGCCGTCGATTGGTCCGCCGACCGCTCCCTCGTCACGCTGCCCAAGCTCGCGACCGCGTCGGTCGCCTGGTTGGGCGCCTTGTTCGTCGCGGTGCAGCGCCGGCGCGAGCGCCTGCTCGGACCCGCGTTCGCCCGCGCGAGCCTCTGGCTGCTGCTGCCCGCCTTGCTGGCGCTGTGGCTCTCCCTCCCCGCCGCCCGCGCATGACCGCCGCCCCCGCCACCTTGGTCGCGCTGAGCGCGACGCACCGCACCGCGGGGCTCGACGATCGCGCGGCCTTCGCCGTGGCGCCCGCCGGGGTCGAAGCCTTCTACGCGGCCGCCCGCGAAGCCGGCCTGGCCGAAGTCGTGCTCCTCGCGACCTGCAACCGGCTCGAAGCCTACGCGGTGGGCGATGAGGCCGCCGCCTTGCACGTGCGCGCCGCGCTGCTCCGCGCCACCGGCGCCGAGCCGGAGGCGCTGGACCAGCATCTGCGGCCGATCCCCGGCCTCGCCGCCGTCGAGCATCTCTTCGCCGTCGTCGCCGGCCTCGACTCCCAGATGGTCGGCGAGGTCGAGATCGCCGGCCAGGCCAAGGACGCCTACGCGGATGCGCTCGCCCGCGGGATGACCGGCCCCGTCCTCAACCGCGTCTTCCAGCGCGCCTTCCAGGCCGGGGCCTGGGCCCGCACCCACACCGGCATCTCGCACGGCAACGTCAGCCTCGGCAACATCGCCGTCGACCTCGCCGAACGCGCGTTCGGCGCCCTCGCGGACGCGCGGGTCCTCGTGCTCGGCACCGGCGACGTCGGCCGGCGCGTCGTGCAGGCGCTCGTCTCGCGCGGGGCCGGCCAGGTCGCCGTGGCTTCCCGCACCTTCGAGAACGCCCGCGCGCTCGCCGCGGAATTCGGCGGCGCGTGCCTCCCCTTGGCCGACGCGCTCGCGCAGGCCCACGCCCACGACGTCATCGTCGGCGGCGCCGCCGTGGAGCGCGCCCTGCTGGATGCGGCGGCGCTGCGCGCGCACGCCGGCCGCCGGCATGGCCGCCCCTTGCTGCTCATCGACCTCGGCGTCCCGCGCAACTTCGACCCCGCGGCCCGCGCGCTCGCCGGCGTCTACCTGTCCGACCTCGACGACCTCGCCGGGGTGGCCAACGCGAACCTCCGCGCGCGCCTCGCCGAGGTCGCCACCGCGCGCGCCGCGCTCGCGGAGAAGGCGGCCCGCGCCTGGGGCGCCACCCAGCGCGCGCAACCCGAGGCCGGCTCCCCATGAAACCGACCGTCCTGATCGTCGACGACGAGAAACATTCCCGCGAAGGCCTGCGCGCCGCGTTCGACGACAAGTACGAGTGCTTCGTCGCCAAGGACGCCGCCGAGGCCGCCCGCCTCATGCAGGACGTGCCGCCCGACGCCGTGCTCACCGACCTGCGCATGGCCGGCGAGGACGGGATGTCCGTCATCGAGCGCGCGCTGAAGCTGCCCCAGCAGCCGGTCTGCATCATGATGACCGCCTACGGCGACGTCGACACCGCCGTCCAGGCGATGAGCCGCGGCGCCTATTGGTTCCTGCAGAAGCCCGTCGACCTCCGGCAGGTCGAGCTGCTGCTGGAGCGCGGCCTCAAGGCCCGGTCGACCGAGAAGGAGGTCGCCGTGCTGCGCACGCGGCTCGACCGCAAGTTCGCGCTGGGCGAGGTCGTCGGCTCCTCGGCGGCGCTCCAGCGTTCGATCGAGCAGGTGCGTTCCGTCGCCCCCTCCAACGCGACGGTGCTCCTGCTCGGCGAGACCGGCACCGGCAAGGAGCTCTTCGCCCAGATGATCCACCAGGCGAGCCAACGCGCGAAGGGACCGTTCATGGCGGTGCATTGCGCGGCCATCCCGGCGAACCTGCTGGAGAGCGAACTCTTCGGCCACGAGAAGGGCGCCTTCACCGGCGCCACCGAGCGCCGCGTCGGCCGCTTCGAGTCCGCCGACGGCGGCACCCTCTTCCTCGACGAGATCGGGGAGATCGACGCCACCACCCAGGTGAAGCTGCTGCGGTTCCTCGAGACGCGCGCGGTCGAGCGGCTCGGGTCGCATCGCCCGATCGGCCTCGACCTCCGGCTCGTCTGCGCGACGAACCGCGACCTGCTCCAGATGGTCAAGGAAGGGAAGTTCCGCGAGGACCTCTATTACCGCCTCTCCGTCGTGCCGCTGCGCCTGCCCGCCCTGCGCGAACGCACCGACGACATCCCGCTGCTGCTCGCCCATTACCTCCGGCGCTTCGCGCAGGAGAACGGCGTCCCCGAGGCCCGGTTGTCGCCCGAGGCCCTCGGCGTGCTCACGCGCTACGAATGGCCCGGCAACATCCGCGAGCTCCGCAACGCCAGCGAGAACCTCGCCGTGCTGCGCGCCGGCAAGGTCGTCCTGCCCGCGGACCTCGACCCGCGCTTCACCGCTCCGATCGCCCGCGTCGGCGCCGCGCCCGCCGCCCCCGCGTCGCTCGACAAGGCCGCCAACGAAAGGCAGCTCCTCCGCCAGGCGCTGCTTTCGGCCGCCGGCAACCGCACGCGCGCGGCCGAGTTGATGGGCATCTCGCGCCGGACGTTGCACCGCAAACTCCTGCAGTGGCCCGAGCTCGAGGCCGAGTCTCCGCCCACATGATCCGGCTGTTCGCCTGGTTCTGCTCCGCCGCTTGCCTCGGCGCGGCCGACATCGCCGGCTCCGACGTCCTCGCGCCGGCGTTGCTGACCGGATTGCGTCAGGTGGCGCCGACGGGTCGGACGGTCGATCTCGCCGGTACGTTGGCCGCGCGCCGCGGACTCGCCGCCGGTCAGGTGGGTTGCGCCTTGCTGCTGGGTCGGCCCGACGAGCCGGCGCCGACCGGACCGAACGGCGTCGAGCTGGTCCCCTTCCCTTTCGCGCGCGCCGCCGCCGTCGTGGCCGTGCACCGCTCGAATCCCACCGAGCAGGTCAGCCTCGGGTCCCTCGCGGGGATCCTTGCGCGCGAGACCGCCGCTCCGCTCGGCAATTGGAACGAACTCCCGGGCGGTGGCCGTAACGACCTTTTCACCGCCGCGATCCATTCTCCGGAAGGCAGCTTCATCCGGGAGATGGTCCGGGGATTGGCCCTGGGGCAGAGTCCGTTCCGGGAGAGCGTGCGCCTGGATACGCCGGCGCTGCAGGTGAAGGAAACCCTGGCTTCGGTTTCCGGGGCCTTGGTCCTCCTGCCTTTTCCGGCCGCTGGGGACGCCAAACTTCTGCAAGTGTCGGACGGTCGCCCGGGGCGCTCCCTGACCGCCTACACCCCGACGGAGATGAATATCTATAACGGCGACTACCCGTTGAGCCTACCCGCCACCCTCTATATAAGGAAGGACCAGCTGAAGGCCTACGCCCCCGTGGCCCGTTGGGTGCTGTCGGACGAGGCGGCGACCCGCCTTCGGGAGCGTGGGCTTACCCCTACCCCCCCTTCCCTGCGGGCCCGTCTCCTCCAAAGGCTTGACACCCGCTAACGGCTTTGGTCTGCTCCCCTTCCAGCGCGCGCGTAGCTCAATGGTAGAGTACCACCTTGCCAAGGTGGCTGTTGCTGGTTCAAGTCCAGTCGCGCGCTCCACTTTAAAATGGAGCTAAAACCCGCCGA
>JACCDY010314505.1_pt1 | contig 11400 bp, 6 predicted proteins | sample 7446391 | NCBI WGS metagenome assembly JACCDY01 (sample SAMN15323451, study PRJNA562643) | freshwater metagenome | isolation source: river surface water | place: USA:Blue River Watershed | collected 2017-08-18
GAGGATTGAGCTTTGGAATGGATTTAGGTAAATTAGGATTAGACAAATTAGATTTACAATAATTGTAAATCATTATTGATAACCGAGCGAAAGCTCAAACCTTACAATTCCTGACACGGTGTAAGGATAAAATTTAAAAGTCATGCGTCACGGAGACAAACAAAACAACTTAGGCCGTAAGAAGGCACACAGAGAAGCATTATTGATGAACTTAGCTTGTCAATTAATCATGCACAAGCGTATCGTTACAACTTTAGCAAAAGCTAAAGCCTTAAGAACTTATTTTGAGCCATTGGCTACAAAAACTAAGAAGACAGGTAGTAAAGATATTATCAGTCATAACCACAGAATTGTGTTTAGCTATTTGAACGATAAATCTGCTGTAAAAGAATTATTTACAGTAGTTGCTCCAAAAATTGCTACTCGTCCAGGTGGATATACTCGTATCATCAAATTAGGTATTCGTCCAGGTGACAATGCTGAAAAAGCGATGATTGAATTAGTAGACTTCAACGAAATCTATGGTAACTCAGTAAATGCTGCTGCAGAACCAGCTAAGAAAACTCGTAGAAGTAAAGCACCAGCTGCTCCTAAGAAAGCTGCTGAAGCTCCAGCTACAGAAGAAGAAGTTGCGAAAGCAACTGATGAAAGCGGATCAGTTTCACCAGAAGCAGCTGCTGAATAATGACAAATGTGCATTAAGATATAAGGCAAGACTTTGGTCTTGCCTTTTTTTTGACTAATTTTGACCAACTAATACACCCTATACGATGAGCGCACAACCCGCAGTTTTAGTTTTAGCCGATGGCAATGTTTTTCATGGACAGGCATTTGGTAAAATAGGTACAACTACTGGTGAAATCTGTTTTAATACTGGAATGACTGGCTACCAAGAAGTATTCACTGATCCTAGTTATACTGGTCAGGTGATTATCATGAATAATGTGCATATTGGCAACTACGGCGTTAAAGCTACAGATGTGGAAAGTAGTACTGTTAAGATTCATGGTTTAATAGGCAGAAACTTAGAAGAAAAATATAGTCGTGCATTAGCTGATGGAAATTTGAACGAATATTTAATCTCGAATAATATTGTTTCCATTGAAGGATTAGATACAAGAGCATTGGTTGCGCATGTTAGACAATCAGGTGCAATGAACTGTATTATTTCTTCAGACAATTTAGATGTTGACTCTTTGAAGAAACAATTGGCTGCTGTTCCAAGTATGGATGGTTTAGAATTAGCTAGCACTGTTAGTACTAAAGAGATTTATGAATTAGGAGATACCAATTCACCCATTAAAGTATCCGTTTTAGATTTTGGTGTAAAGCATAATATTTTACAATGCTTGGTGGATAGAGGAGCACATGTAAGAGTGCATCCTGCAAAAACAGATTTCGCTACATTAAAAGCGTTTAATCCAACTGGCTATTTCTTATCGAATGGTCCTGGTGATCCAGCTCCAATGGATTATGCAGTAAAAACGATCAAAGAAATTTTAGCTGAGAAGAAACCTTTATTTGGTATTTGTTTAGGCCATCAATTATTAGCATTAGCAAATGATATTCCTACTTTTAAAATGCATCATGGACATAGAGGTTTAAACCATCCAGTAAAGAATGTATTAACAGGTAGATCAGAGATTACTACGCAGAACCATGGTTTCGGTGTAGATCCTGAAGCGGTCAAAAAGCACCATAATGTAGAGATCTCTCATGTGAATTTAAATGATGAATCCATCGAGGGCATTAAATTAAAAGATAGACCAGCATTCAGTGTGCAATATCACCCTGAAGCAACTCCAGGTCCTCACGATAGCAGGTATTTATTTGATGATTTCATATCTTTAATGAAGTCAAACTAATAGTATGATTAAAATAACCATCATTAATGGGCCTAATTTAAATTTATTAGGAAAGCGTGAACCAGGTGTTTATGGTACAGCATCATTTGATGATTGTTTAGCAGATTTAATCAAGCAGTTTCCTAATGTACATTTTACTTATTTTCAATCTAATATTGAAGGAGAGATAGTGGATGCTATTCAAAAAGCTGGATTTGATCAAGACGGAATTATTATTAATCCTGCCGCATATACTCATACTTCTGTTGCTATTGGAGATGCAATTGCAGCAATACAAACAAGAGTAATTGAAGTGCATATAAGTAATGTACATGCAAGAGAAGACTTTAGAAAAATATCCCATGTTTCTGCCAAAGCAGTAGGTTCAATAGTAGGCTTGGGTTTACAAGGTTACGCATTGGCTACCGAATGGTTTGTAAGCAATGCAAGTAAATAATACGACATATCAACAACGACTTTGGTGGTTGTTAGGCATTTCCATCTTTGTAAAAATTATTCTCGCTAATTTATTAGAGTTGGGTAATGACGAAGTGTATTACTACACTTATGCATTACAACCCGATTGGAATCATTTTGACCATCCACCCATGGTGGGCTGGATGATTCGATTAAGCACACTCAACTTATCTTGGCTCTCTGATTTGTCTTTAAGATTGGGAAGTATTATATGTTCTTTCTTAGCAAGCATTTTAATTTTCGAAACAGGTGCTATCATTAAAAATGAAAGAGCCGGTTTTATTGCAGCACTCTTTTATAATTTATCTATTTACACCAGTATCATTGCTGGATTATTTGTACTTCCTGATAGTCCTCAATTATTGTTTTTTACTGCAAGTATTTATTTGATGGTGAAGTGGGTGGTGCAGCCTGGTTTATTTAAAAAAGCAGAATGGATTTTATTGGGCTTATGTATTGGGATGGCAACTTTAAGTAAAGTGCATGGTTTATTTTTATGGGCCGGTTTTGGGGCTTTTTTAATTTTTCATCAATCCAAAACTTTCAAACAACCTTTACTTTACATAGCAGGAATTATTAGTTTGCTTTGTTTGATTCCAATAGTATACTGGAATATTGAAAATGATTTTATCACTTATACTTTTCATTCAAAAAGGGTAGCACATACCAGTATACATTTGGATACTTTATTACAGCAGGTATTGGGAGAATTCTTGTATCAAAATCCCATTGTATATATAGCCAGTATAATTGCTTTGTTCCATATCAAATCAATTAAACAATGGGTTCGTCAAGACAAAGTGGTTGCTTTATTGCTTTGGTTAAGTCTTCCTTTAATAATTACTTTTTGGGCACTTTCTTTACTGAATCCAACCCTGCCACATTGGACGGGTCCTGGTTTTATCGGGCTTTTTATACTAGCTGGTATATATTGGTCTGAGAAATCTAAGCATCCAATTCCAGTGATCACCCAATGGGCAATTGGTTTATTTGGCTTTATTGTATTTGGATTTATCATGTTGGTCTATATATTCCCAAAACAATTAGGATCTACCCAAGAAGCAAATTTAGGAGAGTATAATCCCATCAATGATGTAACTGGCTGGAAGACATTTAGCGCCTCTTTTGAGGGCTTGGTTAAAGAAGACATAGAAATAGGCAAAATGCGTTTAAATGCGCCTATATTGACCCATAAATGGTTTCCAGGAGGGCATCTATTATTTTATGTAGCAACTCCTTTGAATAAAGAGTTAATTGGGGTGGGAGATTTGGAAGATCTACACAAGTTTGCATGGCTGAACAAAACTTTGAAAGGGTTGAGCTTGGGTATGGATGCTTATTGTATTGAGCCTTCCAATTTGCCAGATAATACAGTGGCTAGATATAGTCCTTATTTTGAAAAAGTAGAATTGGCTAGAATTATTCCCATAAAAACTAGGGGAGTAGAACTTAGGTATTTTAAAGTATATCGATTATTGAATTGCAAGAAAATACCTGCTCCTGTTTTACCTGCCCATTAGAAATTAAAGTCGTCAAAATCTTTTCTGTAAGAGATACTAATTCCCTGACGATTTCTTCTACCCATATTTGAACCATTAATATCCAAGCTATTTCTGTTAAATACAATCGCTCTTAGTTTTCTATTTCTGGTTAAAATGAATTCGATATTTAAATCAGGAAGCCATTGAAAATTACCATTCTGAATAGTGGTGGTATTTCTAATATTAAAATCTAAGTCTCCGCCAATATTCAAAATAATTTTATCATTTAAAAAGCTTCTACCTAATTTAAGGTTCACTCTTTGACGATCTATTCTGTTGGCATTTAAAGCAATACCGCCGCCTGTTGGGTCTAATAAATTACCGCTATTATATACATTAGAACCCACATCAAATCTTAAACTCTTGTCTCCTGTTACTTTTGTTAAAAAGCCTGTGATAGATTTATTAATTTCTTTAGCTAATAACTGTGATATGGTATTGATTCCAATAGAAGTAGCTGTATACGCATTACTTGTGTTATTATTACTAAAGCTTACTGGTGCAAATGCATTGAATACAATTAAGAAAGATACCTGTTTTAAAATCTCATTATCATCTCTCTCTAATCTGGAAATAAATTGTGAGAATTCATTATCAGAACTAATGGGGTTCCCTTGTGGGAAGGCCAAACTAAATTTAATAGAAGGGCTGGATAATTTATTTCTTAATGCAGCAATCACAAATACATTACCTCTATAGGTTCTAACTGCATTACTAAAATTAGCAGAACCCACTAATTCATTTAAACTTACTCTTTCTGCTGTATATCTTGCATCCACATGAATATCTGCATTTAAAGGATCTCCTGTCCATTCAATATAATTACCAGCTTCTGGAATCAATTCAAATGGCTTCTTGATAAATGATTGGAAATTGAAATCATACTTACCAGATTCAATATTATACTTTCCTCTTATCGTTAAGGGTTCAATATTGCCCATTCTTAATTTCAATCTACCATTACCCACGGCTTTAATGACATCTCCTGTTAAATCGTCAAAGATTAAATCAATTTGTGTTTTATTGTTGGCGGTAACATCTAAGTCAACTACTAAATTAAAACTTGGTATATCGGCGCTCTTGATGGCTGTTTTACCATATTTCTTAAAGACGATAAATTCGGATTTCCCAGTTTCTTTACTACTTGTATTGGGCAGATAAATATGAGAACTATCATTTACATCTGCATTGATTACCATTTTAATATTTTCCTCAGGCCCTTTAATAGTCATGAATGCCTTTCCAACTGCCTTCCCATAGAAATAGGGATTATCAATAGCTTCCATGTTGAGTAGTTCAGTCTTTGGACTGCTCATCTCCATATCGTACACTAAGTGCTTAAATCCTTGTTCAAAAATTTTACCTTTAAATTGAATGGGTCTATTCAATCTGTCTTTTAATTGAATATTGCCAAAATCAATTCCTTCATTATTGAATACAATTTTAGCGCTATCAATAAAGTAAGGGACTTTGGTATAGTCTACTACAAAAGATGCTTGATTTACTGTAGCTTCTCCTAATAAATATGGATGCTCAATTCTTCCACCAAAATGGATTTGACCACTGGCTCTTCCTTTAAGTTGTTTTAATACACCGCCAATAAATTGCTCAACCAATCCAAAGTTAGAATGATTTAGATATAAAGTAGCGTCTAATGGATTCAAAGAGTCTTTGATATTATAAGTTCCTTTAGCGCTTAAATTATATCCTAGATTTGGTGCAGACAATTCAAAAGGAACGATGCCGGTTTCTTTAGCAAAACCAATATTGGCTTTGGTGAAGCCAATTAATTCGCTGTTAAAACTAAATTGATCAATATTTAATTGAGAACCTAATTGAAAATTATCATATACATTATTTAACTGCACAGAACCATTGGTTAATCCTTCTAAACTAGGGTAGCTAAAGAATACCTTGGTCAAATCACCCAATATAAGATTCTTAATATTTAATAGTAAACTATTGTTGTTCGTTCCACTACTTACTGCAATTTCTTGTAGCCCCTGAGTTAATTTAAAATTCTTAGCGAATGTATTATTCTTTCGAATACTTAATTGTCCGCCATTCTCAATTGTCCATTTCTTTTCATTCAGCACAAAATAAGAAGGAGCCCATTGAATGCGTAATCCGTCTGAGTAGGTATTGATGGTGCCATTTAAATGAATTAATTCTAGAGCAGATTTACTAGATGCATCTATTGCTACTTTAGAAACATCATTACTAGTGGATATTTTGATATTTGGTTGAACTAAACTAAAACTATCTGTTAAGTTAGCACTGCTTGCATTGAATTGAACAAATAGTGAATCTTTAGTTCCTCTTGCATCAATAAAACCTTTTCTAATGTTGTACTCTTTCCATTGAGCATAGGGGATAGTTCCCTTAGCAATGATAGATTTGTTAAGGGTATTTAAAGAGCCATTGATTTGAACATTATTGAATCCAGAAAAGTCAGGATTGAATATTCTTATATAAGGTTCAAAATAATTGGTTTTAATACTAATGTCAAATTGTTGATTGGTAGGGGTGTTTTTAGGAGCTGGGATATAAGTTGGTAAATAACTTCTTATAAAATATTGAATACTTGCAGGCAAGTGAACAATATCAAATTTACCCTGAATGCTAGCTTGAACATCATCGCTGGCAATACGAATAATTTTATTCCCTTTGTCAATATTGGAGCTTAGGGTTAAAGAATCAAAATTAATAGTGGATACCTTGCTTTTTAATTGTCCATTGTACAATTTAGCTGCGCCGGCAAAATTGTCAATATTGTTTCCTTTAAAGTTTACATCTATCACCCCGGTTAATTGTATGGGGTTGTTTGTAAAGTTCAATTCTTTAAAATTGGCATTGATTAAATCACCTACAGCGTTATAGCTAGGCAATTCGTTTTTGAAATCAATTTGAACATTGCTGAATAGATTGATATTGGGGTCTTTAATTTTAAAAATGCCATCGAATGCTTTTTTCTGTAATACACCATTGGTATTGATATGGGTGTATATATATTTTTTGAACTCCAATGAATCAATTGCTCCTTCAATATTTGTTTTTACTTTCTCTAATGCAAAAGAGCTACCTGCAATTTTTCCATTAAAGTTGATCCATCCAAGCTCTTGAATATCTAATAGCTTTCCAATATTAAAGTGGGAGGTGGTTAGTTTTCCTTCATAAATAGGTTCTGTATTTAAGGGGAATTGAATTCTTATAGCAGTGTTGGCCTTTCCCAATGCAGATTGAATATTAGCATCCGCAACAAAGTCGTATAAGGTTCCATTGAACTTGCCTTGAAATAATAAATTCCCTAATTGGTTTACTTGTAAATCTTTAATTAGACTTAAGCTAGGTATCCATTGTAATAAGTCTTGGTAATTGGTTTTTGCAAAAACCTCATTAAAATTAATCAATGTATTTCGCATTTCAGGAATACCCTTCATGCTAAAATTGCCTTTTACAAATGAGTTATTGTATTGTGCAGATAAACCTTCTGTTTTAAAATCAGCTACAGTTCCATTAAATTTAAAACTGGCATTCACTTTTTGATGAATGCTATTTAATTCAGGTGCGAAGAAAGCTATATCATCTGTTGCCACTTGTGCATTGATTAAATGCGCTTTCATGGTCACTTTATGAATGTAGTCGTTAAAGTCTTCTACTAAGTCTTTGTATTCCATAGCATAGTAGGGGCCTAGAATACTTTTATTGGTTTTAATGTACAATTTATTTAACTCCATAATTTGTGGAGTCATTCTAAACTGCGTTTTTAATTGTTGAATAAGTAAGCCAGATCTTTCTTTGGTACTTAGTTGAACTTTTGCCTTGATTGTATCTTTTATAAAACTTGCGTTTTCTATTTGTGCGTTTAGTTCGTTCAATCTAATATGAAATCCATCAAAATGCTTGGTTGGTTTTGCAAAATCATTTTCAATCCAAAGTTTACCTTGGGAAATTTTAATTTGATTCGCAAGAATGGTAGTATTGGCATTGCCAAAATACAATTCGCCAATAGGATTAGTTGTTTTTTTAGTAATAGGGGCGGTTTTGCGAATTCCTTTTTTATTTTGAATGGTATAAAAAGGTTTATTGGCAACCAGTTGGTCAATTTGAATTAGACTATCATTAAAATGATTAAAATTGGCAATAATGTTAGCAGACTTTAAGTGCATGCTTTGGCCAACCCATTCATCATCTTGCAAGAAATCCAATTGTGCAATTTCTATCTTCTTTAAATCGTAGGAACTATTTTTTTTCTTAGAACCCTTGTTTAAATAATCCAATAAGAACTGGTAATTCCATTGTGGGCTTGTACGATGCAGATAAACCTTGGTTCCTTCCAAGCCAATATATTTAATGATAGGTTGACTTGTTGAAAAAAAGATATCTGAAATTCTTAGCTTAAGGGTATGGGTATAAACTAGAGTGTCTTTCTGTTGGTCTCTAATTAGAATTTCTTGAAGGTCAATACTATTGAACAATGTAAAACCAACTTTGCCCACTTTTACTTCAGTACCCAAAGAGGAGGATAGGGATTGGGTTGCTTTTTGAACTAATTTATTTTGTACCCAGGGTATTTGTATAAACAGATACAAAAGCAGTATTAAGCCTACTATAGAAGCTAGAAAAATTCTAATAAATCGAAGCTTATTGGGGTGCAAAATCTGTTTTTGTAAAAGTACAAAAAAACACTAGAACCCAGCTACACTGTCATCGCCTCTTTTATCCCCAGCAGCTTGTCTTTTACCGTTTTGTAAAATAACCACACCGTCCATTCTTCCAAAATAACCTCTTTTAGCAGTGGTATATCCCATGGCTTTCAAAGCTTCGATAGTTGCTTCTGGAAAATCTACTTCAAATGCAACATTATCTGGCATCCATTGGTGATGAAATCTTGGAGCATCAATAGCCGCTTTCAAACTCATTTTATGATCAATCATATTTACCAATCCTTCATACACCTGATTAGGAATGGTAGTGCCACCTGGAGTGCCAATGCTTAAATAAGGTTGATTATTGATGGTAACAAGGGTAGGAGTCATAGAGCTCAACATTCTTTTTCCTGGTTGAATAGAATTAGCTTCTCCACCAATCGCACCATACATATTTGGAACACCTGGCTTGATACTAAAATCATCCATTTCGTTATTCAATAAAAATCCAGCACCTGCAACAATGGTTTTGTTGCCATAAGTGTCGTTTAAGGTAGTAGTAATGGCAACCATATTGCCTTTTGCATCTATCACACTAAAATGAGTAGTTTGCTCGCTTTCGTATGCTTTACCGGCTTGAATATTTTTACTTTGTCCAGCAACACCCACTTGGTAATCTTTCATTCTTTGTTGTGCATATTCATTGCTAATTAAAGTTTTAGTTGGCACTTTATAAAAATCTGGATCACCCATATGTTCTGCTCTATCTGCATAAGCTCTTCTTTGTGCTTCCGCCATTAAGCTTACAGCAGCTGGGCTGTTAGCACCCATTTTTTGTACATCATAAGGTTGTATCATTTGCATCATTTGTGCAATCAAAATACCTCCACTACTTGGTGGAGAGAAACTGATGATATGATGTCCTCTGTAGTCGAATTCTAATGGTGTTCTATATTTTGCACGATAGTTCTTTAAATCTTCATGGCTAATAATGCCTTTGCTATAAGCCATTTCTTTAACAATCAAATCTGCGGTTTTCCCTTCGTAAAATCCAGCTAATCCTTTTTTCTGAATGCGTTTTAAGGTATTCGCTAAATCTGTTTGAATCAATGTGTCTCCAGCTTTCCATTGTTCTTTTTGCGTGAAAGCACTTGGGGCTGAACTATTTTTTAAGAATTGAGCTCTTGTAGCATTTAATCCTCTTGCTTCTTTCTCCGTTAATACATAACCATATGCTGCAAGATCAATAGCAGGTTGAATCAATTTTGCCATGGGCATTGTAGCATATTGATGTATTTCAAACATGCCTGCCACAGAACCTGGAATACCACTGGCAGATGCTCCATCTCTTGAAAGAGTATTAGAAGGGTTGCCTTTTTCATCCAAATACATATCTCTATGACCCTTGCTAGGGGCAGCTTCTCTAAAATCTACACCAATCAACTGGCCATCTGTATTTCTAGACAACATAAAGCCTCCACCACCAATATTTCCTGCTCCAGGATGCACCACGGCTAAACTAAACTGCATAGCAATTGCCGCATCATAAGCATTTCCTCCATCTTGCATAATGGCAGCTCCTACCATACTAGCTAATGGGTGGGCACTGGTTGCAGCTGCATGCTCAAATTCGGCTTCTTTAACTAATTGGTAATTATAAGGGTTAATATGAGGATGCTTCTTTAGGAATTTTTGGGCATGACTACTAGTAGTATTTGCGATAAAAAAACATACTAATAAAATGGGGGTAAAGGTCTTGTTCATAATAGCAATTTGAACCGTTAAATTACTTAATTTTAAGCTTATTCTAGCGATATTTTTTTAATAAAATCAAACATTATATGAATCTAGTTGCTGCTAAATGGAAAGGATTGATTGCATTGTTAATCTTTCCGGTATTGGCTTTTTCTCAATTACAAAGTCCTGCTGAATTTTTAGGGTATCAGGTGGGTACTAAATTCACCAGACATCATCAAATTGTGAGTTATTTTAATGCAGTAGCTAAGGCGGAACCTGCAAAAGTGAAGTTAATCCCATATGGTAAAACAAATGAAGGAAGAGATTTATTAGTTGCAGCGATTAGTTCGCCTCAAAATATGGCACAGTTAGATAATATTAGAAAACACAATATTGGATTGACGGAGGGAAGTATTGAAGATACAAAACAGCCTGCTATTGTTTGGTTAAGTTATAATGTTCATGGTAACGAGCCGGCTTCTTCTGAAGCAGCCATGCTTACTTTATTTGCATTGGTAGATCCCAATAATAAAAAATCTGCAGAATGGTTAGAGCATGTGGTGGTTATGATTGATCCATGTATTAATCCTGATGGAAGAGATAGATATGTGAATTGGTATAATAATGCAGTGGGTGTTTTTGCATACAATGCGGATCAGCAAGCAAGAGAGCATATGGAACCATGGCCAGCAGGTAGAACCAATCATTTTAACTTTGATTTAAACAGAGATTGGGCTTGGCAAACACAGGTAGAGACACAGCAAAGAATTCCTTTATACCAACAATGGTATCCCCAAGTGCATGTAGATTTTCATGAGCAAGGTTACAATGAACCATATTATTTCGCTCCTGCTGCTGAGCCATTACATGTATTGTTGACTCCATGGCAAAAAGAATTCCAAGATCAAATTGGTAAAAATCATGCCAAGTATTTTGATCAAAACAATTGGTTGTTTTTTACCAAAGAGCGTTTTGATTTATTGTATCCTTCTTATGGAGATACTTATCCAATGTATAATGGTGCAATTGGTATGACTTACGAGCAAGGTGGCATTAGTGCAGGTTTGGGAGTACAAGATAAAAACAATGATACAGTTACTTTAGTGGGAAGAGCATTGCATCATTTTACAACAGGTATGTCTACAGTGGAAA
>JACCDY011497590.1_pt1 | contig 11400 bp, 20 predicted proteins | sample 7446391 | NCBI WGS metagenome assembly JACCDY01 (sample SAMN15323451, study PRJNA562643) | freshwater metagenome | isolation source: river surface water | place: USA:Blue River Watershed | collected 2017-08-18
AGGTATTGCAATTAGTCTTTTTTTGCTGAGTTACTTGCTTTTTGTAATTGCATTGGGTTGTTGGGCTGAAGGCCATAAAAAAAAGTTTATTCCAAATAATGATTTAGAAGAGGAAAATAAAAAAATGAGCGAAAAACAATTTGAATCATGCAATTTAAAAGAAGCCACCTATGTTGAGATTAATGGCAAGATGTATAAGATAGGAAGCTGTGAGGTTCGTGCGTTTTGGGATTCTACTTATTCCGAAATAGTTGGCATAAATATAGTCCTTGACCAGCATGACGAAAGAACCGTTCGACAAGATTTGTTCCCCATCCTTGGGATCAAAACGCTTAAAGAAAAGAAACGCGAGCCGATTGTGTTCGAAGGAGAAGCAATTTATCAATATGGTTACTTAGTTATCAATGTTCCGTATGGAGCAGCTGGAAGGACGTATAGATGTATTGAAATTATAAAGGAAAGCTAAAATGACATAAGTTTTGGGCGTGAGGTATGGATTTAATTTTGTATAAATGATTTATGACAGAAAAAACTTCTATCTCGAATACAACAGAAACTCCATCCACAGCCCAAAACATTGACACAATATTAGCTTATGGCCCTTGGGACAACAATGATATGCAAAAACTTTTTGTTGGAAGTGCTGAAGGGTGTGTTGGCTATTGGGTTTTGCATGATAAATTGGGATTTTATACTAAACGTAGACCAAATTGGATACAAAAACTTTCTGGAAAATTCTTCTTTGGTTTGAAGTGGGTTGATGATTCAGAAACACCAAAAAAACTTATGGATAAATTCAAAGCACAAAACGCATGATTGTTTTTACCTATTTTGTTTTAGCTGTATTTTTTTTAACCATTTTTTTTCTTATAATTGAGTTTGAGCCAGAAATAATACAACAAATGGATTAGTGGTTTCGTATATTCTTTTTGTGAAAACAGAAAAACTCATGAAAAATACATTATTAATTATAGCAATATTAGCTTTTGCTTTGGTTGGATGTGAAGATACAATGCAATCAAGCTCAAAAACCATTACCTTATCCACTGGAATTAAACTTAAACTTGATAAGATACCCAACAAGTGTAATTCCAGTGGATATGTTATAGTTGCTACGTATTACATTCCTTCAGACCAAAAATTTGTTAATTTCAAACAATTTGAGCTTTCTTGGAGGGGTCAAAAATATTATGAGGATTATGAGGGTCAAATCACAACCAGAAAACGAACAGAGGGTGATGGCTATGATACCTATACAATTGATACAGGAGCTCAATTTGAAGCTGCATGCAGTCCTGCGATAACGATAATAGAAGAAAAGCCTTTTGGAGAAAAATGACACAATCTGAATTATTTATTACCCAAAGACCGTATATGGAAAGAGGAATGAGAACAAATCATGAAAAAATTTATCGGATTGTATTGGAAAATTGAAAAAAGCAAAGATGGACTTTGGGCTAACTATGACAAAAGTGGGCATAAAATAAATCATGTCGTAGCTTGTCAAGTAGCCAAAGAAAGTGACATTAAAGCTTTCGTATTCATTTTAGGAAAGTATATGCTCATAGTGGCTAAGTTAATTGATGTCACAACTGGTAAACAAAATGACAAATAAAGAAATAGACACATGGTGGAAAGAAAGAGCAACAAATTGCTCTAAGGAATTGGAGATTATGGATTATTCAGTGTGGCAATATGATGGTGACACTTACAACTGGATTATCAAACACAAGAATGCTAATGGGGCAATGTCAGAAACAACTTTGTCTCATAAAGATTTAGTCAAATTCACTGAAAGGCTCAAGGCTGAAAGATTCAATTCTAAATTTGTTGAAAGACACAAGGCATTTGGCCCCAAAGATAGACCAGTTACAGAAGCAATCAAAAGCAAGCCTGAAAGAGTCAAGGAAGTAGGAGTGATGCATCTTAATATTCCAGAGGTTAAGCCTCCTATGCCGACAGCACCAGCACAACCTCCCCAGAAAAAAGACAAATTAGAAGAAGCATTGAAACGAATTGAGTCTTTAGACGCTGAAATCAAACGACTTAGATTACAAGAAGCCAATAACATTTTGCTTGCTTGGGGCGGGGTATGCCCTTCTGATTGGGCAATTTCTGGTGACCCAACACAAATGGCTGAAATTATTAGGCGAAGAGGTGACGAATTGCAAACAGAGAATTCACGCCTTAAATCAGAGTTGATTGAGGTCACCAAAATTCTTAAGATTTTGGAGGATGAGAAATGAATACAAACATAATTGATTTAAATAAACACTCACTTAATCTTAATTGGGTGGTTTATGAAGATTTAGGATATTGGTATGACTTATCTAATGGCACTCGCACTGATTTGAGAACGGGAGAGAAAACAAAAGATTGGGATAGAAGTGAGCTTTTTAAGGAAGAGAAATGAGTAAAACTTATGATGAAATAAAAGAAGAAGAAAAAAATATGTTTAAGAAAGTGACTGAGCTTCTTGAATTAGACGGATGGGTAAAAGTTGACGAAAACTTTGCTGGCAAGGTGGCGCTCATTTTTACTGTTCATGGAGACATCGTGCATCGGTATGTAGAGTGGGACTCAGAGTATTCCGAATGGCATCAATGTAGCTCTTATTATCCAACATTTTATATGAGTGATAGGGCAAGTTTGGATGATATTGATGATTACAGCGTGGCACTTATGGGGGCTTTGACGATTCCAAAGTTAACCGAAAAAACTAAAGAAGCATTGCAAATTATGAATGATTTTTATCAGGCAGAAGAAATGGAGATGAAAAATGAAAGAACAAAAGATGAATGAAACTACTCCAACAAGCCATTCCTACAAACACATCAAAGGATTTGATGACGAGATACATTATCCTGTTGGTCACTGGATAATTACCTCGTCATACTTTGTCGGGGTTAAAACAAAACCAAACTGGTTAAACCGTCAGATGACTCGTCTGTTGCTTGGCTGGAAGTGGGAGGACTATAAATAAAAAAATATAGACTTGTTATTGATTTAGAAGTGGATGAACACTACATTGGTGATAGTGAAGATAAAGAGTGGCTTGAGAATGTTGTGCTTAGCTCACAAGGCGAGCTTTTTTTACATAGTAATTTTGTTGGAGACAATGTGGGGCAGGTAAAAGTTCTCAAAATTTGGCCCGATTAAAAACTTTTTACATATTCTGACCGTATAATAACTGATGAAAAAATATATTCTTGGTGTTTTGTCGGTTTTTCTTTTTGCTCCCGCATTTATTCTTGCCTACATGGTTTTATTTGGCTTTGGAGCATCAGTTAATCAGTGTTTTGCCGCGTTTGTATTGTGTTTTGCTGGAGCATTTGTTTTGTTTTGGCGGGATATGAGTAATTAGTGAATTCAAAACCAAAACAATACTTTGTGTCGCGTTTTCTGGCACTGGCAAATACTCAAAAAAAATAACAATATACACAATCTGATCGTATAATCAATCATGCAATATCAATTAAAGAATGTTGACACAAATGTTCTTCTCTGCACAATGAGAACCAGCATCGTACCTCAGATTGGGTCTTATGTAAGAATAAGTGGATCAGGCAATTATCTTGAAGTTATTTACGTTACTTATTGTTTGTATCCATTTTCAGATGATATAGATTCTTCAGATGATACAGATTGTGTTGTTTGGGTTAAAAACACAAATTTCAAGATTTAACAAGATTGCGTAAATAAACAACATTTTTTAAAAAATTCCGTATAATAAATTGTAAGATAAAAATCTTGCTGGTGGATCGGTAGCAGAGAAATCTGACAACCCCATACGATCTCATTTTCGTGTTAAAATAATTAAATGAGTGGAGCCTTTGAAGCATTGGCAATGTACCCCTCGACATTCAAAACAAAGAGGGACAGGATTATTATGCACTGTTGTATCTTTTTTGTCGGTTTTGTGTTTTTAGTGTTTTTACATTTAGTGGCAGAAAATGCTAACAGGGAGAATGGAAATTAACTATGACTTTCAAGGAAAAATCTCTTAATTTTATTGAGCATTATCAAAAAGAAATTTCTCACAGAAAACCAGCTAATTGTAAATGTATATATTCTCCATCTTGTTCTGAATACACAAAACAAGCAATAGAAAAATATGGTGCATTCAAAGGCTGGACTTTGGGCATCTGGAGAATATTCAGATGTAATCCATTTTCTAAAGGCGGTAACGATCCATTAAAGTAAGGAGGTATAAAAAATGCATTGTCTAACATGTTGTCTTGTTGTAGGATTAATTTTGATTTTTTGCCCTGAAATTAAAAAATAATGAAATTTTGTTCTGTTGTTTCACGTATATATAATTGAGGTGTACGTTTGTATGTTTCATTTGTATCCGCCCCCTGATAAAACAGGGGGTTTCCTTTTATATTATGGATAATTTCAAAAATCTCGATGTCCCCCACAATACTGAGGATAGATATTGGTGGTATTCCCATGGAGAAAAGCTTGAAAAAGTTTTTTCTCAGTTTTGTGTGGAGGAGCTTAAGCTGGATTTGTTTATTAATCCAGAGAAAGAAACCAATCCCACTGTGCCAGATCTTCTTTTTGAAAATGAATTAGCTGATCTAAAAACACAAAACGTACCATTTTTTATGTCTACTAAATATGGCATGGAGCCAAAATACACTGTCACATTCAATCGTAAAGATTACAAACGTTACTCTACCTTATACCCAAATATAACAATTTTCTTTTGGGTAAACTGGACACAAACCACTTGGAATGATAAAAGTGTTGAATTTCTATATGGAGTTTACAAAGTGAAGTTTCAAGACTTAGCCAAAATGATTGAAGATGGTGTCCCAGAGCATTATTACAAAAACCGTGTAGACGATAACAACAGAAATGCAAAATCATCATTTCTGTTGGATGTAAGAAAATTTGAAAAAGTTTTTGAAAAATGAAACTTTAAAATATTCACAATCGTATATCACATTATGAGATCAAAACAATCTCTTGAAACCAACGAAAAATGTTTTTCCAAATGGTTTATTTCAAACAATTCTGTTACAGAGTTGCTCACCTACGTAAAAGGTGAACACAATGGCAAAATTGTTCATTTCGACAACAAAGTAGATGCAGTAAACTACAGAAACGAAAAATTTCCACATCTTAAAGTTGTGGAAATCAAAGTAGGCAAAGGCATCAATCTCAACTCAATCTGTGGATGATTTACATCCACACAAAACTTACCTATTTTTCAGAATTTAGGGATATAACAACTGTATGAAGAAAATTGAATCACTTACTCAACAACAAATCGACGCTATGCCAGGATATGTGGAGCGATGGACTGCCATCGGACGAAGCACTGAACCAGCAAATCCTCAAGAAGCAAAGAAGTACATTGACCAGGCGTATACCAACGTAGGTCTCAAGGCTCCTACTTATCATTTCCACCTTAAGAGTCCAATTTCAGCTGTGCATGCAATCTTCCAAGTGGAAGTTTTGGCAAGCTTCTCTGATAGCGACACTTCTACAGACGTAGAAGGTGACACTTCTGTGTGGCTTCCTGTGTTCAAATCTGTATATGAGCAATATCAAGCTCAATACAATCAAATCGAATGGTCAAAAGAAGTATACGACAGAATGGTCTCAAAGATTTCCAAGGCTTATGTTCAAGAAGCATCAAAGGGCAATGAAAAGCTCACTTCTTTGACTCAACACATGCTGTATGGTAACCAAGAATCTTTCTGGCTTTCTTACTACGACTTCTTCTTGCGAGAGTTCGGTGAACAAGCTTCGTTCTGTGACCCAATCAAGCCATTTATTGAATTGGCTAACCACATTGGCTGGTGGTCTGCTTATCCAGACGTTATCTTTACACAAGAGCGTCCAAACAAGATCTCTGTTAACGACAACAACCAATTGCATTGTGTTGATGGCCCTGCTGTAGAATATCCAGATGGTCACAAAATTTATGCACTTTGCAACTATCTTGTTGATGCAGTTATCATTGAAAACCCTGAGCTTATCACTGTCGAAATGATCAATGCACAACAGAACACTGAAGTGCGAAGAATGATGATGGAAATCTTCGGCATGGATCGGTACTTCGATGAAGCGGTGGAAGAAGTAATCGACAGAGACTTTACCATTGTTGATCCAAACACCAAGACAATGATGCCTAGAATGCTCGTTCGAACTAAGAACAAGGATGTGTTCCTTGTTGGTAGTGATGGATCTACAGAACGTGTTTACTACATGCCAATTGCATTGGATGCGCTTGAACGAAGACTTAAGCGAAAGATTCGCACCTGTAAGGAAGCTCACGAGCTTATCTCAGGAATCCCTGAGTCAAAGATCCTAGCGCAAAGCTAATCGTCACTCTGGTAACTCATGCTTTGGTATGAGTTACCATATTCCAAAAGCAAAAAGAGAACTTTTTGTTCAAAATAACGTATAAGTATATAAGGTAATAAATATGAACCAAACAATTGAAAACAACATCGAAGAAATCAGTCTCAATGAGATTAAGAAGTTTGCGGAAAACACAGAGAGCAACACTCGTGTTCTTCCTGATGACTGTCCAGTAGGCTCTGGAGGACGACAAGGTGATGTCTATCTGATTAGACTTGCATCGTTCAACTCTGGTAAGAGCAAGCTCACACACGATCGACAATTGGCACCAGGCAACACACAAGGTTCTCGACATACTGTTGACGAAAATGTGCAAGTTTGGATTCCAAAGGACGGTCTCAAGGATCAGGTAATCACCACGGAGTTCGGTCTTTGTGTGATGGGCCCAGTGGTTACTGCCAAAGAGCGATGGACGCTTTCTCACCCAGACCATGCTAACTTCTCTGCTCCTGCAGGTGATTGGCAAATCTCTTATCAAGTAGACCCTATTCGACAAGCAAGAGTTCTCGACTAATAGGTGATTCAATAGGGGGCGAAAGCCCCCACTACACCTCTCCATAGCTCAGTGGAATAGGGCAACTGCCTTCTAAGCAGTAGGTCGGAGGTTCGAGTCCTCTTGGGGAGGCCACACTATGAAAGATAAAAAAGCATTACAAAAAAAAATTAATACATGCATCGAAGAGCGAGACAGATTACTTTCTCTTTGTGAATATGACAACGCCGAAAGAGTAAGAATTACTCAAGCCATACATCAAAACATGTTAGAAAATCTAGAATTAAACACCACTGAAACAAATGAATAAAAAGCCGCAAATTTTTCTGAATGAACGAGTTTTGAAACTCCGCGAAGTTCATCTTATTGATTCCTCTGGCAAATCTCTTGGTGTGTTAAACACCAGAGAAGCTCTTAAGATTGCTAAAGAAGAAGAGTTAGATTTGTATGTAGTTTCATTAAATACTAATCCTCCTGTAGCAAAAATCCTTGATTATGGACATATGAAATATGAAGAGGACAAAAGGGCTAAAGCTAACCATAAACATAAGCAAGAGACAAAAGAAGTAAAAATTAGCCCTAGAATTGCTCAACATGATCTTAATACTTTTATCAAAAGAGCGATAAAGTTTCTAGATCATGGTGATAAAGTGAAACTTACATGTGTATTTAAATCTAGAGAAATTGAACATCCCGAATTAGGAAAAGAAAAAATTCAGCTATTTCTCGATTCAATTGCTGACCATGGGCAATCTGAAGGTGAACCAATTTTACTTGGTAAACTTATGTCAATCATGGTAAACCCCAAAAAATAAACTATGTCAAAATTAAATCAAAAATCAACCAGCGACCCATTCATCGTCTCAGAAACGCCACGGTATCACCGTAGTAGACCAGAAAACTATGACTCAAAGTGTATTCAATGGTCATCTTGTGATGGCTCAAGATTCATGCCCACATTTACCACTACTGATGCTCTAACACCAGGGTATTATGAAGTGCGTGACGGTGAAGATGGTGTTTATTTTTTAAAACTACCTGTAAACACTGCTGGTATTATTGAATTGCCAGAGAGTCTTTCAAAAACTGTAATGAAAGAAATACAAACTTTTTGGGAAAGAGAAGATATTTTCAAAAAGTTTGATCTTACATTCAAACGAGGAATCATGCTTTATGGCCCTCCTGGTGTTGGTAAATCAACTATTCTACAAAGTGTTTGCCAAGATGTTATTGACAGACAGGGAATCGTTATTAGCTTTAAACATCCATATACTTTCAGTGAAGGTATCAGATTGTTCAGAGAAATTCAGCCTGACACACCTGTTGTTGTGTTGATGGAGGATATCGATTCATTGTTGCACTGCTTTAGCGAAACTGAAATAATCAACATTTTGGATGGTGTGGACAAACAAAATAAAATTGTCTTCATGGCTACTACTAATTATCCAGAAAATCTAGGTGATAGAATCATGAATCGTCCTAGCAGATTTGATAAAAGGTTTGAAGTACCAAGTCTTAGTGAAGAATCTCGCAAAGCGTTTCTTGAACACATGGTCAAAGACTCAGACATTGAAATTGATATTGATAAATGGGTAGCAGACACTGATGATTTTACTGTGGCACATTTGAAGGAATTGTTCACTGCTGTGATTATCATTGGTGATAAATACGAAGATGCGCTCAAAACGCTGAAGAATATGAAAAAGCGTGTGGTTGGTAGCAAAGAATCTACGGTGGGATTCAGATGAACCTACTAGGTATAGATACAGAGACAGGGGGGCTTTCAGATGGAGCCTCTCTCCTCACTCTTCAACTTTCTGTTTATTCTAGCGATGCCAAAGAGTTGTTAGATTCTTTCAACATAAAACTGAAACCAGATCCAATTCATGGTAGAACTGTTTATCAAATTGAAGCCGAAGCTCTTGAAATTAATAAAATTGATTTGATTGAGCATGACAAGGTAGCAATTACGTATAAAGAGTCAAAAAAGTTAATTTATGATTTTCTTTTTCAATCTTCACAAAAATATGGCAAACTTATTCCTTTTGGACAAAATGTTGCTGAAGACATAAAACTAATCACGGATTCAACAATTAGTATCGACACTTGGAATAGCTTTTGTTCCAGAAAAGTGATTGACACTGTTGCTTTAGGGGTTTTTGCACAACTAAAAGGTAAAATTCCTTTCGAACAATCGTTGGGGCTCGGTTCTGTGTGTAACCATTTAGGAATCAGTGTTGATCTTTCTAAATTGCACAGTGAAGAGTACGATGTGCAGTTAAATGCAGAATTGATTAAATGGCATTTAGAAAACAACTAATTAGTTTGAATTAAAATCCAAAGATTAAACGTATATAAAAATCATGAAGAAACTTACCAAAAAACCTATCAGTTTTGTCAATTATGACGAAGCTGGTGGGTGCAAAACGCAAAAAGAGTATGACACATTTAGAAAATCAATTTTATTTCTCAATGGAGCTAAGGAAGTTTGGTGTCCACTGAAATTAAAAGAAACATATTCTGTTTTTGATGAAGTTTTAAAAATTGATTTTACTATTAGTGAAATACATGTAAATACAATTTTTAAACATACAATCAAAGTGAATGACGAAGGATTAGCAGTTTTGGATCTTTTTGGTGTAGAATTAATTTTGGATCAAAGTCCTAGTGAAATTAAAGAAATTCAAGATATTGGTATTGAATATTATAAAAAACATTTTGAATATGATAATCAAAAAAAATATCTAACCTACATGTTTGTTCCTAACAATTTAAAAAAATTTAATGGTCTTCAAAAGGAAAAAGCAAGAAACAAAAATAGATATAGAAGCTGGTGCTCAAATACACATTTGTCAAACAAAAAATTAATTATGTGTGAAGAATTCTTTAATCAAGCGTATATATAATTGATGAAGAAACTAATCTGTCTCACAATTCTAGTCCTTACGGCACTTTCGATGGTAGCTTGCAATGCTACCACTGCCACTGAAACCAACGCTGCACCTGTTGCCGAAAGCAACACACCAGCAGAAGCCAAGTAATTATTTGCTTGTTTCACATTGATGGGCGAGAAATCGCCCATTTTTTTTCACACAAAACTTACCTATTTTTCAGATTTTTGCGTATATAAAAGTGACGATGAATAATTTCATAACTACTCCTTTCGAAATTACAGACGCATACAAGCTTTCTCACTGGAGACAATATCCAGAAGGAACCACTGGTGTTTACTCTAATTTCACTCCTCGTAAGTCCCGAAGATCAGGAATTGACAAGTTTGTATTTTTTGGATTGCAAGCTTTTTTGCAAGAACTCAATGAGCAGTTCGACAAAAATTTCTTTTCATTAACAACAGAAGAAGCTGTTCAAAGATTTGATACTTTTTACACTGGTTTCTTCGGAGTTTCCAATCCACACAGTAATGAACAAGTGGGCAAACTTCACCAATTAGGCTACCTTCCTATCAGAATTAAAGCTTTGCCTGAGGGTTCAGTGGTTAATCACAACATTCCGGTGGCGACCATGCAATCTACACATGAAGATTTTTTCTGGTTCACACAATGGATTGAAACATGGATGTCAGATTCTATTTGGAAACCATCCACTTCAGCAACCACTGCTTTTTATTATAGGCAAATTTTCAACAAGTACAACAAGCTCACCTCTGAAAATGATTGGTTTGTTGATTGGCAAGGCCATGATTTTTCCATGAGAGGTATGTCTAATGTGCTCGATGCTTGTGCTTCTGGTGCTGGACATTTGCTTAGCTTCAAGGGTACAGACACTTGCCCCTCGCTTTCATGGATAAATACTTATTATCCTGGCGAAAATGGTTTGCTTGGAAGTTCTGTGCCAGCAACTGAACATTCTGTACAAACTGCATTTTTGCCCGAAGTAAGCAATGATACAGATGCTTGTGATGAGCAGTACACAGCTCACACTCTTGAGCTTTATCCAGAAGGAATTGTATCTCAAGTAAGTGATGGATATGATTTTTGGCGATTTGTAACTGTCATTTTACCTAAGTTCAAGGAACAAATCATGTCTAGAAATGGCAAATTTGTCATCAGACCTGATTCTTCTCCTAAAACTCCTGTCGAGGTTATTATTGGTGACTCAGAGGCTCCAGAAGGCACACCTGAAAACAAAGGACTGATTGAATGTCTGTATGAAATTTTTGGTGGCACTATCAATTCAAAAGGCTATAAAGTATTGGATTCGCATATCGGTGCAATTTATGGTGATTCAATCACGCTTGAATATGCTGAAGCTATTCTTTCTGGTCTCGAAAAGAAGGGATATTCTTCTGATAACATCGTTCTTGGTATAGGATCATTCACTTATCAATATGTCACCAGAGACACTCATGGAATAGCAATTAAAGCCACTGCTGTGTCTTCTGGTCGTGGAGAGGATCAAAAGTGGAGAGCTACTTACAAAGACCCTAAAACAGACAATTCAGGAAAGAAATCAGCTAAAGGTTTCTTAAGAGTGGACATGTTTGATGGAGATTATGCTCTATCGCAAAA
>JACCDY011489352.1_pt1 | contig 11395 bp, 10 predicted proteins | sample 7446391 | NCBI WGS metagenome assembly JACCDY01 (sample SAMN15323451, study PRJNA562643) | freshwater metagenome | isolation source: river surface water | place: USA:Blue River Watershed | collected 2017-08-18
CGATATCTATTTCGGGAAGCCGCGCGGTATCCGCGTGCTCGAGAATGGCGAGCGCGAAGGTTTTGACACCATGATCTATCGCGAGAGTGAGATCAGCCGTATTGGTCATGTCGCGTTCCAGGCAGCACGCAAGCGCGGTAAACGACTCTGCTCGGTGGACAAGGCAAACGTTTTAGAGACTACCCAGCTCTGGCGTGATGTGATGACAGCCATGGCAGCGGAATATCCTGATGTCGAGCTATCGCACATGTATGTCGATAACGCGGCAATGCAGCTTTTAAAAAATCCGAAGCAGTTTGACGTCATGGTTACCGGCAACATGTTTGGGGACATCCTTTCAGACGAAGCGTCGATGTTGACAGGCTCGATTGGCATGCTGCCGTCTGCCTCTTTGGATGCCAAGAACAAAGGACTCTACGAGCCCATCCATGGTTCTGCGCCCGATATTGCGGGTAAGAACCTGGCAAACCCTCTGGCGACGATTCTGTCAGCGGCAATGATGCTGCGTTATACCTTTGGGCTTGTGCAGGCAGCAGATCGCCTTGAGGCTGCGGTGAAGGCCACCTTGGCCTCAGGCGTAGCGACTGCCGATATCTATCGAGACGGCTGTCGTCGTGTGGGGACTCAGGAGATGGGCGACGCGGTGATTGCTGCGCTCAAGGCGGTCGGCTAGAGGCTCGAGTGATTGAAATAATTCTGAAAGTGACAAAGAGAGAAGCGTGATGGCGAAGCGAGTTGGATTAGTGGGTTGGCGGGGTATGGTGGGATCGGTGCTGATGCAGCGGATGCAGCAGGAGCAGGATTTTGCGCTGATTGACCCTGTATTTTTTAGCACCTCGAATGCAGGCGGTGCCGCTCCGGCGTTTGCGAAATCCAACGAGCCGTTGCGCTCTGCCATGGATGTTGACGCCTTAATGGCAATGGATATCGTGATCACCTGCCAGGGTGGGGACTACACCAAAGAGGTCTATCCGAAGCTGCGTGCTGCGGGATGGAAGGGACACTGGATCGATGCGGCGTCTTCGCTGCGGATGGAAAAAGACGCCGTGATTATTCTGGATCCGGTGAATCGCTCGGTGATCGATCAGGCGCTGGCCGCCGGTGGGCGTGACTGGGTTGGCGGGAACTGCACGGTCAGTCTGATGCTGATGGCCATGGGCGGGTTGTTCAAGGCAGGGCTGGTGGAGTGGGTGAGTGCGATGACCTACCAGGCCGCCTCTGGTGCCGGTGCGCAGAACATGCGGGAGCTGCTTGCCCAAATGGGCAAGTTACATCGACTGGTCGAGGCTGAACTTGCCGATCCGATCTCCGCGATTCTTGACATTGATCGCAAGGTCAGCGATGCCCTGCGTCAGCGGGCATTGCCGGTGGATAATTTCCGTGGTGTGCCGCTAGCCGGAAGTCTGATTCCTTGGATTGATGTACCCGTTGAGCACGGTCAGAGCAAGGAAGAGTGGAAGGGTGGTGCAGAGTGCAACAAGATTCTGGGTCTGCCACCGTTTCGTTCGCCGGGATCGATTCCGATTGATGGGCTGTGTGTCCGTATCGGCGCGATGCGCTGTCATTCGCAGGCACTGACGGTGAAGATGAAGAAAAACGTGCCCTTGGATGAGATCACTGACATGCTGGCGAAGGCGAACGACTGGGTTCGTGTCATCCCGAACGAACGTGAGCGCTCCGAGCGAGAACTCACCCCGGCTGCCGTGAGTGGCACCATGACTGTTCCAGTGGGGCGTCTTCATAAGATGGCGATGGGGCCAGAGTATCTCGCAGCCTTTACGGTTGGTGATCAGCTGCTATGGGGTGCGGCAGAACCGCTACGTCGGATGTTGCGCATTCTTCTTGAACGCTAGTCTAGAACTGCCGTCGCTGCATGACCAGAATCGCACTTGGCATTGAGTATGACGGCACCGACTGGAATGGCTGGCAGACGCAGCCAGGTGGTAAGACAGTTCAAGATGCGCTTGAGCGTGCACTAAAAACCTTTACCGAAGTCGATCACCCGACGATCTGTGCAGGTCGTACGGATGCGGGGGTGCACGCACGGGGGCAGGTCGTCCATATCGATACGACGATTGATCGGCCCGATTGGAGCTGGGTGCGCGGGCTCAATGCATTGCTGCCGCAGAGTATTGCGGTTCGGTGGGCCCAGCCAGTCTCCAATGATTTTCACGCACGGTTTTCGGCGTCAGCCCGTGAATATAGCTATCGCATTTTTCACTCGCCTACCCGTAGTCCAATGCACGATCGATTTTCGACATGGTTCTATCGTCCGCTTGACGTTGAGGCGATGCGAGACGCTGCGGGTGTACTGATGGGTGAACATGACTTCAGCGCCTTCCGATCAAGCGAGTGTCAGGCCGCATCGCCGGTCCGACACCTCATGGTCTGCGCCATTGACTCGACTGAGTCCGTCATTACCGTGCGTCTGAAGGCAAACGCCTTTCTGCATCATATGGTCCGAAATATTGTGGGCTCGCTAGTGGAGGTCGGTCGCGGTGCCGGTTCCGTGCAGTGGCTTGGTCAGGTGCTCGCAAGTCGAGACCGACGGCTTGCGGCCCGAACGTTTCCTGCCCAGGGGCTATGTCTTGAGCGGGTCGAGTACGATCCATCTTTACTATGCGAACCCGAATCAAAATTTGTGGACTGACCCGCGAGTCGGATCTTGATGCTGCTGTAGAGGCGGGAGTAGATGCCGTGGGTTTTGTCTTCTATGGGGCAAGTCCGCGTGCGGTGTCGATGGATCGCGCTCGGATTCTTGCGCGGCGTCTGCCGGCCTGGGTGGCAAGTGTCGGACTCTTCGTTAACGCGTCAAAAGACGAGGTGCTGAGAACTGCGGAGACGGTGGGGCTATCGCACCTGCAGCTGCACGGTGATGAGACGCCAAGTGACTGCACCGGGCTTGGCCGGCCGGTGATCAAGGCGATTCGGGTGCGTGCGACGACCGATGCGCAGTCCGTCGATCGGGAAGCGAAGCGACTCCGTGCCCTGATGACTGACTTTTCCAACTGCCAGGCGGTCTTGCTGGATGCAGATAGTGCTGGCTTTGGGGGAAGCGGCCAGGCCTTTGACTGGGCGGTCGTCGAGCAGGCAGGGCTGTCTGGCCAGCGGGGAAGTAATTCCCCGCAGTTGGCGACTGCCTGGGTGCTCTCCGGGGGGCTAGAATCAGGGTCTGTCGGGCAGGCGATTCATCGGCTACGCCCCCCTTGTGTGGACGTCAGTAGTGGCGTGGAGCGTTGGGAGGGGGATCGGCTTGTGAAGGGGGAGAAGGACGCTCACCGGATCAAGGCCTTCGTCGATGCGGTGCACCTTGCCGACCAAACCATTACATAGATAGCCATCATGAAACCCAACGAACTGCCGCAGCAGGATCAGCATTACCAATATCCCGATGCCAAAGGTCACTTTGGCCCCTACGGAGGGAGTTTTGTTTCGGAGACGCTGACACTCGCGCTGGAGGAACTACGCGAGGCATATGCCCATTACCAACAGGATCCAGATTTCCTTGAAGAGTTTCATCGTGAACTGAAACACTTCGTTGGCCGCCCCAGTCCGATTTACCACGCAAAGCGTTGGTCGGAAAATCTCGGGGGTGCCCAGATTTACTTTAAGCGCGAGGACTTAAACCATACCGGTGCGCATAAGGTCAACAATACGATTGGTCAGGCCCTGCTCGCAAAGCGTATGGGTAAGCCGCGTGTGATTGCTGAGACGGGTGCAGGTCAGCATGGTGTCGCGTCTGCGACAGTGGCCGCTCGGTTTGGGATGGAATGTGTGGTCTACATGGGGGCCACTGACGTCGCCCGTCAGGCCGCGAATGTCTATCGCATGAAACTGCTGGGCGCAACAGTGGTGCCGGTCGAGAGCGGTTCTCGCACTTTGAAAGATGCCCTGAATGAGGCGATGCGGGACTGGGTCACGAACATCGACACGACGTACTACATCATCGGTACCGTGGCCGGTCCGCATCCGTACCCGATGATGGTGCGTGACTTTAATTCAGTGGTGGGTAAGGAGTGTCTCTGGCAGATGCCTGAGCTCGTCGGTCGTCAGCCTGACATGATCGTTGCCTGCGTGGGTGGTGGCAGCAACGCGATGGGAATTTTCTACGACTACATCGGCATGCCCGGCGTCTCTCTGGTTGGCGTTGAGGCAGCAGGGGAGGGGATCGCCACCGGCCGTCATGCAGCAACGTTGTCGGCAGGAACACCCGGCGTGCTCCATGGCAATCGTACCTATCTGATGCAGGATGCCCACGGCCAGATTACCGAGACGCATTCGATCTCCGCGGGACTCGATTACCCTGGTGTCGGTCCCGAACATGCCTGGCTGAAGGATTCTGGCCGGGCCCAGTATCAGGCGATCACAGATCAAGAAGCACTGGAGGCCTTTCATACCTGCTGTCGGATTGAGGGCATCATCCCCGCACTCGAGACCAGTCACGCACTCGCTTATGCGGCAAAGGTTGCGCCATCGTTGCCGAAGGACAAGATTATTCTTGTGAACCTATCTGGTCGAGGGGACAAAGATATGCATACCGTTGCAGAGCAAAGTGGGTTGCGTTTTTAAGGGGCGATGCTGAGTGTCTCGACTTAAAACCACATTTGATCGACTCAAGGCTCAGGGAAAAACGGCCTTGATTCCGTATCTGACCGCAGGCGATCCTTCGCGAGAGACCGCGGTAACACTGATGCACACCATGGTCCGTAATGGTGCGGATGTGCTGGAGATGGGGGTGCCCTTTTCTGACCCGATGGCCGATGGCCCGGTCATCCAGCGTGCGAGTGAACGAGCCCTGGCGCGTCATGTGTCGTTACAAGACTGTCTGGGCTGGGTCGCTGAGTTTCGAAAGACAGACAACCAGACGCCGATTGTTCTGATGGGCTATGCCAACCCCATTGAGCGATTTGGCGTGGAGGCGTTTGTTGCGCAGGCCAAGCAGGCGGGTGTCGATGGCACGATTGTGGTCGACTACCCTCCCGAGGAGTGTGAGAACTTTAGCCAGCTTATGAAATCTGCGGATATGGATCCGATCTTTTTGCTGGCACCGACGTCAACGGAGGCGCGAATGCAGGATGTCGCTCGGTTGGGGTCGGGGTATCTGTATTACGTATCCCTTCGAGGCGTGACCGGTGCAGGACATATCGATACGGCGGCCGTTGCTGATCGGGTTGGAATGATTCGTCGTTTCACGAACATGCCGATTGGCGTTGGGTTCGGCATCAGTGATGCCCAGTCGGCCGTATCGGTTGCACAGGCTGCTGACGCAGTCGTGATTGGCAGTGCGATTATTCGGCTCATGGAAGAGGCAGAGAAGTTAGGTCAGGAACCGCTTGAGAAGGCGGGCCAATTTATGGCGGGCATTCGATCGGCACTTGATGCGATGCCTGCAAAACGCTCCGCGGAGGCAGCATGAGTTGGATTGACAAGATCCTTCCCCCAAAGATTCAACGTAATGAAGGTCCACGTCGCAGTGTTCCCGAGGGACTATGGCTAAAGTGTCCCGCCTGTGAGTCAGTGCTGTATCGGACTGATCTTGAAAGTAACCAGCAGGTCTGCCCGAAGTGTGATCACCACCTTCGCATTCGTGCCCGTGAGCGGCTTGATCACCTACTGGATCCGCAGGGGCGTTACGAGATTGGTCAGGAAGTCCTGCCCGTCGATACCTTGAAGTTCAAAGACAGTCGCAAGTACCCGGAACGGCTGACCGAGGCGATGGAGCAGACCGGTGAGACAGATGCGCTGATCGCGATGGGAGGCTCGATTAAGTCGGTCCCTGTAGTGGTTGCTTGTTTTGAGTTTGAGTTTATGGGCGGCTCGATGGGCTCCGTTGTGGGAGAGCGTTTTGTTCGTGCCGCCGAGGTAGCGCTGGAACAGAAGCTTCCCTTTATTAGCATCGCTGCAAGTGGCGGTGCCCGGATGCAGGAGGGGTTGTTGTCGTTGATGCAGATGGCGCGAACGACGGCGGTGCTACAGCGACTTGCCGAGATCAAGCTTCCGTATATCTCCGTGCTGACCGATCCCACGATGGGCGGTGTCTCTGCTAGCTTTGCATTTCTTGGGGATGTGGTGATTGCGGAACCGAAGGCCCTGGTTGGATTTGCGGGACCACGGGTGATTGAGCAGACGGTTCGTGAGAAGTTACCGCCGGGATTTCAGCGCGCGGAGTTTCTGCTCGAGAAGGGGGCAGTTGATCGCATCGTTGATCGTCGCAAGATGCGCGATGAGCTTGCAGACCTCTTGCTCTTATTGATGCGACAGCCTGCCGATCAGGCGCGTGCCTGATGCATCGGATTCTTTTGGCACGACTTTGCATTGACGCTTGACGACTGGCTAGCCAAGATCCTTTCGCAGCACGCAAAGACCATCGACCTTGGTCTTGAGCGAGTGCTGGCGGTCGGCCGACGGATGGGGTTTGGGGAAACAGACGCTGGCCTACAGGTGGCCCCAGTCTCGATTGTGGTGGGCGGCACCAATGGGAAAGGGTCGACCTGTGCGATGTTGGAGTCCATTCTCCTTCAGGCCGGTTACCGGGTCGCGACCTATACGTCTCCGCATCTCCTGCGTTTTAACGAGCGACTTCGCATCAATGGGGAGCTCATTGACGACGCACCGCTCGCTCAGGCATTCGCCCGAGTGGACGCCGCACGACAAGAGATCACGCTGACCTTTTTTGAGTTCACGACCCTTGCTATTTTTGATCTCATCAAGCGTTCCGGTGTTGATGTCGCCGTACTCGAAATTGGACTTGGTGGGCGCCTTGATGCGGTCAATGTGGTGGATCACGATTGTGCAGTGCTGGTGTCAGTGGATATGGACCACCAGGAGTTTCTCGGTGATACCCGGGAGAAGATCGGCTGGGAAAAGGCCCATATTGCACGTCCCAATCGGCCGTTTATCTTGGCCGACCCAGTTCCTCCCGCAACAGTCTCGGAGGTTGCGGGTGCCATTGGGGCCGACATCTGGCAGTTTGGCCAGGACTACAATTTTCAAGGAGATCGTCAGCAGTGGAGCTGGGCAGGGCGTGGTCAACGGCGAAATGCGATGGCCTACCCCGCGCTGCGAGGTGCGAATCAGTTGTTAAACGCCTCGGCAGTGCTTGCGGCGCTCACTTCCCTGCGCGATAAACTTCCTGTGACGCAGGGCGCGGTTCGACAGGGTTTTGCGTTTGTCGAACTTCCTGGTCGATTCCAGGTGCTTCCTGGTCAGCCATCCGTGGTGCTTGATGTGGCGCATAACCCTCACGCTGCGGCGGTACTCGCTGCGAACCTAGATCAGATGGGGTTCTTTCCGAAGACGATAGCCGTCGTCGGGATGGTCGCGGGGAAGGACGCTCAGGAAGTCTTTCGACGACTCGGTGATCGTGTCGATCACTGGTGTCTTGCAAGTCTTGAAGGACCTGATACCAACGGTCGTCCCCGATCTGCGGAGTCACTGGCACAAGCGCTTCAACAAGCTTTACCGTCGGCTGCTTTTGGCTGCTACCCAGACCCGGTCTCCGCTCTTGCTGCAGCGCGGTCAATGGTGGAGCCGAATGATAGAATCGTAGCCTTCGGTTCGTTTCTGACCGTAAGTCAAATTCTTTCGATGCGTTATGCCCGCTGACAGTGAACCACGTGCAGCTTTACGCGACAGCCAGGGGTCCGACCCGATGGCCGAGCACAAACGTCGCGCACGTTGGCGTCTTCTTGGTGCTGTCATCATCGCGGCGAGTGTTGCCGCACTCGCTCCTGTGTTGCTCGAAGAGCAGGCGCGTCCCCTCTCTCAGGATCTGTTGATCGAAATTCCTTCAAAGGATTCCGTCTTTGCAAAGATCGAGTCACTGAAGTCTTCCCCTGAGCCAACCCCACCGACCGAGTCTAAGGCGCCTGCGACCGCACCCGTTTCTGCGACGGCACCGGTAGCAGAACAAGAAGCAAAGGCGCAGCCGAAAGCGGAACTTAAACCAGAAACTAAGCCAGAACCTAAATCAGAACCTAAACCAGAACCCAAACCCGAGGTGAAGCCTGAGACGAAACCTGAGGTGAAACCTGCAGCCAAGTCGGTGACGAAATCTGCGACGAAGCCTGAGCCCAAGTCTGAACCTAAGTCTGAACCTAAGTCTGAACCCAAGCCTGAGACGAAACCTGATGGCCGCTTTCTAGTTCAGGTTGGTGCCTATGCCAAGATTGAAGCGGCCAATGCGGTGAAGGCAAAGCTTACGGCGGGCGGGCACTCGGTTGCGATTGAAACGATCAAGACTGCTGAAGGGGCTGAGCGACATCGGGTTCGGATCGGACCGTTTGCGACCAAAGAGCTTGCCACGCAGGTTCGAGATCGCGCCAAGGCCCAGGGCTATGACGCTGCGGTGATTGGACCCTAACCATGGCCTGGTTTAACGAGCTCACCTGGATTGATACGGTTGTTCTCGTGGTTATTCTGGCGTCAACAGTTCTGTCATTATTTCGTGGGCTCGTAAAAGAGATCGCCTCCTTGGCCGTCTGGGTGATTGCATTCGTCGCCGCGAGTCGTCTTGCTGGAGAGGTTGCTGCGGTGCTGCCAGATTGGATTCCCCCGGCACTTGAACAGACGGTTGCCTTTTTAGGCATCCTGGTCGTCGTGCTGGTGGTGGGCAAGCTTGTCACGCTCGCGCTCAAGGAGATGGTTTCGGCCGCAGGCATGGGGGCCATTGATCGCATCTTGGGGATGGCCTTTGGCGCAGCGCGCGGTATCTTGATGGTTGTGGCACTCGCGATTCTGGCCGCGATGACCTCGCTGCCAAATCAAACAACCTGGCGTTTGTCGAAGAGTCGACCGGCGTTAGAGTGGGGCATTAAAACGGCTGCTCCGTGGCTGCCGAATATTCTGGGCGAACGAATTCGGATGCCGCAGTCGTGGTTTAAAGAGCAAGGGGAATGGGTATGTGTGGCGTAATTGGCGTTGTCGGGCACTCTGCGGTCAATCAGCTGTTATACGACGGACTGTTGCTGCTGCAGCACCGTGGGCAGGACGCCGCGGGTATTGCGACAGCGCAGGGTAAGCGGATTCACATCCACCGTGGCAATGGTCTGGTCCGAGATGTCTTCCGTACTCGCGATATGCGCAACCTTCAAGGACAGATGGGGATTGGGCATGTCCGCTACCCGACTGCGGGCAGCGCTGCAAATTCTGAGGAAGCCCAGCCGTTTTACGTGAATGCTCCGTTTGGAATAGTCCTTGGTCACAACGGGAACCTGACGAATGCCGAAGAGCTTCAGCAGGACATGTTCCGTCGGGATCGTCGTCACATCAACACCGAGTCTGACTCGGAGGTACTTTTAAACGTGTTTGCCCACGAGCTTCAGCAGGCCGTTTCGGGGCTATCGCTCGATGAGCAGTCGGTGTTTAAGGCGGTCGAGGCACTGCATAGTCGGGCTCGTGGCGCATATGCCTGTGTGGTGATGATTGCAGGGTATGGTGTGGTTGCCTTTCGAGACACCCATGGCATCCGTCCGCTGGCGCTTGGACGTCATGCAGATGACCTTGGGGAGGAATGGATGGTCGCTTCGGAGACAGTTGCGATTCAGGGACTGGGCTTTGAGCCTGTTCGCGATGTGGCGCCTGGGGAATGCGTGATCATCACTCTCGAGGGTCAGGTGCATTCGAAAATCTGCGCCAAGAATCCAGTGCTGAAGCCCTGTGTCTTTGAGTACGTCTACTTCGCTCGACCCGATTCCGTCATTGATGGGGTAAGTGTCTACGACGCTCGACTGCGCATGGGCGAGTCCCTTGCTGAGAAAATTCGGAGCCAGTTTCCGGCAGGGACAATTGATGTCGTGATGCCGATCCCGGACTCTAGTCGACCAGCGGCAATGCAGCTGGCGCTGCGACTGGGGATTGAATACCGCGAAGGATTTATTAAGAACCGGTATATCGGTCGTACCTTCATCATGCCGGGCCAGGCTGCTCGGAAGAAGTCCGTGCGTCAAAAGCTTAATGCCATCGCATCGGAATTTAAGGATAAGAGTGTCTTGATCGTGGACGACTCAATCGTGCGGGGGACAACGAGCCAGGAGATTGTCCAGATGGCCCGGGACTCCGGTGCCAAGAAGGTGATCTTTGCCTCGGCAGCGCCACCCGTGCGCTTTCCGAATGTCTATGGGATTGATATGCCGACTCGTGGGGAGCTGATCGCTTTTGGTCGTACGGACGATGAGATCTGCCGAGCAATTGGGGCTGATGCGCTGATCTACCAGGACATCGACGCAATGAAGAGTGGGGTGATGGACTTTAACGATCAGCTGGAAGATCTTGAAGCGTCCTGTTTTGATGGCCGCTATATCACCGGGGACGTCACCGAAAAGCTGCTCGATAGCCTTGAATCCGCCCGACTGAATAGCGGAACGGAAGCCACACGGCGTCAGTTGGCCTTAAACTTGTCGAATGACGACTAAAAAAACGCCCAAGTCTGCAACACAGCGCGACCTTCGCTTTGCGACCCGTGCGGTGCGGGCGGGCACGACCCGGTCAGAGTTTGGAGAGCATTCCGAGGCGATGTACCTGACCTCGAGCTTTGTCTTTGATGATGCGGAACAGGCGGCACGTCGTTTTCAGAATCAAGAGCCAGGGGTGGTCTACTCTCGGTTCACAAATCCTTCGGTGCAGATGTTTGAAGAGCGGCTTGCCTCGCTCGAGGGTGCGGAACGTTGCGTCGCTACAAGTTCGGGTATGTCAGCAATCCATGCGGTCTGCCTTGCATTTCTAAAGGCAGGCGATCACATCGTCACCACGCCGAGTCTGTTTGGCGCAACGATCCAGTTGTTTGAAAACTATCTGGTGAAGTTTGGTGTGTCGGTGAGCTATGTCTCGCTGACCGATCCGCAGGCCTGGGCCAACGCGATCACACCGAACACGCGTCTGATTTATCTGGAAACCCCCTCGAACCCTTTAACCGAGATTGCCGATATTGCGGCGATTGCGAAGACGGCGAGGGCGAAAGGGGTGCCGCTGGTAGTCGATAACTGCTTCTGTACGCCAGCGCTACAGCAGCCACTCGCCATGGGGGCTGATCTGGTGGTGCACTCGGCAACAAAATACATCGATGGTCAGGGCCGTGTCCTTGGGGGTGCGGTTGCTGGGCCAAGTACCTTGCTGGAGCCTATCTACCAGGTGGTCCGTACCTGCGGTCCCTCCTTATCGCCGTTTAATGCCTGGGTGCTTCATAAAGGGCTTGAGACACTTGATCTTCGGATGAAGGCCCACTCGGCCTCGGCGCTTGCGCTTGCCCAGTGGCTCGAGGCACATCCGAAGGTCTCACGGGTTCTGTATCCGGGGCTTGCCTCTCATCCGCAGCATGCGCTCGCCATGCGGCAGCAGTCTGCCGGGGGCGCAATCGTCTCGTTTGAGGTCAACGGCGCAACGCCCGATGAGCAGCGCC
>JACCDY011355619.1_pt1 | contig 11394 bp, 10 predicted proteins | sample 7446391 | NCBI WGS metagenome assembly JACCDY01 (sample SAMN15323451, study PRJNA562643) | freshwater metagenome | isolation source: river surface water | place: USA:Blue River Watershed | collected 2017-08-18
CAATGTGGCGCGAGAGTTTTCACGTCGCATTCAAGTGGGCATGGTGGGCATCAACGTGCCGATTCCTGTGCCCATGGCTTGGCACGGTTTTGGTGGTTGGAAGCGCAGTTTGTTTGGCGATATGCACGCCTATGGCGAAGAGGGTGTGCGCTTTTATACCAAGCAAAAATCGATCATGCAGCGCTGGCCCGAGAGCATTGGCAAAGGCGCCGAATTTGTCATGCCCACTGCCAAGTAATTCATGAACGACAGCACCTTTGACTACATCATCGTTGGCGCAGGAACGGCCGGTTGCCTGTTGGCCAATCGCTTGTCCGCAGACGCCAGCAAACGGGTGCTGTTGATTGAAGCCGGCAAGCGTGACGATTACCACTGGATCCACATTCCTGTGGGCTATCTGTATTGCATTGGCAACCCTCGCACGGATTGGTTGTACCAAACCGAAGCGGCCGATGGCTTGAATGGTCGCAGCTTGCGTTACCCTCGCGGCAAAGTGTTGGGGGGCTGTAGCAGTATCAACGGCATGATCTACATGCGAGGCCAATCACGCGACTACGATCAGTGGGCGCAACTCACCGGCAGCGATGATTGGCGTTGGGATCGGTGCTTGCCTTATTTCAAAGCGCACGAAGACCATTACAAAGGCGCAAGCCCACTGCATGGCGCCAAAGGCGTCAAGCCAGAATTATTTGACAGTGCTGGCGCATCTGACGCTAAGTCTCAAGACTATTTCAAAGTGCTCAAAGCCCGACAAGCCGGTGGCGAATGGCGCATTGAAAAACAACGTCTCAGTTGGGGCGTGCTTGACGCCTTTTCACAAGCCGCACAACAAGCGGGCATTCCGGCCACAGAAGATTTCAACCAAGGCAACAACGAAGGCATTGGTTATTTTGAAGTGAACCAACGAAGCGGCTGGCGTTGGAACACGGCTCAAGCTTTTTTGCGTCCGACTTGTTTTGCACGTCCCAACTTTGAGTTGTGGACGCAAGCGCAAGTGGCGGGCCTTGTTCTCGAAACCGATGCCGATGGTGCCAAGCGCTGCACCGGTGTCAAGGTTTGGGATGGCCATCAACTGGTCACCGCCACCGCCACACGCGAAGTGGCCTTGAGTGCTGGCAGCATTGGTTCTGCGCAAATTTTGCAGTTGTCCGGCATTGGCAATCCCGATCTTCTCAAGCCTGTGGGCGTTGAAGTACAGCACGATTTGCCAGGTGTCGGTGCCAACCTGCAAGACCATTTGCAAATACGCTCGGTCTACAAAGTGAAGCATGCCAAGACACTCAACACCTTGGCCAACAACTGGTGGGGCAAAGCCAAAATTAGTTTGGAGTATGCCATGTCACGCAGTGGTCCGATGAGCATGGCGCCCAGTCAATTGGGGGCCTTCACCAAAAGCGATCCCTCACAAGCCTGGGCCAACATTCAATACCATGTGCAGCCCCTCAGCTTGGATGCATTTGGTGAGCCGCTGCACAACTTCCCGGCCATTACGGCCAGTGTGTGCAACTTGAATCCCACCAGCCGCGGCAGCGTCACTTTGAAGAGCCCTGACTTCAAAGACCCACCAGCCATTGCACCCAATTACCTGAGCACCGATGCAGACCGCAAAGTAGCGGCCGACAGTCTGCGCGTCACGCGCCGCATCATGTCGCAAGCGGCCATGGCACGGTACGAGCCCGAAGAGTTCAAGCCTGGGGTGCAATACCAAACAGATGAAGAGCTGGCCAAACTGGCCGGCGACATTGCCAGCACCATTTTTCATCCGGTCGGTACAACACGCATGGGCCGCGATGATGACGCGATGGCAGTGGTCAACAGTCAACTTCAAGTCCGCGGCATCCGCGGTTTGCGTGTGGTCGATGCGGGTGTCATGCCCACCATCACCAGCGGCAACACCAACAGCCCCACCTTGATGATTGCGGAAAAGGCGGCGCATTGGATGGCTTTGGACGCCACGGGAAATCCCTGATGGGAATGGCCTGTGAAGCAAGCTACATTTCATGCACTCGATGAACTGCAGTTTGGGTTCGTTTTGAGGGCAGAGGAGACACCCAAACTACTCGAACATGAACATCCAAAACGAGATGTAACTTTTGATAGGCGCCGCGAAAGCGGCGCTTTTTTTTCATGGAATTGCTGATCGTCTCTCTCGCGTCCTTGTTTGCCGGCATGGTCGATTCGATCGTTGGCGGGGGTGGCCTGATTTTGGTCCCCGCACTCTTCGCCACATTTCCATCTGCTCCCCCAGCCACCTTGGTCGGCACCAACAAAAGCGCCGCCATTTGGGGCACTGCATTTGCCACGTACCAGTGCAGCAAAAAAGTAGACATGCGATGGGGCGCCCTGATGCCTGCTGCCAGTGCAGGCTTGCTCGGCTCATTGTTAGGCGCATGGACGGTCACAGAAGTTGACCCCAGTTTTTTGCGCAAAGCCTTGCCCTTTATTTTGTTGGCCTTGCTGGCCTACACGCTGGCCAAGAAAGACATGGGGCAACGACACGAGCCTCGCTTCAAAGGTCGGCAAGAAGCCATTGCGGCCATGGTCATGGGGCTGTTGATTGGCTTTTACGATGGCTTCTTTGGCCCTGGCACTGGCAGTTTTTTTGTCTTCGCATATGTGCGCTTGTTGGGATACGACTTTCTCAACGCTTCAGCGTCTGCCAAGTTGATGAACACCGCCACCAATTTTGCAGCGCTGGTGTTGTTCACATTGCAAGGCCATGTGTGGTGGCATCTGGCACTGCCCATGGCTTTGGCGAATGTGGTCGGCAGTTTGCTGGGCACCCGCTTGGCCTTGAAACACGGCGCGGGCTTTGTGCGCTATGTATTTTTGGCCGTGGTGGCGGCCCTGATTGTGAAAACGACTTACGACGGATTTTTCCGCTGAGGTGCAAACTGGGTGTAGGCCACCCCCATCAAGGCAATGGCAGCCCCGACCAACTTGATCACGGTGTATTGCTCTCCCGTGAGGGCCCAAGCAAACAAACCCGCAACAGGCGGCATGAGGTACATCAAGGGGGCGGTTTTGGCAACGCCTCTCACTTGGTTCACCCAGCCCCACACCAACCAACCGCCAAACGCTGAAATCAAAATGGACCACGCCATGGCCGCCCAGCCTTGCACGCCCAAACTGTCCCAAGGCGCTTCAAGGCCAGCAGGAATAGACAAGAGCATGACGGGCAAACCACCCCACAAGGTGGCGTAACCCATCGTGAGCACGCTGCCATGTTTCTCGAGCAGGGGCTTGGCTTGAACTGTGTAATAAGAGAACAGTACCGCGGCCACAAACAACATCACATCGCCGCCACTTGCGCGCCAGTCACCTTTGAGCAATTTGTCAGACAAGAAAAGAAGCACGCCTGCGAATGCAACCATCACACCGATCACTTGGGTGCGCTGCAACTTTTCATGGCCTTTCCAGCGCAAGATCAACAGGGTGAAGATGGGACCACATGCCAAGATCACAGAGCTTGAAAATGGCGTTGACAAATGAATGCCGTAACACACGATGCCCACATGCAAGCTGTGTCCCACAAAACCCAAACGTGCCAAGGCCATCACATCTTGGCGCGGCAACGGCGGCAGAAATTGACCCAGCGTGACGCGCATCAAGATGAGCGCACACACAGGCATGATGAGATAGCGCGCCAGCAAAAATCCACTGGGCGTGAGCGTGTTCAGCAGGTACTTTTGCACACTGAAGTTGGCACCCCAGATCAAAATCAAAACAAGGGCGGCGCTCAGCGCCAATCGCTGTGGTGCCGAATGTTTCAATCCTTGACCACCACTGGCACGCGTGCTGCCAAAGCACACATCAATTCGTAGCCTACCGTGCTGGCTGCTTGCGCAACTTCGTCAATGGCAACGCCCGTTGTGGGACTTGCTTGGGATGTGCTTTTTTGAGGCAGGCCCCACAAGGTCACTTCGCTGCCCACATCGGCATGCGGCAAATCAGTGAGGTCCACCGTGAGCATGTCCATGCTGACACGGCCTAGCGTACGCGTACGATGACCGTCCACACAAACGGGGGTGCCTGTTGGGGCAATGCGCGGATAGCCGTCGGCATAACCACACGCCACCACGCCAATTCGCATTGGGCAGTCGGCTACAAATGCCGAGCCATAGCCCACCGTGTCACCTGCTTGCAAATGTTGCACAGCAATGATGTTGGCATTCAAACTCATGACGGGTTTCAAACCCCAGTCTTGGGCTGAGTGCAAAGGGAAATCGGGCGAACTGCCATACAAAGCAATGCCAGGTCGGATCCAGTCTGCGCGCACAGCTAAATCTTTGGCGTGGCGCAAGCTTGCTGCGCTGTTGCACAAACTTCGTTCGCCAGACAAATCATGGGTGTATTGGTGAAAGATGGACATGGCCGCTGCAATGCCTTTTTCACCGTCGGCGTCACTGAAGTGTGTCATCAGTGAAATTTCATCCACTTGCGGCAATGCATTCAATCGCGTCCAAGCAGCCCGGAAGGCCTGAGGGGCAAATCCCAAACGGTTCATGCCACTGTTCATTTTGAGAAAGACCCGATGCGGCTGATGGGTTTTGTGCACCGCCAGCATGTCGATTTGCGCTTCGCAGTGCACAACGTGCCACAGGTTCAATCGAGAACACAACTCCAAATCACGCGTCTCAAACACCCCTTCTAGCAACAGAACAGGTCCACGCCAACCCAGTTGGCGAACGCGTTCGGCCTCAGCCAAATCCAGCAAGGCAATGCCGTCAGCCGCCCGCAAACCCTCGAAAACACGCTCGATGCCATGGCCATAGGCGTTGGCCTTGACCACGCCCCAGACCAGCGCATCGGGGGCCGCGGCTTTGATTTGCGACAGGTTGTGGCGCAAAGCTTGAATGTCGATGGTGGCCTGAATCGGTCTTGGCATGGCGGATCGTTACAAAAACGGCGATCAATCTCGCGGGTTGAAGCCTAGATTGTGGCACTACAGAGCGTGATATAACTGAAACTTACGCCAACACACGCTAGCGAGTGTTGCTTTGATACTTTTTCTAATTTTCGAATTCGGCCTTTTGCCTGATCGATTCACTGCATGATTTCATGAAGCGCGGTTTTTACACCATCATGGCGGCCCAGTTTTTCAGTTCGTTGGCCGACAACGCGCTTTTCGTCGCGGCGGTAGAATTGATTCGCACCAGCGGTGGCGCGGAGTGGCAGCGTGCGGCCTTGGTGCCCATGTTTGCTTTGTTTTATGTGGTGCTTGCGCCCTTTGTCGGCGCCTTTGCAGACTCACGGCCCAAAGGCGAGGTGATGTTCATCAGCAATGCCATCAAAGTGGTGGGCTGTTTGTTGATGTTGTTTGGCACGCACCCCTTGTTGTCTTACGCCATTGTGGGATTGGGCGCCGCAGCCTATTCACCCGCCAAATATGGCATCTTGACCGAATTGTTGCCCGCCTCTCAATTGGTCAAGGCCAATGGTTGGATTGAAGGTCTCACCATCGCCTCCATCATTTTGGGCGTGTTGGTCGGCGGCCAATTGGTGGGCACGCATGTCTCTGAGTATTTGTTGAGCTTTGATTTGCCGCTCGTCGATACAGGCATTGACACAGCGCCAGAGGCTGCCATTTTGCTGTTGATCACGTTCTATGCTTTGGCCGCTTGGTTCAACACCCGCATTCCCGATACAGGCGTCGCCATGCGCGCCATGCCCAAAAACTTGTTGGCCTTGCTGCCCGACTTCTGGGATTGCAACACTCGCCTGTGGAAAGACCGCTTAGGCCAAATCTCCTTGGCAACAACCACATTGTTTTGGGGCGTCTCTGGCAACTTGCGCTACATCGTCTTGGCATGGAGCGCAGCGGCCTTGGGCTACAGCACCACACAGGCTTCTAGCTTGGTCGGCGTGGTGGCCATTGGCACTGCGGTTGGCGCCGTGGTGGCCTCTGTGCGAATGAAGCTGCATCAGGCCACGCGCGTCATGCCATTGGGCATTGCCATGGGCGTGTTGGTGATGGGCATGAATTTCATCGACAACGTGTGGGTGGCTGCGCCCTTTCTCATTTTGTTAGGCGCCTTGGGCGGTTTCTTGGTGGTGCCTATGAACGCATTGCTGCAACACCGAGGTCACAACTTGATGGGTGCAGGTCGTTCGATTGCGGTCCAAAATTTCAACGAGCAAGCATGCATCTTGTTGTTGGGTGGCTTCTACAGTTTCTCGACGGGCATGGGCTTGTCAGCCTTTGGCGCCATCACCGCCTTTGGCTTTGTGGTGGCCAGCATCATGTGGGTCATCAAGCGCTGGCATGAGCACAACCTGCGCGAGCACAGTGCGGTGTTGAATCACTTGATCGACGTTGCCAAAAACGACAACCTTCACGGCTAACAAGCCATTCTGAATTTTTTGAAGCAGGTGCAACCCATGAAATCAATCTATGACTTCGACGCCATTCAAATGAATGGTCAACCCTTGGCGCTGGCTTCACTGCGCGGCCAAGTGATGTTGATCGTGAACACCGCCAGTGCCTGTGGCTTCACACCCCAGTTTGGGGGTTTAGAAAAAATTCACCAAGCCTACAAAGACCAAGGCTTGGCCGTGTTGGGATTTCCGTGCAATCAGTTTGGCAGCCAAGATCCTGGCAGCAACGAGTCGATTGCCAGCTTCTGCCAACTGAACTACGGCGTGAGTTTTCCCATGATGGAAAAGATCAAGGTGAATGGTCCCGAAGCGCACCCCCTTTACCAATGGTTGTGCGCAGAAGCACCCGGTTTGTTGGGCAGCAAGGCCATCAAGTGGAATTTCACCAAGTTCTTGATTGGCCGCGATGGCCGCGTGCTCAAACGTTATGCGCCCATGGACAAGCCAGAGAACATTGGCAAAGACATTGAAGCGGCTCTGAGCGCTGCTTAAGCACTCAGCGTCAAGGCCTCGTCCACCAACTCCACCCAGTGCCTTACGGGCACGTCAGCGCCACTTTGTAAATGGGTGATGCAACCAATGTTGGCGCTCAAAATGGCCTTGGGTTGCAACTTGTTCAGATGACCCAATTTGCGATCACGCAAGGCATACGCGGTATCGGCTTGCAAGACAGAGTAAGTACCGGCTGAGCCGCAGCACAAGTTGGACTCTAGCTCGGTGACTCGCAACTGAAAACCCAATTGACCTAACTGCGCTTCAACGCCGCCCTTCAATTGCTGCCCGTGCTGCAATGTGCACGGTGGGTGATAGGCCAGGGGTCCTGCTGCGGCCACCACCTCGGGTTTCAAACGCTTTTGAAGTTCAGGCAAACACAAAGGCAACAACTCACTCAGATCCCGTGTGAGTTCTGAAATGCGTTTGGCTTTGTCTGCATACTGCGCATCGTGTTGCAACAAGTGGCCATATTCTTTGACCGTGACACCGCAACCCGAAGCATTCATGACAATGGCTTCTACGCCTTGAGTGACCCATGGCCACCATGCGTCAATGTTGCGCCGCATGTGGTCCAAGCCACCCACCTGATCGTTCAAGTGAAATTTAACGGCACCACAACAACCCGCCTCAGGCGGCACCACCACTTCAATGCCACATGCATTGAGCACACGTGCTGTGGCGGTGTTGATGTTGGGCTTCATGGCAGGCTGGACGCAGCCCGCCAACATCAGTACTTTTCGTGCATGGGTTTGGGTGGGCCAAGCACCAGCGTCCTGAGGCGCGGGCACCTTGGCTTGAAGCGTTGCGGGCAACAAAGCCCTCACGCTTTGTCCCAGCTTCATGGCGGGCGCAAACAGAGCGGACGTCAGGCCTTCTTTCAAAAGCCAACGGACTGCGCGTTCTTGAACGGGCCGCTGAACTTTGGCATCGACCACCTTGCGACCCAGGTCCACCAAATGGCCGTACGGCACGCCACTGGGGCACGTGCTTTCGCAATTGCGGCAGGTGAGGCACCGGTCTAAATGCATTTGCGTTTTGCGCGTGGGCTCGGCACCTTCAAAGACTTGCTTCATCAGATAGATACGGCCACGCGGTCCATCCAGTTCATCGCCCATCAACTGATAAGTGGGGCACGTGGCCGTGCAAAAACCACAGTGCACACACGAGCGAAGAATGGCCTCGGCTTCTTGACCGAGCAGGGTATTTTGAAACTCAGGTGCGAGTTGGGTTTGCATGTTGAGCCTCAGAAATGCGCGTTCAATCTGCGAGGGCCAAACAGGCCGGCAGGGTCAAATTCTTGTTTCAGTGCGTGCTGAATGCGTTGATGTACCGCATCCAGCGGCGTGAAAACGGGCACCGACACTGGCAAGGCCGCACTGGCTTGCTGCGGTCTTCTGAACAAGGTGGCCTGACCCCCCACCGTTGCGGCGGCTTTGCGAAGGGCTTCAGCATCCGACAGCGGCGCCCAGACCCAGCGCTGTGCGCCATGCCATTCAATGAAAGGCGCGCTTGTACTTGCCGGCAAATTCAAAACGGGCGCCGTTTGAGGCACCGACAAACGCCACAAGGCCACATCGGTCGATGCTGCGGCTTGCGTAAAAAAGGGCAAGCGTTGGTCTGCACAGGCGATCCAATCTTGGGTTGCACTCTCGGATGCTTGCACCAACAATTCACTGTTCAAGACCGCAAGGTCCTGCGACATGCGAACTTTGGCGGCCTCAACGGCTGCGTGTGCGCCGCGAAGACGCACGAACAACATCTCGGGCTGGCCTGGCATGCTATTGTCTTGGACCCATCAACTGGCATTCAAAGGCAAAGGTTGCCCACCCCAGCGATGCAACAATGCCAGCGCTTGAGCTTGTGGCAACCGGCACATGAGGTGAGCCTCTGCGGGTGCGACGGGCAATACTTTCAAAGAGACTTCGGTGATCAAACCCAAGGTGCCCCAGCTACCCGCCAGCAATCGGCTGACGTCGTAACCTGCCACATTCTTCATGACCTGGCCACCAAAAGTCAGGTGCTCGCCGCGGCCGTTGATGAATTTCAAACCAAGCACAAAGTCGCGAACTGCGCCCACACTGGCGCGCGCTGGACCACTCAAACCCGATGCCACCATGCCACCCACGGTGGCTTGGCTGTGGGTGCGGTCGGCTGCAAACACCGGAGGTTCAAACGCCAAGCACTGGCCTTGCGCTGCCAGTGTTTTTTCCAAATCACACAATAGCGTGCCAGCGCCGACAGTGATGACTAACTCACTGGGCTCGTATTGCACAATGCCCGACAGGCCGCGTGTTTCCAGCAACTCGCCTTCCAAGGCCTCGCCATAAAAATCGTGGCTCCCCGAACCGTGGATCCGAAAGCTTTTGCGTGGTGCAGACCCCGTCGATGCCGCGGCGCGCCCGGTGTCCAACCAGGTGGCCAGATCTGGGTAAGCGCTTGGACTTGAGCGAATGGTTGGACTGTCGTTCATGTCGCCATGTTAAACGGACACGCTCTGTTTCTGGCCACTTTTGCAGAACGCAAGCGTCAAAAATAGGTCAATTCAGTTGTTGAAAAAACTCACAAGCAAACCAGGCGTGTCGACCCGCATGGCAAAAACACAACCCGATTGGGGCAAGGCTTGAAGCTCTGCCGTACTTCGGCCATGGGCCGATGTGGTGATGAACAGGGTGCGCAAATCTTCTCCGCCAAAACATGGCATGGTGGGGCACTGAACAGGCGTTTCAATGTAAGCGACACACCGACCATCGGGCGCAATTTTGGCCAAGCGATGACCCTCGTACATTGCGGCATAGTAAAACCCCTCCGCATCCACAGCGGCGCCATCGGGTCGGCCTGCGTAAGACTGCGCCACATCCGATCCATAAATCCAGTCTTTGGGCTTGGCTGGAAATTGTGCAAAGACACGTTCATGGGTCATTTGCTGAGATGTCACATCAAAGTCCCAAGCGCGAATGCAATGTGCGCCCGTGTCGGACCAGTACATGGTTTTGCCGTTGGGTGACCATGCCAAGCCGTTGGCCACTGTGGCCTGATCGGCTTTGGACTGCAGTGCGTGGTTGGCTTGTAAGGCATACAAAACACCGGCGGCTTGATCGCGCGGCTCGTACATCGTGCCACTCCAAAAATTGCCGGCAGGATCGCACTTGCCATCGTTGAATCGCAGTTTGCTTGTGTCGTAGGGTGCAGCGGCCAACAATTCCAACGCACCTCCCCATTCACGTGCGCGGTAAATACCGCTTCGCAACGCCATGACCCAGCCGCCTTTGCTTGCAGGCGCAAAACAACCTGGCTCTTCTTGCAAAGGCCAATCTTCAACTGCATGGCTTTGCGACAAATCAGATGAAACCTTCATGCGCCGCAATCGGCGTCCCGGAATATCGACCCAATACAAACATTTTTCTTGAGGATGCCAAAAGGGCGACTCGCCCAAGACATCGGCTTGGGTTGTCATGCAGTGCCATGCGGGTCGCACAAAAGGAATTTCAGCAGTCATCGATACGCTCAGTTTGAAACATTGCTGGCATTGTCAATTAATTTGGGTATGTAAAAACTTGGTAACAAAAACAACAGGCGAAAAAAAGCCCGCCGAAGCGGGCTGTGAGGATGGAGACTAACTTCTCGGAAAGTCTTTGGGAGATCTTGACAGATTAACCGTGATAAGCAGTTTCGCCGTGTGAGCTGATGTCCAAACCTTCGCGCTCTGCTTCTTCAGAAACACGCAGTCCAACTGTCAGGTCAACCAACTTGAAAGCCACAAAGGAAACCACACCAGACCAGACAACTGTCACGAGCACGGCTTTGGCTTGTGTCCAAACTTGTGCAGCGATGGAGTAATCGGCAGCTGTGATGCCAGTGGCTGTGACCCAGTCGGCCACGAAGCCAGGGCCGCCCAAGGCTGGTGAATTGAACACACCGGTGAGCAACGCGCCGACAATACCGCCCACGCCGTGAACACCGAAGACGTCCAAGGAGTCATCTGCGCCCAACATTTTCTTCAGGCCATTGACGCCCCACAAACATGCAAAGCCTGCAATGATGCCAATCACCAAGGCGCCGCCGATACCGACGTTGCCAGCCGCTGGCGTGATGGCCACCAAACCTGCCACTGCACCGGATGCAGCACCCAACATAGAGGCTTTGCCACGCATCAGCGCTTCACCGACACACCATGCCAACACGGCAGCGGCTGTGGCCAACAAAGTGTTCACGAAAGCAAGGGCTGCAAAACCGTTGGCTTCGAGGGCAGAGCCCGCGTTGAAACCGAACCAGCCCACCCACAACAATGAAGCACCGACCATGGTCAATGTCAAAGAGTGAGGTGCCATGGCTTCGCGGCCATAACCAATGCGCTTGCCAACCATGAAGGCACCAACCAAACCAGCCACCGCAGCATTGATGTGCACCACGGTGCCGCCCGCAAAGTCCAGCGCACCCCACTGCCAGATCATGCCGGCTTTGCCGTTCATCTCATCGACCACTTCTTTCGCTGTGTAGGCATCAGGACCCATCCAGAACCAG
>JACCDY011176354.1_pt1 | contig 11390 bp, 10 predicted proteins | sample 7446391 | NCBI WGS metagenome assembly JACCDY01 (sample SAMN15323451, study PRJNA562643) | freshwater metagenome | isolation source: river surface water | place: USA:Blue River Watershed | collected 2017-08-18
AGGCAAATCGACTTTGTTTAAAACCACAATTCTTGGTCTATCACTTAAATCCTGAGCGTACTTTTGCAATTCATTTTCAATAATCTCAAAGTCTTTGATTGGGTCACGGTCACTCTCTAATGTTCCACAATCCAAGACATGCACTAACGCAGCACAACGCTCGACATGGCGCAAAAACTGTAAGCCCAAACCTTTTCCTTCAGATGCACCAGGGATAAGACCAGGTACATCTGCAACGGTAAAACGAGATTCACCTGCTTGAACTACACCGAGATTTGGTGCCAAAGTTGTAAATGGATAATCCGCAATCTTGGGACGTGCCGCAGAGATGGCTGCAACTAATGATGATTTTCCAGCGCTGGGATAACCAATTAACCCGATATCAGCTACAGATTTAAGCTCGAGAATTAAAGTGCGCTTTTCGCCTGGCTCTCCAAGTAAAGCAAAACCAGGAGCGCGTCTGCGTGAAGAGGCTAACGCGTTATTGCCTAAACCACCCATGCCACCTTTTGCAGCAACAAAGCGGGTACCGGTGCCAATCAAATCAGCTAGGACACGACCATCTTTTGTCATTACTACTGTGCCATTTGGAACACCCAAAATTAAATCTTCGCCATCAGGACCATTTTTCAATGCACCATAACCCTGTCTTCCAGAGCTAGCGCTGCGATGTGGTGAATGATGGAAATCCAACAAAGTCGTAACGCTGGGATCAACAACCAGAATTACATCTCCACCGCGTCCACCGCTGCCGCCATCTGGTCCACCTAGTGGCACAAATTTTTCGCGATGTACTGAAACACAACCATCTCCACCTTTTCCGGCGGAGGCATGAAGGGTTACTCGATCAACAAATGTTGTCATCTTCTCCCCTTCTTTCCTTAACTTGAGTTATTTGTTTTTGAAATAAAAAACGGGCCCGTGTTTACGGACCCGCAATTTATTAAGTCCGTTGTGTTAGGAAACCGGAACGATGTTAACTACGCGACGACCACGTGCACTTGAAAACTCAACTGAGCCTGATGCGAGTGCAAACAAAGTGTCATCTTTGCCGATTCCTACATTTTTACCTGGGTGAAACTTGGTGCCACGTTGACGAACAAGAATCTCGCCACTGTTAACAACCTGCCCACCAAAACGCTTGATGCCAAGGAACTGTGGATTGGAATCACGACCGTTACGGGTTGAGGAGACGCCTTTTTTGGATGCCATTTTTTGCTACCCCTTACTTCACACCGTTAATCGCAGTGATTTTCACGCGAGTGTTCTTGGAACGGAAACCTTGACGACGACGATAACCGGTCTTGCTCTTGTAACGAAGGATATGGATCTTTGGACCCTTTACCTCTGCAACAACTTCGCCAGTTACTTTTACGCCTGAAAGGAGCTTTGGATCTGAGGTAACAGCAGCACCATCAACTACCAAAACAGCAGGAAAGGTTACGGTTGAGCCAGCTGCAGCATCAATACGGTCTACAAAGACGGTATCGCCGACAGCGACTTTCTCCTGGCGGCCGCCAGCTTTAACAATTGCGTACACGATTTTCCTTCCAGTGGCCCTTCTTAAGGGTCCTTCAAACAGGGGGCTAGGTTACGGATTACTCCGTATTTGGGTCAAACTGGGTTAGGCGGTCACGACCCCAGAGCTTGCGGCTCTGCGGCGCTTCCGGCCAAAACGGGGTTTCTCCTCAGAATCTTGGCTTTCCTCAGCCGCTTCCTCGGAAACAGCCTCGGGCTCGGATTCTTCGAGATGATCTGCAGCGTGATCTTGGGCTTGATCATGAGTTGGAGTGATTTCACGGTCCAAAGATTTCTTATTTACCGGCTCCATATGAACATGAATTCCTCGTCCACCGCAGCTTTCACAGGTCGTGGAGAAGGCTTCGATCAAACCTTGTCCAACGCGCTTACGGGTCATTTGAACCAAACCAAGCGAGGTGACCTCAGCAACCTGATGCTTAGTGCGATCTCTCCCTAAACACTCAACTAGGCGACGCAAAACTTGCTCGCGGTTTGATTCCAAAATCATATCGATGAAATCGATAACGATAATTCCACCTAAGTCGCGAAGGCGTAGTTGACGTGCGATCTCCTCAGCGGCCTCGAGGTTGTTCTTGGTAACGGTCTCTTCAAGGTTTCCACCTTTACCGATGAACTTTCCAGTGTTTACATCGATTACGACCATCGCTTCGGTGCGATCAATAACCAATGAACCACCTGATGGAAGATAAACCTTGCGATCTAATGCTTTGGCCAACTGCTCATCAACACGATTCTCAGTGAACAGATCTTTAACCCCTGTCCACTTCTCGATTTTTGAAATCAACTCTGGTGCGATATGACCAAGATAATTGTTGATATCTTCCCAAGCACCATCACCTTGAACAGTTAGCTTGCGGAAATCTTCATTGAAAATGTCGCGAATTACGCGAACCGTTAGATCAGGCTCTCCATAAAGCAAAGTGGGAGCATTTACATTGGTGCTCTCTGACTTCTTTTTGATGTCTTCCCATTGCGCCTTTAATCTGACTACATCGCGGGTCAACTCTTCATCAGATGCACCTTCAGCTGCGGTACGCACGATGACGCCCTCTTCATCAGAGATCAATCCTTTTAAGATCTCTTTCAAACGAGCCCGCTCTGAGTCTGGCAAGCGACGGGAAATTCCACTCATTCCGCCACCGGGAACATAAACCAGGTATCGACCAGGTAATGAAATCTGGCTAGTTAGACGAGCACCTTTTTGACCGATTGGATCTTTTGTTACCTGCACCAATACGGATTGTCCGGTCTTCAAAACTCTCTCGATTTTGCGTTCTTGGTTATCAGTTAAACCTGCTGCATCCCAGTTGACCTCGCCAGCATAAAGAACGGCATTGCGGCCTTTACCAATATCAACGAAGGCAGCCTCCATAGAAGGCAAAACGTTTTGTACCTTACCAAGGTAAACATTGCCTACATATGAGATATTGCTATTGCGATTTACATAATGCTCTACCAAAACATTGTCTTCCAAAATCGCGATCTGGGTACGATCTCCTTGCTGGCGGACCAACATCTCTCGATCAACTGATTCGCGTCTTGCTAAGAACTCTGCATCGGTCAAAATTGTTCCGCGGCGTCGATTCTCGCGGTAATCAGATTTGTAATCGTTATAACGATGACGTTCGCGGCCCCGATCTCTATCGCGATCACGGAAGCGGCGGTCATTACGTCCACCTCGATCATTTCGATCAAAGTTCTTGCGTTCTCTCGCCGGCTTCTCTTGAGCAGGACGAGATTCGCGCACCTTAACTACTGTTATTACGCCATCTTCTTCGACAGTCTCCCCCGGAGTTACACCATCTGAACCCGAACGACGGCGACGGCGACGCTTTTTAAATGCAACAGAGGTTGCTGACTCCTCATCTACAGAAGCAGATGTGGGGTTCTCAGAGAGCTGATCCTCGCCACCATCTTTGTCAGAACGGCGGCGTCCACGGCCACCACGTCGGCGGCGACGACGACGGTTTTCATTCTCGCTCTCAGTTTCAGCGATACTTTCAGAGGATTTCTTGGCAGGTGCTTTTGCTGCCTTAGCTTTTGGAGCTGCTGCAACTACTGGTGCCGCTTGGAAGATTGGTGCAGGGATAGCTCCGGCTGCTTTGCTCTTCTTCTCCGCTGGTTTATCTGCGCTCTTCTCTGAAGTTTTGGCAGCGCTCTCTTTGGGAGCGGCTTTCTTTACAGCGCGCTTACGCACTTTTTTTGGCTCATCAGCCATACGATCAAATCCTTTTTAGTTTCTAGAAAGTTTCCTAGTTAATGACCCTGCGGTCATTATTAAAAAAATCTCTGGTGGCGCCTGTATCTGGATCAGCCGACCGCACCTAAAGAGCGGTCCTGGCGACCTCGAGATATTGAGGCGATTCGAACCCCCGAAGTATGGCAGAAACGGGGTCAGCGAGCCTAATTTGAGCGTGAATCCAACTACCGTGTTCGCTGGTAGACATTTTGCAGCAAGCCCACCCCGATGAGGTTTGCGAACATACTGGAGCCGCCATAGGAGAGGAAAGGCAATGGAACTCCGGTCATCGGCATCAAGCCCATAGTCATGCCGATATTCTCAAAAATCTGAAATGAGAACCAGGCGATAACGCCAACACAAACCATGCGACCAAACAAATCATTGGTGCGACGTGCAATTGAAAACGCTCTCATCAAGATTACAAAATACAAAATAAGAATTAAGCCAGATCCGAGAAAACCTAACTCTTCTCCTGCAACGGTAAAAATAAAGTCGGTTTGTTGTTCAGGAACAAATCTGCCATTTGTCTGTGGCCCGTCAAACAAACCTTTTCCAAATAATCCGCCTGAGCCAATTGTGATGCGAGCCTGTCTGAGTTGGTAGCCACTGGCTTGTGGGTCAGCACTTGGGTCGACAAAGGAGCGAAGGCGATTGAGCTGATACTCGCTGACCTCACCACTGGCAACCGCTATGTATGCACCAGTTATCCCTAAAACAATCAGCCCTATAACCCAACGCAAGCGAGCTCCTGAAACTGCAATCATTGTGATAACGCAGGCAGAGATAATCAGAACGGTTCCTAAATCTGGTTGCAAAACAATCAATAAGACAGGTATCGCAGCAACCCCTAGTGCTTGCATTACCTGCTTGTCAGTTGGGGCATCATTGTTTGCAATACGTTCAGAGAGAATCAGCGCCATTCCAATAATTATTGAAATCTTTGCCAACTCAGCAGGTTGAATTTGGAAACCGCCTGGAAAGGAAATCCAAGAACGGGCACCGTTAATGGTGGAACCCAAACCCGGTATCAAAACCACAATTAGCCCAAGCACACCAAGTCCCCAAACAATTGGTGTGTACGCCCTAAGTAATCGATAATCAATCAAAGTCGTTCCATAAGCTAGTGCGATACCAATAATCACATTGATTATCTGGCGCTTCAGGTAGTACTCCGGATCCAAGTCATTTGATGCGAACCAATCTCTGGTGGCGGCATAAACCAGGGTAATTCCCATTAGCAAGAGAAGTCCTACGCAGACATTTAGTACTCGATCAGATCCAGCCAGAAAGCTCAAACGGTCTTTGCTCCGGCGATTAAACTTCAGATTATTTGCCATGTTTATGAAATCGATTCCTTAGAAGAGTCAATAAATGGCAAGCGAGTAGGAACTCCGTTAGGGAAAATTGCTTTCTTTCCATTGGTTCCAAATATGTGTTCGTAAATCCTTCTTACTCCTACTCCGCTGGTGCTGCCACCAAACCCACCCTGACTTACCATCATCACAACTACATATTGTGGATCCTTGCTTGGGGCATATGAGGCAAACCACGCAGTGTCATCTTTTGCGGAACCATCTAGATTTCTACCAAACACCTGGCCAGTTCCAGTCTTGCCACTTACCTCTACTCCAAGGCCTGCAAAAGCACCTGTCGCTGTTCCTGAAGTGACCACAGCGCGTAGTGAGTTCTGTAAGAACTTCAAAGTTGATTTCTTAACTGGCAGCTCTCCAGAGTATTTGGTTTTAAAACTCTTAATGACCTTGCCATTGGGTTGGACGATTGCTTTAGCTACCTGCGGAACGACCATCTTTCCATCTGTTGCTAAGGCTCCGTACATGACCGCCATTTGAAGAGGTGTCATCAAAGTGTCGCCTTGTCCGATAGAAAAATTCACCATATCTCCAGCGCGGACCTTGTCTCCATCAAGACAGTTTTCGCGAGCAATCTCAATTAGGTACGGGGTGCGCTGGGACTTTTTGGCACGCTTCTCATAGTTGCAGTAGAAATCTTGGTTTTGGTCATACCAGGAACGCTGCCAGTCACGGTTCGGTAGACGACCTGCAATCTCTGAGGGCAGATCAATACCGGTACGTTTTCCAACTCCGAAACCAGCTGCTGCTTTGAAGAAATAATCATTGGGATTAGCTTTTGGCTTTAAGCCACCATCACGCACCCATTCATCGTAGGCAATCTGATACCAAATAGAGTCGCAGGAAATTGCCATGGCTTTTGTCATATCAATCATTCCCGCGGCCTTACTCTCAAAGTTTTTGAAGGTACGGGTACCAATCTGGACAGTTGCCGGACAGTCATACTTCTTTTTCAAGCTATATCCAGCATCGACGGCTGCGGCTAAAGAAACTACCTTGAAGGTAGATGCCGGCGCAAAACCACCTTGAATAGCTCTAGATAGTGCAGGCACTCCGGCTTGGACGCTGAAGAGCTCCTTTGCCTGTTTAACTGTGATGCCGTTTTCCCAAATATTTAAATCGTAATCAGGATATGAAGCCATGGCCAAAATGCCGCCGGTCTTGGCATCCATAACTATTGCAGCTCCAGCATCTGCGCGATTGCCAAATCCCCTGGCGCGAAGTACTGAGCTCTTGAGCTCTTGCTCGACAGCTGCCTGAAGTTTTGCGTTGATATGAACAATTAAATGATTTCCAGCAATAGATGGAGTGTTGCGAGACTCTTGAGTAACTGATTCTTTTCGATCAACGATTACCGTTCTTACCCCAGCGCTACCTCTAAGCCATCTGTCATAAACAGACTCCAATCCGGCTTTTCCTTTGAACTCATTACGGTAGTAACGAATTCCCTTCTCATTATTCAAATCCGCTTCAGTTATCGGCCCGACGTAGCCCAAAACATGGGTGGCACGCTCTCCAGCAAGTGCTGGGTAATATCGAATAGATACAGGTTGAGCATTAATTCCCGGAAACAAATCTGACTGCTCCAAGATTGCCAATACCTGACTCTCGCTGGCCTCTTTTGTTACCGGAATAGGTTGATAGCGATTGCCATTCCAACATCCGGCCCTTTGATCCTTTGGCAGTTCGGGGCAAAGTCGAGTACGTACGTAAACATCTTGATAATTCAATTTCAAAACATCAGATACGCGTTGTAGAACTGACTGACCTTTATCCTCTAATTTATCTAGGACGGAGCGATCTGCTGTAACCATAAGGCCTGCTTTGTTTGTTGCCAGCAGATTTCCCTCATTATCGACAATCAGACCTCGTAATGCCGGCGTAACAATGTCACGACTTTGAATATCAAGTGCAGCTTGCTGATAGCGCGGAGCATCCGCAATCTGTAGATAGAAGAGTCGGCCAAACAAAGCCAGCATTAGAGAAACGACCAATATCTGAACTACAACCAAACTTAAAGCCGAACGATCTCTCATCTATCGACTCCTTGCCGTCAAAGTTGCTCGATAGAGCTTGATAGCTAAGGGTCCGTAAAGTGGAGATAGCAAGAGAGTCCACAATGAGTTTCCAAACAACTCTCGCAAAACATAGCCGGCCGAACCAACTTCTTGACCAAGAATTGCTCCAGAAATCAAAAACATAATTGATGCAGAAAAACTTCCAAAGACCGTAACTAAGCTAATCGTCACTGGACTCATATCAGCATCCAGTGCGCTTCGTACATTGTTGGCAATTACGTAAGCAACAACTGTGCACACAAAGCTCCACAGCCCAAATGGTGCTTCCAAGGTTGGGGAAAAATCAGCAATAAAGCCGGCAATAAATCCAGTAACAACCGCGGAGCTTCGTTCTTCTTGCATGACCCACACAATAAAAAAGGCGAGATATAGGGAAAAGCCACCAATAAAAAAGGAAATACGATTAATCAATGCTTCTTGCAATAGAAAAACTAGGGCGAATACCGCAACAATTCTGGGAACTCTGTTTAAAGTCATGCACTTACTCCGAAGGAGTTGGCTTTGGCGTCACAAATACCGTAACTGTTGGAGCAGGTTTAGGCGCCCGTGGCACTAAAGCATCTCCCGGATCTCCTGCGGTTGCATCCAAAACCACGCTGACAACCCCTAAGCCATCCAAGTCAACAAATCCTTCGACTCGACCCTCTTTAGTTAACTGACCAGCGGTGCTCTCTACAAATGAGACCCTTCCCACTGGAACTCCCGGCACAAATGGACGATCGCCTGAGCTGCCGCGCGATAGCAGTACATCTCCAACATTGATTTGCCCTGTTGCACTAAGCATTTGAATTGAAAAACGGTTGTCCCCGCCGCCACTCAAAATTCCCATATCTTGCGTTCCGGCAACTCTTACGCCAACTCGGAATGACGGATCGCTCATCAGCAATACAACTGAGGAGTTTGCTGTAGTGGACTTAACGACGCCTACCAATCCGCTGGTCGCAATCACAGTCATATCTCTTTTTATTCCAGCCCGTGATCCTTGATCAATGACGATAGTTTCACCGAAGGTTGCGGTGCCGCCCCTAGTTATGACTCGAGCTGCAACGACTTTAAATCTTGCTGATCCCGCTAAATCAAGTGTGCCTTTTAATTGCTTAAGTTCGCCGACCACATTTTCGTTGAGGATTAGTTGGCTCTTTAGCTTTTCATTCTCTTCTTTGAGAGCATCGATTTTGGATTGAGTTCTACCTAGATTTGAAACATCTTCAAAGAGGTTACCCAGCGGAGATATAACAGCGCTGCCCGCCTTTTGAAATGGCGCCAAAATGGTTTGCGCCCCAGAACGAATTGAGCTGATGATGCTAACCCCACGCAGATCCAAAGTAATTAGAAATAAAGAGGTAACCAAAAGCGAAATCCAAAGAAGTCGCGTGCGATTTGAACCTCTAGCTGGCATGAGCTACCTAGCGTCGTGGTTCAGAGATTAAAACTTTTTCTAACGCTTCAAACTCTTCAACGCACTTACCTGAACCCTCCACAACCGCATTAAGTGGTCGCTCTGCAATGTGGATAGGCATATTGGTTTCATGGCGCAATCTTTCATCAAGACCCTTAAGTAGTGCGCCGCCTCCGGTAAGAACAATTCCACGATCCATAAGATCCGCAGCCAACTCTGGTGGAGTCTTATCAAGAGTGTTCTTCACCGCGTTAACAATGGCGTTGACCGGCTCCTCCAAAGCTTTTCTAATATCTTCAGATGAAACCACGATGGTCTTCGGTAATCCTGTTGCGAGATCGCGACCGCGAATCTCTGCATCTGGTTCATCACGAAGTGGATATGCCGAACCAATCGCCATCTTAATTTCTTCTGCGGTGCGCTCTCCGAGCATAAGAGAGAACTCTTTCTTAACCCAGTTGATGATTGCCTGATCCAATTCATCTCCACCAACTCGAATAGAAAGCGCAGAAACAATTCCACCAAGCGAGATAACAGCAACTTCAGTTGTACCGCCACCGATATCTACCACCATGTTTCCGGTTGGTTCGTGGATTGGTAAGCCTGCTCCGATTGCTGCTGCCATTGGCTCTTCAATAATGTAAACCTTGCGTGCACCCGCTTCGTAACCAGCATCTTTTACCGCTCTTTGCTCAACACCAGTAATTCCGGAAGGAACGCAGATAACAATGCGCGGCTTAGCAAGATAGGTACGTTTGTGTACCTGACGGATGAAGTACTTAATCATTAAAGCGGTGGTATCGAAGTCTGCAATAACGCCATCCTTAAGAGGTCGAATCGCGACGATACTTCCTGGGGTGCGACCAATCATTTTCTTCGCTTCGGTTCCTACAGCTAGAACTGCGCCCGTATCCTGATTTACCGCAACCACGCTTGGCTCATTGAGAACAATTCCTTTGCCACGAACGTAGACCAAGGTATTTGCAGTACCTAGATCAATCGCCATGTCGCGACCTAGAAAGGTCCAACGATTAATTTGATTTGCCATTGCGTTTGCTCCTTACAAGTTAGGGAAGAAAATCTTTATCTCTCGCTCAGCAGATTCTGGAGAATCAGATCCGTGCACGATGTTTTGAACAACTTTTGTGCCTTGATCTCTAGCTAGGTCGCCACGGATTGATCCTGGTGCAGCGGTGGTCGGGTCTGTAGTGCCGGCTAAAGATCTAAACCCTTCGATAACTCTCTCTCCCTCTGCAATCATCGCAACGATTGGACCAGAGAGCATGAACTCAACAAGCGGTTCATAAAATGGTTTTCCTTCATGTTCAGCGTAGTGCGCCGCTAATGTGCTGCGATCTGCTTGCAACATTCGCAATGCAGAAATCTTGTAACCCTTGCGCTCAACTCTAGAGATTACTTCGCCAACAAGACCGCGACGTACGCCATCAGGCTTAACCAGAATAAGGGTGCGCTGTGCAGAACTGCTGGTTGAGGAAGTCGAATTAGCCACGGGGGCAGTCTATTGCGTTTTCTCTCCTGCGTTAAATGCGGCCCGGGCGGCCTCACCCTTTTGCCCTATGACTATGGCAGCTACCCAGAGCCCCATGAACAAAGCGCCCAGGAAAAACATAGTGAAAACAAAATACCCGTAGCCAATCAAGGCAAATTGAGTGATCCAACCAAGTACCCAACCGAATTTGGATTTCAAGGTACCAGAAGCGATTAAGGCGAAAAATGCAATGATGCCTGCAGACCAAAATGCGGCTGCGCCTAAATTAGCAGCGGTTAAATCCTTCGCCGCCAAAACAGCGAATCCAATTACAAACATCTCCATAATCAAAACACTGCGCGCCAACATTCTCATTTCTTTTTTTCCTTCAACCCTCTAATGATTCCGCGCGATTCTCCCGCAGTGACAACTGAACCTGCAATCAAGACCGCCGCATTCAAATCATTCACAGCGTTTTCTAATTTGGCTTGTTCGATAGCGGTCGAAATCGCATCGGTTAGAGATTCAATGGCCACTACTCGTGTTGATCCAAAGACCGTTTGTGCTCGGGAAAGTAGCTCTCCCAAATCTGCAGCTCGATGAGATGAGTTGCGAGAAACTATTACTTGAGAAACCACATCTTCCAACTCTTCAAATATTCCATCGACATCTTTGTCTCCCATAGGAGCAATAACAGCAATTATCGATTCGAAGTCAAACTCATCCATAATTGTCTTTCGTAGAGAAGCTGCTCCATGAGGGTTATGCGCTGCATCGATAATCACCGTTGGATTACGCATAATAACTTCGCATCTTCCCGGAGAAGTGGCGTTTGCAAAAGCCTCACGAACCACAGTTTCATCCAACTTGCTTTCTCCCGCAAAAGCTTCGACCGCAGCCAATGCGGTAGCTGCATTTGAGGCCTGATGTGCTCCATGTAAAGGTAAGAACACATCATCATAATCTCCATAAACACCAGCGATTGAAATCAATTGACCACCAACAGCCAGAGCCCGGCTCTTTACTGAATACTCAATCCCTTCACGCAATGGAGTCGCATCCACCTCAGCACATTTATGCATCAAAATCGGGGCAACTTCAGGCTCTTGCCTTGCCAAAACCGCAAAAGAGTTAGGTTTGATGATCCCTGATTTTGTTAAAGCAATCTTTTCTAGGGTATCCCCCAAGTACTCCATATGATCAAAACCAATTGGGGTCACAACTGAAACTGCTGCATTAATGACGTTGGTGGAATCCCACTCGCCTCCCA
>JACCDY011308786.1_pt1 | contig 11386 bp, 9 predicted proteins | sample 7446391 | NCBI WGS metagenome assembly JACCDY01 (sample SAMN15323451, study PRJNA562643) | freshwater metagenome | isolation source: river surface water | place: USA:Blue River Watershed | collected 2017-08-18
CCGATCACCATGCAGGCCTGGCCGTTGAAACGCGCGAGGCCGCCGACGATAGACTGGTCGTCCGCATAGCTGCGGTCGCCGTGCAGTTCATGGAAGTCGGTGAAGATCTCGTTCACATAGTCCATCGTGTACGGACGCTGCGGATGACGCGCGATCTGCGAGACCTGCCAGGGCGTGAGCTTGGCGTAGATGTCCTTGGTCAGCTGCTGGCTTTTCTGGGACAGGCGGTCGATTTCTTCGGTGATGTCGACGGCTGAGTCTTCTTGCACGAAGCGCAGCTCTTCGATCTTGGATTCGAGCTCGGCGATCGGCTGCTCGAAGCTGAGGAAGGTGGTTTTGCTCACGGTAACTCCTTGTTATCCTGGCAATTCACGGCGACTCGTGGCCGCCGGCGCCAAGGATAGTGTCTATCTTGCATCAAGTAAATCAGTATTCTACAGGCACCGGGTCCAGGCTACGCCACAGGTACCAGGTGGCGACGGTACGCCAGGGCTCCCAGTTGGCGGCCACCTCGCGGGCATCGCTGCGCGAGACCGGCTCGCCCGAGAAGTAATTGATGCTGATGCCTCGCAGCAGGCCCAGATCATCCAGCGGCAGGATATTCGGCCTTAGCAAATTGAAAATCAGGAACATTTCTGCCGTCCAGCGGCCGATGCCGCGAATCTGGATCAGCTCGGCGATCACGTCCTCGTCATCCATCGACGACCAGTCTTTTTCATGCACGCTGCCGTCGCGGAAATGCAGCGCCAGGTCGCTGATGTACTCGGCCTTGCGCTTGGACAGGCCGCAGGACTGCAGCTTGGCCAGACCCTGCTTCTGGACGGTGGCCGGCGTCATCTTCGGGCAGGCCTCGAGCAGGCGTTCCCAGACCGACTGCGCGGCCTTGACCGAGATCTGCTGGCCGACGATGGAGCGCGCCAGCGTCACGAAAGGCTCGCCGCGCCGCACCAGGTGCAAGTCGCCGAACTGGGGAATGAGCTTGCGCATGATGCGGTCGCGCTTCATCAGTTCGGACTTGGCCTCTTCCCAGTAATCGGGCACGAGCGTGGCTGCGGGTTTCTTCACCATGGATTATCGTTATCTGCCTGTGCCTGTGCCTGTGCTTGTGCGTGTGCCTGCGCCGGTGCGCTGCCGCTCAGGCCCTGCGCCATTCGGTGATGCCGCCCGGCTTGTCCTCGAGCACGACGCCCTTGGCCAATAGCTCGGCACGGATACGGTCTGCCAGGGCGAAGTCCTTGTCTTTCTTGGCCTGGGCACGAGCGCTGATCTGCGCGCCGACCTCGTCATCGCCCAGCCCATCGGGCGCACCACCCTGCAGGAAGGCCTGCGGCTCGCGGGCCAGCAGGCCGAGCACGCCGGCCAGGCCTTTGAGCTGGCGAGCCAGCGATGCGGAATGCTCGCGGTTGATTTCATTGGCCAGATCAAACAAGACCGATAGCGCAATCGGCGTATTGAAATCATCGTTCATCGCCTCGGCGAAACGCTGCGCATGCGGCTCCTGCCAATCCAGTGGCTGGCCGTCGCCGGCGGTTTCCTTCAGCGCCGTATACAGGCGGGCGAGCGCGACACGCGCATCGTCCAGATGGGCGTCGGAATAATTGAGCGGGCTGCGGTAATGGGCGCGCAGGATGAAGAAGCGCACCACTTCGGCATCGTATTGCTTGAGCACCTCGCGGATGGTGAAGAAATTGCCGAGCGACTTGGACATTTTCTCATCGTCGACACGCACGAAACCATTGTGCATCCAGACATTGACGAAAGGATGTCCGCTGGCGCCTTCGGACTGCGCGATCTCGTTTTCGTGGTGCGGGAATTGCAGGTCCTGGCCGCCGCCATGGATGTCGAACTGTTCGCCCAGCAGGTCGCAGGCCATGGCCGAGCACTCGATGTGCCAGCCCGGACGGCCACTGCCCCACTTCGATGCCCATTTGACGTCGTCCGGCTCGGCTTCGCGCGAGGCTTTCCACAGCACGAAATCGAGCGGGTCGCGCTTGGCGCTGGCCACTTCGACGCGTTCGCCGGCGCGCAGGTCGTCGAGCGACTTGCCGGACAATTTGCCGTAACCGTTGAAATCGCGCACCGAGAAATTCACGTCGCCATCGGCGGCCTGGTAAGCGAGGCCATTGGCCTCCAGCTTGTCGATCAGGCCCAGCATCTGCGGTACGTAGGTGGTGGCGCGCGGCTCATGGTCGGGACGCTGGACGCCGAGGGCGGCGGCGTCTTCGTTCATGGCGGCGATGAAGCGCTCGGTCAGCTGGCCGATGGTCTCGCCATTCTCGACGGCACGCCGGATGATCTTGTCGTCGATATCGGTGATGTTGCGCACATAGGTCACGTCCAGGCCTTGCGCGCGCAGCCAGCGCTGCACCATGTCGAACACGACCATCACACGGGCATGGCCCAGATGGCAGTAGTCGTACACGGTCATCCCGCAGACATACATGCGCACCTTGCCGGCTTCCAGCGGCGTAAACAGTACTTTGTCACGCGCCAGCGTGTTGTAAATTCTCAGAGCACTCATGGATGGTGAAGGTGTGGCGACGGCGGGCTGCAAGTACTGGCTGGTCGCCGCCCTGCCGATGAACGCGCCGTGATTGACCGCGCTGCCGGCGGAGAAAAACGACCCGTCATGTTTTGATAAAATGCGAGTTTCGCCGGAGTATAACATCGAAGCCTGCACGCTCCCGGCAGCGTGACCATGAAACTCAGGCCGCTCGATCACTCTTCAGGGATACCCATGTTGCGCCGCAACTTTATCAGCCTCATCACTGCTTTCTCCCTGGCCGCACTGGCCGGCACCGTGCACGCCGACGGCCTGCCCAAGGTATCCATGAAAACCAGCGCCGGCGAAATCGTTCTGGAACTCAATCCGGAAAAAGCGCCGAAGACGGTCGATAACTTCCTGCAATACGTGAAGGCCGGTTTCTACAGCGGCACCACCTTCCACCGCGTGATCAACGGCTTCATGATCCAGGGCGGCGGCTATGATGCCAAGGGCAATGAGAAGACCACCCGCGAGCCGATCCAGAACGAAGCCAAGAATGGCCTGCGCAACCAGGTCTACACGATCGCCATGGCGCGCACCGCAGACCCGCACTCGGCCAGCGCCCAGTTCTTCATCAACGTGAACAACAATCGCTTCCTCGACTATCCGGGCCAGGACGGCTGGGGCTATGCCGTCTTTGGCAAGGTCATCAAGGGGGCCGAGGTGGTCGACAAGATCAAGTCCGTCGAGACTGATCGTCGCGACAAGCCGACCACGCCGGTCGTGATCGAATCCGCCACCATCATCGAGTAATGCCGTCGGGCACCGAAGGTGCCCCGGTCCGAATTTATCGCAGCATCGTCTTTCAAGAGGAAACAGCATGGCAGTCGTACTCACCACCAATCACGGCAAGATCACCATCGAACTCGACGCCGACAAGGCGCCGAAGACCGTGGAGAACTTCCTCTCCTATGTGAAGTCGGGCCACTACGACAACACGATCTTCCATCGCGTGATCAATGGCTTCATGATCCAGGGCGGCGGTTTCGAGCCCGGCATGAAGCAGAAAGATACCCAGGACCAGATCGAGAACGAGGCCGACAACGGCCTGAAAAACGATTGCTACACCGTTGCCATGGCCCGCACCAACGACCCGCACTCGGCGACCGCGCAGTTCTTCATCAACATCAAGGACAACGACTTCCTGAACTACTCGGGCCCGGACAACTGGGGCTACTGCGTGTTCGGCAAGGTCACCGACGGCACCGACGTGGTCGATGCCATCCGCAAGGTGCGCACCGGCAGCAAGGGCTTCCATGGCGATGTGCCGGTGGAAGACGTCATCATCGAAAAAGCCGAGATCGTCTGACGACGACTGCTGCCCTGGCCTGTGCCCCGGTCGGCCGGGGCCGGCCGGCGGCGCGGCGGCGTGCAGCCCCTCCTTGACGATCGCATGAGCACCGCTCCCGACCAGGCAAACCAGCAAGCGCAACCGGCAACGGTTGCGCTTTTTGTTTCGGACCTGCACCTGACAGCGGCCATGCCGAAGACGGCGCAGGCCTTCTTTGATTTTCTGGCGCGGGAGGCCAGCCGCTCGCAGCAGCTTTACCTGCTGGGCGACATCTTCGAATACTGGGCCGGCGACGACGACCTCGACGACCCCTTCAACCGCCGGGTGGTCGATGCGCTGCGCGCCCTGGCCGATGGCGGCACGCAGCTGTTCTGGCTCGCAGGCAACCGGGACTTCCTCGCCGGCGCCATCTTTGCGCAGGCCGCCGGCCTGACGCTGCTGCCGGATCCGTGCCCATGCGAGATTGCCGGACGGCCGCTGTTGCTGCTGCATGGCGATGCCCAGTGCACGGACGACCAGGCCTACATGGCCTTCCGCCGCCAGGTACGCGACCCGGCCTGGCAACAGGCCTTCCTGGCCCGGCCACTGGCCGAGCGCAAGGCACTCATCGCCGGCATGCGCGAAGGCAGCCGCGAAGCCCAGCGCGACAAGCCGATGGCCATCATGGATGTCAACCCGGACCAGATCGCGGCGCTGTTCACGCAGTTTGGCGTACAGACGATGATCCACGGCCACACGCACCGGCCGGCTACGCATGAGACCGGGCATGGCATGCGGCATGTCTTGCCGGATTGGGATTTCGACGCAGGCGATGGCAGCCCCGTGCGCGGGGGATGGCTGGCAATGACGGCCGACGGCCGCTTGCACCGCTGCCAACTTGCCTGAGCTGCCTGAGCTGCCTGAGATGCCAGAGCTGCCTGAGATGCCAGAGCTGCCTGAGCTGCCTGAGCTGCCTGAGCAGGCAGGCGGCGCCCAGACTTTATTCGACCAGCTTGTTCAGCCGCGCCGCATTGAATTTGTCGAGTTCGGGCACGGACTCGACCGCGATGCCGGCAGCGCGCAGCGCCTCGACCAGCTTCACCAGCTGCAGCTCCTGAGTCGCCGCATTGTCGATCAGGCCGTGCATGGCCTTTGACAGCGGGTCATCGCCATTGGGCGTGATGCCATAGGCGGCAAACATGCGCGCCGCGGTCTGGTCGCGCTCACCGCGTTCGCTCGGCGCTTCTTTTTCGATGATGCGGGCCGGGTTGCCGACAGCGGTGGCGCCGGCCGGCACTTCCTTGACCACGACCGCATTCGAGCCGACCTTGGCGCCCTCGCCCACCGTGAACGCGCCCAGCACCTTGGCGCCGGCGCCGATGATGGCGCCGCGCGCCAGCGTCGGATGGCGCTTTCGGCCCTTGGCCAGCGAGGTGCCGCCCAGCGTCACGCCCTGGTAGATCGTGCAATCGTCGCCGACCTCGGCCGTCTCGCCGATGACGACGCCGAAGCCATGGTCGATGAAGACCCGGCGACCGATGGTGGCGCCCGGATGGATCTCGATGCCGGTCAGGCCGCGCGCAAGATGCGAGATGAAACGACCCAGCCACTTGAAGCCGGCCAGCCAGCAGGCATTGGCCCAGCGGTGCATGACGATGGCATGCAGGCCCGGATAACAGGTCAGCACTTCCCAGCGGCTGCGAGCGGCCGGATCGCGCTCCATGATGCTGGTGATGTCTTCCCGGATACGACTGAACATGGGCTGGAAAATCCGTTTCTGGTTCTTGATATCAGGATTTTATGGGATTTCGCCGAGCCGCATCGAAGCCGCGCTGCGCCCCTGCTGCGCCATCATTGCCGCCGCTCAGGCAGGCACGGCCTTGATGCGCTGCCGGCGTGCTTCATACAGGCAGATGCCGGACGCCACCGACACGTTCAGGCTCTCGACCGAACCCATCATCGGCAGGCTGACCAGGCGGTCGCAGTTCTCGCGCGTCAGGCGGCGCAAGCCCTCGCCTTCCGAGCCCATCACGAAGGCGGTGCCGCCGGTGTATTCCACGTCATACAGGGTGGCCTCGGCATCGTCGGCGGTGCCGGTCAGCCAGATGTCGCGCTCCTGCAGCTCGCGCATCGTGCGCGCGAGGTTGGTGACGGTAATGTAGGGCACGGTGTCGGCAGCGCCACTGGCGACCTTGGACGCGGTCGCATTCAGGCCCACGGCGCGATCCTTGGGCGCGATCACCGCATGCGCACCTGCACCATCGGCAACCCGCAGGCAGGCACCGAGGTTGTGCGGATCAGTCACGCCGTCGAGCAGCAGCAGCAAGGGCGGGCCTTGCACCATGTCGAGCAATTCGGCCAGGTTCCGTGCGAGCGAAATCTCGCCGGCGCGGGCCACGACACCCTGATGGCGACGCGTGCCGACCATCGCGTCGAGCCGCGCATCGTCGGCCTGAATGACGCGCACATTCGCTCCCTTGGCTGCACGCAGCAGATCGCCCATGCGCCGGTCATGGCGCGAGGCGTCGACGAAAATTTCTTCAATGCTGGATGCGTCATGGCGCAGGCGCGCAGTCACGGCGTGGAAGCCGAAGATCATCCGGGTTTTCATGGTGTTTCCTTGCTCGCGCCAACCAGGGCGCTGTTACTCGAGTTGCTTGTGATGCCAGCGTTGCCTGCGATGCCTGCCCTGCTTGCGTTGTTTGCCTTACTTGCGTTTCTTCTTGCCATTGCGCGCCGGTGCAGCCGCCTTGGTCGGCGCGCTGCGGGCCGCCTTGCGTGCATCGGTACGCTCCTTGACGGCCGGCGGCTTGGCCGGGGCTGCTTTCTTTTCGGTTTTCTTGGCGGCCTTCTTGGCACCGAACAGGCCGTTGCGCGCATGCGCCTCGTCGGCACGGCGCGATTCCTTGCGCAGCTGGGTATGGATGCCCGGCTCCTGCACCAGTCGCAGATCGATGCGGCGCGCATCGAGGTCGACGCGGCTGACCTGCACCGTCACGCGGTCAGTCAGCTGGTAGCGGATGCCGGTACGCTCGCCGCGCAATTCATGGCGCGCCTCGTCGTACTGGAAGTAATCGGCGCCGAGGTCGGTCACATGCACCATGCCCTCGATGTACAGCGCATCGAGCTGCACGAAGATGCCGCACGACGGGACACCGGCCATGGTGCCGGTGAACTCTTCGCCCAGCTTGTCGCGCACGAAATAGCACTTCAGCCAGGCCTCGACATCGCGCGAGGCCTCGTCGGCGCGACGCTCATTGGCCGAGCAATGAATGCCCAGCGCTTCCCAGATCGCCAGATCGCCTTCGGCGCGCTTCTTGCCGGCGGCCCTGTCCTTGGCCTGCATCTTGCGCGCGGCCGGTGACAGGTTGGTGTTCAGCGATTCGGTGACGATGCCCTTCGGGTGATAATGCCTGCCGCTCAGGACCGCCTTGATCGCGCGGTGCGTGAGCAAGTCGGGATAACGGCGGATCGGGCTGGTGAAATGCGCATATGCGTCATACGACAAGCCGAAGTGGCCGATGTTGTCCGGGCTGTAAACGGCTTGCTGCATCGAGCGCAGCAGCATGGTCTGCAGCAGCACGGCGTCCGGGCGGCCCTTGATCTTTTCCATCAGCGCCGCATAGTCGGACGCCGATGGCGCCGTGCCACCGCCGAGGGACAGGCCGAGCTGTTTCAGGAAAGTGCGCAGCTGGTTCAGCTTTTCTTCGGTCGGCCCCGCATGAATGCGATACAGGCCCGGATGCTTGTGGCGCTCCAGCAGATCAGCCGCGCAGACGTTCCCAGTCAGCATGCATTCTTCGATCAGCCGGTGTGCATCATTGCGCGTACGCGGCAGGATCTGCTCGATCTTGCCCGCCGCATTGCAGACGATATAGGTCTCGGTGGTGTCGAAATCCATCGCGCCGCGCTCCTTGCGCGCGGACAGCAGCACCTGGAACAAGTCGTACAGGTCTTGCAGGTGCGGCAGCAAGCCGATGCGACGCTGCGCCTCCGGACCGCGTGTATTGCCCAGAATGGCCGCCACTTCGGTGTAGGTGAGGCGCGCCGCCGAGTGGATCACAGCCGGGTAGAACTGGTAAGCGTGGATATCGCCTTTTGCATTGATCACTGCGTCGCACACCAGCGTCAGCCGATCCACATCCGGGTTCAGCGAGCACAGGCCGTTCGACAGCTTTTCCGGCAGCATAGGAATCACGCGGCGCGGGAAATACACCGAGGTACTGCGCTCGAGTGCATCGACATCGAGTGCATCATTCGGCTTCACGTAATGACTGACATCGGCAATCGCGACGATCAGACGGTAACCCGTCGAACGGCCGATCTTCACCGGTTCGCAGTACACCGCATCATCGAAGTCCCGTGCATCTTCACCATCGATGGTCACCAGCGGCACATCACGCAAGTCCACGCGATCGGCGAGATCAGCAGGCCGCACTTCGGACGGCAGCTTTGCGGCCAGCTTCAGTGCATCGTCGGAGAATTCATGCGGCACGCCATATTTGCGCACCGCGATCTCGATCTCCATGCCAGGGTCGTCGATATCCCCCAGCACCTCGGCAATCGCACCCACCGGCTGCGTGAAGCGAGACGGCTGCTCGGTCAGCTCGACACTGACCACCTGACCTGCCTTCGCCTTGCCCGGTCCACCAGCCAGCAGGATGTCATGGCTGATGCGCTTGTCCTCCGGCACCACCAGCCAGACACCGCTCTCCTGCACCAATCGTCCGATCACATGCGTGTTCGCGCGTGACAGCACCTCGACGATGGAACCCTCAGGGCGGCCACGTCGGTCAATGCCGGTCACACGTACCTGCACGCGGTCACCATGCATGACTTTCTGCATCTCCTTGTCCGGCAAGAAAATGTCATCGCCCTCATCGGGAATCAGGAAACCGTAGCCATCGCGATGCGCAGACACGCGACCTTCGATGAAGCTGGTGGTATTGGCCAGCTGTATGCGGCCCTTGCGGTCCGGCTTGATCTGGCCGTCGCGTTCCATCGCGGCGAGTCGCCGGTTCAGTCCGTCGAGTTCGGCATCCTTCACCGACAAGGCTTTCGCGATCGCGGCCAGCGTTTGCGGCTCGGCAGCGGTGCGCAGGATGCCGAGGATTTCTTCACGGCTGGGAATGCTGTAGGGGTATTGGCTCAAATGGACGCGCGCAGGATTAGGCAAAAAACATCGCTAGTGTAACGGACGGGCGACCACGCTGCCGAAAAACGCGACGACGCATGGGATTTCAGAGGGAAAAAGCAGAGGCGCAGGTTGACATCTTTTGCCAATGCTCTATAATCTCGTCTTCTTCAAGCCCACGTGGCGGAATTGGTAGACGCGCATGGTTCAGGTCCATGTGCCGCAAGGTGTGGGGGTTCGAGTCCCTCCGTGGGCACCAAGCTTGAAAGACAAAAGGCCCGGTCGAAAGACCGGGCCTTTTGTCTTTCAAGCTTGGTTCGCAGTGAGGGGGTATACCCGTCCCTCCGTGGACGACAGCGGGAATTCGCGACGCATGCGTCGCGCCGCGTGAGGCGACTTCGCCTGCGAGCGAAGTCGTGGGGATCACTCCCAACTGAAAAAGTTAGAACCAAAATCAATCGAAAGTAATACGCTGCGCGATTGGTTCTCGGGGCAAGCGCTCAAAATCACTATCGATGCCCCCGCCGGGCCCCAGTGCCTCTCGAATCGCTTCAAGCGTTGATTGCTCAGTTCCTTGATGAGTCTTCAGTGCCGCTCTGAGAATATGGCACACCTCATCTTCCACCGACCTTCCGTGCTTGACCGCTTGAGCATGCAGTCTGGCCTTCAACTGCTTGTCGATGTTCCGGATCGTGATGCTGTCCATATCCACCCCGAACTTGGATGCAATTACGCTAATCCTACTCGATCGTCTCGGCAGATGGCGCGGCAAATTATTCGGGTGTCAATTCATTGATTGAAAAGGCGAGGGACGCCGCAGCGCCCCCTGTTTACTTCCCACAACCTATCAGCCTGATCAACCCTTCGGCAGCCTATCCAGCGTCATATCGTCATACACCTCGAACGGCTGATGTATCCACGGACTGTCTTCGAGGAAGTCAACGTAGTAATCCGGCTTGATGACCGAGCAGGCCTTGTACCAAATCACAGCCGAACGCACCTCGGTCACCGAGGGGAAGTTTTCCTTCAGGTGCTGCTGCACCTCGTGCAGCGTGATGCCGGAGTCGACAAGATCGTCGATCAGCAGAATGCGGCCGGCGAGCGGCCCGGCAGTCGAGGTGATGCTTTGAGCGATGTCGAGTTCGCCACGCCGAGTGCCGCCGTCCTCGCGATACGAACTGGTCGACAGGATCGCCAGCGGTACCTGGTACAGCCTTGAGAAAACATCGCCTATGCGCAGGCCGCCACGCGCGAGGCACAGCACCTGGTCGAAACGATAGTCGGAAGCATGGACGATCGCTGCAAGCCGCTCGATCGCCTTATGGTAACCATCCCAGTCCACCCACAGGTGGCCGGGCGTAGGTTCAGACCCGGCCGCCATGGTCGATGCATTGCCCGTGCTTTACGCAAACGGATGACGCAGCACGATGGTCTCTTCGCGGTCAGGACCGGTGGACACCATATCGACCGGCACGCCGACCAGTTCCTCGATACGCTTGATGTACGCGCGCGCGGTGGCCGGCAGTGCGTCCATGCTCTTCGCGCCGACGGTCGGCTGGGTCCATCCCGGCATTTCTTCGTAGATCGGTTCGCACGCAGCCGCCTCTTCGGCGCCGACCGGGAAAATGTCGACCATCTTGCCGTTGAGCTTGTAGCCGGTGCACAGCTTCAAGGTCTCCAGACCATCCAGCACATCGAGCTTGGTCAGGCACATGCCGGATACGCCGTTGATCTGTACCGAACGGCGCAGCAGCGCCGCATCGAACCAGCCGCAGCGGCGTGCGCGACCGGTAACGGTGCCGAACTCGTGTCCCACCGACGCCAGATGCTGACCGATGCCGGCATCGGTCGGCAGTTCGGACGGGAACGGGCCGGAGCCGACCCGCGTGGTGTATGCCTTCGTGCTGCCCAGCACATAGTGCAGCATGTTCGGGCCCACGCCCGAGCCGGCGGCCGCATTGCCGGCCACGCAGTTGGACGAGGTCACGAACGGATAGGTGCCGTGGTCCACATCCAGCAGGCTGCCCTGCGCGCCCTCGAACAGCAGGTTCGCGCCGGCCTTGTGCGCCGCATACAGCGCGCTCGACACATCGGTCACCATCGGGCGGATGCGTGGCACGGTGGACAACGCATCGTCATAGGTCTTCTGGAAGTCGACCGCGTCGGCCTTCAGGTAATTGACCAGCACATAGTTGTGATAGTCGAGGTTCTCGCGCAGCTTTTCTTCGAGGCGCTTTTCATTCAGCAGGTCGGCCACGCGAATCGCGCGACGCGCGACCTTGTCTTCATATGCAGGACCGATACCCTTGCCGGTAGTGCCGATCTTCGCTGCGCCACGTGCAGCTTCGCGCGCGGCATCCAGTGCGGTGTGATACGGCAGGATCACCGGGCAGGCTTCCGACACCTTCAGGCGCGACGCGACTTCCACGCCCGAGGC
>JACCDY010446854.1_pt1 | contig 11384 bp, 22 predicted proteins | sample 7446391 | NCBI WGS metagenome assembly JACCDY01 (sample SAMN15323451, study PRJNA562643) | freshwater metagenome | isolation source: river surface water | place: USA:Blue River Watershed | collected 2017-08-18
GGTACTCTCTCTGCTGGTTGCGTGGGCGATAGGTATTACGCTGGTAATCTGTTTCCAATCTTTCCACAAAGTCATCACCCTCTGGAATTCCAGCGTCAATTTGAACCCAATCAGTAGATTGGAATTCACCCGTAGAATCTTGCTGGGCTAACTTCTGGATTTCTTGTAGTTCCTCATCTACCACCACATATTGCTCACCACCTAAATTAATTCTGGTGGCATACTTGCGTGTACCTCTTTCAAAAATTCTAAATGCACTTGTCATCTGGTCAAGGTTAACCAATGTTGCTTTACCCGTCTGGGTGTAAGTTAATTTAATAATCGTAGCCATAATCTAAATTTTAAAATGTAAAATAAAAGGTTAATAATATGTAAACTGAAATTCTGTTTTGCAAAATTAAGAATTATTTTTTAATATCTCAAAATCATTTCTCATTTCTGCCCATTTCTTTTTAAAGAAACTTATCGCTTCTCTTTTTTTCTGTGCTAATTGTTCTGGTGTGATCTTCTCAACATTACCCAGACTCTTACTCATAAGTCTTGAACATTTCGCATTTCTAAATGGTGTTTTAGGTCTTGCTTGCCAATAAAGATAATCCGTAGTAATGTTTCTTACTTTACTAATACGAATATCACTCTCTTTTAAATTGGTCATGATCTTATCTGTCTTTATGATCTGTAAGATCTTTTTCTTTTCATTGATTTCGATCGTTAGTTGATCGGCTATTTCTTTTAAACTTTTCATATAGTTTTATTTTATTTTACCAAGTGTGGACTCCCATCAAATACATTTTGATATTAATCCAGATGAATAATAATACCAGCAGTCCAACATAGATAACAAATCCCGTATTGTCCCACCAATTTTCGAGTTTTTTAAGATCTATCTTCATTTCCGTTCGTTCTTAAATTTCTCGGCCTCTTTATACAGATAAGCAAATGTGATCTTTCTATTTTTTATCCGATCAGCGAACTTCTTGTATTCTTCGATCGTGATATTATCCAGAATAGTTCTATAACCATTCGTGTTTTTGGTATGCGTCCCATCATTCATATGAAACGCTCCTTGTTGTTCGCTATACTCTAAGGTGAATGTTTTTTCCATAATTGTTTTAAATTAATTTTAATAACCAGTGTTTGTGTAAATATAAATTGGGGTTTTCTCACCCATATAGGCGCTGAATGTATTGAACTCTAGCCATTCGATTGCATCAATTTCTTCCATCTCACCTTGCTCAGCACAAAGTTCGATTAGTTTTTCTATTGAATATACCAATTGACCATCTCTTGTGATACCTACAATCGCATCATTGTAGCCATACTTTTCTCCATTAAAGCCATGAATAATAATTGAATCTTCTTCTACGGCTCTCTCTAAGATTAATTCTAAATCAAAATTAGATTCAGTTTTGATTTGTGGTGCGTTACCTATAATCGCATCCCATAAATTGATTAGATACTTTTTCATATTTGAAATAAATTTATTTTGTTTTCAAAATTACAAAACTATTCTTGATTTTCCAAATTCGTATTACGCATTGTTATTGCATATTCAGTCTTATGAATTGTATCCATGTGCTGAGATCCGGAATAACGATTTTGCGAATGAAGGTTAACTGCTGAGTGGGAACCCATTGGCTCCCAACCCTCAGCAATCATTTCTTCAACTTTGCTATTCAACCCCTCGGGTGAACTCGCTGATATAATTTTAATCTTCATCTTCATCAATATTAAAGGTTAATTCACATTTGTCATTCACGGCTTTCACAATCTGCAATAGCCAATCAATTTGTGGGAACTGATAAATGCGAACTGAATGGGTTTCCATTGAATCTATATCCAACATATGAATAAACACTTCGGGGTCACCATCTTCATCACGGCTTGCACTAACTGAATGCACTTCGTAATTGTCTTGAAATAATAATTCACCATCACCAAAGTTCACACAAGAATTTCCCATACTTGCTTCGTGGATTGTCTTGACAATATCACCAAGTTTAAATTCTTCAAGATTAACTTTGTTCTTGACTGCTTTGGTCATAAGCATTGCGAATACTGCTCTTTCAGTTTCAAGTCCGTGCTTGATATATGAATCACGGATTCCTTCAAAAATTGGATTTGCTTTCATTGTAAAACGGGTTTAGTTAAAGATTAGATTTATGTAGAAAATAATTGTAAACTTCGGGTATGTGCTTTTTGTAATACGGCTGATTGTTCTTGCACCACTCCTTCAAATCTTCTTTGCTATCGAAGGGTATTCGCCAAGATTGACCTTCCATTATCTGATTAAATTGTGGCTCTAATTCATCTATAAAGTCTTGAACGAGCCAACCCTCCCAAATGTGTTTTTTTAAATTCATATTGATTAGTTTTTATTTCCTCAGCAAAAATAATATAATTCTTTTTAAATTCCAAAATATTTTTTTTGGCTCACTTCTCACTTCTATGATTCTATAAGTTTCACCTCGTTCTTGTATGACACCTTCTGTCCCGTTGTTCCACTTAACATATAACTTACCAGCTAAGTCCGTGTATTCAATTTTACCACGCGTACCTTCTGGTACATTGGCTACCTTGATAGCCTCAACATATTTGCCAGATAATTTCATATAGTTTTATTTTAATTTCCAACAATAGGTAATACAACCCAGAATGAAAACCAGAAAACAAAGATCACTAATGCGAACCCCAGATAAGTGTCCCAGAATTCCTTTCTGTCATTTTTCCACATATCAATTGTGCCGTAATATAATTCCTTGAACATTCCTACAAACTCTCTCATAATAAAATTGATTAGGTTAATAATTTAAAACAACCAGCAGTACCAGATGCAATACTGCTGGTGCTGGTTACTACTTAATAGCGAATAATTAATAATCTTTTAAGTTCGTCCCAGAATGTAGGCTCTTTAAATTGTGGCTGGATTCCAGCACCTACATTCCCTTGAAAATACTTTGTGGGTTCAATGTATCCGTGTCCAACTTTATACTGCTCTGCCCATTCATTGAATGATAGGTCGGACTTAAATTTGCTTACCTTAACTTTAAGGTTCTCGGGTGCATTTACATTTTTCTCCATAATTGAAATAGTTTTAATTAGAATACAAAATTAATAAATTATTTTTAATTATATGTCATACGCTTCTGCGTAAATTTTTACTTCCGTATCTTTCAAGTCCTCTGGCATCTCACAGAAATCAACATTCACCAAAGCACCTTCTTTAACCTTCACTTCTTCCCTCAGCATTTCTTCAATCTTATAGGTTAATGTAGCATACGCTTCCGAATAAGCAGTATCCATAAATTGATTAGCCTTCTCGGATAAGTGTGGGTTCTCAGCAATTGCATTTAATAACTCACTAATACAAGAATACGCTTTGGGTAATTGCTTAACTATTCTTTGCTTCTTGTAATCAATAGCAATTGTAGTGTCTGGGGTTTCGAAAATTTTATACATTTCGTGTAACGCTACCCCTTTTTTAATTTCTAAGTTGTTTAAATTTTCCATTTTGAAATTGTTTTAAATTAAATGTGTGAACAAAATTAAGAATAAACTTTTAATATGCAAGATTTTTTTTAAGGGCTGGATATTTCACCAGCCCTTGTACTACACTTATGAAACCAGCTGGGACAAGTCAGCGAATACTTCACGCTCTCTGCGACCATACACCCCGAACAACTTATTCTCGTTGCTATCCCCTTTTAAACTATGGGTGGTATACTTTGTAATACCTGAGAATAACCCCCAGAGATTGCCACCCTTGTCTTGAATTTCACCAGCGATATTCACTTCAAGGTCGCTCAATATATTTTTCTTTCTGGTAGACAAGGTAGTTAGATCCGCCAGACGCTCCTCCTTATCCAGATTAAGAATTCTTTCCAGCACCATATCACGAACCTTCTGGTCAATTCTTACTTCACTCATTCTGGTAATGCTCTGGAATATCTTTTGCTCAGCGCGTAGTACATCTTCAATCTGCATACAGATAATATCAATACGCTCGTGCATCTTCTGTGTATGACGAACCTTGTTTGCCATTTCACGATAGTTAGCAAAGAATGTATTCTGGCAAGAAATAGTTAGGTTGCTATGCCCGAAAGCAAGTGAGGTAGAACCATCAAAAGAATTAACACAAGTTAGATAACCCTTAACTTTATCCGTACCTACATTAAGGTCTTGTGTCTTTAATTGAATATACACTTTTTCCCCTTGTCCAAAGTAACCCCCTTTATGTAATGGCAATCCCATTTTACCACTAATGCGGTCAAGAATTTCCATCATTTCGGAATTTTGCAAAGGGTGGTAGCCATCGCCATGCACCCCCAGGATAGCGTTGTTATCCTGGCGAACGATAGCAATGCTTTTTGTTTCAATGTTACTTTCAGCAGTAACCAATCTTTCAGCCTTAACTGACCAATCCAAATTTGCTTGTTTTAAAATAGTTGTTTCCATAAACTTAATATATCGGTTCACCCACTACCGAAAGGCTGATGCAAAGTTATATAGTTTTATTTTAAATTATCCAAAAATGAGATAGTTTTTTTTAAAATTAATTTTTTTTTAATTTTTTTTTGCCCCTAAAACATTCATTTCCAAGCAGTTAAGGGCATTTTTAAAATAAATTTATTTAAAACACAAAAAAAAATTTGCGTAGTAATTTGCAATCCCCTAACTTTGCATCAGCAAATCAGCAGGGAGGATTAAGCGGTACTGCCTCCATACTAATTAAAGTGTACCCAACGCTAAAACCAATAAAAAAATGGAAAAGCAAAATCAAAAACCAAGAGTGCGTATCAATTACCTACAACTTTACGCATTATTAACTTCAATCAAAGGTCAAACCTTTGAGGGTATTGTTCTATTTACCAAATCCGTTTTAAGTGGCGGTAAAAAAACCGAAGCCTTTTTCAATGGGGGTGTTTACAAAATGGCACACTATGTATTTTGTGCAAATCGTGAGTATTTGAGAGCATTAGAATTGCTTTGTGGTAAAATGGGACTTGACTTCTCAAACTTTACCCCACAACCCCACAACTACGCAAATATCAAAATGGGTGGTAGTGTTATTTGCCACGATGCCGATGGCGAACTTCCTTTTGATAATAAGCGACTTTACAATCAATTTATTTTCCACGATGGAGCAACTATCCAAGCCGAGTATTTTGATGGCAATATGCAACCCCTAACCTATGAGCAAGTAAAGCCATACCTACCGAATAGGGATAGCAAGAAACAAGCCGAGCAATTAGGCTTGACAAAGGAAAATCAAATCAAGATTATCAATCCGAGTTTGAGGTCTATCCGAGAGGTGCGTGTAAATGGGGTAATTTACGAGGTTGTAGAGGATTAAATGGAATGGGGGTAGGGTAACCTACCCCTTTTTATTAAAGTGTCTTAAATCGCAATTAAACTATCTTAAAATGAATGCTAGAAAAATAACCAACCCAAGCCAAGCCCTTGAATTTTTAAGAGGGGGTAATGCCACTGCTACATTTGTAGGTCAATCAAGCCGATACACTTACAAGATACGGAAAGCCGATAAGGGCGATATGTATTTTGTATCTTTATTGGTAGGTGCTAACAACGAGAGCGACTATCTTTATATAGGTTGCATAAACGACCAACGAGGTTTTTTCCAAACTGCCAAGAGCAACCACAAAGGTCTTGCACCGGCTTTGGCTTTTGGCTTTATTTATAGCCGACTGCTTAATGGGGTAATAGATAGCCGGACTGAAATATGGCACGAGGGTAGGTGCTGTAAATGTGGGCGAAAATTGACTACCCCCGAAAGTATTGAAAGGGGAATGGGTGCTGAATGTAGCAAGGGGTAGGGGTAGGTAGGGTATACCCCTCCCCCCTCCCGTATCCCCCCTTATATAAGGGGGTTTTTCGTATCTGTACAGGGGGGACAATACCGCGTGAAAAATTTTTCCGGTAAAAACCTTAAAAAGGGAAGATCCCCCCATTTCTTAAAAAAAAATTTTTCCAGTGAAAACCTAAAATTTGACTTTTACCCCCTAAACCTAAAAAAAAATTTTTCTGGTAAAAAAGGTAAACTTCACTTTTTAATTATAAGTGTCTATTTTTTTCTTAATATGTTAAAACAGAAAAGAAAATACATTAGAACAAAACCATATAAAGCTAAGGAAAGATGTTGTATGGTCTGCAGGGAAAATAAGGAAGAGAGTTTTTACCCAGGTCAAAAGAACTTGTGCAAGAAATGTAAAAGTGATCGTTACCATAATAATCCAGATAAACATATTGTTCTGGAGAGACAGAAGAAATGGTCTCAAGATAACATTATACGATTTAGGGTTCTAGCGGCAAAACATAGGGCAAAGAGAAAGGGGATTGAATTTGAGTTGACTGATGAGATGATTCAACGGAAGTTAATAGAGCAGAATTACAAATGTTATATTACTGGGGTTCAATTGACGATGGATACATTAAAGTACAATTCGTTCTCATTAGATAGAAAGGATAGTAAGTTAGGATATACGGAAGAAAACACGATCATTGTTACCAAGTTCATTAATTGGTGTAAGAATGATCTTGACTTAGATGTGTTTATTAATTTGATGAAAGAAGCTTGTGCTAATTTTTAGTTAGGTGTATTTTTTTTATTTAGGATTAATATTTATTATAAATTGAAAATTGATATGAAAAAAATCATGAACGAGCAATCATCTCCAATTGGAACACATTCTATGTTACCATCATGGTGGCAAGAATTTGGATGTATAATGGATGGTGTAGATGGTGTAAGAAAAGTCCAAAATGATGAAGGTACCTTATTTATACTTTCAAAAGATGGTAAAGAGTATGCTTTACTTAATCCTAATCACAAACCAGATCCTGCATTGGTAGAAAAGGTTCAATCTGTCAATCCAAAAATTAAACGTTTTGGTAAGGCTATGAACCTAAAGGATAAAAATGAGGCATTGGTGTATTATTGTCATGGACCTATAAAAGGTGGTATAAGAGTGATTGGTGATAATTATACTGTTCAACCACCACGTTCAGCACAACCTGCGCAACAACCAGGGAATACCGCACAAAAAGGTGTTGTACCTGTTAACGAGCAAAAGAAGAAAATAATTAAATTAACGGAATCGGAACTAGTGAGCTTAGTTAAGAAAGTAATAAAAGAACAACTAGCTCAATAATTAATAAATTATTTTGAATAACCGCCCCGGTCGCATAAAAGGCTCCGGGGCTTTTTTATATCGAATATAAGTGTCTTGATATTTAATAGTATGAAACTTATTATAACGGAATCACAGCTCAAAAAGCTTATTGAACAATCGGACTATGTTATGGATAGGCGAGGGAATGCGTTGTTGAATGCAACGGGTATAAGGAGTGATAGTGATTATAAAAAAGTAAATCAAACAATAGATGCTGCACAAAAATCTGTAGCCATTGATCCACACACGTTAATGACGGTTCTTGCTATTGGTACTGTTTTTATTCCTGTTGCTGGCCCCTTTATTAGTGCGTCAATTGGTTTGGCGGATGCTGGATTATATTATAAAGAAGGTGATAAAAATTCAGCGGGATTAACTGCGGTGTTTAGTATGTTACCTTTTATAAAGTATGTACCTGGGGCTAAACAATTAGGTAGTAAAGGAATGGCACTACTTGCTAAAAAATTGAATACCGGTGCTAAAAATTTAACTAAGGCTGAAGCTGAGATTGTGAATGCAGTAAAAATGTATACACCGAAGATTCAGGAAGAGTTAACAAAGATGGCGCCAAAATTAAAAAAGGTTATTAATGAATTACAATTACATAAAGCTAACTATGTTAAAAAATATGGTGAAGCTGAATATAATAAACTTTTAGCCAAGTTCCTTTATGATGGTATAGATCAAAAAACCTTTATTAATACATTAAAAAATGTAAAAGCCCCCACAATAAGGGTTAAGCCGTTAATTGGTGGTGGTCTAGATCATAGAGTTTATCAGTCAGCAATACATCCTGATAGAGTTATCAAAGCAGAGGTGAGACCTGGAGAGGTTGAAAAGTGGTATGACTTGTTTAACAAAAATCAAAAGTTATTTGCCAAAACATTTAATAAAACTAAAATAAAAGATACTGACGGTACAATGTTGGCGGCTGTTGTTATGGAAAAATTAAATACCGCGCCATTTACTAGTATGTGGAGCACAATAGAAAAACATCTTTTAAATATGCCAGATAATACATATCATACTTTAGAGTATGTTGCGAAGCATATTAAAAATCCGGTGGCAAAAAAAACATGGGATAATCTTTTAAAATATGTTAAACAAAAAGACCCGTCTATAACAACCAAAGTGGATGAGTTTTATAAGATGGTTGATGAGCTTTATAAAATCACACCTAATCCAGATATTAGACAATATAATTTTGGATATGATAAAAATGGTGTATTAAAAGCATTGGACATATAGCGCTGAGATCAAAGTTGGTAACGGTGTTGGAATAAATTTGGAAAAAGTTTAAAAAATATTGGTTAGAAATAACCAACGATAACCTGGGTTTGAAGACCCAGCTTAGGACCGGGACTAGTTATAACCCCGAACTTGGGATAAGAATTCGCTACTCTTATCCCTTTTTTATTATATGTGAATATTTATTATTAAACTAAAATTGTTATGTATAGAAATTTTAAAATCACTGAAGAGGAAAGAAAACAAATATTGGAATCTCACATGTCTTATGGTTATAAGAAACCAGTTACTGAAGAAGAATCATTAGATGAGTTTTTTGGTAGAGCCTGGTTAACTAAAATCAAAATAGATGGTCATTATGATGCTTCTGATGAAGAAAAAGCAAAAATAACTAGTGAAATGGAAGGTGTTTTCAATGGTAGAATTGCTGTTCAATTTAAACCAGGTGAGTGGTTTGACAGTAATGGAAGAATTGAAGATATTGAGGCTTATGAGAATGATTTAAATGATAAATTATATGGTGGGGAAGAAAAAAGAGCGCAAAGAGAAAAATTTAGAGATGCGGTAGATGCACGATACAGAAACACATCATATGATGATCCACACACTTATAGATATAAGGACTTAGATCATTATAAGCAACGTTAAAATTTAAGAATTGATAATATCGCCCTTCAGCATAAAGCACTGAAGGGCTTTTTCTTTATATTTATAATTAAAACAAAACATAATGGCTAAAGTAATAAGATTAACAGAAACTGAGCTTACCAATCTGGTTAAAAAGGTAATAAGAGAAAACCAACAAGAGATGGAAGTTCAGCAAATGACAAGTGAATTTAATCAGAAGGTGGGTGAAGATTTATCTCCTGAAGAATATAAGGAAGTAATGTGTGCGGAACCTGGCGAATTTGATATGCCAAACATTACCGACGAGCAGATGCAAAAGGTGGATGAGCTAAAAGAAAAGATGAAGGGCGCATCGTTTGCTCAACTAATGCAAGTGAAAAAACAATTAAAGGAATTAAAGAGACAATCAAAACAACAAACGGAACAAGTTGCTGGACCTGCTGTAATAAGCTTATTGGGTGTTAGTATGCCACCAGCTTTTGCAATTGCAATTGGTGGAATTATTTTCATTATGTTATTAACATTTTTAAGCAGATTTATTCATTTTAGAAAAACAACCACATATTTTTGTGATGGAACAAGATCAAGAGGTTTGTTTGGTCTTTTGAGATGGTAAAAAAAATAGATTTATATGAAAAATTTAAACGAAAGTATTGATAGAATTAAAGGGATGATGAAAATGATCCAAGAAAGCGATTTTAACGTTATGGATCAGTTACCCAATAAAGAACCAGATCAGAAGCAATGGGATTTAAAATCCATTGTTATGTATGTTATGGCAAGTTTTGATGGGCCTCCAGATATTGACGGTTACGACATTAATTCTGAAGGTGGCTTTTTCACCATTATAGATACAGAATATAAGTACGAATTACGTTATGAATTTGACTTAAAGATAATTTCTGCTGGGTATTATCGACCTGGTACATATGATGATCCACCAGAAAGCGAAGGCCCTGAATATGATTTTATAAACATGAAACTAACAATTACCGATATTGAAGATGGTAATGATGAGGTGATATACTCTGGCGAAGATTTTAGTGATTTCCCTTCTATGAAGTTTGCTGGTAATGAACGTAGACGTCCTGTTAGTGGTGCCGGTATTATGTATAGTTACTTCGATGATGCTGTTAATGAAATAGTTGCTGATAATGAACCAGATGAAAGCGATTATTATTACGATCGAGACTAAGCTCTGATAGCACGACGGCTGCGCCGCGTTCTTTATGCAAGATATTTATAAGTTATGAAAAAGATATTAATTACCGAGGCTCAGCTTAGAATGCTAGAAAACGAAGGTTGGAGCTATTCCCCTGAGAAAATAGATGAGTTTGTTGAAGCCGCTGGAAAGGATTTAACAGATGCTAAAAAAGTGTTGGCTGGTGCTCGTAATGCTATCACCTTTGTAACTTTAGGCGAAATGATGGACGATATTGCTCGTTACGAATCTTTTGTGACCGAAGTTGAACAATACCAAAAACATTATGAAAAGTTATATGGAAAATACTACGATATAGTAGACATGTATGACTACATGGACTTACCAGATAATGTTAGCAAATTAGAAAAAATTAACGATCAGATAGACGCAGTACAAAACGATTTATATCGTGTGTACAATTCTATGGAGGAAATTGTTGAAAACGTTAAGAAACTAAAAGAAATTAATGAAACTTCTGGAGACAATTAATAATGAATTTAGTGAAGGTAGATCACGAACAGAATTAGGTTCTGGTGTTGATCATATGGTATTCACCGCCACTGACGATTCTAATATTGTTTATAAATTAGGTCCCAAAATAGCAATAGATTATTGGTTTGATGACTTTAAAAAAAATCCGAATCTATTCCCTAAAGTTTACAAACGCGGAAGAACAACATTTAAATTAAAATCAGAAAAATCAATACCAACAAAAAAGGGTTATAAAACATTTCCTGTAGGTACTATCATACCATTGGATTATGTTAAGTTAGAAAAATTAAACACAGATAGAGTACAGAAAGAATGGGATCTATTGTCTGATATATCCGAAGAGATTAGAGAAATTGATGGTTACGAGTTTTTAGATTTTTTAATTGTCTATATGACTTGGAGACCGGAAAATAAAGAGCGAGGTTGGAATGACGACGCGACAATTGATATGTTTGATACTGAGATGAAAAAACGTGGCCCACAAATCTATAAGTTATTTAGAAGTTATGTTGACTTGGTGGATAATTTAAAGAAAGTTAAATCGGGTGTTCCAGATATACATCGTTACAATTTCGGATATGATAAGAATGGTAAATTAAAATGCTTAGACTTCTAATATGAAA
>JACCDY010001743.1_pt1 | contig 11383 bp, 7 predicted proteins | sample 7446391 | NCBI WGS metagenome assembly JACCDY01 (sample SAMN15323451, study PRJNA562643) | freshwater metagenome | isolation source: river surface water | place: USA:Blue River Watershed | collected 2017-08-18
GCCAATGGATCCAAGAGTATTAGAAGCGATGATCCCTTATTTTACCGAAAATTTCGGTAATGCGGCAAGTAGAAACCATTCTTTTGGATGGCAGGCAGAGGAAGCAGTGGATTATGCACGTGAGCAAGTAGCTCAATTAATCAATGCAGATCCTAAAGAAGTGATCTTTACTTCTGGTGCAACAGAGGGAGACAATCTTGCTATCAAGGGTGTTTATGAAATGTACGCAAGTAAGGGTAATCATATTATCACTTGTACTACAGAGCATAAAGCTGTATTAGATACCTGTAAGCACTTAGAAAAATTAGGTGCAGAAGTAACTTATTTAGAAGTACAACCAGATGGTCTAATTGACTTAAAACAATTAGAAGCAGCCATGAGACCTACCACTATTTTAGTAGCGATCATGTATGCTAATAACGAGATTGGAGTAATTCAACCTATCAAAGAAATCAGTGCTATTGCAAAAAAACATGGTGCATTGTTATTTACAGATGCGGTGCAAGCAGTAGGTAAAATTCCTGTTGATGTTATTGCTGATGGAATTGATATTATGGCATTTACTGCACATAAAATGTATGGACCAAAAGGAGTGGGTGCATTGTATGTAAGAAGAAAAAATCCAAGAGTAAAAGTTACTGCACAAATGGATGGCGGTGGACATGAAAGAGGAATGAGAAGTGGTACATTGAATGTTCCAGGTATTGTGGGTTTTGGTAAAGCATGTGAGATTGCAAGAACAGATATGGCTGCAGATACAGAACGTATTGCTAAATTGAGAGATAAATTAGAGAACGCATTAAAACAAATTGATGAGTCATATGTGAATGGTAATCCAGCACATCGTTTACCTCATGTAAGCAATATCTCTTTTAAATATGTAGAGGGTGAAGGTTTGATGATGGGCTTTAACCAAAATATTGCCTTATCTTCAGGTTCAGCTTGTACATCTGCTTCTTTAGAACCAAGCTATGTATTAAAAGCATTAGGCTTAGGGGATGATTTAGCACATAGTTCATTGAGATTCGGTTTAGGACGTTATACAACAGAGGAGCAAATCGATTATACTATCAAGGCGGTTACAGATACTGTTTTGAAGTTAAGAGAAATGAGCCCTCTTTGGGAAATGTTCAAAGAAGGCGTGGACATTGATTCTATTCAATGGGCACATCATTAATAAAAGGAGTGAAACGGATTTTATTAATATTTAATTTAAAAATAATTTTATGGCATATTCAGACAAAGTAATCGATCATTATTCTAATCCTAAGAATGTTGGTACATTAGATAAATCATCTAATGCAGTAGGTACCGGTTTAGTAGGTGCACCAGAATGTGGTGACGTAATGCGCTTACAAATTCAAGTAGATCAAGCAACAGGTGTAATCACCGATGCAAAGTTCAAAACATTTGGTTGCGGTTCTGCTATCGCAAGCTCTTCTTTAGCTACAGAGTGGTTAAAGGGTAAGACAGTTGATGAGGCTGTGAAAATTGACAACATGGATTTAGTGGAAGAATTAAACTTACCTCCAGTAAAAATTCACTGCTCAGTATTAGCAGAAGATGCTATCAAGTCTGCCATCAATGACTACCGTAAGAAAAATGGTTTAGAAGAACTTGTTTTTGAAGAAAAGATACATTAATAAAACATATAGTATATGTTTTATTAAGTAGCGATGCAGGCCGAAAATTTAATATAAAGAATGAGTGAAGTTGCAGAAAATACCATTTTAGTGAGCGAAAAAGCGAAAGCAAAAATTACCCAATTAATGCAGGACGCTGATATTGTGAACGACCCATCTTATTTTTTAAGAGTGGGTGTAGTGGGTGGTGGTTGCTCTGGTTTAAGTTATAAATTAGACTTTGACAACGAAATAAAGCCAATGGATCAAGTGTTTGAAGACAATGGTGTTAAAGTGGTTACTGACTTGAAGAGCTTTTTATATTTAGTCAATACAGAATTGGATTTTTCGGACGGATTGAATGGAAAAGGGTTTTATTTCAACAACCCTAATGCGAGCAGAAGTTGTGGTTGCGGAGAGAGTTTTTCTGTGTAGCTTTGAACTATGTGGGCAATCGTAAGAAAAGAATGGGCGCATTATTTTGGAAGCATTACAGGCTATTTTATCATTAGTTTTTATCTACTGGTAAATAGCCTTTTTTTATTTGTACTACCTAGGTTCAATATCTTGGATTTTGGATATGCATCTTTACAAGTTTATTTTGATTTTGCCCCTTGGTTTTTATTATTATTGATTCCTGCCATTACGATGCGTTCTTTTGCAGATGAACAAGCCCATGGGACATCTGAAATTTTATATAGTCTTCCAATTAGTATTGTTCAAATTATTTTAGGAAAACTATTCGGTGTTTTCTTGATCATCTTAATTGCCATTGCACCCACATTGGTTTATGCTTTTGTATTAGATCAATTAAGTACTACTGGTGGTTTAGATTGGGGTGCAACCATCGGGGCCTACATCGGCCTTTTACTTTTGGCTGGCACCTATACTATTATTGGATTATTTGCAAGTAGTAAAACTAAACAACCTGTTGTTGCATTTGTGTTTTCTATAATAATGGCCGCACTTGTATACAAAGGTTTTGATTGGGCGAGTACCCTGTCTTTTGTGGATCCTTTATATGGATATTATATTACGCAATTAGGAATGTCTACCCATTTTGAAAACATGAGTAGAGGGGTTATTTACGCAAAAGATATTGTTTACTTTATTTCAATCATGATATTATTCATTATTGGTTGTAAAGAAAATATTAGTCATCAAAAACAGTCTTTCTTTTTATTTGGAGCTATAGTTTTATCCAATCTATTAACGGTAGTTTATCCTTTTCAATTAGATCTTACCAAAGACAAGCGATATACATTAGGCGATACTAGTAAACAAATTGTACAGGGTGTTCAGAATCCTATTAAGATACATTTGTATTTAGGAGGTGATTTGCCTTTGGAGTATCAAAAACTATCTGCAGCAACTATAGAAGTACTTCGTAAAATTGTCGGAGAAAATAAAGAGAATATTAGTTGGCAATTAGATCTGCCTCATCAAGAGTATAGTGATACAAGTTTGATCAAAGTGTATGACAGCTTAAGTAGCATGGGGCTACCGATAGAAAGAGTTCAATCAGATGTATCCAAAATAGATCAAAGAATAGACCAATTAATTATACCTGGAATATTAATTGAAATGCCAGGCAAGAAACCCATTGCCATAGATCTTAGAACTGGGAAAAAATATTATAAGCCCTATAATATTGTTAAAGATATTCCTGAAGAAGATAAGGACGCGTCTTTGAATGCAGCTAGTTCTTTATTAGAATTTAAAATTGTACAAGGCATTTATTATTTAAATAGAACTACTGTTCCCACTATTGGGTACTTAATTGGCAATGGAGAGCCAGTTGATTTAACGGTAAATGATTTGGGACAATCCATAAGACATCAATATAATTTAGTGGTATTCGATTTGAAAAAAGGCTTCCCCAATGCGAATTCTATTAAAACATTATTAATTGTCAAACCTACGCTGCCATTCACGGAAATGGATCAATTAAAAATTGATCAATATATCATGAATGGAGGTAATATTATATGGGCCATAGATCCATTGTATGCAGAATACGATAGTTTGCAAAAAACTAGCGGATCTTATGTTGCATATGACAGAAACCTGCAAATACAAAATATGCTTTTCAATTATGGAGCTAGAATAAATAACCATCTTTTACAAGATTTAAATTGCAGTAAACTGCCAGTAGTCACTGGAAAAGATGCCACAGGCAATCCAGTGATTCAGAGAATACCATGGCCTTATTATCCTATATTAAATACAAGTGCAACACATAAAATGGTGAAAAATATGGACAGGGTATTGTCACAATTCCCAGCAAGTATTGATACTATTGTAGCACCGGGTATTCAAAAAACTATTTTATTAAGTTCAGATACCAATAGCAGAATTGTTTCAACACCTGCATTAGTATCCTTGAGTTCTGTTGCAGGAGAGGAGGATCTAATCAGTTTTAATAAAAGTCATATACCAGTAGCGGTTTTATTAGAAGGTAAATTCAAATCTCCCTTTGCTAATAAAATAAATGCATCTTGGAAAGACAGTGTTTTACAAAATACGGGGGAAATTTTTGTGTCAAAAGCCAATAAATCTGCAAAACAAATAGTCATTGCAGATGCAAATATTCTAACCAATAGTGTTCAGGCTTCTTCTGGTCCATTACCCATGGGAATGATTCCCATGGAAGCTTATCAATTTGGTAATAGAGATTTCTTTACCAATGCTATCATGTATTTAAACGAAGACGAAGATGTACTAGCTGCAAGAGAAAAAGAATGGATTGTTAGAACCTTAAATAAAGAGAAAGTTTCTGCACAGAGATTGTATTGGCAATTCTTGCTTACCATCCTGCCATTAGGCTTGATTTGGGCCACTTATTTTTTTGGTTTGAGATGGAGGAAACGACAATTTGCCGCATAGCAATTCTTGACTTATCTTTATGATATGACAACAGATCAAATAGTATATAGTGTTTTCGGGGTCGTAATTCTTACCGCACTGGTTTTAGACCTAGGCTTTCTAAGTAAAAAAAATGCCACCATTTCTATTAAACAAGCTTTAAGACAAACCTTTTTATGGGTATTATTGGCTTTGGGATTTTTTATTTTTATGTGGATTGAAGAAGGTCAAAAATTGGGTTTAGAATTCTTGAGTGGTTATTTAATGGAGTGGAGTTTAAGTATTGATAATATTTTTGTCTTTATTTTAATTTTTGATGCCTTCAATGTAAAAGAACAACATACTTCCAGAGTTTTATTGATTGGAATTATTATAGCTATTTTATTAAGAGTGATTTTTATAACAGTGGGCGTTGCATTGGTAGCAAAATTCTCTTGGATACTGTATATTTTTGGAGTTTTCTTAGTGTATACAGGTGTAAAAATGTATACTGCTAATAGTGATGATCATTTTGATCCACATAACACCATCATTTATAGAAATTTAAAGAAATTCTTACCCTTGTCTAGTTCTGACGGAGATGGAAAATTTGTCATTAGACAAAATGGGAAACCTGTATATACCAGTTTATTTGTAGTAGTAGTATTATTGGCTGCGATTGATTTAGTTTTTGCATTAGATTCTATCCCTGCTGTTATGGGCATTTCAAATAGTAGTTTGGTGATATACACTTCTAATATTTTTGCAATATTAGGCCTTAGGTCTTTATTCTTTTTATTAAGAGGTGCAGTCAATGAATTTGAACATTTGCAACAAGGCATTGCAATAGTTTTAGTATTTATTGGAATTAAAATGTTAGGCGAACATTATATTAGTATGATCATGGATAAAAATACGCAGGTTATTTTATCCTTATTGGTGATTGTATTTTGTATCACAGGATCTATTCTTTATTCCATCTTCACCAATAAACAAAAACAAGAAGCTGCAAAAAAATCATCATGAACGGCAAGAAAGTAACTTTATTTATATTTTTCATTATTTTGATTGATCAAGCAATCAAATTTTATATCAAACTCAATTTTTTTCTAGGAGAAGAACATGCTATTATTGGCTCATGGGCTAGATTGCATTTTGTCGAAAATGAAGGAATGGCTTGGGGTTTGAAATTGGGAGGTGATTGGGGTAAGGTTGCCTTAACCTTATTTAGATTAGTAGCAGTGATCTGGGGTACCTTTTTGATCAGAGGTTTTATTCAAAAAAAATACCACAATGGATTTATTATTTGCGTTTCATTAATATATGCAGGTGCTGTTGGAAATTTAATAGATAGTATGTTTTATGGAATGATCTTTGAAGCAAGTTTGCCTTATACTTCTATGGTTGCCCATATTTTCCCAGAGGGAGGAGGTTATGCCTCTTTTTTACATGGCAGAGTGGTGGACATGTTTTATTTCCCCATTATTAGAGACGTTCATTTTCCTTATTGGTTCCCTATTTGGGCAGGTGAGGACTTTGAGTTTTTTAGACCTGTATTCAATTTTGCAGATATGGCCATTAGTTCAGGGGTCATCTCCCTATTTGTCTTCCAAAATCGCTTTTTCAAGGAGAAAATAACGCAAAATACCTCTTCCGAACCTCATTCTTAGGCTATTTTTTCCAGGCTTATTTCGTACCTTCGTGGCCTTAAAACCAGCTAGGACGGCCTTTTATGAGCAATCAATACCCAGAATTTAGTGGACTTCATCTGCCTACCATTGAGGCAGAAATTTTAGCTGCTTGGAAAAAAGAGCAGGCTTTTGAACAATCTGTTCAATTACGTGAAGGAAAGAAACCTTTTGTTTTCTACGAAGGACCTCCCAGCGCTAATGGAATGCCAGGTATTCACCATGTCATTTCTAGAACTTTGAAAGACATGACTTGCAGGTACAAAACCATGCAAGGTTTCCAAGTAAAAAGAAAAGGTGGATGGGATACCCATGGCTTGCCAGTGGAATTAGGGGTAGAAAAAGAATTGGGCATTACCAAAGAAGATATTGGTAAGAAAATTACCATAGAGGAGTATAACCAAAAATGTAGAGAAGCGGTTTTAAGATATAAGAAAGAGTGGGATGATATCACTAATAAAATGGGGTATTGGGTTGATTTAAATAATCCATATATCACCTTTGAAAATAATTACATTGAAACATTGTGGTGGATATTAAGTACACTTTATAAAAAAGGGTATTTATATCAAAGCGTAAGTATTCAACCATACTCACCAGCTGCAGGTACTGGTTTAAGTTCACATGAATTAAATCAACCTGGAACGTATAAAGATGTAAAAGATACTTCAGCAGTTGTCATGTTTAAAGCGATTGCATCAGCAGAAAGTAAATTTTTATTTGACGCTGCAGCTGCCAACAAAAATAATCAGGATGTTTATTACATGGCTTGGACGACTACGCCATGGACATTGCCTTCTAACTTAGGTTTAACAGTAGGTCCTTCTATTGATTATGCATTAGTAGCAACGTATAATCCATATACAGCAATGCCTGTGAATGTAGTGCTTGCAAAAGCTTTGTTGTCAAAATATTTTAAGGAAGAAGGTTTAGCCTTAGATAGTTTTGCAGAGGGAGATAAAATATTGCCTTGGAAAATTTTAGCAGAATTCAAGGGTTCACAATTAAATAATTTACGATACGAGCAACTCATGCCATTTGAAGCCAACGATCCTGAAAGTTTTGAAGGAGATGCTTTTAAAATAATGGTAGGTGATTTTGTTACTACAGAAGATGGTACTGGTATTGTACATACAGCTCCTGCATTTGGTGCAGATGACTATAAAGTAGGACAAAAAAATAATTTAGGTATCATCACATTAGTAGATCGTGAAGGAAAATTTGTAGATGGTGTTGGTGAGTTTAGTGGTAGATATGTAAAGAACTATAAAGATGAAAAAGATTTTCAAGATGTGAACGTAGATATTTGCGTGAAATTGAAAAAAGAAAATCGTGCATTCAAAGTAGAAAAATACGAACATAATTATCCTCATTGTTGGAGAACAGATAAACCCATTTTATATTATCCATTAGATGCTTGGTTTATCAAAACCACTGCAGTGAAAGAAAGAATGGTGGAATTAAATAAAACCATTAATTGGAAACCAAAGAGTACAGGTGAAGGTCGTTTTGGAAATTGGTTAGAGAATATGGTGGATTGGAACTTGTCTAGAAGTAGATATTGGGGAACTCCATTACCTATTTGGAGAACAGAAGATGGTGCTGAAGAGATTTGTATTGGATCAATAGACGAATTAACAGCAGCATTTATTGCAGCAAAAGAAAAGGGCTTTAATAAAGATGTGAATTTGCAAATAGTGGACGGCAAATTGGATGTGGATTTGCATAAGCCATTTGTGGATCAAATTGAATTACTAAGTGCTTCTGGCAAACCAATGAAGCGTGTCCCAGATTTAGTGGATGTATGGTTTGATTCTGGCGCTATGCCATATGCCCAATGGCATTATCCATTTGAGAATAAAGATTTAGTAGATAAGGGACAGGCTTTCCCAGCTGATTTTATTTGTGAAGGAGTGGATCAAACCAGAGGATGGTTCTATACTTTACATACTTTGGCTGTGATGTTATTTGATAGTGTGGCGTACAAGGCAGTCATGAGCAATGGTTTGGTGTTGGATAAGAATGGAAATAAGATGAGTAAACGTTTGGGTAATGTAGTCAATCCATTTGAGACCATTGAGCAATATGGAGCAGATGCAACCAGATGGTATTTAGTGACCAATGCATCTCCTTGGGATAATTTAAAATTTGATTTATCTGGTATACAAGAAGTACAAAGAAAATTCTTTGGTACCTTATACAATACCTATCAGTTTTTTGTGTTGTATGCTAATGTGGATGGATTCAAATTTGAGCAAGATTATATTCCAGTAAAAGACAGACCAGAGATTGATCGTTGGATTATTTCTTCTTTAAATACATTGACACAAACAGTAACACAAGCAATGGATGACTTCGAGCCAACCATTGCTGGTCGTGCCATAGAAAGCTTTGTGGATGAGCATTTGAGCAACTGGTATGTGCGTTTATGTAGAAGAAGATTCTGGAAAGGAACTTATACCGAAGATAAAATTGCTGCATATCAAACCTTATATGAATGTTTAGAAACCATCACTAGATTGATGGCGCCAATTGCACCGTTCTTCTGTGACCAGGTTTTTAGAAATTTAAATGGTATCACCAAAAGACATGCAGTCAATTCTATTCATCATGCAGATTTCCCTAAAGCAGATCTAAGTAAAATTGATTTGGCTTTAGAACAAAGAATGCAAATGGCACAAGATATTTGCTCTTTGGTTTTATCAATCAGAAAGAAAGTAAATATCAAAGTGCGTCAGCCACTTCAAAAAATATTGATTCCAGTTTTAGATCCATCCATGAAATCTTCTATTGAATTAATGGAGGAACTTATCCTGGCAGAGGTGAATGTTAAAGAAATCAATTACATCACTGAAACCGAAGGGGTCATCAGTAAAAAGCTAAAGCCAAATTTCAAATTACTGGGGGCTAAATTAGGTACCAAGATGAAGCAAGCCTCTCAGGCTATTGCATCGATGAATCAGGCTCAAATAAGTCAATTAGAGAAAGAGGGTCATTTTGAACTGACTGTAGAAGGAGAGACCATTGATTTATTGCTTGCTGAGGTGGAGATTATCGCCGAAGATATTCCGGGATGGAGTGTTGCGGTTAAAAACGCCCTAACTGTAGCTTTAGACATTACCTTGACTGCCTCCCTGACGAAGGAAGGAAATGCCAGAGAATTGGTAAATAGGGTTCAAAATATCCGAAAAGAGGCCAATTTTGAGCTTACAGACAAGATTTTACTCCGAATTGTGGATAACACCGACTTGAAGGACTCCATTAATGAATTTTCCGATTATATTTGCCGCGAAATACTGGCATTGGAAATTGACTGGGTTCCGGCTCTTGAAGACGGGGTAGACGTCGAAATTAATGACCAAAAATTAAGGATTTCAGTTTTACAAAAAGGATAAATATGGCTACAAAAAAACCAGCTCCTAAAAAAGCGACACCAGCAAAGAAAGCAGCACCTGCTAAAAAAGCAGTACCTGCAAAGAAAGCTGCGCCAGCTAAAAAGGCAGCACCTGCTAAGAAAGCAGCGCCTGTAAAAAAGGCGGCTCCTGCAAAGAAGGCAGCTCCAGCAAAAAAAATAGTACCTGCTAAGAAAGCAACTCCTATAAAAAAAGCAGCACCAGCTAAAAAAGCTGCTCCTGCAAAAAAAGTAGCACCTGCTAAAAAAGCAGTACCTGCAAAGAAAGTGGTACCCGCTAAAAAAGCGGCTCCAGTGAAAAAGGCTGTACCTGCTAAAAAAGTAGCTGCTCCTGCAAAGAAATCAGCTCCTGTTAAAGCTGCACCAGCGCCGGTGAAAAAACCAGTTGCTCCTGTTAAACCAGTAGAAAAATATGTTCCACCTGCAAAACCTGCTCCAGTAATTCCAACTCCACCAGTAAAGCCTGTTCGTAAAGCAGCTGAACCTATTAAGGATGTGAAAGTACCAAAGATCAGTGCTAAAAGCAGTGTGCCATACCAGCCAGGATATGTGCCAATGGAAAAAAGAAAAGAAGTAGAAAGATCAACAGAAACATTAGTTAAATATTCAGATGCTGAATTAGCAGAATTCAAAGATTTAATCACTAAGAAGCTAGAAGCTGCAAAAAAAGAATTAGTTTACTTACAAGGATTGATTACTAGAAAAGATGAAATGGGAGGTGATAATGATGATGCGCGTTATATGACTATGGAAGATGGTAGTGTGAGTATGGAAAGAGAACAATTAGGTCAAATGGCTAGTCGTCAAATTACTTTCATTGATCACTTAGAGAAAGCTTTGATGAGAATTGAAAATAAGACTTATGGTATTTGTAGAGTAACTGGATTGTTAATTGACAAAGCAAGATTAAGAGCAGTTCCTCATGCCACATTGAGTTTAGAAGCTAAATTAGGGTATGTAAAAAATGCACCTAATTCTAACGAACAATAAGAAAATAAAAAGGGGGTAGCTTTTAGCACCCCCTTTTTAAATGACACCTTTTAGCACTTGTGCTAGAAGGTGATGGTTAAATTAAAAAAAATCAAACTGATAAAAATAAAAAAAGGGGTAGCTTTTAGCGCTCCTTTTTTTATTTACAATCTTCCGTGAATTTGTTTGGCAGCTTTTCTTGCTGGTAGCCAACCGGCCAATAAAGCAATTAAAATAATCAATCCGATTACTGCTAGATAGTCTTCTATCATTGGTTTGATCGGATAATAGTCTATCACAAAAGAGCTACCGCCTAATTTAATAAAATGAAATTGATGTTGTAAGAAAATAAAGGCACTTGCTATTGCACCACCGATGAATGCACCAATTAATGCCATAACTGCAGACAACAGTAAAAATATTTTTTGAATATCTTCAGGTGTAGCACCCATTGCGCCTAATACATGTATATCTTTTTGTTTCTCTAACACCAGCATGGTTAGTGCACCCACCAAATTAAAAGAAGCAACAATCATTATTAAAGCCAATATTGCAAATATGATCCATTTTTCTAATTGCATGATCTTATAGAGGTCGGCATTTTGTTGGTATTTGTTTTGAACCAAAAATTGTGGTCCAAGTATTTGTTGAATTTGTTTGATAACATCTGCTTCCGCATTTTGATCAACGGAAAGTTCAATAGCAGAAAATTGATGGTCTTGCAAGTCAAATAAATATTGCGCAAATAAATAGTTGGTAAAAACATAAGACTCGTCAAATTCCTGTTGTACAGAAAAAGCGCCAGACTGTTTTGCAGATAAATTATTTAATTGACCAATTTGGGTGAA
>JACCDY010097278.1_pt1 | contig 11376 bp, 9 predicted proteins | sample 7446391 | NCBI WGS metagenome assembly JACCDY01 (sample SAMN15323451, study PRJNA562643) | freshwater metagenome | isolation source: river surface water | place: USA:Blue River Watershed | collected 2017-08-18
AATCTGATTCGCATCGTTCAACAGGTGCAACCTGACGAGATCTACAACCTCGCCGCGCAGAGCCATGTCGCGGTCAGTTTTGAAGAGCCTGAGTACACCGCCAATGCCGATGGTATCGGCGCGTTACGGCTACTCGAAGCGATACGTATCTGCGGACTAGAGAAAAAAACCCGCTTCTATCAGGCCTCGACCAGCGAGCTGTATGGCCTGGTGCAGGAAGTACCGCAAAAAGAGACCACGCCCTTCTATCCGCGCAGTCCGTATGCCGTCGCCAAGCTCTACGCCTACTGGATCACGGTAAATTACCGTGAAGCCTATGGCATCTACGCGTGCAACGGCATCCTGTTCAATCATGAAAGCCCGATTCGCGGCGAGACTTTCGTCACCCGCAAAATCACCCGTGCGTTGGCACGTATCGCGCTGGGTTTGCAGGATTGCCTATATCTGGGCAATCTTTCCGCATTGCGCGACTGGGGCCACGCGAAAGACTATGTCGAGATGCAGTGGTTGATGCTGCAGCAAGACACGCCGGAAGATTTCGTGATCGCTACCGGCGTGCAAGTCAGCGTGCGGCAGTTCGTGGAAATGGCTGCCAAGGAGCTGGGCATCGAACTCGCCTTCGAAGGCGAAGGCGAGCAGGAAACCGCTCGCATCACCGCGCTGAACCATCCCGATCTCAAATGCAAGATGGGTGATGTCGTGGTACGTGTCGATCCGCGCTACTTCCGCCCCACCGAAGTCGAGACCCTGCTCGGCGATCCCACCAAAGCAAAAGAAAAGCTAGGCTGGAGTCCGACCACCTCGCTTCAGCAGCTGGTCAGCGAAATGGCGCAGAGCGACTTCGTTTCAGCCAAGCGTGACAGCCTGATCAAGGCGCACGGCTTTACGACGTTCGATCATCATGAATGATGGACCGCGCGTATGAATAAGTCATCAAAGATTTTCGTCGCCGGCCATCGCGGCATGGTGGGCAGCGCGATCGTGCGATCGCTGCAGGCGAAAGATTACACGAACGTACTTACCGCATCGCGTGAACAACTTGATCTGCTGGACCAGTCAGCCGTCGGTAAATTCCTACAAACAGAAAAGCCCGACTACATATTCATCGCCGCCGCGAAGGTCGGCGGCATTCATGCAAATAACACCTACCGCGCCGATTTCATCTACCAGAATCTGGCCATTGAGGCGAATCTGATTCATGGCGCGCATGAAGCAGGTATTCAGAAACTGATGTTCTTGGGCAGTAGCTGCATCTACCCGCGCGATTGCCCACAACCGATGAAAGAATCTTATCTGCTGACCGGGCCGCTGGAACCCACCAATGAGATGTATGCGATCGCCAAGATCGCCGGTATCAAGCTCTGTGACGCGTATAACCATCAGCACGGACGCCAGTATGTGAGCGTGATGCCCACCAATATGTATGGGCTGAATGACAATTACGACTTGAATAATTCCCACGTACTGCCCGCGCTGATACACAAATCACATCAGGCCAAGCTCGCAGGCGACAAAACCTATACCGTCTGGGGCACGGGCTCACCCAAGCGGGAATTCCTTTTCGCAGATGATCTGGCTGATGCGTGTACTTTCCTGATGGAGAAAGACTACGCAGGATCACTGCTGAACATCGGCACCGGTGAAGACCTCACCATCCGCGAGCTGGCCGAAACCGTGATGGACGTCGTCGGCTTCAATGGCGAACTCGTGTTCGACCCCAGCAAGCCCGATGGCACGCCGCGAAAATTGCTGGATGTGTCGGCGCTGCACGCGCTGGGGTGGAAGGCAAAGACCCCGCTGCGCGAGGGTATTGCGGTCAGCTATCAGGATTTTCTGCGACGCTACGGAAGCTGAGCCAGAAAGACACTGGGTCCCGGCCTACGCCGGGACGACGATTTTAAGGCCGGCAGTATCCTAGAAAGGGATGCTACAAAGGGACACTCACTTTGTAGCAGAGTGAGTGTCCCTTTGTAGAATCCTTGTACTAAGTGAGTGTCCCTTTGTAGAATCCCCCGATGGTTAGGACCTACATCTTCTTGTTCATCAGCTTGCGTATCGTCGTCCGCGTCAGCTGCATCGCCAGTGCCTGCTGCTTCGCCTGCATCGCTTCATAAATCCCCGGATGTACGACATCGAGCTTCAGAAAATCGGGCTTCTTGCGCGGCATCTTCGCGGCGCGCGTGTAGAGAACACAATTCTGACGGAACAGCGGATCGATGCCCGGATCGCTCCAGATCATATCGCGTAGTTTCAGGTCAGGCAGAAAGCCGCGCTCGTAGAACTGCTTCGCCCAATACGAAGGCCAGCGCAGGCTCAAGTCCTGGTTGTGCACCTGGTAAGGAATGCCTGCACTGAACAAAATCTTGTCCGAGCTGGAACACATATCCTCGACCATCATCTTCGCTCGCTCGGTGTTCAGCAGATGGGTATATTCGACGCAGATCAGCAGATCGGCCTTCAGGGGTAGAGCCACTTTCACGCTGGCGAGATCGATATTGTTGAATTCACCGGGCTCAAGGCAGGTCACAGATTCCAGCGCATCTTTGGTGTCCACACCCATCACACGCTGCGTTCCCAGCGCTTTTGCCGCCGCCAGCCACACACCCTCTCGGCAGGCGAATTGGGCGACATAAGGGAAAGGATGCTCCGTCTTCTGCTTGCGGCGGGTCAGCGCGAACAATGCTTTCAATATCCCGAAGGCGCTCGCATATTCAACATCAAAGGTGTGCAGTCTTCTGAGGCCCATCGCTTTAATCTCCGTCCATCAGCCAACGAAACCCGACGACTGCTGCCGCCACATCTTGGCATACTTGCCCTCCAGAGCCAGCAGCTCGGCATGCGAGCCCTGCTCCAGAATACGTCCGTCTTCCATGTAGACGATACGATCCATCGCGGTCAGCGTCGAGAGCCGGTGCGCGATGGCGATCACGGTACGACCCGCGATCGCTTTTTCGATGGCGTCAGTGATCAGCGATTCCGTATGCGAATCCAGCGCCGAGGTTGCTTCATCCATCACCAAAATCGGCGCGTCTTTCAGGATCGCACGCGCAATAGCGATTCGCTGCCGCTCACCGCCAGACAAGTGCGTGCCGCGCTCGCCGACGACCGATGCCAGCCCTTGCTCGCGCTGCTCAATGAAATGTCGACTTTGCGATTGCTCCATCACCTGCACCAGCTCATCATCCGACAGCTGCGGCGTCGAATAGGCGATGTTCTCTCGCAGCGTGCGGTGGAACATCGTGGAATCCTGCGGGATCTCGGCAATCGCGAGATTCAGGCTGGCCAGCGTCACCAGCGAGATGTCTTGTCCATCGATCAGGATGCGGCCGCTCTTCAGATTGTATTGTCGTGTCAGCAGCTTTAACAGCGTGCTCTTGCCCGACCCCGAGGGCCCGACCAATCCGATCTTCTCGCCGGCAGACACCTGCAAATCAAAACCGGGCAGCACCTGCTTGCCATCGTGGTAGCTGAACTGCACCTGCTCGAACACGATAGCGCCAGAATGCACATTCAATACCTGCGCTGATTTGACCTCGCGAATCTCATGCGGCTGCAAGATGGTCTCGAGCGCGCTATTGAGGCTGCCCATCTGCTCGAAGAAATTCAGCAGCTGACCGCACAGACCGTTCACATTCGCCACCACAATCGCCGCCAGCGAAATGGCCAAGGCCACATCCCCCAGCGTCAGCTGACCCAGCTGGAACAGATGGATGGTGTACGCGATGAAGCCGATCTGGAACAGCAGCACACCACCGAACAAGATCGTATTCATGAACACGATGTACTTGCGGTTGTGCTGCGAAGTCTCACGCTCCACCGTCAGATCCGCCGCCGCCGTCTCATGCTCTCGCCGATGCGTGGCGAAAGAGCGCACCAAATCGATATTGGACAAGATGTCCACCAGCGTACCCGTCGCCTTCGCACCGGCCGTGGTGAATTGCTTGAACATCGGCGCAGTCTTGCGCGCGAACCAGTAGCACAGCGAGTAATACGCCGCCATCCACAGCGCGATCACCCACAAAAATTGCAGTGACAGCTGCGAGGCGATCGCCAGCGTCAGCACGGTCGTCACCAGCAGCCGCACCGCATCGTTGAACATCAGCGATACCAGCACCGCCATCGCGGTACCCGCCTGCTTCACGTTCTGCGCAAGACTTCCCGCGAGGCGCTGACGAAAGAATCCGGCAGAGTGCAGCATCAGCCAGTCAAGCAGAAATTCTTGTATCTCTTGCCGCACCACCGGCGCGGTGTAGGCCTCGACCCATTCGCGCAGACGATTCATCGCAAACGACGCTAGCCAGACCACGGCTATCCAGAAAAACAGCATCAGCGCTGCGCTGTCATTGCCGATATCCGCGCCGCTGTATTGCAAGAGATCGAAGAGTTTTTTCAGCAGCGTGGGCTCGAAACCCATCAAGCCGATGCCGGCACCGGCGGTGAGAATCAGGATCAGCGAGCGCACAGGCTTTTTGCGCACCACCAGATGACTGAACATCAGCAGCGGGTTTTTCAGCGCCAGCGGGTCGAGCGTGGCCTCGCGCTTGGGCGGTGTGACTTGCGCGGTGGCAGATTTGTCCCCAACGGGACTGAGCGCGGCGTGCGCGGATTTGGGCATCGAGGGATTCCGTCGGGCGGTGCAGGCCCGGTATGTGTGGTGGTGCTCGTATTTTATTGCGATTTGGAAAATGACGGGCGGGGGATTTGCTGGGTTTGCGTTGGGGTGTTTTGAGGGTGTTTTTAGGGTGGCTTATCGGAGTTTGGGCTTTTACGGATGTCGGCAGCGCCTGAGGGTCACGACGATGGATCCCGGCCTGCGCCGGGATGACGGTTGGGGGGTTAGCCGCTACAAAGGGACACTCACTTTGTTTACACCGTCAGGCAAGTGCAACCTGTCAATCCCTCATTCGCCAGAGGTACGCGACGATGGATCCCGGCGTGCGCCAGGATGACGATTTGAGGGGCTGCTCGTAGCCGTCATTGCCCCTTTTTCAACCCACAGTAAAAACCGAAAACCCTGTCGTCCGCCACTCTGTCATCCTGACGAAAGTCAGGATCCAGCGTCTTTCGTCGTTCTTCGACTACCCATCGCAATGAACCAAGTCACTCAGGGATCCCAGCCTGCACCGACATAACGACCCAAACCCTGCTTTTTTGAAAACTCTCCCTCCCTAAAACGCTACCCAAAAGTGTCAATAAGAATTGACGCTAAATAATGTCACGTGCAAAATCATCTGCATGTCTCGTCCCTCTATTTCCGCTGTTGCCGAGCTGCTAAAACCCATTACCTGGTTTCCCCCGATGTGGGCTTTTGCCTGCGGGGCAGTGTCATCGGGTGTTGCGCCTGACGGGCAATGGCCTCTGATCATCATCGGCATTCTGTTGGCCGGGCCGATGGTGTGCGCCACCAGTCAGGCGGTGAATGATTGGTTTGATCGTCATGTCGATGCGATCAACGAGCCGCACCGCCCGATACCCTCGGGGCGCATGCCGGGACGCTGGGGCTTGTACATCGCGATCTTGTGGACTGGGCTATCACTGCTGGTGGCCACCGCTCTCGGTCCGTGGGGATTCATCGCCGCGATGCTGGGGCTGGCGCTCGCATGGGCCTATAGCGCGCCGCCGCTGCGCCTGAAAGAAAACGGCTGGTTAGGCAATGCCGCTTGCGGTCTGTCGTATGAAGGACTCGCGTGGGTGACGGGTGCGGCCGTGATGGCAGGCGGCGCATTTCCTGACGCGCGCTCGCTGCTGCTGGCGCTGCTCTACAGCCTGGCGGCGCACGGCATCATGACGCTGAATGACTTCAAGTCAGTCGAAGGCGACCGACTGATGGGTGTGGGTTCGCTTCCTGTTCGACTTGGCGTCGGTCTTGCCGCCTATACTGCGTGCTGGGTGATGATCGTGCCGCAAATCGGCGTGATCGCGCTGCTGATGGTCTGGGGACTTCCCTGGCACGCCGCAGCGGTACTCGCGCTGGTACTCGCTCAGATAAGACTAATGCAGTATTTCGTGGCGAACCCGATAGAGAGGGCATTGAAGCTCTCCGCGTTCGGCGTTCCGCTACTCGTTACGGGGATGATGGTCGCAGCCTTCGCGCTGCGCAGCATGGGGGGATAAAACAATGGAAGCCAGACGTTTTGGCTGGGCAGACATCGTCCGGCTGGGGATGGTACAGGCCTCGTTAGGCGCGATCGTGGTGTTGATGACCTCGACACTCAATCGCATCATGGTGGTTGAACTCACACTGCCGGCGCTGCTGCCCGGCGCACTCGTCGCCTTGCACTATCTGGTGCAGGTATCACGACCACGCATGGGGCACGGTTCGGATCAAGGCGCGCGGCGCACGCCATGGATCATTGGTGGCATGACGGTGCTGGCAGCAGGTGCCTTGTCGGCGACCTTCGCCACGACCTTGATGCAGCCCTCGCCCGTGCTTGGCGTGCTGCTGGCTACCGCAGGCTTTGTAATGATCGGCCTCGGCGTCGGCGCTGCTGGCACATCGCTACTGGTGCTGCTCGCCCTGCGCGTGGATGGCGAGCGCCGCGCCGCTGCAGCGACCATTGTCTGGCTGATGATGATCGTCGGCTTCGCGGTCACCGCCGGTATTGCTGGCAAGCTGCTTGACCCCTATTCACCGACACGTCTGCTGGCCGTGACGCTCACGGTGTGCACTTTCGCATTGATCATCACGCTGATCGCGCTGTTCCGTCTCGAGATGGATCCAGGCGACGAGCTCATCGAGGGCTACGCGAGTCAAGAGCCCTCTTCTTTCGACCCCTTCCGCACCGCGCTGTCCGATGTATGGAAAGAAGAAGCGGCACGACAATTCACGGTATTCATCTTCATCTCGATGCTGGCCTACAGCGCGCAAGATCTGATCCTTGAACCCTTTGCTGGCAGTGTCTTCGGCTTCACACCGGGAGAGTCAACCAGCCTATCGGGTGTGCAGCACGCCGGTGTGCTGGCGGGCATGCTGCTGGTGGCCTTGGTGGGTAGCCGTTTTGCCCAAGGGCGTGCGGGTTCGCTCCGGCTCTGGTGCGTTGGCGGATGTCTTGCTTCCGCCGCGTCACTCGCCGGCCTGGTCATCGCCGGTCATGTCGGCCCACCATGGCCGCTGAGTGCGCATGTGTTTCTGATGGGTGCTGCGAATGGCGCCTTCTCGATCGCCGCCATCGGCCAGATGATGCGGCTCGCGACCGAAGGCCGTGCAGAACGCGAAGGCGTGCGCATGGGGCTGTGGGGCGCGGCGCAGGCGATTGCCTTTGGCTTTGGTGGTCTGATCGGCACTGCGGCCAGCGATATCGCGCACTGGTTGATCGCCTCCAATGGCATTGCCTATGGCAGCGTGTTTGCCCTCGAAGCCTTGCTGTTTGTCGCTTCAGCGATGCTTGCTTTCCGCATACCGATGACGCAGCACCAACGCCAGCAGTCGGCGGGTATTGGTCAGCCCTCTTTCTCATAACGCTTTGTTCACCACGACGACGGAGATCCTCATGAACACCATAGAACAATTCGATGTCGTCGTTGTCGGTGGCGGTCCGGCAGGTGCGACGGCTGCCAATGATCTCGCCCGCAAAGGACGCCGCGTGCTGCTGCTTGATCGCGCGGGACGCATCAAACCTTGTGGCGGCGCGATACCGCCACGCGCGATCAAGGATTTCGAGATTCCTGATCATCTGCTGGTGGCGAAGGCCCGCTCAGCGCGAATGATCGCGCCTTCTGACACCAAGGTCGATATTCCCATCGAAGGCGGATTCGTCGGCATGGTCGATCGCGACGAATTTGATGAATGGCTGCGCGAGCGCGCGGCACAAGGTGGTGCAGTACGTCGCAATGGCAAGTTCGAGCGCGTGGGTGCAGATACCGATGGCATGAGTACCATCACCTATGTCGACGGCGATAGCGAACAGCGCCGCACGGTACGTGCCCGCAGCATCATCGGTGCCGATGGGGCGCGCTCCGGCGTCGCGCAACAAACCGTGCCCGGCGCGGAAAAAACGCGCTATGTGTTCGCGTACCACGAGATCGTCAAGGCACCCGAAGTGAAGCCCGCTGATTACGACGGCTCGCGCTGCGATGTGTTTTATCAGGGCCATCTGTCACCGGATTTTTATGGCTGGGTGTTCCCGCACGGCGATACCCTGTCCATTGGCACCGGTAGCGCCGACAAAGGCTTTTCATTGCGCAATGCGACGTCAGCCTTGCGCAGCGCGGTGGGGCTTGAAGGTGCCGAGACCGTGCGCCGCGAAGGCGCACCGCTGCCTATGAAACCCCTTCCTCGCTGGGACAACGGTCGGGATGTGGTGCTGGCAGGGGATGCCGCAGGCGTGGTCGCTCCCGCGTCCGGCGAAGGCATCTACTATGCGATGGCGGGTGGAAGACTCGCAGCAGACGCCGTCGAGCAGCTACTGGTGACCGGCAATGCTCGCTGTCTGGCGAATGCGCGCAAACAGTTCATGAAGTCGCACGGGAAGGTTTTCTGGGTCTTGGGTATCATGCAGCACTTCTGGTATTCCAGCGACAAGCGACGCGAGCGTTTTGTCGCCATGTGCAGGGACAAGGATGTGCAGAAGCTGACCTTCGACGCTTACATGAACAAAGAGCTCGTGCGCGCAAAACCACTCGCGCATGTGAAGATCTTCTTCAAAGACATGGCCCACCTGCTCGGACTCGCGAAGGTATGACACTCTCTTGATACAACTCGCCCGCGCCAGCAAAAAGCCCATCCTCATCGCTGTGCTGCTGGCCATCGCCGTCGGCGGCATCGGCGGCGCCGCCACCGAAATCGGCCCTTGGTACACCCAGCTGATCAAGCCCTGGTGGCAGCCCCCCGATTGGGCGTTTGGTCCGGTCTGGACACTGATCTACATCACCACAGGCATCGCGGGCGTGCGCGCATGGCGTCTGGGCGATCCAGTGCAGCGACGACTCTTCCTCGGCGCAGTGCTCGTCAACTGCGTATTGAATATTCTCTGGAGTCTGTTGTTCTTCAAAATGCAGCGGCCAGATCTGGCGCTGATCGAAGTAGTCGCACTGTGGCTGTCCATCGTACCGCTGCTGTGGCTACCGCGAACCTACTCACCGATGTCCAGCCTGCTGATGCTGCCCTACATTGCCTGGGTGAGTGTGGCGGCCTACCTGAACTGGACCATCGTGCAGTTGAATGGGCTAGGCGGTTAATCAGCTAGCTCCCCTCTACAAAGGGACACTCACTTTGTAGGCTTTCCGAGCTCCCCCTCCGTACAAAGGGACACTCACTTTGTAAGCTTTCTGGACCTACCGCACTACAAAGGGACACCCGCTTTGTGGGCTTTCAGCGATCGGCGCTACAAAGTGAGTGTCCCTTTGTTTTGCTTGTTTTTTTGTTATTTTCTTTTGAAACACCCGAAATTTATTTTAATAACAAGTTAATTATAAATTTCAGGCTTGCAAAAATCTGACAGTCGCCTTACATTTAGTCAGGATTAATGTTTTGCTTATTAATTATTAATCAATAATTAATATATTTTCTTGGACGAAATAAGGCAATCAAGGTGCGGGCTCTTAATGAATCAGAAATCCTCTTGGTGAGATTGGTCGCCAAGCAGTACTACCAAGTAATTCCTGAAAAATTCAAGACGTATTGCGTATTCAACGCCCGCGTTCTGGCAAAAGTGTTTGAACATTTCGGTGTCGAATCCGAAGTGGTGCCATGCCAGGCATTGCTTTCTCAACCAGCAAAATCCAGTGTGATTGGGTTCGTGGGTTCAAGCCCCGGCGCAGGAGGTTGGGACGGTCATGCGATCTGCCGGGTCGGAGATCACTATATCGATGCGAGTGTGCATCACTTCGCCGACAGTGTCGCCGACCACGATCTGGACACGGTGGTTTTCAAAAGTCTGCCCATTCAATCCAATGTGCTTGGGCGTTCAGATATCGATGAGCGCAACAGATTCTGGTGGGTGACGCCGCCTGCGGTGCCTGATCCGACACCGCCCAGCGATAATCCCGTGTCGGTGTTGTTCCACTCGAAAATGCTCATCGACCATATCGAGAAACTACTCAATCCGGGGGCTAGCACGACGGCGCAGAGAGTCAGGCTGTGGGTGTCGCGCTGGATGCAAAGGTGGCTGCCCGCTTTTGCAGTCTGAACGAGGGTTTGCGGTACTCTTGATTTCGACGGTAATTCACACCACCACTCCCCACCACACACACAATTGTCATCCTGACGAAAGTCAGGATCCATGGTGAAAAACTGCCGCGCCAGCCGAGGGGATCCGTAATTTGGTTTCCCTCGCCTTTCTCGTTATCTTTGTCGCGCCAGCCAATCGCGCAAAGCATCATTCATTCTTGTTTGCCATCCCGGTCCGCCAGCGCGAAAAGCATCAATGACTTCCGCGTCGAATCGCACGGTCGTTGAAATCTTGTTGCTACCAACCGGCCTGCCACGCTTGACCAAACGCTCCCCCTGATACTCCTCCGCCTGCTCAAAAAATTCTTCCGTCAGCTCGGGGGCATCGTCAGGATCAGTCCAGGTAGATGCGGAATCTCGCTTGTTCCCGTTCATTGGCTTTCCTCATACTAATAATTCGGCGCTCTTGGTCGCCTCGCGCAGTCCACACCACAATAACCATCCGATGGTCTAACAAACCGACAGAAATCCATCTGCGCTCTTGGTAATCGTGACGAAGATCTTCAGCCGTGAAATGGTGACCTGCAAATATCTCGGCAGCTCTGGCGAAATCCAAACCTCGCTCTTTCAAGGTAATTTCGCGCTTTGCCGAGTCATAAGATATTCGCACCAATTTATTGTAGTAACAAATATTCGACTACGCAATATCTTTTTGCTATTACACATGAATCATCTTTGTAGAAGAAAGACCGGCCTCAAACCCCCTGCTCCACCAACCCCGTCAGCTCATCCACCACCACCGCCGCACCATCAAATGCCTCAGCCGCAAAAAACTCGCTGCGAACGATGGCAACCTCGAGCCCCGCGCCTTGAGCGGCGAGCAGGCCATTGCGGGAATCCTCGATCGCACAGCATTGCGCTGCCGTCAGGCTGAGTCGCTCGAGTGCCAGGGCATACGCCTCGGGATCGGGTTTTTTCGCGGCGACGTCTTCGCCGACCACAATCACTTCCGGCGAAGGCAACGCGAGCGGCGCCAATGAATGCGTCCATAAGGCTTCCCAGTTCGAGCGGCTAGTCGTCGTGACCACGCCCCAGGTCATGTCATTGTGCGCGAGGCTCATCACCAGATCACGGAAACCTTCTCTCGGCTTGACCGCGCCCGAAGCCATGATGGATGCGAAATGCACATTCTTGGCTTTGTGTACGCCCGAAAGTACATTGCGCAATGCGCCGGGATCGTTACCTGTCTCTTCAGCGAAGCGCAGCAG
>JACCDY010360478.1_pt1 | contig 11374 bp, 9 predicted proteins | sample 7446391 | NCBI WGS metagenome assembly JACCDY01 (sample SAMN15323451, study PRJNA562643) | freshwater metagenome | isolation source: river surface water | place: USA:Blue River Watershed | collected 2017-08-18
GACCGCACACCAGCTTTCCATCCACACCCCCACAAGGCACCGACTAGCCATGGGCTCAGCAAGACCAAGGCGATGGCCGCATAAAGATGAGACGAAGAGGCCAATCCGAACAGGAGACCGGCAAGAATCAACGGGACTGTACGCGTCGATGCAATCGCGGTAAGACAGCATCCCAGAATCAGAAACGGTATCGCCGTGGAATCCACATAGGTCGTACAAGCCAATCTCAATGCCGCCGGATTGAATGCCCAGAGCGCCGAGGCCACCAGACCGGACAGGACACCATAACGCCTACGGAAAGTCACAAACAGCGATAGCGAGACGGTCGTTGCAAGGCACCATCGCAGGATCCAGATGCCGGTGATATCCCCGAAAAGGTGTCCGGACACGACGTCGGGCAAAATCCCCCCGAACCGGGTCGCATAGTAGAGAAACCCGTGCCTTAGGACGAGCTCGGAAAACTGACGTGCATAGGCAAGGTAGAAAACCGCATCGGTAAAATTATCGAGCGCAAGGCGGGGAACTTTGCAGGCCAGATTCGCGATGAGTGGCATTGCCGTGGCCAAAACGAATGGCCAGCATTTAAAAAATCTCTCAGAACTCATTGTTCCCGTTTTTTGAGGCCTTCGCTCTCTCCAGCTTCTGTCTTTCTATTGCCTCCTGATACTCCCGAGCCAGCCGCATCCCCGAAAAATCATCCGCGGCACCTGCGCAGACCCTAAACCCGGAGGAAAGATTGTGCCCCCTTGCCTCAATGCGTCTGTAGAGAAAAGGCGTCGATGGGAGAGGAGCATCCCAGCACCTCATGCCGGTTTTTACCCTCCAAAGAGGAAGATCTCCAAGATGAAACTGCTTCATCTCCACCGCGGGATAGGGATCCTGAAAGACAAGGAAGCGATGATCCTGAGATCCGGTTACCACCTTTCCGACGAGTCGCCAGTAATAGCTGGAAAAAAGCATTCCCCTTCCGAAGGAGTCTCCCGGGTTTTTTCTGGGCACCGTCAATGCCGCAATCAACGCAAAAGCGGCAACGAAGACCACGGCCCAGGAAATATTTCCCAAACGGCAATCCCAGACATGTCCCTTGAAGGCGTTTTCCAACGCCATCACCCCCATCGAGATACACAGAATCTCCCACGCCGCCAGAAACCCGTAACCGAACCTCACGTCGGGAGCCATCACGAACCAATAAAGAATTCCGGCTATCAGCGTCACATGAACCTTCCAGAATTTTCTGAAATGCCCCCCCGCAACACTCCGACAAAACCAGCCTGACACGATCAGACTTGCCATGGAGCAGATGGCACCGATCCCGACGGGCGTCTTCAGAAACGCCCCGATCCAAGGGAGAATCCATACTCCCATTCCCCCGGAGAGCAATCTGCCAGGTTCGGCAAAGCGCGCCCTTGCCATGGATGCGACGTAGTTTTTCTCCGAAACCAACACTTGCGCCGGCATCTTCCAGTCAACATGAAAGAAATCCAGCTGGGGAAGCGGATAGACCGGATACCCGGAGAGAATCACGCTTCTGGCAATTTTCCCGCCGATCACAACAAGAACGATCAGGATACCGAGACACATCAGCGGGTAGTTTTTGGATCGCAGGGATGGGGCCGCCAGCAATACTCCTAGTCCCAAGAGAGGCAGCGCACTCAGTTTGATCCCCACAGCAAAACAAATCAGGAGAATCACGGCACAAAGGTCAACGGGACTTTCCTGTTGATCCACTCCATTTGTGCGGGCATTGGCGTTTTCGAGGAAGATCAGAGCGGCGCCAATAGTAATCAGAACCATCACAGCCGCAGGTTCATCCCCCGAATCCGAAACAATGTAATTACCCACCTCGCTTAGCGGGATGAGAAGCAGGGCCCGGTAAAGATCGGAGCATCGGATCCGGTTCCACCCTCCGGAGCTGAAGAGTCTCCATACACCTCCGATGGAAAATGCCAGTGCCCAGAGAATGATCAATCCCGACAGGGCATGCAGTCTCTGGGGAAGAAAATCATGGAATCCGAAAAGGGCACACGGCTGAAACCAAAGGTAATCAATGGCCAGAGGAGGCAAAAGGTTTCCGAGCCCCGGCACGATCCCGTATTCCTCGATCCACCGGATGGAAGGAGCATGATAGTAACCAGTGTCACTGTGGAAGACGGCATCAGCCGTCCCGTAGTCATGCACTACACAGGCGCTTTTCAACAAGAGAATAGCACCTGCCAGGAAAAACAAGGCCGTCATTGCCGGCGAATGCCTGAAATGACCAGACAATTCCCTGAGTTGGTCAATCAAACCGCGCCAACCACCCATCACTCCTGCGGCTATCACGGCAACAAAGGCGATGTTCCACCACCAGTGGACCGGAGATAAGAGGGAAATCAACGCGGTACACGACGCAATCCATGCAAGTCCGAGAAAAGGAAAGAGTGACACGGGCAACCAAGAGCACTCTGCTCCCGTTGCCCGCTGTGCAAAGCGCATGAAGATCCACCCGCCAGCCCAGCAAAGCATGCTCACATAGATCCAGAGCAACAGGATCGTCAGCATATCTCAATCAATCTTGTGGAGCAAAAACCCGAAAAGGGAGACATTTACATAGAATTGCGATCAATTCCTCCTCGATCCAGCGGATTCTGTTGCCCCTGTCAGTCCATCCCAAATATCGGGTTTCACTTTTAACGTTTCACTTTTAACTTTCTCCAGTGCACTTCTCCATCGTCAACCCTCCTGTGATCAGGCGTACAATCTCATGGATACCATTGGAAGTGCCCCCCACAAGAAGCGGAGGAGAATCCATTGTCATCGACGGCGGCACCCTGACCGGAGACTCGAGAGAAGAATGCCGCACTCAATGACCGCCAAATCGGAATACTCGACCACCAAACTCCGTGATGTTGGCTGATCGATCATGCGAATAAAATGAACGTCCCCATGAATGCTGCACGCTTACCCATTTCGGCAGTTCTTCCGGTTTACAACTGCCGGGAGCGACTGGAGCGCCACCTCCGGAGCGTTGTGATCTGGGCACCCATGGTCACGGAATTGATCGTGGTGGACAGTGGATCCACCGATGGCACCTTGGAATTGGCTCGGGAAGTCCTGACTCCCTTTGGGGCAATATTCATTCAGCATCCGCCCGGCCTCTATCAGAGTTGGAATGCGGGTATCGCCAGCACCAAGTCCCAGTGGTGCTACATCTCGACGGTGGAAGATCCGATCACTCCTGACGGGCTCACCCATCTAAGGCAAGTTGCTACTCGTCATGATGCCGACGTGGTGATCTCCCCTCCCGAGATGAGGAACCATGATGGTTCGGAGCCTGTCTCCGACAAGATGCCATCCAATCGGCTCGCGGAGGCATTTCTCATATCCGGACTCACAGACCGTATGCTCAGCAGTGCCGAAACCATTGCAAACCTCTGCGGGTTCCTTCCTCACGGGCTACTGGGCAGCAGTGCCAGCAATCTATACCGCACTTCCTTCCTTAAACAATACCCTTTTCCCACTGACTTTGGACATTGCGGTGACACGGCATGGGGAGTCACGGTTGCGCCGGTTGCCAAGGTGGCATTCACCCCGCGCTCCTGCGCCCGCTTCTATTGTCAGACGACTTTTCGCCCCGAGGATCCGGAGTGCCAACGTGCCAGATACCTGAAGTTGGCTGCCGCATCACGTCAGGCTCTTGCAAAAGCCGCCGCTACCATTCCCGAATGTGCCGTGATGCTGGGGTGGTTTGATTCCACGGAGAACTCCACGCGTACTCTCTGGGACTGGCTAGTGCGAGAGAAGGTTTTCCAAGAGCAGTTGGAAGCCATGAAATTGAAGTATGAAGGAGGGATCCTAGCATACCTCCGGCGAATGGTGTGCGATGAGTTGTCTCGGATACTGGATCGATTGAGGCAGCGAAAACCTTGAATCCATCGGGTTACTCGTAGCGCCTAAACCCACGGCGGCAGAAATTCCATAAGGCCAAGGGCGAGAACAGAAAGGATGAGAGCAGCCACTTTCCCTTTTTTGAACAATCCGTCCAAAACTTGATGATCGCGTAGAAGCGATCATCGTAATATTTGATTAATTTCAGCTCCGAATGCCCCCCCCCCTGATTGTTGGGGATCCACCCGCGGATGACATTCTGATACCCCGGCAAAACAGCGGAATATTCCGCCGGATGCTGAAGCTTTCTAATGATGCTGCCGACCTCTTCTTGATACCGTCCTTCACCACTTCGCTGATCACCATGGAAGCGGAATGCTGCTAGGGGTGCTTCGACCCCCGTGCATCTGGCGTGCTTGAAAAACTCTGACCAGAGCCAGAAATCAGCAGCATACTTGTATTCGCCGGTTATTTGACCCCCTATTTTTTCCCACAGGCTACGTCTCCAAAAGCAGGTTTCCTGCTGGATATAATCTCCATTTCCAGGGCCGCCATGAAGACCTCGGGCCAATCTTCGCCCCGAGAAACCGGGAAGCTCATCCAACCACTCAAAGACACCATCCTCGGTCACGCAGACTTTTCGCATGGAGGAAATCCACTGAACTTCGGGGAAGCGGGTAAAGATGTCTTCTACCGTTGAGAAAGTCCATGGCATGTAGAGATCCGAGGAATTCAGCCACCCCATGATCTCCCCGGTAGATCGGGCAAAACCTTTATTGATAGCCTGATACTGACCACCATCCCGTTCGGAGCACCAGTAGGCAAGCTGATCGGCATATCCACGGATGATTTCCTTAGAACCATCGATTGAGCCGCCATCGATCACAATGTGCTCAAGGTCGTGATATGCCTGACTATGGATCGAATCCAAAGTGGTCTTGAGATGCGTTGACTGATTATACGACGGCGTAACGATTGAAATCTTCATGGGAAATCGGGTTGAAATTTTTTTGAGGCGGGTTCATGAGACAAGACCCAACTTCTTTCCCAAGTGAACCCAGCGACTTCTTAACGGAATCCGGGTTTGACACAACTCCTCCTCCAACTGCCGGGATCGAGCCAAGAGACTCTCCATAATCACATCGATTTCCTGCTCGGGAGTGACCGGCACGCCCGAACTGCGGGAAACAGCAGGGGATTGAAGAAGCGATTCATAAAGCCGGATATAGGAAGAAGCCTGCATGGGCAGTTGGAAGTGATTCATTATTCTCCTTCTGGCATGGAGTCCGGCTTCATGCCTTGCCGATGCATTCCCCAAGAACTCCGCAATGCGCCCAGCGCTTCCCGTGGCATCCTCCATCGCCAGAAGAAGCCCCGCTGACTCCCCTGATCCGAATAGATCCCGGATTCCCGGAAGGTCATGGGAGGCTATCGCCGTTCCGCAGGCCATGGCCTCCATCACTACATTCGGGAGATTGTCCTGCGTGGAGGTGAATAGCAACAGATCCGCCGCATTGTAGAGCCATGGCATGGCATCCCTGGAGAGATAACCCACCCTATCAACGTGCCATCCCGGAAAGTCCACACCACCATCCCCGTGTCCGCAAAGCAAAAGCCGGAGATTCCCCAAGTTCACCGAATCGCGGAGGAGTTCGAGATTTGCTAGCTGCTTCAGAATGTCCAAGGCTTCATGAAATCCTTTGCGTCTTTCCCCAACGTGATGGGAAGCCAGCAAAATGTAGCACGCGTCCTTCCGAAGCCCCAACTTCTGCCGTGCCAGGGTAGTCTCGATAGGAGCAAAAAGTTCAGAGTCAACCCCATAGGGAATAGTGCTCACCTTCAGGTTTTTCCCGGATTCGGAGGATTCCACCATCTCCCTCATCCAGCTACTTGGTGCCACGAAATGCACGTTGGAATATTCCAATGCTTGCTGCTGCATGCGCCGTCCTTGCTCGATCAGTTCTCCTGAATTCCACTGTAACTGCGGACAATTCGTGCAAGCATGTCGATAGTTCGTACATGTGGCCGGGAAATGACACCCTCCTGTCAGTGGCCTGGTATCATGAAGCGTCCAAACAATCGGTTTTCCGAATTCCGCAAGACGACATAGAGAGGAAGCGGAAATCAATCCAGCCACCCAATGAAGGTTGATAATTTCAGCCTCCTGAATGATAGCCTCATCTAGAAGCATAGCCCCCGGAAGATTTAGTGAAAAGTGCGTGTTGGATATTGAGGTTCTTTGACTCCAGATCAGAAATTCCTCCAAAGATTCCTTTGATCCAAATGACTGCTGTTTTGCTTCATGGACACTCCCGGAGTCACTGGAAGCCTTACCCACTAGCATCATGCTTTCAATGCCTGACTGCAAAAGACTGTTATGCAGATTGAGCGCAGCACTGTCGGCCCCCCCCGTACCATCACTTGCAGTAATGTGGAGAACTTTCATTCAATATTTCCGATTGATTGGGCATGCATGGTTGATTTTTTGGAAATTATCCACTCGTGTGGATGCAGCTTATATTTAGCTGCAAATCCATACCCAAATAACTATCAATTTTTTTAAAGGGATTTTTGGGGGTAAACTCTGTTTTGATATAATATCGAAACCCACTCGCAGAAAGTTTTTCAAGAAGACAATGCAGGGATTGGGTAGTGTTGGAAAAGGAATGATATTCGACAAAAAAGTTCCTAACGAGATGCAATGATGTTGATCCCAATACGGCATCTGTTTCCGCACCCTCAATATCAATTTTAAGAAAATCAACTTCTTTACCATTGATTAATTCATCAAGTGAAATACTTTTGACTGCAAAAGATTTTCTGCCCTCAACCTGCAGAGGAATGTCAACACGCCCACCGTCTGCTCCTTCCGAATGGAAAATGACATCCTGATCACGATGCGAGACGGCCTTGGGAATTAAATGCACGCCCTTGATACAGAATTCCTGAAGGTTATGTGATAGGTAAGAGAAAATGAAAGGATCTGCCTCAACGGCCGTGATTTCCGACTCCGGAAACAGGGTTTTAAAATACATCACGCTCAACCCGACATTTGCCCCGCAATCAATGATTCGCGGCGAAGCTGTTTTGGAAGAGAACGCATAAATTTCACCCCCAAATATTTCCTTGAATGCATAGTAGCATGATACGGGATCGGGAACTTTCAGGTTTTTGTTCCGAAAAGGGATTTTCACTTCCTGATAGCGCGGCATCGCGGTGAGTCGCTCATCATCAGGTCCGGCAATATTGGATTGTTGCTGGTTTGATAAATTCTCAGAAATGATTTTTATAGAATTACCCGTGAGCATCCTTTTGAAGATTGAGGGAATTTTCATGAATCTACCTCGCTTGAATCACGAATAACCTAAGGAATAGTCCCTTCATTTTCATAAAAAGACTTTTGCTCCCACCTCTGTTGGGGGCTTCTTTTTTAATAAAATGTTTTTCAGATACAAATTGATCCGCCTCAGGGTTTCTATCGATACTTGATGGGTGTTTGAGGGGGAGAATGCCTTGCGTGGGTATCGTTAGACGATCGTCTTCATGAAGGCAGTGCGTTCCATCCGCACCAAAACCGATATTTGTGACAAGATTGACATTCGGAGTCACCGTGAGTCCATGATGATACCATACGCAGGCTGTCCACGGATACGCCCATGAGTTGATTTTTCCCTCATACACATTCTGGAAAATCGCTTTCCAGTATCGCTCCTCCTCATCTTCTGAGTGAGATTGCATCCATTCCTGTGAGAGACTCCATTCCGGCCAAAAGGTAATATCCGGTTTGAAATGCTTCCATGCACGCTTCCATGTCGCCCATCCCCAGCAATGTGGATGTTTGGAAAAATAGTAGGAAGCCTCCCCCCTGACACCTCCCTCCTGGAAGTTATCCCCCGTGATTACCCAGACACGCTCATCGGACTCATAGCGATCCAGCAAGGAGTCGCAGAACTCGAAAAAATCGGGATGCGGCTGGCAATCGTCTTCCAGGATGATGGCGCGATCCACCTGTGAAAACACCCAGTCAAGCCCCGATGACACCCGGGCTTTCAACCCAAGATTCTTCTCCGCGTAGTTCCTGAACACAGTGCACGGCCAATCGATATTCTCAAGAAGCCTGCGGACCTCCCGGCACTTTGCACCATCCGTCTCCGAATCCGGCTTCGGTCCATCGGCGATGAGGAAAAGGATTTCGGGCTTCGCAGAACGAATTGCCTCAAAAGTCCTCGCGACATGCTGTGGCCTGTTATAGACCAGATATGCCACGGGCGTTGTCAGCGAAGTCACGGTTTCAATCCGCTTCGGTGCATAACGCGAGGATGTCCGGCAACAGCAACGATATGTTTGGTTCTTTCATTTTCCGAAACCGTGCCATCCTTCCGTGCATGGACTCTGGCACTGCGTGCCGTTCGACCGCATGATAATGTTTTCGGTTGGCATAATCATCAAAGAGGATCACCGCTCCCATAGGGGCCAAAGCCAGCGAAGAAAGGAAACAGGATGCCCGAAAGCGTCCGTCCACCAAGATAAGATCTGGCTTGATTTCCTCATTGCTGAATTCCACCCAGGCCTTGATGCAATATGAGGGCCATAATTTTGCCTTGGATGGATCGGAAGGAACTCCCCAGTCGGAAGTCGGCCCGATTTCTGCATGGTGAATACTAAGATGACACTCCGGGCGTGCCTGGATGCAGCGTTCCTTGACTGCGCTAAGAAACGCTGCGTCGGAATCAATGCTGTGTATCCTGAGCCCTGGATATCCTGAAGCCATGACAGTGCTTCCACCGCTTCCATATTCCAAGAATACTCGTGCGCGACTTAGTTCTTTTTTCAAAATCGCAATCCCCTCTTCTTCCATAAACGGCTTCTCTGGTATGTCAAGGAGTGTCCATTTTTTGGAATTTTGTAATTCTGAATTGTTTTCTGATAATTCTTTTTTGTAACTCAGCATCAAAGAGCGATCGTTTCTTTGCGTTATAAAACGCAGCATAGCAGAAAATATATTCATTTTATTTGACCGTAATCACGCTGCACTTCATCAACACCGCCTATTTTCTCAACCCGCGAATCTTTAATTAGCATTACTCTGTCGGCAAAACGCTTCATGGAGCCGGCCGAATGGGTGACCAGAATGATGGTTTTTCCTTCCTTTTTGTACCGCTCGAAGAGCGCAAAACATTTCTCCTGAAAAACGAAATCGCCTACGGCGAGGACTTCGTCCAGGAGGAGAATGGGAGCGTCCACCTGCATGGCGACCGCAAAAGCTAGTTTAACAGCCATTCCGCTGGAATAGTGCTTCACTTGCAGTTGCATGAAGTTTTCCAATTCAGCAAACTCGACAATCTCATGATACCGGGCATCGATCTCTGAGCGAGTAAGGCCAAGGATGGTGGCGCTGAGGTAAACATTCTCTTGCCCGCTTAATTCGGGATTGAATCCCACCCCCAGCTCAAGCATCGGCGCAATTCGTCCATGAATCTCAATATGACTTCCCTTGTCGGGTTGATAGATACCGGCGAGGATTTTGAGTAATGTGGACTTGCCGGAACCATTCCTGCCGATGATCCCGAAGAACTCTCCCTGCTGGATCTCAAAGCTGATGTTATCGAGTGTACGTTTGGGTTTTCGTTCATTCCGCTGATGAAGCTTCATGAGTCGCTCTCGCAGGGTTCCCCTACGCTCGTCAGGTAGGCGAAATGTCTTGGAAAGATTCTTAACTGTTATTGCGGGCTTCATATTTACAGATCCTCCACCATCTCGGATTCTTTCCATTTGAAGACGATAATGCCTGCCAGAAAGACGAATAGACTTATCCCTAGAACATAACAGTAACCCACTTTTGTAAGACCACCGATCCCAACCAAAACGTAGCGCGAGTACTCCAGAATTCCACTCATGGGATTAAGAAATTCATAAAAACGGTATTTCTCGGGGACGTTGCTCATGGGATACATGACGGGTGTGAACCAAAATCCCAACTGCGTCACAACTTCCCAAAGGGTGAGCATGTCCCTTACCTTAACCACCACAATGCTGAGGATCAACCCGATCCCAGCGACAAGGAGATAGAGGGCGATCACCAATGGAATGAACCAAAGCATCCGGAGAGACCAATCTACGCCGTCTAAAAGTGCAAAAGCCAAAAACACCAGTAAATTGAAAAAAAATCCAATGAAGGCTCCGGATACCCCTGCCAATACAAGGATGATCCTGGGTAAGTAGACTTTTCGGATCATCTGATAGTTGCCGATGAAGCCATTCATACCCGCATTGGTACCTTGCACAAAGAAATCCCAGATAATAATGCCTAAAAGGAGAAAAAGCTTATAATGCGGTGCATTCTGCTTCATTACGACTGTAAAAACCATGTAGAGCACGCCAAACATCGCCAAAGGCTTGAGGAGCGACCAAATATAACCTAATATACTGCCATAGTAGCGCATCTTGAAATTCGTCCAGGTCAGTGCGGCAAAAAGACGCCAACAATATGCGAGGTGGGGAGAAATCATGCCGAGGATCAAGCGAGAATGAAAAGTGTTGTCGTGGTGGATATTACTACAAGGCGTTGCGACCCTTCCCTCATTACTATGATCGGTAGTGCATTTGCGTCCAGTCCTTGTAGGTGCCGGAGGTGACATTCTCTACCCATTCCTGGTTGTCGAGGTACCATTGGACGGTCTTGCGGATGCCTGTTTCGAAGGTCTCAGCGGGTTTCCAGCCGAGTTCACGGTTGATCTTGGTAGCGTCGATAGCGTAGCGGCGGTCGTGGCCTGGGCGATCGGTCACATAGGTGATCTGATCCTTGTAGCTCTTCCCATCGGCACGGGGCGATAGTTCATCAAGGATGGCACAGAGGGTATGGACGACCTCAAGGTTCGGCTTCTCATTCCAGCCACCGATGTTGTAGGTCTCGCCAACCCTACCCGCCTCAAGGACGCGGCGGATGGCGGAGGCATGGTCCTTCACATAGAGCCAGTCACGCACCTGCTGACCATCGCCGTAGATGGGGAGCGGCTTGCCGGTCAGGGCGTTGTGGATGACCAGCGGGATGAGCTTCTCTGGAAAGTGGTAGGGACCGTAGTTGTTAGAGCAGTTCGTGGTAAGAACGGGGAGGCCGTAAGTGTGATGGTAGGCACGAACGAGGTGGTCCGAGGCGGCCTTGCTGGCAGAGTAGGGACTATTTGGCTCGTACTGCTTGGTTTCAGTGAAAGCGGGATCGGTAGGGGAGAGCGATCCGTAGACCTCGTCGGTGGAGACGTGAAGGAATCGGAAGGCTTTCTTGGCCTCATCATCAAGGGCATTCCAGTAGGCTCGGGCGGCCTGCAAGAGTGTGAAGGTACCGACGATGTTGGTCTGGATGAACTCGGCTGGCCCATGGATCGAGCGGTCGACATGGGACTCCGCTGCAAAGTTCACGATAGCACGTGGCCGATGCTCGGCAAGGAGCTTGGCAACCAGTTCGGCATCTCCTATGTCGCCACGCACGATGGTGTGGCGGGAATTACCC
>JACCDY010530461.1_pt1 | contig 11372 bp, 12 predicted proteins | sample 7446391 | NCBI WGS metagenome assembly JACCDY01 (sample SAMN15323451, study PRJNA562643) | freshwater metagenome | isolation source: river surface water | place: USA:Blue River Watershed | collected 2017-08-18
CAACATTATTTATGACGCGGTTGATGAAGTGAAAGCAGCCTTGAGCGGCATGTTGACACCAGATAAGAAAGAAGAAATCACCGGTATGGTGGAGATTCGTCAAGTCTTCTTGGTATCTAAAGTTGGCGCGATTGCAGGTTGCTTGGTGCTCGACGGCATCATTAAGCGTAACTCTAGCGTTCGACTCTTGCGTGACAACGTAGTGGTGTGGTCTGGTGAATTGGACTCACTTAAGCGCTTCAAAGATGACGCAAAAGATGTGCGCGCTGGTGTTGAGTGTGGCCTGTCATTAAAAGGCTATAACGACATCAAAGAAGGCGATCAACTCGAAGTCTTTGAAGTGACTGAAGTTGCCCGCACACTTTAAGACACGTTCAGTTAATGCACAAAACTAGCCCTCATCGTAACCAGCGTCTCGCCGATCAAATTCAGCGAGACCTGGCCGAGCTAATCCCTCGCGAATTGCGTAGCCCAAGCTTGGGTTTGATTACTTTACAAAGTATTGAACTCACGCCGGATTTGGCGCATGCAAAAGTTTTTTTTACAGTCTTGGGCGCTGAGCCTGCGGTTGCATTGAAGGCGTTGCAGGATAAGGCGGGCTATTTGCATTCTTTATTGTTTAAGCGTTTGCATATTCATACAGTGCCAACTCTGCATTTCCACTACGACAGTTCTGTTGAGCATGGCATTGAAATGTCTCGCTTAATTGATCAAGCTGTAGATAGTGATCGCAAAGACGAGAACGCGTAAATAGCTATGTCTGTACGTATCGACGGCGTTGTCTTGCTTGATAAACCTGCTGGCATGAGCTCGCAAGGTGCAGTCACTGCCGTGAAGCGCGCATTCAATGCGGAAAAAGCTGGGCATACTGGCACGCTAGATCCCATGGCTACCGGCTTACTCCCGATTTGCTTGGGTGAAGCAACAAAGTACTCTCAGGATTTATTGGAAGCCGATAAAACCTATGTCGCGCAAGTCAAATTCGGTCAACGTACCGATACTGGTGATGCTGAAGGTTTAGTCATTGAAGAGCTCCCAGTTCCTGTATTTGCTGATGAAGCTACTATCAAAGCCGCATTAGATGCTTTATTGCCAGCTTTTAGCGGTCCAACTAGTCAAGTTCCGCCAATGTATTCCGCTCTAAAGCGCGATGGTAAACCTTTATATGAATACGCTCGTGCGGGTGTTGAGCTAGAGCGCGCACCACGAGATATTACGATTCATGCAATTCGTTGGACTAATATCAATTGGCCTGAAGCCACTTTAGAAGTCAGTTGCAGTAAGGGTACTTACATCCGCGTTCTAGCGGAAGATATTGGCAAAGCATTAGGCTGTGGCGCTCATTTAGTTGGTTTGCGCCGCACTGAAGTGGGGCATCTCAATTTAGAACAGTCCTTCACCATCGAATCTATTCAGAAGGGCTTGCAAGATAGTTCCAGCTACATCTTGCCAGTCGATGCACTCTTGCAAACGTTGCCACACTTAACTGTAGATGAGCAACAAGCAAAACGTTTAGAGATGGGTCAACGAGTCCCGCTCAATTTACCCTCGATAGAAGCGCTAGTGCGCATCTATCGTGCAACTGCTGCTCCCCATAACTTCATTGGTACTGGAGATTGGCGCTCTGGGGTTTTGCATCCTAAGCGGCTGATTTCTTCGGCACATTAATTTTTACTTATTGATTTACTCACTTTAACTAACCTCATTCTTAACTTCAGAAGCTTCACATGACTAAACGCGCACTTCGTAATATCGCCATCATCGCCCACGTTGACCACGGTAAAACTACTTTGGTTGATCAACTCTTACGCCAATCAGGCACATTCCGTTCTAATGAAAAAATGACCGAACGCGTCATGGACTCAAACGACTTGGAAAAAGAGCGTGGCATTACTATTTTGTCTAAGAACTGTGCGGTTGAGTATGACGGCACGCACATCAACATCGTAGACACGCCAGGACACGCCGACTTCGGTGGTGAAGTAGAGCGTGTGCTCTCCATGGTTGACGGTGTTTTGCTCTTAGTTGACGCGGTTGAAGGTCCAATGCCACAAACTCGCTTCGTAACCAAGAAGGCCTTGGCTCTTGGTTTAAAGCCTATTGTTGTGATTAACAAAGTTGACCGTCCAGGTGCACGTTGTGATTACGTGATCAATGCTACTTTTGAATTGTTTGATAAGTTGGGCGCTACCGAAGAGCAATTAGACTTCCCAGTGATCTTCGCATCAGGCTTAAACGGTTATGCTGGTTTAACGGATGATGTTCGCGAAGGCGATATGCGTCCTTTGTTTGACACTGTATTGAAAAACGTCCCTGTGCGTGATGACAATCCAGAAGGTCCATTGCAATTACAAATTACCTCCATTGAGTACAGCACATACGTTGGCAAGATCGGCGTCGGCCGTATCAACCGCGGTACTGTTAAACCGCTGATGGATGTGGTGTATATCGATGGTCCAGAGGGCACTCCACGCAAAGGTCGTATTAACCAGGTATTGAAATTCCGTGGCTTAGAGCGTGAATTGGTTGATGAAGCTCAAGCGGGCGACATCGTATTGGTAAACGGCATTGAAGATTTAGCAATCGGAACAACGATCTGCGCTCCAGATGTTCCTGAAGCATTGCCAATGCTCAAGATTGACGAGCCTACTTTGACCATGAACTTTATGGTGAACACTAGCCCATTAGCTGGTCGTGAAGGTAAGTTCGTTACTAGCCGTCAGATTCGTGAGCGCTTAGATCGCGAATTGAAGTCCAATATGGCTTTGCGTGTAAAAGAAACGGACGATGACACTGTTTTCGAAGTGTCAGGTCGCGGTGAATTGCACCTTACCATTTTGGTAGAAACCATGCGTCGTGAAGGTTACGAGTTGGCGGTATCCCGTCCGCGCGTGGTATTCCACGAAGTAGACGGCGTGAAGATGGAGCCGTACGAGAACTTAACAGTTGACGTAGAAGACACCACTCAAGGCGCCGTGATGGAAGACTTGGGTAAACGTAAAGGTGAATTACTTGACATGGTAAGTGACGGTAAAGGTCGCACACGTCTTGAGTACCGTATTCCTGCACGCGGTTTGATCGGCTTCCAAGGCGATTTCATGACCATGACTCGCGGTAACGGTTTAATGAGCCACACATTTGATTCCTATGCACCTGCAAAAGACGGCATCTTGGGTGAGCGTCATAACGGCGTATTGATCAGTCAAGATGATGGCGAGGCAGTTGCTTACGCTTTATGGAAATTGCAAGACCGTGGCCGTATGTTTGTAAGCCCGGGCGATCCTTTGTATGAAGGTATGGTGATTGGTATTCATAGTCGTGACAATGACTTGGTTGTTAACCCAATTAAAGGTAAGCAATTAACCAACGTTCGCGCATCCGGTACTGACGAAGCTGTTCGCTTGGTAACACCAATCGCCATGAACCTCGAGTACGCTGTTGAATTCATCGATGATGATGAATTGGTAGAAGTAACGCCGAAGAGTATTCGTATTCGTAAGCGCTACCTCAAGGAGCATGAGCGTAAGAAAGCATCACGCGACTAAGCTACTTTAGGCTGCACAACAAAAGTCACCTCCGGGTGGCTTTTGTTCTTCATTGAAATCCATATCCCAAAAATAATAGTAAAAATAGACCCTCATGCTGCCATCCATTGAACAACGTCTTGCCCAAGAGTTATCCGCCAAACCTGCTCAAGTGGCTGCTGCTATCGCGCTGATGGATGAGGGTGCAACAGTGCCTTTTATTGCCCGCTATCGTAAAGAGGTAACCGGTGGTCTGGATGATACGCAGCTACGCTTATTGGAAGATCGTCTGGATTATTTACGTGAGCTGGAGGATCGGCGTAAGGCGATTGTTGCTTCAATTGAAGAGCAGGGCAAGATGACGCCGGAGTTACTCAAGTCCATCATGCTGGCGGAAGATAAGACACGTTTAGAAGATCTCTATCTCCCTTACAAGCTCAAGCGTCGTACCAAGGCGCAAATCGCCCTAGAGGCTGGTTTAGAGCCTCTAGCCAATGATCTGCTGGCCAATCCGATGTTAGACCCAGAGACGGAAGCAGCTAAATACCTAAAAGAGGCTTTTACATCCGATCAGGGTGAGAACCCCGGTGTGGTTGATGCCAAAGCCGCCCTTGAAGGTGCGCGTCAAATTTTGATGGAGCGCTTTGCTGAGGATGCCGGTCTGGTGCAATCGCTCAGAAGCTACTTGCAAGAACATGGTGTTGTGGAATCCAAAGTGATTGCCGGTAAAGAGCAAGAGGGTGAGAAATTTGCGGATTATTTTGACTACTCCGAACCTGTCTCCGCAATTCCATCGCATCGTGCCCTAGCTTTATTTAGGGGCCGTCGTGAACAAATGCTGATGGTTAATTTACGACTCGATACCGAAGAAGAAAAGCCGAAATGGGACGCGCCGCATAATCCTTGCGAATCCCGCATTGCCAATCAATTTAAGATTAAAAATGAAGGCCGTCCTGCTGACCAGTGGTTGGCAGAGACTGTGCGTTGGTCTTGGCGCATTAAGTGCTCAATGCATTTGGAGTCTGAGCTGATGAGTGCGCTACGTGAACGCTCTGAGGCTGAAGCGATCAATGTCTTTGCTCGCAACCTCAAAGATTTACTGCTAGCTGCACCTGCTGGACCAAAGGTCACGATTGGCCTAGATCCTGGCATGAGAACGGGAGTCAAGGTTGCCGTAGTGGATGCGACTGGCAAGGTGGTCGATACCGATGTGATTTATCCGCATCAGCCTAAGAATGATTGGGATGGGTCACTGTATGCCCTCGCGAAATTAGCGGAGAAGCACAGGGCAACCTTAATCTCCATTGGCAACGGAACCGCATCACGCGAGACGGATAAGTTGGCGCAGGATTTAATCAAAGCTAAACCAGAACTAAAACTTACAAAGATTGTTGTATCAGAAGCCGGGGCATCGGTTTACTCCGCCTCTGAGTACGCCTCGAAAGAATTACCCGGTATGGATGTGTCTTTGCGCGGGGCGGTATCCATCGCCAGAAGATTGCAAGACCCTTTGGCGGAATTGGTAAAGATTGACCCTAAGTCGATTGGCGTAGGTCAGTACCAGCATGATGTGATGCAGACTCAGTTGGCTAAGTCACTGGTGGCAGTTGTAGAGGATTGCGTGAATGCGGTGGGTGTTGATGTAAACACGGCATCAGCACCTTTGTTAGCAAGAGTTTCAGGTCTCAGCAGTACAGTTGCTGAGGGTATCGTGACCTACCGTGATAGTCATGGAGCCTTTCAGAGTCGGGCAGATTTGCGTAGCGTGCCACGCTTAGGTGAGAAGACTTTTGAGCAAGCAGCTGGTTTCTTGCGCATCATGAATGGCACTGATCCCCTAGATGCATCAGCAGTCCATCCAGAATCCTACCCCTTGGTAGAGAAGATTCTCAAAGACATCAAGAAGGGCGTCAAAGAAGTCATTGGTGATGCAACCATTCTGAAAGGTCTCAGCCCAGAAAAGTATGCTGATGAGAAGTTTGGTTTGCCAACAGTCACCGACATCATTAAAGAATTAGAGAAGCCAGGTCGCGATCCACGTCCGGAATTCACCACAGCAACATTTAAAGATGGCGTAGAAAAAATCAGCGATCTGAAGGCGGATATGATTTTAGAGGGCGTTGTCACGAACGTTGCTGCCTTTGGTGCCTTCGTAGATATTGGCGTTCATCAGGATGGCCTGGTGCATATCTCCGCATTAGCCAACACCTTTGTCAAAGATCCGCACACCGTAGTGAAAGCAGGGCAGGTCGTTAAGGTCAAAGTGCTTGAGGTAGATGAAAAGCGCAAGCGGATTGCATTGACAATGCGCTTGTCCGATGAGGCTCCAAAAATGCCAGTAGGTGCTAAGCCTGAGCAAAGGGCAAATAGACCTGGCACACCAAGAGCCCCGGAAGCGAGAAGACCTCAGGAAGAGAGAAGATCTGCGCCTCCAATCAATAATGCAATGGCGGATGCCTTGCGCAAGCTCAAAGGGTAAAACTAGCTACACTTAAGTAATGATAAGAAAAAGAGAGATTCAATGATCTATATTAAAAGTATTCTTTTAAGCATTCTGACTCTTTATGTCTCAATCTCGATCGCCCAAACTGCGCCAACGGTAGCTGCAGCCTCTGACCTGAAGTTTGCATTAGAGGAAATTGCTGCTAACTATAAGTCAGACAAGAGGCAAGAGGTGAAGTTGGTGTTTGGTTCATCTGGTGTTCTCTGGCAGCAGGTCAAAAATGGCGCACCTTTTGGTTTGCTCATGTCTGCGGATGAAGCTTATATAGATGACTTGTATAAAAGTGGCCTAACAGAAGATGAGGGCAGTCTTTATGCAATCGGTAGAATCGTGCTCTTGCAGAAAAAAGGGAATTCAATCAAGCTCAGCGCTGATAAAGATGGCCTAATTAAAGCAATTCAAGTGGCTAAGAAAATTGCCATAGCTAATCCGGATCATGCACCGTACGGTAGGGCTGCAAAGGAGTATCTTATGAATATTGGAGCCTGGGATCTGGCTCAGCCTAAGCTGGTATTTGGGGAAAATATTTCTCAGGCGACGATGTTTGCTTTGACGGGATCGGCTGATTTTGCGATCTCTGCTTTATCTCTAGCTTCATCACCACAAATTCAGGCTCAGGCAAATGATGTATTGATACCAGATAGTTTGCATAAGCCGCTGAAGCAAAAGATGGCCCTGATCAAAAATACCGCTCCAAGTGCTAAGGATTTTTATCTCTACCTTAGAGAGCCTAAATCAAAGCAAGTAATGACGCGTTATGGTTTTATAGCCCCTTAATCATTTAGCTTGTTGGAGCGCCACTGCTCAAACTGGCGCTGCATATTTCCTGAGTATGCATCTAGAGAGTCAGGTGCTGCATTCTTTACACACTCTCGCTGTACTCGCAATTCCTCTTCGTTTATGGGCGGCTTGACGACTCCAACTGGTTTATTTTGAGGTGATTTGCCATCCCAGGCAAAGGGATTTCCTGAGGATGGAGGATCGGGAAGGCAGTCGTATTTATAGGTGGGTGGCCAGCCTGTTTCATAAGGCAAAAAAGAAATCGTTTTTTCAAAAATTAATGGCTTGCCAGTTGGGGTTGGGGGTAATGGTGGCATAGCTTGAATAGCCTTTTTTGCTAGTTGCTCGGCTTTGTCGGAGGTTTTCCAGAGGGTATCCACTTTCGCTATTGTTCCGTTGGGTGCAATCTCTATTAAAAAACGTACTAAGCCTTGATCTTTGCCCTCTACCGCCGTGCCCATCATGCTGCGCACTTGCTGCCCCCAGTTGTGTCGGTAGCGCTTACTATTTTTCAGTGTATAGGTAGCCGCCATCTGCCACTCTTCAGCTGTAGGTGCTGCGGGAGCGCTCAATGATGCCGGTGCTGGACTGCTATCTTTAATGAGCTCTGGATCAGCTTCCGGCGTTAATCTTTCTTGCTGCACTCGGATTTCAACAACATTTGGATTATGTGCTTTTGGTTTTACAAAGGCAAAGCCTTCATATGCCGACCAAATGATGACAAGACAAAAATGTAGGGCAATCGAAGCCCAGATAATAAGAAAGAAGCTTATCCGTTTTTGTGTGATCAATGGAGGCTTATTTTCCAAAAAATGAATGGGATATTAAAAGATGTTGATGCCTCAGGGCATGCCTAGTCTACACATGTTTTGAGTGTATCGAACCAGTCAAATCATATATTTACGGGTTGTTGATAAAGGCGAAAAATGACCATTCATGTCACAAAACTGCCATATATTTCCATTATTATGGAATTATGAAAAATACCGAAGCAATACAAGCACTCATTGCTCTGGGGCAAGAGTCACGTTTAAACGTGTACCGCCTCATTGTTCAAAAAGGGGATCAAGGCCTATTGCCATCGCAAATCCATGAGATGCTGGGTATTCCTAATGCAACGCTCAGCTTCCATCTAAAAGAGCTCTACCAAGCCAATCTCATCACCGTTGAGCGCCAAAGTCGCAATCTCATCTACCGTCCGAACCCAGGAATGGTTGAGGATCTGAGTCAATTTCTCCTGGCCAACTGCTGCGGTGGTAAGCCATGCAAAACTACGAAAACCATCAAAAAGGTGAAAGCCCAATGAAACAGTACAACATTCTTTTCTTATGTACCCACAACTCCGCTCGCTCTGTTTTGGGCGAGGTCTTAGCATCCACCCATCCTAGTGGTAAGTTTGTAGGTTATTCAGCAGGCTCAACACCAGGTACAAGTGTTAATCCAATTGCTGCCGATATTGCAGAAGAGTTGGGCATGGATCGCACTCTTTTGAGATCTAAAAGTTGGGATGAATTTGGGCTAGAAGACGCACCCAAGATGGATTTTATTGTGACGGTTTGCGATAACGCTGCTGGCGAGATTTGCCCATTTTGGCCCGGTCAACCTGCTACTGCACACTGGGGCTTCCCTGACCCATCACAAGTTCAGGGTACAGATTTAGAGAAGCGAGCTGCCTTTAATGAAGTGAAGAACGGACTTAAAAGACGCTTAGATATTTTGGCCGCAATGCCATTAGAAAAACTCGACTCCATGAGTCTTAAGGAAATTCACACCAAAGCATGAGCTCAATCACAAAAAAACTATCATTTCTAGATCGCTATCTGACGGTCTGGATTTTTGTGGCGATGGCAGTCGGCATCGCCTTGGGCCATTTCATTCCCGGTGTTGAGGGATTTATTAACTCTTTTCAGGTCGGCACAACCAATCTTCCAATTGCAATTGGCTTGATATTGATGATGTATCCACCGTTTGCCAAGGTGCGTTACGAAGACTTGCCTGATGTATTTAAGGATAAGCGTATCTTTGGCATCTCGATTTTGATGAATTGGATTGTTGCGCCTACTTTAATGTTCTTTCTGGCAATTACTTTTGTAGCTGATCAACCAGAATACATGGCTGGCCTGATTCTGATTGGTATTGCACCCTGTGTTGCGATGGTGATTATTTGGAATGATTTAGCTAAGGGTTCCGCTGAGTACGCTGCTGGCTTAGTGGCATTTAATGCAATATTTCAGGTACTGTTTTTTAGTGTCTATGCTTATTTCTTTCTCACAGTACTACCACCATACTTTGGCTTGGCCGGCTCAAATGTGAGTGTAGGCATGGGGCAGATTGCTGAGAGTGTATTTGTCTACTTGGGCATTCCTTGTATTGCTGGAATATTGACCAGGGTAGTTATGCTTAAGTTCATGACTAAAGAACATTATCACGAGCAGTTTGTGCCGCGCATTGGGAAGATCACTTTAATTGCATTGCTCTTTACCATCATTGTCATGTTTAGCCTCAAGGGTGGGGTGATCTTGACCCTTCCGATGGACGTTGTGACCATTGCCGTTCCCTTGTTAATTTTCTTTGTGGCGATGTTTCTCTTGACCTTTTTTCTCACTGGTAAGATGGGAATTGATTACAAGCGCTGCTGCACCTTATCGTTTACTGCCTCAAGTAATAATTTTGAACTAGCTATCGCTGTAGCGATTGCAGTATTTGGAATTAACTCAGGGGCTGCATTTGCAGCAGTCATAGGCCCCTTGGTGGAGGTGCCCATCATGATTGGTTTAGTTACTGTAGCTCTGTGGTTTAAAGAAAGTTTTTTCAAGAAGGATGTGGCTTAAGTGTTTGAGTCCCCGCTTCAATTCCCGTCTCTAGTAGAGGATCTCTTTCAGATTCCCGAGCTTGATAAATTACAAATTCATACGGGCTCACATGCCCCGCGATTTTTACTGTTATATGGATCCCTACGCGAGAGGTCCTATAGCCGTCTATTAACGTACGAAGCAGCTAGATTACTGACAGCAATGGGTGGCGAAGTAAAAATCTATGATCCAACAGGTCTACCATTAGTGGATAGCGTTCCCGATACCCATCCAAAGGTAAAAGAGTTGCGTGAATTAGCGCTTTGGTCTGAAGGTATGGTTTGGACTTCCCCTGAGCGCCATGGCGCAATGACGGGGTTATTAAAGACTCAGATTGACTGGATCCCCCTTTCTGAGGGTGCTGTTAGGCCAACTCAGGGAAAAACATTGGCTGTGATGCAGGTGTGTGGCGGCTCCCAGTCATTTAATGCCGTCAATCAAATGCGAATTCTCGGCAGATGGATGAGGATGATTACGATTCCTAATCAGTCTTCAGTTGCTAAAGCGTTTGCAGAGTTTGACGAGGAGGGGCGTATGAAGCCATCCTCCTTCTATGATCGCGTAGTTGATGTAATGGAAGAGTTGTACAAATTCACAGTACTCACTCGTGGCATTAGTGAATACCTGACAGATCGCTATAGCGAGCGAAAAGAGTCTGCCGAAGAGTTATCTAAACGTGTAAATCAACGATCAATTTAGTCGGTTAATTCATTAGGCGCGATAAGGCTTTACAAGATTCTCTAAACCGAAGGCATCATTCGCATGTCTGAAATCATCAATTGATATTCTGAGCTTCTTTATTTCCTTGCAAGATAGTTTTCGTAACTTTTTACGATCCATCCCGTAGGTGTCTACTAAATAACGGACCCTAGAAAGACAAATCTGCATACGGATTAGCCAGATGATGGCAAATAAGCCTGGTGCAAATAAGAGAAGCAAAATACTCATTTATAAATCCATAAAAAAGGCCGTCACATGGACGGCCTATTCAAGTTAATCCGATGATTAACCTTTGCGCTTATTTAACCAATAAAACAGGCTGCTTTGCTGTATTGCTTACCTTTTGGGCTACAGAGCCCATAAAGGCGTCAACAATGCCGCTACGACCTTTTGATCCCATTACCACTAGATCAAACTTCTCTTTGTTGGCCAAGGCAATAATTTCATTGGCAACATTGCCGCGCTTAATCACCATGCTGTGTTTTACAGCCGCTGTATCAAGGGCTTTCTGAGCTGATTTAAGCTCCTTCTCGCTTACTTCGCGGAGATAGTCATCGATTACGCTGTTGGCCACAAATTGCTTGACATGACCCAAGCCGATATCGTCATGGACGCTGATCAAGGTTACTGTGCACTTGCTGCGTAAATCTTTCGCTAACTTCACGACGTACTTAGCCGCATTGAGCGAAGATTTGGAGCCGTCAACTGGTAATAAAATTTTCATTTGTCCCTCTATTTTTGTAGTGAATAAACTGCAACTGCATATGACTAATTTACTATGAAAACCACCATAAATCTACGAAAAAGTGCCAGATCCAACAAAGCGCTTGTCTAGAACTTGATTTACTTTAGAAAGGCATCGTAGAAGGTTTTGATAATCAGTATGGTTACTAGAATGAAGAAGCCTTTTCGGATAAAGGTATTGCCGTGTTTGATTGCAATCTTAGTACCAATTTGGCCGCCTACGAGATTAGCGCTAGCCATCAACAAGCC
>JACCDY011297868.1_pt1 | contig 11368 bp, 8 predicted proteins | sample 7446391 | NCBI WGS metagenome assembly JACCDY01 (sample SAMN15323451, study PRJNA562643) | freshwater metagenome | isolation source: river surface water | place: USA:Blue River Watershed | collected 2017-08-18
GTCAATGTCGTCAATGGCGTGTATCAGTTACAGGTTCGGGTTCGTTACCCCATGAACGACGAGGATCGTCGTGCGCTGCAGCAGGGGGTCTCGCTCTTTTACGATGTCGATCTCGAGGTGACGCGTGAGCGGCGATTTTGGACGTCGGCGAGTATCGTTAATTTGAGTTTGCGTCGGGAGCTCAGTTATCACTCGGTCAGCGAGCGTTATCTCGTCAAAGATCCACAAGGGAGCATCGAGACGCGCTCGTTTTCAAGTCTCGAAGAAGCGTTGGCGGATCTTGGAAAAGTCGATGGATGGCCCATCCTCGTCTCTGCGCAAGTGGCCGAGGATGGCAATTATTTCGTCAATGTCCGCGCTGTCGTCAGACGCGGGCGCCTCACCGATGCACTGCGCGCGCTGATGTTCTGGTCGGATGACTGGCAACGCCGGAGCGAGTGGTATTCATGGTCGCTACCACGCTGAAGCGTTATCGATCCTTGCTGACGGTGACCTTCTGGTCGCTGTTGGTTTTCGGTGCGTTGACGGCACTTTTTTTGTCGGCACAGAATTCGGTGCAGTTCGGTCGCTGGCAGCCGTGGATCTTGTTGGCGAGCGCGATCGGTGTGGTCGCTTTGATCGCCATGTTGATACGCAAGACCGTGCAGCTCATTCGGGCTTATCGCAGTGGTGTTCCCGGTTCGCGTTTGACGTCTCGAACCGTTCTCGTGTTCGGCGCGCTCGTCGCCTTGCCTCTGCTATCCGTCTACGTATTTTCGCTGCAGTTTCTCAACCGCGGCATCGATAGTTGGTTCCAGGTCGAAATCAAGCAGAGCCTCGACGATGCAGTCGTGCTCTCGCGAGCGGCACTCGATTTGCGAATGCGCGAGCAATTGGAACGCACGGAGCGCTTTGCCCAACGTCTTGCGACGCTACCTTCATCTAGCGCGATGCTGATTGCCATGGATGAAGAGCTGCGTCGTACGGATGCAGCCGAGCTCGTTTTGTATGGCGAGTATGAGCGCATCATCGGCGCGAGTAGTCGTTCGGTGCCGGATTCTTTGCCCGAGCGACCATCCGCTGAGCTCGTTCGGCAAGTGATCACCGGTCGCAACTACGTCAGTCTCGAGCCTGTGGGGGATGCGGGTTACGTGATTCGTACCGCCGCCTTGTTGCCGGGTGCCGTATCGTTGCCCGGCGGAGCCCGATTCGTCGTTGTAACTCATGATTTACCGCGTCAGTTCGCCGAGTTGACTGACGCCGTACAAAGATCATTTTCACAATATGGAGATCTCGCTGCATTGCGCGAGCCTCTCAAATATAGCTTTAGTTTGACGCTGACGATGGTACTGCTGGTGACTCTGCTCGGTGCGATTTATGGCGCTATCTACTCCGCCGAAGTTCTGTTCAAGCCGGTACAGGATCTGATGGCCGGTACGCGCGCAGTTGCGAAGGGTGATTTCGCGACGCGAGTTCCTTTGAGTTCGCACGACGAGATGGGTTTTCTGGTGCAGTCGTTCAACGACATGACCAAGCGCCTGCGGCGTGCGCGTCAAGAAACGGAGAGTAGTCGCGAAGCGGTTGATCGCGAGCGCGAGCGACTCGCCGTGATCTTGGCGCGTCTATCGACCGGGGTCATTTCCGTGGATCGGTCGTTGGTATTGCAGCGAGCGAATGCGGCGGCAGGCTCCATTCTCGGTGTGGATCTCACGACGATGATCGGCAAATCCTTGACCGATCTCGGGGGCGGAGAAGGGGTTGCTAAGGCGTTCTTCGATGATGTCCGCGCACGTTTTGCGGCGGGCCGTGAAGAGTGGCGCGAACAAATTGAATTGCGTGGCGGGGCCATCTCAGGCGGACCGCGATTTTTGGCAAGTGCCTGTGTACGTTTGCCACAGGCCGTCGATGAGGCTGTCAATTACGTCATCGTGTTCGACGACGTGACGCGTCTTCTGCAAGTACAGCGTGAAGCGGCCTGGGGCGAGGTGGCGCGACGCTTGGCGCATGAAATCAAAAACCCGTTGACGCCGATCCAGCTATCCGCCGAGCGATTACGTCGCAAGGTGTTACCGCAGTTGGCGGGTGGGGATGCCGAGTTGTTGGAGCGATCCACTCACACGATCGTTCAGCAGGTCGAGGCCATGAAACAGATGGTCAATGATTTCAGCGAGTACGCGCGCGCGCCCGCGATGAAGTTTGAGCCGTTCGATCTCAATCAATTGGCAGGAGAAGTGGTCGATTTGTACCGAGCCGAGGAGGGCCAAGTCGACATCCAGACCCAGTTCGATCCGGGACTCGAGCCCCTGTTGGGTGATCGGGCCCGCATCCGTCAGGTACTAAACAACCTGCTCACCAATGCGATCGAGGCACTCGAGGGCGTCCGCGAAGCGCGCGTCGAACTGCAGACGGGCGTGGGTGAGCGGGAGACCGTGCCGGTGGCGCTGCTGACGGTCACGGACAACGGCCCGGGCTTTCAGCCGGAGATTCTCGGGCGGATTTTCGATCCTTACGTATCGAGCAAGCCGCGCGGGACCGGCCTTGGCCTCGCCATCGTCCGCAAGATCGTCGAGGACCACGGTGGAGTCATCGAGGCGGATAACCGGGCTGAGGGTGGCGCTCGAGTCCGTGTTATGTTGCCATTTGGAGACAAATCCCGGTCGACCGCAGCCCGTGAGCGGCGAACCGATATTCGGAGGGAGCGGGCATGAGCTCAGCACGCATACTCGTGGTGGATGACGAGGCCGATATCCGGACTCTCGTGAAGGAAATTCTCACCGACGAAGGCTATGACGTGGCCGTCGCCGCCAATGCGAGCGAGGCGCGTCAACTCCGGGGGCAATTTTCCCCCGACCTAATTTTGCTCGACATCTGGATGCCGGATGTCGATGGCATCACTCTGCTGCGCGAGTGGATGGGTAACGGTAACGGTGCCTGTCCGATCGTCATGATGTCCGGTCACGGCACCGTTGAAACAGCGGTCGAAGCCACACGCCTGGGCGCCCTCGATTTCGTCGAAAAGCCGCTATCACTGGCCAAGTTGTTGCGTACCGTCGAGCGCGGTCTCGAAAGCGCGCGAAAATCGCGTGGTACTCAGCGCTTGCTGGGCGGTGTTGCTGCGCCGATTGGCAAGAGCCGTGTGGTTCAGCAACTCAAGCACGAATTGTCCTCGCTGGCCCAGAGTCGTCATTCGGTATTGCTGTTGGGAGAGCGTGGCAGTGGTCGCGAGATGTTCGCCCGCTATCTGCACGAGCACGGACAGACCCCAGCGTCGCCCTTCGTTGTCGTGGTGGCGAGCAGCTTGCGAGAGCTCGATGCGGAAGTCAGTTTGCTCGGACGGCAAGATGCCTCTGGCACCGTCGCGGGAATTTTGGACGAGGCGGGTGACGGCACGCTCTTCATCAGTGAATTGGGTGATCTGCCGCCCGCTGCTCAACGCGTTTTACTCGGCGTTCTTGAGACGGGGCATTACCGCGCTTTAGGTGAGACCCGTGATCGACCCTTCCGTGGGCGAATCGTGAGTTCTGCCCATCCGGGAATCGAGCAAGCCCCTGAGGGCGCGAGCGGTTCGATCCGTCGTGATCTCTTGTCGCATCTCGACCGTGTCGTCGTGCGTGTGCCGCCGCTACGGGAGTACGCAGAAGATGTTCCGGAACTGTTGCGACAACAGGTCGATTTATTAGTCGACACCGAGGGTTTGACCTTTCGTCGTTTCGGCGTCGCCGCGCAGAATCGTCTGCGCAACTATCCTTGGCCCGGCAATGTACAAGAGTTGCGCAATCTCGTGCGTCGCTTGCTAGTGCGTGGTGGCACCGAAGAAATCACGCTAGCCGATATCGAGCATGAGCTTGCTCAAGCTGCGCCGCCCGCAGAGCCGTTGGTCAAGCAAGATTTGTTGGCGCTGAGCTTGCGTGAGGCGCGAGAGCATTTCGAGCGCGCTTATCTGCAGCAGCAACTGCTGCTCTGTCACGGCAAAGTGGGACAGCTTGCCAAGCGCGTTGGCATGGAGCGCACGCACCTGTATCGCAAACTGCGCTCGTTGGGCGTGGATTTTCGATCTGTCGGTGACGACGCGGAGTCGTAATCGCTCGTCAGTCGCTGACGCGGATCACGACCACATCGATGTCGGCTGCGCGAAGACGCGCGCGGGTTCGGTTCAGTGACTCAAGATCGCTGACGGGGCCGATTCGTACTCGATGAAAGACATCCGCATCGATCGCGATGCGCTGCAAGGAAGCAGAGATGCCAAGTCGTGACAATTTCGTCTGCAGTCTTTCGGCTTCGGCCAGCTCTCGATACGCACCGAGCTGCAGCACGTAATTGCCAGGTCTTGCGATCGGAGCGTTAGGCAGAGGCTCAACGGGCGCTTCCTTGCCGGCCTCCGGAACGACAACCTCTTGCGAGGGCAGCATGTCGTAGAAATCGTATTTGGGGGCTTCTTCGGTCTCGTCGGTCGCCGTGGCTTTAGCCGCCATTCGCGGTTCGGGTCGCGCGAGACTTTCCGCTGCCGCTTCCGCCGCCTTCAAAGCGCGTGACTGCCAAAGAAAAACACCCAATGCCACAGCGAGGCCGATACCGAGCCCGGCAAAAAACTCGCGTGAAACCCCGAGCTGCACGCCACCGCGCCGGGAGGTTCGTTTGAAGTCGCGGCCAATGGGCGTGTTCATAAAGCTCCTTACATCGTCTCCGGCGCCGAAGCCCCGAGAATACCCAGTCCGTTACGCAGGACCTGCTGAACGGCAAGCAAGGTATAAACGCGAGCCTGTCTCAGATCATCCTCGGGTACGAGGATGCGCTCGGCGTTGTAGAACGCATGCAGAGTAGTCGCTAATTCTTTGAGATAGTGCACGAGCGCATGCGGAGCGCGTTGAGCTGCCGCCTGGCGGATTACTTCCGGATAGCGCGAGAGACAGGACAGCATGGCCTCGGCATGTGCGCCCGCGAGCAGCGTGGCTCCCTGCGTGGCGACGATATTGGCAGCCGTCGTCGAGTCGTACGAGAGCGAGCGTGCTGCCAGTTCTTTCATGACGCTCGCGACACGCGCATGCGCATACTGGATATAGAACACCGGATTTTCGTTCGACTTCGACTTGGCAAGCTCCAGATCAAAATCGAGCGACTGGTCGTTGCTACGCATCAGATAAAAAATGCGGCATGCGTCATTGCCGACTTCGGCGCGCAGCTGGCGCAGCGTGACGAAATTGGCTTCGCGTTTGCCCATCGAGAGTTTTTCGCCATTGCGGAACAGCGCAACGAGCTGGATCAGCAAGACTTCGAGGCACTCACCCGGATGGCCGAAAGCCTGTAGGCCACCGCGTAGGCGTGTGATGTAGCCATGGTGGTCTGCGCCGAAAACATTGATCAGCGTATCGAAGCCGCGCTCACGCTTCTCGAGGTGATAAGCAATGTCCGATGCGAAATAAGTGGTGACGCCGTTATCGCGCACGACGACACGATCTTCGTCGTCTCCGAAGCGAGTGGCGCGAAACCACTCTGCGCCGTCCTTCGTATAGAGCAAATCGTCTTTTCGCAATCGCTCGAGAGCTCGGTCGATGGCACCACTCGCATTGAATTCGCGTTCGGACGTCCAATGATCGAAGTGAACGCCGTAGCCATCGAGATCATCTCGAATCTCATCGAGCATCGCGGCGATGCTCTGCTGCAGCAAAATCTGCCACTGCTCGGCACCGAGCAGTTCGCGACCGCGCGCGATCAAGGCGTCGATGTACTGATCTTTGTCGCCCACCGGCGCGTCAGGGGGCAAATGGGCGAACACGGCTGCAACGGGATGGCGCCAGCTCGTGCCAAATCGCGTCTGAAATTTTTTGGCGACCGGCAGTAGATAATCGCCCCGATAGCCGTTTTGCGGGAACACGAGTGTCTCGCCGCAGGCTTCGAGATAGCGCAACCAAACCGATACCGCGAGGATCTCGGTCTGTCGGCCGGCATCGTTGATGTAGTACTCCCGAGTGACGTCATCACCGGCTGCGGCGAGCAGGCGGCCGAGTGCATCGCCGAAAGCCGCTTGCCGACCATGTCCAACGTGCATCGGCCCGGTCGGATTGGCTGAGACGAACTCGAGCAGCACTTTGCGTCGCACAGTCGGATTGAAGCGACCATAGTTGTCACCGTCGCGATGGACGCGCAGCAACTCTTTCGCGAACAAATCTTTGGCGAGGAAAAAATTGATGAAGCCTGCGCCGGCGACCTCAGCCTTGACCACGAGCTCGTTGGCAGGCAGCGCGGCGATGATCGCGAGTGCGAGCTCGCGCGGATTACGTCCGACGCTTTTCGCTAAACGCATCGCGATGTTCGAGGCGAAGTCGCCGTGCTGCGCATCGCGGGTGCGATCGACGGCGACCCAACTCGGGTCGACGGGCTGCGGCAGCAAGGAGCCTTCGAGGGATTTCAGTGCACCCTGCAGCAGGTGCTGGAGGTCGTTTTTCACGGCCGCGATTCTACAGCCACGCTGTCACTACGCCTAAAACAATTCGAGTGGATCGACATCGAGCGCCCAACGTACGCGTCGAACCTCAGGCAGCGCTTCCACCGCGGGCACCCAACGGTCGAGAAAGCGATGCAAGGCTGCTCGATCGGCGCTTTCCACCAGCAATTGGGCGTGAAATCGACCGGCTCGCTTGGCCATCGCTGCTGGGGCGGGACCCAGTAGTCGCACGTTGGCTTTCGGGGCAGCGCGTCGTGCTGCAGCGAGAAAGTCGGTGGCCCAATCGGCCTGTAGTGCCGAGGCGCGCAGGGCAGCCAAGCGGGCAAAGGGCGGCCATGCGGCAGCTTCGCGCTCGGCGAGCGCGGCACTCGCAAAGGCTTCGTAACCGCCTTCCAGCAGTCCGCGCAGCAGTGGATGTTCGGGATACTCGGTCTGTATCAACACCTCACCGCGCCGATCGCCGCGTCCGGCGCGCCCGGCCACTTGTACGATGGTTTGAGCGAGTCGTTCGGCAGCGCGAAAGTCGGTGCTGAAAAGGCCTTGATCGGCATTGAGTACGACGACGAGCGTCACATCGGGAAAATCGTGACCCTTGGCGATCATCTGCGTACCGACGAGGATGCGGGCATCGCCGCTCGCGATCCGTGAGACCACGGCTTCGAGTTCATCTTGTCGGCGTACGACATCGCGATCGAGCCTCGCGATTCCCACGCCTTCGAAGGTTTCAGACAAGCTCTCTTCGATACGCTCAGTGCCTTGACCCACAGTTTTGACGGCATAGCCGCATTGGGGGCACTGTCGCGGCAGTTCGCGGTCGGCGCCGCAATGATGGCAGCGCAGACGCGACGCCTGTCGATAGACCGTGAGCCTCGCATCGCAGGAGAGGCACGGTGCGACCCAGCCGCAAGCGGTGCAGGCGAGTGTCGGTGCATAGCCACGACGATTGATATAGACGAGCACTTGCCCTTGATTGGCCAGATGCTTCTCGATGCTGGTGGCCGCCGTCGTCGACAGCCCGGCGTGCACGTGCTCGGCGCGCAGATCGATCAATCGCAAGGTGGGTGGCTGCGCGTTGGCGGCACGGCGCGGCAAGCTTAAGCGGTGATATCGACCGAGACTCACGTTATGCAGTGACTCGAGCGAGGGAGTCGCTGATCCGAGCACGATCGGGATATCGAGTTGCTGAGCCCGCACTAAGGCGAGATCGCGCGCCGAGTAGCGAAATCCACCTTCCTGCTGTTTGAACGACGCGTCGTGCTCTTCGTCGACGACGATCAAGCCGAGATCGGGGATGGGCGCAAACACGGCCGAGCGGGTGCCGAGCACCAGACGTGCCGATCCATCGTGCGTACGTCGCCAAGCCTCCAGTCGTTGGGTGTCTGTCAGGCCGGAGTGCAGCACGGCGAGCGGTGTCCCGGCGAAGCGTTTGGCGAAGCGACCCACGAGTTGCGGCGTGAGCCCAATTTCCGGGACGAGGATCAGGACACGACGCCCGGCCCGCAGCTGTCTTTCGGTGAGGCGAAGATAAACCTCGGTTTTGCCGCTGCCCGTGATCCCATGCAGCAGCCAGGCTCGGTAACCCGTATCGCCGCTCGCGATGACGGTATCGAGCGCGGCTTGTTGATCCGCCGTCGGCTCGGGCGTCACGACGGCAGCGTCGTTCGGCAGATCGTTCGACCACGGCTCTGCTCCCGCCGACACCGCGTCGTCGCTGTGGCTCTCGCGTTCCTGGCGCAACACCCAGCCGCGCTCGCGCAGTGACCGGGCATGGTCGCGCCAGCGTGGCCAGTCGGCGAGCTCTTCCTCGGCAACGCCCGCTTCGGGATTCGCGAGGCGCTCCAGCAGGGCGCGCTGTTGGCGCGCACGTTTGGGCTCCCCGGCATCCAGCGCGGCTCGGCCAGTCGGGGTGAGCGTCCATACGAACCGGCGTTCCTGCAGTGGCGCGCCTTCACGCACGAGCTTCGGCAGGGCGGTCGCGATGACCTCCCCCAAGGGGTGGTGATAGTAGTCAGCGGCCCAGCGCAGCAGCGACAATAGCGCAGGATCAAAGGTCGGTTGATCGTCGATATAGGACGAAATCCGCTTTAATTTAGGCTTTTCGATCTCTGAATGAGTCTCTATTGAGACAATAAAGCCAATTTTCTCGCGACGACCGAAGGGAACGCGCACGCGCTGGCCCGCGAGGCCAGCAGGGGAGTTTTCATCCCGCAGGTAGTCGAAGGTGCGCCGCAAGGGGGTGTCGAGGGCGACCCGCAGGATCTCGTCCGTCATCCGCGCATTTTTCCACAGAGAGTGTGGATAACGTTGTGGATGACACGAAATTCCAGCGAAAAAACTCGGGAAAATCGGCGGTAATGCGCGGGGGTGGTCAAAAAATGATCAATTTTGTTAAATCGTAATTCAATCAATGACTTAGGTCTGCGGCGACCCAGGCTCAATGATTTTTACGACAATTTTGTGACTTGGTTTCTTCGCGACTGTGCGTAAGTGACTGATTTTCCGATACCGATCACTTCTGCCTCGGGCTCCAATTGGTCAGGCTGACGCCAGAGAGTGCGATCAAGCCGCCCACCACCATCGAAGCGAGCAGGGGCTCATCGAGTAGCAGGGTGCCAAACAGGACGCCGAACACGGGCACGAGGTTGTTGAACACCGACGCTCGAGCGGGCCCCAAGCGGGCAAGACCCTCGGCGTACCAGACGAAGGCGAGTGCCGTGCCGCCTGCGCCCAAGTACAGGATCGATGCCCAGGCGTCGAGGGTCACGGTATCAACGTGCCACTCGGACCACTCGAGCGGAATGCCGACCGAGAGCAACACGGCGCCCCAGAGCGTCGTGACGGTGGTCAGTGCGAGCGCCGATGGCGCGCGCTCACCGGCTAGCGCATAGCGGCTGATGATCGTGTACACCGCCCAACAGAGCGCCCCGCCCAACATCAAGGCCTCGCCCCGACCCACTCGCTGGAAAAGGACGGTGAGATCGCCCTTGGCGAGCACCGTGCACACGCCGGTGAGTGCAAGCAGGATTCCGAGCCATCGATGCCACGCGAGCCGCTCGCGAAATACGACGGCCATCGCGACGGCCGTCATGATGGGGTTAAGTGCAACGACGAGGGCGGTGCGGCTGGCGGGGATCAATTCGAGCGCACCCAGAAACAGCAGGTTGTAGATCACGAGACCGACGACGGCGAGCGCCGCGCTGTAGAGCCAATCGCGGCGACGCAGTTGCGGCCAGCCGCGCTCGATCCACAGCATGAGTGGCACCAACACCGCCGCTGCCACCCAGAAGCGTAGCGCGGCGAGGGTGAAGTGCGGCATTTGGGGTGCCGCGAGGCGGCCTGCGATGAACGTGCCGCCCCACAGGGCGGCAACGCCGACGAGGCGCAGATAAGTGGATGTCATGGTGTCGACTCCGCCGCTGAGGTCTCTGCATCGCGACGTTCACGTAAGGCGACGTAGATACCGGCACCGATGATGATGCCCGCGCCGAGCAGCATGCCGGCTTGAGGGAATACCTGCCAGAACACCCAGTCGATACCGATGCCCCACAGCAGGGCGGTGTATTCGACCGGGGCGACTACGGCCGCCGGCGCATGACGGAACGCTTCGGTGATGTAGTACTGGCCGATGGCACCGAGGCCGCCGGTTGCTGCAATGAGCCACCAGTCTTGCGATCGAATCGGCAGCCATTGGGGCAGCGCGAGCACCCCTGCGATCAGCGTGACGAGCAGTAAGAAAGTGAACACCATCGACGAAGAGGTCTCGCTGCGGGTCAGCACGCGCGCCGTGATGACAGCGAGGGCATAACTCAAAGCCGAGATGGCAGCGGCAAAACCGGCGAGCAGCGGCAATCCGCCGGGCCGCGGCTGCAGGATGATCCACACCCCGGCAAGCCCGATCAGAATGGCGAGCCAACGACCGCGGTCGACCTTTTCGCCTAGCCATAGCGCCGCCATCGCCGCGATCAAGAGCGGGGCTGTCATGTAGATGGAATACACCGCGGCCAGCGAGGCAGTGCCGAGGGAATAGACGAAGGTCACGAGCATGAGGACGCCCAGTACGCCACGGACTAGGTGTAGCCCGTACCGATGGATCCGTAGTTCGGCGAGCCGACCCTGCCACAGCAGGGGCAGCAGCACGAAGGGTAACGACGCGGCGGCACGCAGGACCGTGACTTGCATCGGCGGGTAGTGGGCGGCGAACAATTTCAGCAACGCGTCCATGAACGAAAAAGCGGCTACGGCGATGAACATGGCCGCAAGACCGCGGAGGTTGCCGGTATTCATGGGGGCGGGACTATACGGGAAGCGGGCGTCGCCGACCGGAATGTGCGCGAGATCACGTTCAAATACTAAGCCGCAACAGTAGGCTTAGAAAGCCGGTAAAAATGATCTTAGTTTTTTATGGGAAAGCGGCGATGGGGGCACTACATTCCGCATCCATACCAACTGACCGCTCGGTGGTTCGATCTTTGATCCGATCGCCGCGCAAGCTCGAATCTCCGAAGACAACAACGTCAACCAGTGCGATGAAACATCTCAGCTTGACGCCGGCTTTGCTGATTGCCGCGCAACATGACACCAGTTCGATTTCCAGCCTCGTGATGACTTATCGTCTGCACGGCCTCGGCGGTGATCGCGCCTGTCGTAAGCTGATCCATCGGCTCGAGAAGCTGAACTTGCTGAAGATCGCGGCAGGTTCCCGTAACGATCGGCGCGAAAAGTCCGTGTGCCTTACCGACGAGTCGCGCCAACCGTTGCGCGACATGCAATCGCAGCTGCAGAAGCTGCCGATCTCACCCACGCCCTCCTTAGCTCTCGGTCTCGTCCGCAAGACAGTCGAGCCGCCGGAAGGGCATTGGGTTTTCTTTGCAATCGAATTTGATACAGTTATTGTTCCTATATGAAACTAGTTGGCCTCGCACCCGCCGTTTTACTGATTGCCCAACA
>JACCDY011000987.1_pt1 | contig 11367 bp, 11 predicted proteins | sample 7446391 | NCBI WGS metagenome assembly JACCDY01 (sample SAMN15323451, study PRJNA562643) | freshwater metagenome | isolation source: river surface water | place: USA:Blue River Watershed | collected 2017-08-18
CATGCCTCGGTACACGAGTGCTGAATCGATGCTGATGATTTCAACTGGCCATTCTTTGGCAATTGCCAAAGCTGCTGCGGTTTTACCACTGGCGGTGGGGCCGACCAAAGCGATGGCATCCACGGACCAACCTTTGGCTAGGTGTGATGGGTTAGACACGTGGGCCTCCACGACGCAGCACCAACCCCCAAGCTGACAAAGCCGTCAACACCGACCAAAATGCAATGCTTTGTGCCATCGGCATAGCCGAGCCATCTTTGACAGCGCCCAGCCACAGGCCTGTGACGAAGGCGGCCACCATCATCAAAAATCCACCGAGGGCAGAGGCCGCCCCAGCCGCTTTAGGAAAAGGCCCGACTGCACCGCTTTGACCGCAGGGCTGGTGAATGCCGTGTGCCAACACAAACAAATAAAACGGTCCCATCAGACTGATCACACTTTGCCAACCCAGCGATACGTTGAGCAATAGCCAGCAGCCACCCACCACGCTAAAGCCGCCGCCAATCGCGACTGTGCGTGGCACACCCAAACGCACCAATAGGCGTCGGCACAGCAGCGTGCCCAAGATGTAGGTGAAGGCCATGGAAAACAATAGGAGGCCATATTGCCAACGCGCCAAACCCACCAAATTGATGAAGACAAACGAAGACGATGCCAAGAAAGTGAACAGGCCACCATAAGAAGCCAGTGACACACAGGTGAAAGCCACAAAGGTGGGGTGACGCACGATCTCCCACCATGTCTTCGCCAATACTTTGAGGTGCAAGGCATGTGGGTTTTTGCGATGCACTGTTTCTTTGAAAGTGAATGCCACCAAGGCTAAGGTGATGGCACCAAAACCCATCACCAAACTCAGTGCGGCATGCCAACTCCACAGATCTGTCAGCAGACCACCCAAGGGGGCACTGATGCACGCGAGCAAACCCAAGCCCGTGAAGGCTTTAGACATCACGCCCGCACCCGTTTCAGGTGTGTAGAGGTCGCGCACGATGGCGCGTGCGCACATCACCACCGCGCCCATGGCCGCGCCTTGCAGGGTGCGCCAAACAATCAGCTCTTGCATGCTGCTGGCCAACACACAGCCCAAGCCTGCCAAGGTGAACGTGGCCAAGCCCCACAACAAAATAGGGCGGCGACCAAAGCGGTCTGACAACGGTCCCCACACCATTTGTGAAAGACCAAACGCCAAAAGCAAAGCGCTGAGGGTGAGCTGGGCTTGAGAGAGGTCTGCAGCAAATTCCGTTTTGATGGCGGGGAGAGCAGGCAAATACAAATCGGTGGCCACGGGCTGAATGCCCAGCAGCATCGACAACAAGACAATGATGAGTTTGGGTGACATCAACGACCGCGCAAAAACAGCGCATCGAGTTCACGCATCGTCAGTTGTCGCCAAGTGGGGCGTCCGTGGTTGCATTGGTCTGAGCGCTCGGTCACTTCCATTTGGCGCAGCAAGCCGTTCATTTCGTCGATGGTGAGCTTGCGGTTGGCTCGCACTGCGCCGTGGCAGGCCATGGTGGCCAGTAGTTCGTTGCGTGCGCGTTGCACCACGGTGCTGGCGTCGTGTTGGCTCAACTCGGCCAACACACTGCGTGACAAAGCGACTGCATCGCCTTGCGCCAAGGTGCTGGGCACTGCGCGCACGGCTAATGTTTTGCTCGACAGGGTGGAGATTTCCAAACCTAACTCTTGCAGCGCATCTGCGCAGGCCTCGGCGGTGGCCACCTCTTGTGCGGTGGCAGGGAAGGTCGCGGGAATCAGCAGCGGTTGGCTGCTGATGCGCTGTGCATCAATTTGTGCTTTGAGTTGTTCGTACACGATGCGCTCGTGCGCCGCATGCATGTCGACCAACACCAAGCCTTGTGCGTTCTCGGCCAAGATGTAAACGCCATGCAGCTGCGCAATGGCTTTGCCTAAAGGCCAAGTTTCGGGGGCTGCATCTTGCAGCGAAGATGCAGAGGTGTTGTTGGCGCTGAGCGTGTTAAAGGCGGCATCAGTTGCAAAGCCTTGAGTGGGGTGCTCATGCGCCGGCAGACCTGTGCGCAGGGTGGATTGCCACAGTGCGCCCACATCTGCCACGCGAGTGCCAGCCAGGGGCATGGCAGCCTGTTGCCAATTGGAATTAGGCCAACTTGGAAGCGTGGGGTTTGCGCCAAAGGCTGTGGCGTTGCCTGAAGCACCAGCCAAGCCAGCCGTACCTGCCATCGGTAACTCATGGTTTTGCAAGGCGCTGGCCATGAGCATGTTGGCGCGCGGTACAGCCAAGGCGTTTTCAACCGCGTGACGCACGGCTTGGTGCACCTCGCGCCCATCGCGAAAGCGTACTTCGATTTTGGTGGGGTGCACGTTCACGTCTACACGTGTGGGCTCAATCTCCACGTACAGCGCATAAATGGGTTGGCGGTGGCCATGCAGCACATCTTCATAGGCGCTGCGCGCGGCGTGCGTGATGACTTTGTCGCGCACATAGCGGCCATTCACATACGCAAACTGATGGTCGGCGCGTGAGCGCGCGGCGTCTGGAATACCTGCGCGACCCACTACCGTGACATTGCCCGATTGGTAATGCACAGCGACCGAGTTGTCTAAAAAGTCATCACCCAAAACATCTGCCAAGCGGCGGTCGAGTGAGCGTTGGTGCTGGACATTCAGGTCTTCACCCGAAGCCATATCGATCGTTTGCGCACGCCATTGCTCCACCAACTTGCCTTCATGCCAAATGGCAAATCCCACCTCGGGGCGGGTGAGGGCGTGGCGACGCACGGCGTCCACGCAGTGGGCCAGCTCGGTGTTGTCGGTCTTTAAAAATTTGCGGCGTGCGGGCGTGCTGTAAAACAGCTCTTTCACCTCCACAGTCGTGCCTTGTGCGCGGGCGGCGGGTTGCAGCTCACCGCTGCGGCCATCCAGCAGCATGGCGCTGTCTTGCGCGGCAGTGCGGGACAGCACCGACAACTCAGACACCGATTGAATGGCAGCTAGGGCTTCACCACGAAACCCCATCGTGCCCACCGATTCAAGTTCAGTCAGGCTGTTGATCTTGCTGGTGGCGTGGCGCTTCAAGGCCACGGGCAGCTCGTTTGCAGGAATGCCCACGCCGTTGTCGTCCACGCTGATGAGGCGCACGCCACCTGCGAGTAATCGCAGGGTGATTTGAGTAGCACCCGCGTCAAGCGCGTTGTCCACCAGCTCGCGCACGACGGAGGCAGGGCGTTCGACCACCTCGCCAGCGGCGATTTGGCTGATGAGTTCGTCCGGGAGTTCGCGGATGGCGCGTGGGGGTTGGGTAGCAGGGTGCACGCGTCCATTTTACGGGCAGCGATAATTCACACTATGGAACTCATTACCTTCTTGATCGACTTCATCCTGCACGTGGACCGCTATTTGGAAGCCTTTGTGCAGGCCAACGGCACTTGGGTCTATGCCTTGCTGTTCCTCATCATCTTTGTGGAGACCGGTTTGGTGGTGATGCCCTTCTTGCCTGGCGACTCATTGCTGTTTGTGGTGGGTGCCATGTGCGGTGTAGGCCTGATGGATTACGGTTTGTCCGTGGCTTTGCTGTTGACCGCTGCGGTGGCGGGTAATCAAACCAACTACACCATTGGCCGCTTCTTTGGCCCCAAGGTGTTTGCGTGGGAAGACTCCAAGTTTTTCAATCGCCGTGCCTTTGACCAAGCCCATGCGTTTTACGAGCGTTATGGTGGCGTGACCTTGATTGCCGCTCGCTTTATGCCCTTTGTGCGCACCTTTGCTCCATTTGTGGCTGGCGTGGCGCAAATGACGCGCCGCAAGTTCACCTTCTTTGACGTGACTGGTGGTGCCTTGTGGGTGGGCGGCATCGTGACGGCGGGTTACTTTTTTGGCAACATCCCTTGGGTTAAAACCCATTTGGACAAAATCATTTGGGCGATGATTTTTATTCCGGGTGCCTTGGCCATTTATGGCTCGTGGAAAGCGTCGCGCGGTTCACAAGCCAGTGCCGAGCCGCCTGCTGCGCAATAACGCTGCAACCGAACTCTGCATTCAAGCTAAGGCGCGTAAGCTATTCAAAACCCGCGTTCCTCGCGGCGCATGTCGCGCAGCATGAACAAATACAAGCTCTCCACCTTGTCGCGTGCCCAAGGTGTTTTGCGTAAAAACTTCAGACTTGATCCCACGCTCGGGTCGTGCGTGAAGCAGCGGATGTTGATGCGCTCGCCTAAGCCTTCCCAGCCGTAAGAGTCGGCCAACTCTGTGACGATGGCCTCTAAGGTTTTGCCATGCATGGGGTTGCGTGGCTGGGCGGTTGTGTCGGTCATGCTTTAGGTATTTCGGGTTTTGGCCAGCGGCGGGTTGCGTGAGAAGTAACGCTCAATGCCTTTCATCAGCGCATCGGCCAAGTCGTTTTGGTATTGCGGGCTGACCAAGCGGCGCTCTTCTTCGGGGTTGCTGATGAACGCGGTTTCCACCAACACGCTGGGAATATCGGGCGCTTTAAGAACGGCAAAGCCTGCTTGCTCCACACGGCCTTTGTGCAGTTTGCCAATGTGTTTGATTTGCCCCAGCATCGCGCTGCCGAGCTTCAGGCTGTCTTTGATTTGCGCTGTGGTGCTCATGTCGAGCAGGGCACGTTGCACAGCGGCATCTTGGCTTTTGATGTTCAGGCCACCAATCAAATCGGCGCGGTTTTCTTGTTTGGCCATCCATTTCGCAGCCGCACTTGATGCCGCACCGTCGCTCAAAGCAAACACACTGGCTCCTTTGGCATCAGGCGTTTGAAAGGCATCTGCATGGATGCTGATGAACAAATCGGCTTGCACGCGTCTGGCTTTTTCAACGCGCTGTTGCAATGGCACAAAGTAGTCGGCATCACGTGTGAGGTAAGCCCGCATGGGCAAGTTGCCATGCTTGGTTTTGATGACGGTGTTGTTGATGCGGTCGCGTAAGCGGTGTGCGATTTTGAGCACCACCTCTTTTTCGCGTGTACCGCTGGGGCCAATGGCGCCTGGGTCTTCGCCGCCATGGCCGGGGTCTAACGCCACGATGATGAAGCGCTCGCCGTCTTGGCTTTGATTCACCGATGCGGCCGTGGTGATGGGCGCAGACGCTGTGGATGCTACAGACGTGGGCATCTCAGAAGGGGCATTGGGCTTGGCCATCAAGTCGCCGACAGGGTCGGCATGTGTGCCGAGCTTCGATGCGGGAGGCGGCGTGGGGGTTGCCGTCATGGATGGTGCGTTGTACGTGGTGCCCCCTTTGAGCTTGTCCACGATCAAGGCTTCCAGCGGATCGGCCACTTCGGAAGGGTAAAGGTCAAGCACCAAGCGGTGTTGGTATTGGGTGTTGCCTGTTTTGACAGGCTGCAAGTTGAACACCTGAGGCTTGACCATGCGACGCAGGTCCAGAACCAAACGCACGGTTTTGTTCGCAAATTGGCCAACGCGTACGCCAGTGATGTAAGGGTCGTCCGAACGGACTTTGCCCACCAGCTCTTTGAGGGCAGGGTTGAGTTCGATGCCCTCAATGTCCACAGCCAAGCGCGGCGGGTTGGCTACGAAGATGGGCACAGTTTTGAGTGCTTTGTCGCTTTCAATCGTCACGCGGGTGTAGGCCGCTGCGGGCCACACACGCACGGCCAGAATGCTGGCACCCCAAGCAATATCAGCACTGCCTAACAGCAATGCGAGGGAGCCACCTTGCAGTAGGCTGCGTCGGTTAATTCCGTGATGGCCGCTTGGCTGGGTCATGCCAGCAGCTCCTGTCCGCGTGGGCTGAATGCGTTGATCGTCACTTGGCGTTGCTCGTCGTTGCCTACCTCGATGTGGAATTCGAGGTCGGGTGTGGGCATCACGCCCGCAGCGTTCTGCGGCCACTCGCACAGTTTCAAACCAACGCTGGCGAAGATGTCGCGAAAACCTGCGTCTTCCCATTCGCGTGGGTCGCTGAAGCGGTAAAAGTCAAAGTGCCACACCTCGCCCGCGGCTACGGTGTATGGTTCGACCACAGCATAGGTAGGACTTTTGATGCGGCCCGTCACGCCCAAGGCGTGCAGCAGGTGGCGCACAAACGTGGTTTTGCCTGCGCCCAAATCGCCGTGCAAGGCAATGCAAGCGTTCAAGTTGGCGCGTGTCAATGCGGTGGCCAGCTGCGTGGCAAACGCGGCGGTGGCGGCTTCATCGGGCCAAACAAGAGTTTTTACAATCACAGCATTACTCAGGCGAATTAGTCAAAGGTGTCCGTTGTCTATCGATTACCAATTGTTGCTCACGCAAATTCAGGCTCTAGGGCAATCACTGGGATTTTCGCAAATTGCGGTGGCCCCTTTGGATTTGTCTTCGGCTGAGCCACCTTTGCAGCATTGGCTGTCGCAAAAGTTCCACGGCAGCATGGACTACATGGCTCGCCACGGCATGAAGCGCGCTCGCCCTGCAGAGCTGGTGCCCGGCACCCTGAGCGTGCTGACCGCCCGCATGAACTACCTGCCACGCGACACCACCGAGGGCTGGCAAGACATGGAGTGGCAACGGCTGCGCAATCCGACCGAAGCCGTGGTCTCGGTTTACGCACGAGGCCGCGACTATCACAAGGTGTTGCGCAACAGACTAGACACACTGGCCCAGAAAATTGACGCCTTGTTGGCGGATGCCTTGAAGCCCAACGGTTTTGAATACCGCGCCTTCACCGACTCAGCCCCTGTGCTCGAGGCCGAGCTGGCCACGCGCAGCGGCCAAGGCTGGCGTGGCAAACAAAGCGTGGTGCTGAACCGCGAAGCAGGCTCGGTGTTTTTCTTAGGCGAGATTTTTCTGAACGTGGCGCTGCCTGCGTCCGAGCCCACCAGCGTGCATTGCGGCCAATGCACCGCCTGCATCGATGTGTGCCCCACCCAGGCCATCGTTGCCGAAGGTTTGGTGGATGCGCGTCGCTGTATTTCGTATTTGACAATTGAGCACGACGGCGCTATTGACGAGGTGCTGCGCCCCTTGATGGGCAACCATATTTATGGGTGTGACGATTGCCAGTTAATTTGCCCGTGGAACAAGTTTGCCCAAAGTTCGACCTTGCCCGATTTTGATGTGCGTGCCGGTTTGGTGGGCCAAGACATGGCACGCTTGTTGGCGTGGACTGAGGAAGAGTTTTTACGCTACACCGAGGGCAGCCCCATTCGCCGCATTGGTCATGTGCGCTGGTTGCGCAATTTGGCTGTGGCAGCTGGCAATGCCCTGCGACAAAAAGACGATGTGGCCATTGAACGTGATGCGCTGTGTCAAGCGCTACAAGCCCATCTATCGCACCCCAGCGACGTGGTGCGAGAGCATGTGCAGTGGGCATTGGCGCAGCAAGCGAAGTGAGCGCGGCATTAGCCTTTTGAATCGCAAAACTAAGCGTCCCAGTTAACATCAAACCATGGCTTTTTTGACGCGTTTGCTATTCACTTTGCTCGGCATGGCTTTTGCCGTGTTCTTCACGCTGGGCGTCTTGTGCTGGTTGGTCTTGTATGTGGTGTTTGCTTGTGTGCGCTGGCTACTGACTGGCCAAAAGCCACAAGTGTTGATGATGTGGCAACAAATTCAAGCCATGCGCAAAGGCATGCAGTCTGGTCAGGGCACTAGCTGGTCGAGCTGGTCTCGCACCGGTGATGGACAGTGGCATGAAACGCAAGGTCACGCACAGCGCTCAGGCGACTCGTCGGATGTGATCGAAGATGTGGTGGTGCGAGAAATTCACCATACGCGTCAACTTCCCAAAGATTGAAGATCTTGTGCAGACCTCATGTGATGCGTAGTTAAGTTACCGCGCGTTTGACTGAGCCGAATTCAACGCGCGATTGGCTTTCACCGCCTGCCCTAATTCAATTACTGCCAGTGCGTAATAGCTGCTCCAGTTGTAGCGCGTCACCACGTAAAAGTTCTCAGTGCCTGCGACGTAACTGGGCGCGTCGTCGCCGTTGAACAGCTCCACCAAGGCCAGTGGCCCGATGTGCTTTTGTGCTTGTTCATCCAGCACTGCGCCTTTGGCTGTGAAGTTGCTCACGCTGAATGACGGCAAGATGTCTGGCGCCAAAAGGGTGGGTTTGTCTAAGCGCGCTTCGTCAAAGCCCACGGGGTAGTGCGTGGGCATGCCGGTTTGCCAGCCGAAGGCTTTGAAGTAATTGGCCACCGAGCCAATCGCGTCTACAGGGCTGTTGCGCAGATCAATGCGGCCATCGCCATCAAAGTCCACCGCAAACTTGGCTGTGCTCGACGGCATGAACTGCGGCCAGCCCATGGCACCTGCAAAACTGCCTGTGGCGCTGGCTTCACCTTGGCTGTGGGCTTGTACCAAGAAGTGGCCCAGCTCTGATTTGAAAAACGCTTGGCGCTCGGCTGCGCGAGGATGTGAAGCGGGGAAGTTGAGGGTGAGCGTGGTCAAGGCATCGAGCACGCGGTAGTTGCCCATATTTTGACCATAGAAGGTTTCCACGCCGATGATGCCCACAATCATTTCGGCGGGTACGCCGTAGGTTTGCTCGGCGCGGGTGAGGGCGCTTTGGTGGGTTTGCCAAAACTGGGTGCCCGCTTCAATGCGCCGGTTTTCAATAAAGCGCTCGCGGTAGGCACGCCAGTTTTTAGCGGTGGGAACGGTGGGTGGCAGCACCATCTTGGGTACGCCCTTGAGGTACTGCGCTTTACTTACCTGCTCGCGTACCCATGTTTTAGGTAGGTTGTACTGCTGGGCCAGTTCGTCGGCTAGCGCAATGGCTTCGGCAGTTTTTCCATAAACTACGCCACGGTTAGAAGCTTGTTTCGCGGCTGCTTTGTGAGCTGCTGAATTGCGTGCTTTCGCATGCGATTTGGCAGAAGCGCCGCCAGCAAATAGGGCCAACAATAACAACACAGCGGTGATTTGACGTAGCGCAAGACTCATCTGCAAAGCCATATAAAACGGGGAGGTATGTGTTTTCACGCAGTGTTTGCAAGGAAAAAAGCAAGGTCCACATGGTAAGCTGACTTGAAGAAGACTGAGGCAGACACGATGAGCAAAACCGGCTATTACACGCACCCCTTGTGCATGAAGCATGAAATGGGGCAAGGGCATCCCGAGTGTCCCGAGCGGCTCAGCGCCATTCATGATCGTTTGCTTATCAGTGGGGTAGACCTCGGTCTCACAGCCATCGAAGCGCCAGAAGCGCCTTTGGCTGACATTGAGTTAGCGCACGACCGCATGTACATCGCCTCTTTGCGCGGTCTGTCGGACCAACTGGCGGAAGACATGGCCGCAGGCGGCCCCAGCTATGGCCATTTGGACTCGGACACCAACATCAACAGCTTTACATGGAAAGCCGCGCTGGCGTCTGCTGGCGCTGCGGTGGCAGCTACGGATGCGGTGATTGCGGGTGAGCTAGCCAATGCGTTTTGTGCCATTCGCCCACCTGGCCACCATGCTTCACGCACCAAAGCGGGCGGTTTTTGCTTTTTCAACAACATTGCCATCGCGGCCAAGTACGCCTTAGAGCGTCACGGCTTAAAGCGTGTGGCGGTGGTCGACTTTGATGTGCACCACGGCAACGGCACCGAGGACATCCTCAGTGGCGATGACCGTGTGCTGATGGTTAGCTTTTTTCAGCATCCGTTTTACCCTCACAGCGGCACCGAGCACCCAGCAGCCAACATGCTCAACATTCCCGTGCCTGCCTACACCAAGGGCATGGAGGTGCGCGAGTTAATTGAAACGCATTGGGTGCCCCGTCTTGAAGAATTCAAGCCCGAGATGATTTTCATCAGCGCAGGCTTTGATGCCCATCGTGAAGACGACATGGGGCAAATGGGCCTGACCGAGCAAGACTACGCTTGGATCACCCACCGGTTGCGCGATATCGCCGCACGCCATGCACAGGGGCGCATCGTGTCTTGCCTAGAAGGCGGCTACGATTTGAGTTCGCTGAGTCGCAGCGTGGAAGCGCATGTGCGCGTGTTGGCCGATATTTAAACCATGAACGAATTACAAGCCTTGTGGCTGGACTTGCAAAGTCCAGCAATTGCGTTAGAGCTCGCCAGTTTGGCATTGTCTTTGGTGGGGGCTTGGCTCATCAGTTGGGCCTTGGGGCGTAAGTTGACGTCGCCAGACTCGATATTGTTTGGTCGCCGTTTGATTGATGGTGTGCTGTTTCCTGCTGTGGCTTTGGTCTTCACCTTTGGTGTGAAGCTGTTGCTCGTCAAAGTGCAACACATGCCAGTGCCCGTGCTCAAGGTGGCGTTGCCGGTGCTGGTGTCTTTGGTGCTCATCCGCTTGATTGCGCGGGTGTTGGCGGCGGTATTTCCTATTTCCCGGAGCGCGCGTCTGCTAGAACAAGGCGTGTCATGGGCGGCGTGGGGTTTGGCCGTGTTGTGGATCACTGGCTTGGCAGGGCCAATTTTGGATGAGTTAGATGGCTTGCAGTTCATGCTGGGCAAAACGCGCATCAGCGTGGCGCATGTCTTGGAGGTGGTGCTGACGTCTGGCTTCGTTTTGGTGCTGGCGCTGTGGCTGTCAGCTACGCTTGAGCAGCGGGTGCTCAACCGTGCGTTTGAAGATCTATCCATGCGCAAAGTGGCGGCTAACGCCATGCGCGTGCTGTTGCTGGTGATCGGCACTTTGTTTGCGTTGTCCTCATTGGGTTTCGATCTCACCGCTCTGTCTGTGATTGGCGGCGCTTTGGGGGTGGGCATTGGCTTTGGCTTGCAAAAGCTGGCTGCCAACTATGTGAGCGGCTTCGTCATCTTGCTAGAGCGCTCGCTGCGCATTGGCGACTTTGTGCGGGTGGACGGCTTTGAAGGCCGCGTGACTGACATCAAAACCCGTTACACCTTGGTGCGTGCCAGTAATGGCAGCGAATCGGTGGTGCCCAACGAGTTGCTATTGACGCAACGAGTCGAGAACCTGTCGCTTGAAAGCCGCCACCTCTTGCAGACCTGCACCTTTTGGGTGGGTTTGGAGAGCGATGTCGAGCGGGTGCAAGCACTTTTGATACAAGCCGCATTGAGCGCAGAGTGGGTTCTGCCCGCACCTGAGCCACAAGCCTTGTTGGCTGAGGTGGCGCCGCAAGGCCTGCGCTTCAGTTTGAATTTTTGGATGGAAGACCCCGTCAATGGCCAGTCGCTGACACGTTCACGCGTCAACATCGCGGTATTGAGCGCTTTGCGCGATGCCGGTGTGATGTTGGTGCATTCGCCGCAAGAGGTGGTCTTGCGCTACCCGACCTGAGTTTTACCTAGGGACTTCCCTAAAAAAGCACGGTCGTTCGATAAAATGTCTGCTTTGATCTCTACAATGTTACGTTTACGTAAACGTCAATCTGTTTAATTCTAAAAATTGGAGCTTTTGCCATGAAAGTTTTGGTCGCTGTCAAACGCGTGGTGGACTACAACGTCAAGGTCC
>JACCDY010021946.1_pt1 | contig 11366 bp, 13 predicted proteins | sample 7446391 | NCBI WGS metagenome assembly JACCDY01 (sample SAMN15323451, study PRJNA562643) | freshwater metagenome | isolation source: river surface water | place: USA:Blue River Watershed | collected 2017-08-18
ACATTACAATGTCGGCTGAATTCAACTGGAAGCGTGGCAGAGTGGTTGAATGCACCGGTCTTGAAAACCGGCGAAGGTGTGAGCCTTCCGTGAGTTCGAATCTCACCGCTTCCGCCATTTAAGAACCCTAAGTGATTGATTCACTTAGGGTTTTTTATTTTTCGCTCTATAAAAGATACACTAAAAGATACACTTTTTGTTTGGAGTTTTGCTTAAAAAATAGGCAAAATCTTCAAGATTAGCACGTCCAAAAGCTAAGGACAAGTGCTTCAAACAAGACTTTTGAAGCTGCTGCTTAACAGCTAAAAGCGTAAAACAAGCTCAGAGACGTTTTTCAGATTTGTCGCTGTCTACGTACTCGTGGGGCAAATTGGGAGTCTTGTCGCTCGTCTGTGGGGGCTAGATTTGGATGTTCACTTGTCACGCAACTGCTGAATCTTCTGTTGCTGCTCAAGTTCAAGATTCGCTCGTTTTTGTCTTGTCTTGTAGCGTTCAACAGCTTTGTGAACATCTTGATTAGTGAAGTGTGGTCTGTTCTTGATGCGTGTGATTTTGTTCGTCAAGTAACGAACCATCTTTTCGTGCTGTAAGTCGTAGGGAACAGCGTTGACAGTCTGTTGTTCATCTAACTTGATGTGACTGACTGATACAACGTTCTTTTCCCCATACTGCTTCTCAAGCATCAGTCGTGCTTGTGAAGCTGATTCAGCGTCTATAAGTGTTCTAGCTTGAGTGCCTTTGACTCTGACAGTAGCTATGAACTTGTTGAGTGGACTTGTAACTTCATTGATTCGCATGAAGTATTTATGCAATAAAGCATGCTACATCTCAAATCAAGCCTACTCGTTTTTTTATTTTTATGCTAGATTTAAGTGATGCATCTAATTTGAATTTAGAAAAATACTCTTCAGAAATTTCTCGTGCTTCATTTATACGTCCCATCCTCTTTAAGATTAAAGACAATTTATCCAAGTATTTGAGATTACCTTTGTAGCCTATCTCTGATCGCTCCTCATCTATCAATGTACCAAGCAGTCCATGTTCAGATTTAATGAAGCTATAAGAGTCTAAGTTTTTAATACATTTCATGATGATTTGACTAGCAGCATTTATATCTGAACTTTCTAGCTCAATCGCATGATTGAATAATTTATTGTTTTCATCAGATAGGAAAGATAATCTTTCAATTTCTTTAAAATCTGTATCACGAAATGGATTAACAACATTGACCAATTTATTTGAGTGAGTTTTAAGTAAATGCTGTTTTATTTCAAAAGCAGCCTTGCTTGAAATGTTATTTTTAATAATCTTTACATTAAATAATCCGTTTAAATGATTGTTAACGTATCTATGCCAAAGCCTATGCCTATCTTTGCTCCAAGCTATGTCGTCATGTCCAACTCCAACATAAAAACAATTTTCATCTTTGTCTAGATGGACGTATGTGTAATAGCTACAGTCCTCGTGTTCTTGCAGAGTGTCTTGGGCTACATTAAAATTGCTTGCAGACAGATAAACACGAAATGCTTTTTCTGCTTTAGAAGAGGCTCTGTTGTTATTAGATTCAATTTGAACACCCAATGCACGAGCTACATCGTCTAGCTTCAAGGATGGTATGTTTTGAATTTTATTTTCTACAAAATTCCTTATGCAGAAAAAATCATTATCAAAATAAATTTTTAGCCTAATTGATTCGACTCGCATGAAGGCTCTAACGAAATCAGAGTTGTAGGCGCAAATAAGACAGCCATCAACTTTCTGAAAAAAATCACGCATTACATCATCTCTCTGCTTAGCCTTTCTAATCAAATTTACGTCAACTTTAAGAATTTCACCCATGTAATAATTGATTGATTCACCAATATTAATATATTCAGAGTAACCAGTTAATTTTGATTCAAGTGGATTCCAAATTAAAACAGCAACTTCAAAAATTTGACTATCAGTTGCATCAAGACCTGTGGTCTGAAAGTTTACAAAAGCAAGTTTGTTATCTTTTGCAAGTGCATGGAAGTCTTTAATTAGATGATTCTGCATGATATGTTTTCAAAATTATAAAATAAACTAATGAAATGGAAATAATTAGTTGATTTAGGACTGTGAAAAGATCAGATGATGCCTACAATACACTAAATTTTATTTAGGAGCTACTAATGGCACGTACAGCAAATACACAAGCGCAAATCGTAAAGTTGATGAAGCAACTGGAAGCACTGAAAAAGAAAGAAAGTGCAGTCAAATCTAAGAAGCAAGAGAAAGCACTTGCTCAAATCATGAAACTCGCAAAAGACAACGCTATCTCTGCGAAGGACATTGAAGCTGCGATGGGTTCTTCAAAGGCAAAGAAAGCTACGAAGGCAAAAGCAACTGCTAAGAAGTCAAATCTAAAGGGCAAATCAGTTGCGCCTAAATATCAGAACCCAACTAATCACACTGAAACATGGACAGGTCGTGGCATCGCACCTAAGTGGATACAAGCTCTCAAAGCTGAAGGCAAGCTAGATTCAGCACTGATTCAGCAAGTAGTAGTTACGTCAGCAGCACCTACAGACCAAGCAGCGTACTAAGCTCAGACTGTTCCAAATTGAACAAAGCCCACGACAGCAATGTTGTGGGCTTTGTTCTTGATACATGTCATAATTAAAAGTCATTGATGAAAGAAAGAGTAAAAATGGCTAAACCAATTCAGTTAAAGCACAAAAACTCAGGTGTAATGAAAACGGGATACTATGGTTTTTCGTGGACAACTCTATTTTTTGGTGGTTTTCCTGCACTTTTCAGAGGTGACTTTTTAACATTCATTGGGTCATTTGTTGTACTATTTCTTTTAGGGTTGGCGATACATCCTTTTGTAATTCCAATTGCTATGTTCATATGGGCATTTTTTTACAATGGGTATTACACGAGAAAGCTATTAGAGAAAGGTTATGAGTTTTCAGATTTCTCTCATATTAATGAGATGGCTGCTAGTGTGCTTTCTGTCTCAGCTCCTACTGCCAAAGAAAATGGGCTAGAGAAAAACCAAACTTTCCAAAATGACTTTCAGAGTAATGTTAAGTTCAGTAGCGAAGAAAGAGTTTTATCTAACGATGCCTACAAGATTTATCTTGTTAAAAAATACCCTATTGAATACAATGAAGTTTTGAAAAAACATATAGTTAAAGATAAACTTTATGAAACAGTAGATGATGCATTAATTGCTTTACATGAAGTGGAAAATGCAACTGTAGCGAATCAATCTGTAAAGATAAAATATGCATACACAAATAAGTCAGAAGCTGTAGCCTTTTTGAGGATGATAGGCGCTGAAGTCCAAGAGCTAGACAACTCAAAATTTACTGTTGCACATAACAAATCAGTAGAGTATTTTTACTCGGAAGCAGACCTTCTAAAGTACGCTAGTAAAGAAGCGTTGAATGTAAAAAGTAATTGAACTTAATACAATAAAAAAAGCGCACCTCAGTGCGCTTTTTTTGTGATTCATTTTTTGAATCGTGCTTTCACAAGCTCACTCGTAGCTTCAATCTGTGAGTCAAGCTCGCCACCTAGAACAGCTTCATTGAGCTTCGTCAAGACAGTGATGAGTTCATCAGCATTTGAGACTTCTACTGAGTTCTTGTCGCCCTTAGCACTGAGAGCTACGACTTTGTTTCCGTAACGCACTTGAACACAGACTTTGTTGTTCGCAACGAACCACCATTCTTTAGGTTTCTTGTTGACTTCTACAGTTTGAAGAATTCCGTTTTCATCTCTGACATTGCGTTGACGCTTCACTGTGAACGTCTCATTGTTCTTGAACGCATGTGCCATCTGAATCTGTTCTTGTAGTTTCTGACTGACTCGTTGGCGACGAAATTGAATTGGGTCGTTGATGTTTTGACGCTTAGCTGTAACCAACTTCAAAGACGAAAGAATTTGACTCATCTGAAAAACTCCTTATGTGTGAATGAGAAGTTTCAGTGTGCTACCTACATCCACAAATTCCTATCCTCAGTGCTTGGTTTCATCACTGAATCCATTGGTTATGGCTAGAAATTGGATGGAAAGATTCTGTGTTGTTCTAAATGGAACAAGAAAACGAGTGAAAAAAAGAGAGAAGAAGGAGCTGAGCTAGCAAGCAATTCAGATGGGATCACATGGGCTTCAGTGCTTTCTGACACAACTCTTTCTATAAGCATGTGACTTTTTCACAGTTTTCAGTCAAACAGCTATGTAACTTTTTTTATTGAGCGTGTTTTCTAGATAAATAGATATGTGACTTTTAAGGAGAAAACATGATTCAGTTACAACTAAACCCCATCGTCTTACAGACGCTACAACAACACTATCCCAAGCCTAAAAACTCAGCTTCACGACAACTAGATAAATATCTGAAGTTGTTGGCGAAGCAGCTTGAGACTTCAATGATGCATGGACGCAATGCGTGGATGCAATCAAAGAACTTGTTCACTGTCTCTGTCTATAAGCAGAGGCAGCGAGGAGGGCAGATTGGTAAGAAGAAGCTGCGTCTTCAGAATTGGCTAGAGCAGAACAATCTTGATTTGTTCAAAGTCAGCGTACTTGGCTCAAACATGAGCAAGCAACTAAGTGTCGTGCAGCTAACAGACCTTGTGACAGTCATCCAAACACACGCGCACTTCCCAACAATCCAAGACTTAGAAACAGACGAATTGAGAAAACTACTAGAACATCAAGCACTCACGAACAAAGAACTCTTTGACAAGCTCTATCCCAACGCTGCGAGCTTGTCAGCAGACGAGCTTGAAGAGACTTATGACTATGTTGACATAGACATGAAGTCACTTAGAAACTACATTGCATGGCTAAAGAACGATGCCAAATTGCTTGAGGAGAAGAGGAAAGAGCAGTTCTTGCTTCAAGCAGACACGATTCTGAGAGTGGCGCAACACACAGATGGCTTCTACATTCAGAAGAAGAAAGCTAGTTTGTTTGGGCGCAACTACTACAGTGGCATCAGCGTACAGAACGTCAATAAAGAGCTACGCAGAGCAATGCTTGGTCATTGTTGGGAGTACGACATTAGAAGTGCTGTGTTCGCTTGGAAGATGGGCTTTGCTCGTAACTTGTACGCAACATTGGAAACGACAGACTCATTCAAGAAGACGTTTCAAGAAACACTCTTGTACTTGGAAGACAAGAAAGAGTTCATGGCAACTGTGCGTCACTACACATTCAATGACAAGTCAACTCTTCCATTAGACAAACAAGAGAAACTAATCAAGCAAGCTGTTACAGCTATCTCGTTTGGGGCAAGACGAGGAACGCATGGGTGGACAACGAATGGGACTGATTGGAAAAATCCCTCGCTTGTTGAAATCTTCAAGAACAAAGAAGAGCGTGAACGCTTCTTGAACTCAATCATCATCAAGAAGTTCTTGACTGAGCAAAACCTACTAGACAAGTACATCTTCTACTTGTGTCAAGAAAATGAATGTGAATTCTTGAAGCTAGAAGAAGTTAGAACTCGCTGTGGTTCACTGTCACGTGCAAAAGTCATTGCCTATCTCTATCAGCATTTTGAGACTCTAGTGATGGATGTGGCAGCTAATGAGATTGAGAAGCGTGGAAGAAAGGTTCTTGCACGAATTCACGATGCCATCATCATTGACAAAAAGCTAGGCTTAGACAACAAGATGGAAGTAGAGGATGCGATGAAAGCTGCAAGTGGCAACGAGTATTGGCATTTAGTCGCAAAAGAACTTGAACCCTACGATCGTCCATATTCACTAGATAAAGAAGACGTAGATGCCCACAGAGAACGCATCAGAAAAGAAGAGGCGCATGCAAAGTCTATGGCTGAGCATGGACTACTTACTCGTGTACTTGAGTGGGGTGCGTAGGAGCTTAATTATTACTCTTGGGAGCAATAAGCAAGCAGCACTTGAGAGGTATTTAGAAGAACAATTGACTCAAGCTAGTAACATCGTGAAAGCACGCCGCAAAAGTTATTAAAAATTGAGAATAATAGTAATGTTTATAGTATTATGAGACCTACATTCAATTTCTATGGATTACTATGAAAGCATTGGCGTTTTTCATTCTTTCGTTAACTATTAGCATTGCTGCCAAATCAGCTGACTATAGTGAAATTTCACTTAAATGTTTGGTGTCAGGCGCAGTTTATACTTATGAAGGAAGTCATAAAGATAGTACTTCAATAAAACCCATGAATATTGATGTGAGTGTAAGAACATCAAATAAAAATACTAAAAATGTTGGAGTCTTTATAACGGCAGCATCTGGGGATATGTTTGATGCTCAAGTAATTTCATTTGATGTTGTAAATGGTGATTTTGTATCTAAAGGCAAGAATGATTCAACACCAAATAAATTTGATATTAAAACTGAAATAGTAGGAAATGGAGTGACTAGATTGGAAACGGTTGAAATAAGCAGAGTCACCTCCAAAATTCAGTTTAACAGAATATCAAAACATTCTCGTTTTGATATGCACATTAAGTACCAAGGTGATTGCTCTGTAAATAGCTCGGTTAATAAATTCTAATTTAATTAACGCCAATAAAAACTTTCAATCTCGTTTAACAATTCAGCTTTCAGTAATAAGTCGCAATAAGTGCAATTTGTTACCTTATACGAATTTTCATCAAAAGTAAAAACATACATCGCACGTGTGAAGCTGAAGAATGGCGCAACTGTCACAGCTACAGAGCAGAAAGAGTCGCTAAGTTACGCACGACAAATCTTTCAGCACAAGTATGGCGATAGGAACGTGTTCAACGTGTCAGAGTTGAACGAGCGTGTGAACGAGATAGAAGAGGGGACAGAGACAAAAACGGCTGAGCAACTTCAAGTACAAGCACTCGCCAACAAAGCCAAGCAAATCAATCAGCAAAAGAAACAGCTTCAAGCTAGGCAAGCAATGGCGAAGGCGCAAGAAAAGATGCATGATGCGAACAAGGCTTTTGCGTTAGGCTAGGGCTAAATCATGTTAAATTGAGCATAATGAATATAAGTGAATTAAAGCAATTTCATTGGGACTCAATTCCTAATGAGTTCGTCATTGTTGATGTTGAAACGACAGGACTTGACGAGTTCAGCGACAGAATTCTTGAAATTGGTGCTGTTCACTTCGTGAAGTCAGATTACTTGACGAGTGGTGAGGTTACAACTTTTCAAGTTTTCATCAAGCAAGATAAACCCATTCCATCAGAAGCAACAGCAATCAACAACATCACTAATGAGATGGTCGCTGATGGAGACACTGAGCACGAAGCACTTTCTAAGTTTTTTGACTTTGTGGGTAAGAAACGTTTATTTGCATACTACGCAAAGTTTGACAAAGGCTTCATAGAGCAAGCAATCAAGCGAAGTGAATATCAATTACAGCGTTCAACATTCGCTATCACAGACATTTATGCACTAGCTAAGAAGTATGTTCATCATCTTCCAAACAGAAAGCTAGAGACTATCGCTAGGAGTAGTGGTTACAAGTTAGAAGGTGCTCATCGTGCTGTCAATGACTGTGCAATGGCACTACATGTTTTCATCTATTTGAAGAATGTTGAATACGCTATCAAGAAAGACGCTGCTGCATCAGCAAACTTGACCATCAAAGAGTTTGAGAAGTTCAATGAAGAATCTAACAGTCGTATAGATGACGAATTAAAAACTTCAGCTGTCATTCCAAGTAAGCCATTGACAACTTACTATGACTATCCAAGCACTCATCAGTCTGACTCAACAAACGATTCAATTAAGAAAAATGAAGTCAAACTTCCCATTGCTGCAATAGTTGCTGTATTTTTTGGATTCATCTGCTTGTTCTTGGTGAGCAAGCAAAGCTCCATAGTGAACTGTATAAACAAAGCGCAAATACCAACGCTAAGTCAATCGCAAGGTCGCTTCAACAAAGAGCAAGTCAATAAATATGAGAAAGACACGAATGCATTTGTGAGTACTGTTCAACTGTGCATTCATTAGTACTCGCTAGTCAGCATGATTACCCAATACTCCCCATCAAACTGACAGTACAGCTTGATTTCACTTAGAGGGAAGTCTGTGTACTCAATCTTTTGACGAGCGTACACATTGTCATTCCCATCATCAATCACAAGTTCAGCACTTGAGTCTTTGACTGTGAGACGAGCTACACAGAAGTAGTCGTTGAAGTACTTGGGTAGATGTGAACAAATCGCATCCATGAGACAAAAACACTTTGCTTGTTCAGCAAGATACTTAGTTCCATCAGTCAGCAAGTGCCATTGACTAATGCGATAGTACTTTTCAGTTCCAATGAATTGACTGAGTTCAGATTGAAGGTTTTGTGTTGAGTTCATGTACTCAACTTTGAACCCATCTCCAATTAATTCCTAGTCCAACCTAGCCAAACCGTTGTATGAGGAAGACGGAATTAAGGTTTTGTAGAGTGAAATGGTAGGAATGGCGAAATCATGTTGCTGTCTATTTTAGCAACCATAGTTAGGAATCAATTAAACACGCCACACAGACGCTATTTCGCTCGTATACGGACCATATACGGCAGCTCACAGAGGTCGTCTCTAGCTTGGATTAAACGAGTCTCAGGCAGAAGGTGAAACTTTATGCTTGCCTTCTGTTGTTCCATTTTGAACAACTCATCTGTCTGTCACGTTACTCACAAAATAAGACCTATCAAATCCAATTACAAGCGATTTTCTTGAGATAAACATGTCAGAGTGACAGTTCAGAACTTATGCTCTTTAATCCACGATTCGCTAAAAAATATATGGTATCTATACAAGTCATTGGTTATGAGCTAACCATTTGATTTCATTGAGGAAAAATTTTGGCAGCAAAAGGCTTGTCCTTTTTTACCAAAGGTAAGAGACTAATTCTTCAACTATTCATTGGTTTTGAAGGAATTAGAAAATGTCTCAAGCAAAAGTGCTTTCAGAAAAAGAACTGAAACGTGTTTTGAAATTTATTGACTCAAAGCGTCACGCAAGTCGCAATCGCTGCATGTTTCTGATGACACATCTGTGTGGCACGAGGGTCAAGGAAACATGCTCTGTTTTGCTGAAAGATGTTCTGAATGACGATGGGTCTATCAAGTCTCAGATTCGTCTGACAAGCGAACAGACAAAAGGTTCAAAGGCGAGGGTAGTCTATGTGTCTGAGCGTATGCAGCAAGAGATTGAGTTGTATCTCAAGACTCGCTTCAAGCTACAGAACTTAAAAGCTGTCACCTTGACAGACACAAATCGTGCTTTGTTCCCAAATCAGAAGAATCCAATTCGTGGCTTCAGTGCGAACACTGCTACACAAGCTATGAACTCTTGGTACAAAGAAGCAAAGTGTGATGGCACTTCACATAGTGGTCGTCGTGGCTTCATCACGAACTTAGCGAACAAGGGTGTTCACGTTCGCATCTTGCAAGAGTTAGCTTCACATTCGTCAATCGCAGTAACGCAGAAGTACATTGACGTGAATCAAGACAAGCTGCGTACTGCTGTTGAGATGCTTTGATGCACTGTGTCTAAGAATTTATTTAGCAATGCACATAGAAAACTTATGTTTTCTATGTGCATACGTACATAAATTTTTAACCCCACTTAGCTTCAAAAATTTCTTCTAATGTTTCATTAGAAGTTTCAACATCGCTTTCAATATCTGAAATTTTCTCATCAATATCATCTGTTGCACTGTGATATACAAGTCTCATGCCCAAGTCTGATTCAATTGTATTTAATGACTCGCAAAGTTCTTTAGCCTCTTCCAATGAGCTAATTGAATCATCTGCTGTCTGAATTGTCTCAATTGAATGAATGAAATTTGTAATTTCATCATTATCTAATTGAAATAGCTTAATAATGCAATGTTCAGCAAGAACGTCCAACGCAAGAGCTGTATATGATGCATCATCACTAATGATGAAAATTTTAGTGTCTTTATCTTCACCATAACGATTTTCTGACATATCTTCTAAATGAGTTGACATTAGCGTTCTGCTCAACTTATTAAGTTTGTAATCAGAAATGTCACTGAACTCTGCCAATTTTGAAGTGCTTTTTGCGTTGAACTTCAGTGACATAATTTTTTTGCATTTGAGCATTTTTTTTAATTCTGTCGTTGTGAATTTATTAAAAGAATTTTTATTGACTTCTTGATAGTCAGTCATTTGAATTGCGATGAATTTAGCCATTTTTTTCTCCATAAACACTGTGAAATTACAGTACTTGCAGTTTATCTGCTAACCGATTTATTGTCGTGCCACAGTTTTTCAAAATTAATTGACTGTTAGTAATAATCATTGAAATTATTGCTAACAAGCTATTGCTTTAAGAGGGTGTTGTTGATAACCTACCCACATGACTACGAATCAACCACCCAAAAGAGCCCTTCACTTTGAAACAAAGAGCTATCCACGCTTTGGACGTGGTGTGTACTCAGATACGAATCCACCAAGCACTGTCAAAAGCAGCCCCTTTTTTTGGTGGTTTATGTACTTGCGATTGAACAGTGACTATCAAGAGACTGAGAAGAACAATGGTGTTGGTAAGTGCAGTGACTTGTTCAAAGACTTTGGTGATGTAACTAATATTGATTTCAAGACTTGGTGGAATGCACACTCATATTTGTTTGCTGAAGAAGCAAGTAAATACAAACTCAAACTAGCTGAAAACAAAGATGACTTAGCGCCCTTCAATAGCACTGAAGCCGTGAACGTTGTTGTGCCCTTGACGTGGAATCAAAAGTCTTTGAAAAAGCACTTCTCAATGCTTCTAGATAAATTGAAGGTTGAAAAGGGGCAACGTGGACCAAAAGTTGGCAGCGACACTGCGAAATACAGCTTAGGTCGTCGTTGGAACTGTGGGGCTATGGAGACTGCTTATAAAGTCTATGTAGCTAGACAAGCTCACATGGAGAAAGGCGCTAAAGAGACTAAGAAGGCGCAACACAAAGGGGAAGTTAGCGCTAAGTTCAAAGTCGCTTGGGCTGATATCGCAGACATGGCAAAGGTCATCGTCTCAAATAATGATAGCGAGGGCATTGCAAGGCACAAGACTGAGGTAAGACGACTTAAAACCATCCTTGCGACAAGACATTACAAGAACGCTCTAGCGTTTATCCAATCGTCTGCAACCAAGAATTTCCCATCATCTGAATCGGATTAATGCTAACAGTTAATTGATTTGAAAAGATTGGTAGGTGTACAATAAATAGCTTCTTCTATAGAATTGAGTCTGAATCAATAAAGATTCAATTTAATTAAAGAAGAGGTGATTTATGGAAAAGTTATTGCGTGTTAAAGATATCGTGCGTGACAGCAAGAGTGGCAAAGTTAATTATTTGCCCATCTCTAAAGCTGCGTGGTGGAAGGGTGTAGCTGAGGGTAAATATCCACA